>Ga0075152_10001539_pt1 | contig 16572 bp, 14 predicted proteins | sample JI61114C2DNA_FD_70964 | JGI IMG/M metagenome (GOLD analysis project Ga0075152, IMG submission 70964) | Wastewater effluent complex algal communities from Wisconsin, to seasonally profile nutrient transformation and Carbon sequestration -... | ecosystem: Engineered > WWTP > Effluent > Algae...
CGGCCATCCGCGTGCCCCACCGTTCGCTCAGGCGCGTCCGCCTGGTGGACGGACGCGACGGATGTTTTCCGCCTAGACGAACCCGGCGAAGTGCGCCGCCTGCACCTTCTTCGCGGCCACGGCCTTCCCGACCTCCTGCAGCTCGGCGATGTGCGCGACCGAATCCATCTCCTGAACGTCGGACGGCTTGATGGTGGGCGGCAGCCCCAGCGCCTGCAGACCCTTCTCGGTCAACTCGGCGTTGTAGCGCATGTAGGTGAAGAGCTTGGGATAGGTTGGCCACGGGGCCCGACCATCCGGCTGGGGCGCCACGGCACCAATGAGATCGCCGACTTCGCGGTCCAGCGGATCGCCGGCGCGGCAGTCGCCGAAGACGCGGCAGAGGAAGTCCTGCTCGTTCGCGGCCGCGAACATGAGCGCCGACGGGATCGACGAGGCGTTGTAGAGGAGGTTCATCTGTCCGGGCGCCAGGTCTTTGTTGGCGTTCGGACTCGTGCCGGTGCCCACCGAGACGATGAGCATCTTGTCGGCGCCGGTGGCCCAGCGCAGGTTGTACTGCGGCACCGTCGCCATCATGAACATCTGGAAGGCGGGGTTGTTGTACATCGTGACGCCGCCATCGACGAACACGAAGTCCTGCGCTCCCACCTTGACGGTTTCCGGGGGGAAATACGTGGGCGCGGCCGTACTCGCACGGACCAGCTGCCAGAGCGGCAGGTTCAGGTTGTTGTCCGGACGCGTGGCCGCGTTGTACTTCGCGAGCGGGTTGTTCGACAGCGGCCAGGGCGAATCGGTGGTCGCATTCCTGAGCACGAGCATCAACAGCGTCCGCAGCGTGTCGCTGCCGAGCGTCGTGTCCGCGCCGATCTGCTCCCGGAGCATGCCGGCAAGTTTCTCGTCCTCGAACTTGAACCGGAAGCGCTGCAGCAACCCGGCCTTGTCGAACATCGCCGGTCCGGCATCGACGTAGAACTGCAGGATCTTCTCGACACGCCACCCGAGCGAGATGAACGTCGCGATGATAGCGCCGGTGCTCGTGCCCGACACGTAGTCGAAGTAGTCGGCGAGCACGAAGTCGTCGCCGCGCCCGAGCTTCGCCTGGAGGGTCGACTGGATGCCGCGCAGCACCTCGAGCGTCATCACGCCCCGGATGCCGCCGCCATCGAGAGCGAGCATCTTGTACGGCGGTGGCGTGGCGAGTTTGTCGTGAACGGACATCGGTTTCCTCCGGGTCAGCGTGGCTGTTGAGCGATCGTCAGCTGCGCGATATTACATCCGTTCGAGCGGCCGGGACGGCGTGCCGGTGTGGCGCGCTACAGCCCCTGTCCCAACCACGCCGCACCACGCACGCCGCTCGAGTCGCCGAACCTCGGCGGCACCAGCTGCGTGTCCACCCGATCGGAGAACACGTGGCGCCCCCACAGTTCCGGGACCACGTCGTAGAGCCGCGCGACGTTCGACATCCCTCCGCCCAGCACGATGATCTCGGGGTCGACCAGGTTGATCACGGAGGCGAGCGCGCGCGCCATGCGGTCGCAGTAACGCTCGAGGCAGCCGGACGCCCTGGGGTCGCCCTGCCCGGCCAGCTCGACGATCTCCGCTGGCGGGAGCGGCGCGCCACCACTCGACACGTAGTCGCGGATGAACCCGGGTCCGGACAGGAAGGTCTCGATGCACCCGGTCCGGCCGCAGTAGCAGCGCGGTCCCGGCCATTCGGCGGCCGTGGGCCACGGCATCGGGTTGTGCCCCCACTCGCCGGCGATGGCGTTCACGCCCGACAGCAGCCGTCCGTCATGCACGAGGCCTCCGCCTGTCCCGGTACCGACGATGACCCCGAAGACGAGGCGGGCCCCCTCAGCCGCACCGTCGGTCGCCTCGGACAGCGCAAAGCAGTCCGCATCGTTGGCGCAGTGCACCGTGCGGCCGAGCGCCGCGGAGATGTCCTGCGCGAAAGGCTGCCCGTTGAGCCAGGTCGAGTTGGCGTTTTTCATGAGTCCGGTCGCACGCGAAGTCGCGCCCGGGTGCCCGATGCCGACGCTCTCGGCCGCCCCGCACTCCTGCTCCAGCTCCGCGACGAGCCGCACGATCGTCTGAAGCGTCGCCGCGTAGTCGCCGCGAGGGGTGGACACGCGCCGGCGCCGCAGTTCGACGCCGCGCGCGTCGAGGACGATCGCCTCGATCTTCGTGCCGCCGAGATCTATGCCAATCCGCACACGGCCAACATAGCCGCCCTTTCGCCAGCCACGCAAGGCGGCCGTCTCACCACCGCACCCGCATGGGAGAATGTCGAGACGATGCTGACGAGACGACAGTTCACCGGCGTGCTGGGGACCGGCCTCGTGGTCGCCCTCGGCCAGCGCACGACCGAGGCGTTCCAGGGGGGCGGCTCGGCCCTCGAGCAGACCGTGGCCGACGTCGAGCAGCGGCTCCGCGCGCGCGTCGGCGTGACGATTCTGGACACCGGGGCGCAGCGGCGCTGGACCCACCGGGCGAGCGAGCGCTTTCCGCTGTGCAGCACCTTCAAGCTGCTGGCGGCAGCCGCGGTGCTGGCGCGGGTCGACCAGGGGCGCGAGTCGCTGGAGCGCCGGGTGCTCTACGAGCGAAGCGACCTGGTCGCCTACTCGCCCATCACCGAGCCGAGGGCGGGCGGCGGCATGACGATCGCGGAACTGTGCGAGGCAGCCGTCACCCTCAGCGACAACACCGCCGGCAACCTCCTGCTGAAAAGCCTCGGCGGCCCCCAAGGCATCACCGAGTTCGCACGGTCGCTCGGCGACGGCGTCACGCGCCTCGACCGATGGGAAACCGACCTGAACGAGGCGACCCCCGGCGACCCGCGCGACACGACGTCACCCGAGGCCATGGCGACGACGGTCGAGACCCTGGTGTCGGGCCAGCGGCTGTCGCCACGCTCGACCGCGCAACTGGTGGCGTGGATGGAGTCCAGCAAGACGGGTGATGCCAAGCTGCGCGCTGGACTCCCGAAGGACTGGCGAACCGGCGACAAGACCGGCGCTGGCGCACACGGCAGCCTGAACGATGTCGCGGTGACGTGGCCCCCGAACCGGAAACCGATCGTCATCGCGCTCTACATCACCGAGACGACGGCGACGACCGATGAGGGCAATGCGGCGATGGCCGAGATCGCGCGGGCGACGACGCGGGCGCTCGGATATTAGCCAGGGCCGCGCCGCTCCTGGCGCTGGCCCGGCTGAAGCCGGGCACTACATCCAGCAAGAGCACAGCGCTATCGCGGAGAACCGCTCGCGCAAGCGGCGTCAGGCCCGCCTTCGGATGCCGGTCTCGTCTGTTGTGTAGTGTCCGCCTCAACCAGCCGTCTCGCCGGCAGGGCCGGGTCCGCCGGGCCAGCCGGTCTCGTCAGTTGTGTAGTGTCCGCCTTCAGGCGGACCTCACGCTGAGCCAGGTCCCCTCAGTTGCCGCCGCGCAGGAACACGTAGCCCTGCTCCTGCAGCGCGATGATGGTAGTCAGCGCCCAGAGATCCAGCTGAATCTCCGGGGTGACGTCCTTCGGGTCGATCTTGCGACCGAGGACGGCCTGACCACAGACGCGGAAGTCGACGCCGGCCTTCTTCAGCGTCTGAATCATCGGCAGGTTCGGGTTGTCCTCCCCGTTGTGCCGCGCCTTGTAGGCCGCGTTGCTCATCACGTAGTCGGTCGCCCCCTGGTGGAAGACCACCGCCAGCTTGCGGTTCTCCGGAGGGACGCCGGTCTTCGCCAGCGTGTTCAGGTAGCGCGCGACGGTCTGGAGCATGGGATGCACCTTCTCCCCGGCCGGGTTCGCGCTCCCCATGTCGAACGCCACCTTGTGGACGGTCGTTCGGCTCGGCATCTCGTGCGCGCCTGGAACGTCGCGTGCCGCCGCAACACCCGGCACGGGCAGTTCCTGCGCCCGCACGATGCGCGCCTCCGCGAGGAGCACCCCGCTCATCACCATCGTCATCACCATCAGCTTCGTCGTCATCACTCTGCTCCTTGTAATCCGGCCAGCGGCGCGGCCCAGATGAGCCGTCCATGCGCCCTTCACAATCACGATTCCCAGCTAGCCCACGTACAAGAGCGCAAAGCCACGCTCCTGCGCGTGGGTGACGCCGATGACGCCGGCAGGCACGATGCGCGCGGACGGGATGAGGTTCGCGGCCATGTCCTTCATCACGGCGTCGGTGTCGCCACCCTGGCCGGCGATACGGCCCGCCAGGCCGCGGCTCGCGGTGCCGCAGACCATGAACTGAACGCCACGCTTCGCGAGGTCGGTCAACTGCGTCCGGCCTGGGCCATTGAATGGATGGGCCGTCGGCACCGGGTCCGCCTTGCCGTCGATGAGCTTGCCATGCTTCGCCCAGATCGCGTCAGCGTAGCCGTAGGCCGTCGCACTGTGTCTGAAGCAGACCACGATCGCGAGCGCCGACTCCTCCACGCCGTAGCCGGACTTGTGACCGGTGAAGAGGTTGCCGACGAACCTGATGGCGTCGGGTACGTGCTCAGGCGTCGTGACATCCAGGATGATGCGGTGTGTGCCGGGCATCGCCGACAGCCACGCATCCTCCGGGTGCAGCGCCGGCTTGAAGGCGGTCTCCTGCGCATGGGTTATCCGGGTGCCGAGCGCACCGGCGGCTGCCACCGCGCCGAGGCCGGCCAGGACGGCGCGACGGCTCTTCTTCTGCTGTGCCATGAATCCTCCACGGGCGACGGATGTGCCGCTCCGGCTGACACGTTACAGCGAAGCCCATGCAGGATCCAGCGGGCTGCTGGTGCCGGCTGCGCCGCTGTGCCACACTTCCCAGAGCGTCCGGCGCATGCCCCTCACCGACCCCTTCGAGCTCGACACCAAGGCGCCACCGTTCGATCAGCTCAGGGCCGTGCGGCACCTGGCGACGAACCGGAGCGGGCGCGAATCCACCGCGCACACCCGGCATCAGCTCTACGCCGCCCGCGACAAGGCGACGTCGACGCAGGTGCTCATCAAGGTGACGACCAAACCCGGGCGCGTGTACGAGCAGAATCTCGAGAACGAGATCGCGAGCCTCATCCGGATCAACGAGGCGCTGCCGGACTCGCGGTACTTCCCGCTGGTCAGGGAGCATGGCCGATTGCCTGATGGGCGCGTCTACCTGATGACGTCGCTGTTCGACGAATTCCCGCTCGCCTCCACCATCGATGCGGAGCGGACGCCGACGAAGTTCGTCGCCCATCTCACGACCGCGATCGAGATCTCGCGCGCGCTCGCCGAACTGCATGGGCTGCCGATCTTCCACGTGGACCTGAACCCGATGAACATCCTGTACCGCTCGGAGCGGGGCCGGTCGATCATCAGGATCGTCGACTTCGAGTCGTCGTACGACCCGGGCAGGCACCGCGCGGGAGTGTTCTACGATCCGCCGACCACGCCGCACTTCTCGGCCCCCGAGGTGTCGCAGCAGCCGCCGGATGCGCGAGCGGACATCTTCTCGCTCGGCGCGGTGCTCTACACGATGCTGGCTGGCTACAACTGGACCTGGTCCGCGGACATCGGCACCTGCGTGAAGGGCGACCTCGACCTCGACCCGGCACTCCGGGACATCCTGCTGTCAGCCGTGGATGCGAAGCCGCGCCGTCGGTATGCGTCGGTCGAGCGGTTCCGCGACGCGCTCGGTGGCTACCTCGAGCAGATCTGGCCGGGCCGGAGCTGGTAGATCATCGGTACGGGTAGACCGCCCCGTCCTTCGCACGCACGCGCGGCAGCGTCTGGAGCTGGCCGCGGCCGGTCAGGTACCAGACCCATCCTTCACGCTCGTTGAAGATCATGTAGCCGTCGTAGAACGCGGCCGGCACGAAGCTCTTCGCCCGCTTCGCGCGCGGCAGCAGGTCGGCCAGCGCGAGCCCGTCGGCACTGGCTGGGGGCGGCGCGTCGTTCTTCGACGGCCGGCTGCCTGTGGCCAGTCCCGTGACTCGCCCCTTCGAGACCGTGAGCATCAGCTCGTAGGCCACCGCCGGCTTCGCCTCGCCGCGCGCCGCCTCGGCGACCCACTTTGCGATCTGGCCGGATGAGAGGAAGCGGTACCCGGCCTCGTCCTCGCTCGTGCCGTCGAGGTTCAGGACGCCTGCGTCCGGCAGGCGCTTCACGTCGATGCGCGTCAGGCTGGCGTCGGGTTGCCACGTGCGGGCGATCGACATCGCCCATGCGAGGTTGCGGACCGGGTCGAACCCGTCCCACCCCGACGGCGGCGCCGGCACATCGAGCGTCTTCCACCCGCGCGTGTTCGCGTCACCCAGGTCTGCGGGGCTGATTGCCGTGATCGCCCGCGTCACCTCGCCCACGGGTATTCCCATGCTCCCCAGCGCGCCGGTGACCTGCGAGACCGCCTGGTTGGTGAGAAACGTCGTCACGACGCCGATCGACGCAATGGCGACGACCACCAGCACCACCACCGCCAGGCCGCACCCTCGACCACCACCGCCGCTCCGGGCAACCGTCCTGGTCTCGATCTGAATCGTGACCGGGCGGCCGCCCTGCGGGCGCGCGAGCTCATTGACGACACCACAGAACTCGCACTTGATCTCAGTGATGCCAGGGGCGGCTTCGGGCAGCGGACCGGCGCATCCGGCGCAGCGTCGTGCGGTCGTGGTCATGGGTTCGGCGCAGAGTGTATCGGTCCGGTCCGCCTACCTGAGGAGCTTCATGTAGGCGACGATGTCGGCCTGATCGTCGGGCGTGAGCGAGAGGAGGGGCGGCAGGGGGCCTGGACCGTCCGGGTCGCTCGTCAGGCTGAAGAACAGGTTGTAGTGCGCGACCACGTCCTTCAGCGTCTTCGCCGAGTTGTCGTGGAAGTACGGCGCAGTCTTCGCGGCTCCCCACAGCGTCGGCGTCTTGAACGCGTTCACGTTCGCGCGGGTCGGGTCCTGCTCCGGCGGCACGCCGGTGATGAGCGCGCGCCCGGGGTCGGGCGACACGACATGGCTGGTCGTCCCGTCGGCATTGGTGAACACGAAGTCGTGCACCGGGTTCCCGGCGACATTCAGTTCGGAGACCGCGATCGACTGGAAGCGGGTCCCCTTCGGCACACCGAACGCGAGTTCCGCAAACTGGTTCGCTTCGTTCAGCATCGGTCCCGAGTGGCACGCCGCGCAGGCGCCGTGCTTGAAATCCTGGAAGTCGACCACATCCTCGAAGAAGCGGCGACCCCGCCGTTCCGATGCCGTCTCGCCTGCCGGGAGCACCGGCACGATCCCCTTCGTCGCATAGTCGCGCATCGTCTTCGAACTGAAGAACGCCTCGGAGCGCTCGAACGCGACGAGCTTCTCGAGTTCCCGGCTCGTGACCGCCCGCAGCGCCTGCGCGTGGTCGTGAATCGCACCGATGGCCTGGGCTTCGAGCGTCGGCTGACGCCCGTCATGCATCAGCACCGGATCGAGCGCCGGCGTGTTCATCGTCGTCGGGATGCCGCGGCGGACGATAACCGACCGGGCCGAGGGGTCGTCGGCGAGCGAGACGTTCGGCGGCAGCGGAATCTCCACGAGCACCGTCGCATCCTTCAGCATGCGCGTCGCGCCGTGTCCCTGGCCATCGTCGCTGCCATCGTGAATGAAGAGCGGATCCGCAGGGTTCTCCCTGAAGCGCCGGCGCGCATCCGCCGGCGACACCGTGCCTGTCTCCGCGGAATGGCAGGTCGCGCACGTGCGGCCGTTGCCGCCAAAGGTCTCCCGCTCGAACAACTGCTTCCCACTCGGACGTTCGGGTCTCCTGTCGTCACTGGCGGCCACCGACGTGTACATCGAGATTGCCAGCAGGCCCGTAGCCAGCGTGGCGGCATATCCAACACTCTTCATCATTCCCTCCGTCGTCTGCTAACGCGACGACCCGAGGGAAACCCCGCAGCCCTGGATGACACGAGGGGGCCGCTGTCAGACAAGCGGAATGCGGCGCCGCTCTTTTCGTTCGCCCCCCGCCTTCGCCCGCCTTCGCGGAGCTTCGCTCCGCTTCGGCGAGGCTGGCTCCGCCCAACCTCCAACCTCCGACCTCCAACCTCTGACCTCCGACCTCAACCCCCCGACCTCTGAGTTCCAGCTTCCGATTGAGGATGGGTAAACTGCGACGAGGGCTGTGCCGACATATTCAGGGGTGACCGTGGCATCCAGGGTCGCCCTTTGCGTCCAGACCACGCTCCGAGGAGTGCACCGATGACGATTTCGTGGAAGACCTCGCTCACCTTCGCCGTGCCCGCCGCCCTGGTGGCCGCCGCGGTGCTGTTCCAGTCCCCGGTGTCGGCCGGCGCCGGCCGCTACAAGCTGGATGGCAACAAGCACTGCTACTGGGACCCGAACGACAACGGTCCCGACCAGTGCCGCCCCGCGGGCGAGAAGCCGAAGGGGCGCTACAAACTGGACGGCAACAAGAACTGCTACTGGGACGCGAACGACAACGGTCCGAACCAGTGCGAGCCGAAGCGGTAGCACGCCCTGTGTAGTGCCCGCCCTGCGGCGGGCGCTACACGCGCCCAGCCTCTTGCCCGTTCCGTCACGGGTTTTCCGCCACCGCGCTCAACCCAACCTGCCGCGGGCCGATAGCCCAGTACATGCGGCATGCGTTCCTGGTGCTCTCTGTCGTCGCGATGGCCCTCATCGCGATTCTCGCGGTCGCCTGGCCGCCCGTGCTCTGGTCGCTGGTGCTCGTCGCACCGCTGATCGTCCGCGGCGTGGCCGACATGCAGCAGAGCCGACAGGCGGTCCGGCGCAACTTCCCGCTGATCGGACACGGACGCTACCTGCTCGAGCAGATCAGGCCCGAGATCAACCAGTACTTCGTCGAGAGCAACAACGACGGCCGCCCATTCAGCAGGAACGACAGGTCGGTCGTCTACCAGCGGGCCAAGGGTGAACTCGACACCCTCCCTTTCGGCACCCAGCGGGATGTCTATGCGCCCGGGTACGAGTGGATCAATCACTCGCTGGCACCCGTCGAGCCCGACCACGCCTGCGGGCGCATCCGGATCGGCAACGACGCGTGCACGCAGCCGTACCTCGCGTCCATCCTCAACGTCTCGGCCATGAGCTACGGGTCGCTCAGCAAGAACGCGATCCTCGCGCTGAACGGCGGCGCGAAGGCCGGCGGCTTCGCCCACAACACCGGTGAAGGCGGCATCAGCCCCTACCACCTCGAACCGGGCGGCGACCTGATCTGGCAGATCGGCACCGGCTACTTTTCGTGCCGCACGCCTGACGGACGCTTCGACCCTGACCTGTTCAGCCGTCGCGCCACGCTCCCCTCGGTGAAGATGATCGAAGTGAAGCTCTCGCAGGGCGCGAAGCCCGGGCACGGCGGCATCCTGCCGGCCGCCAAGCTCACGCCGGAGATCATCCAGATCCGCAACGTGGAACCGGGGAAGGATGTCGTCTCGCCCGCCGCGCACACCGCGTTCTCCACACCGCTCGGACTCCTGCAGTTCCTGCAGCTGCTCCGCGAGCAGTCCGGCGGCAAGCCGGTCGGCTTCAAGCTGTGCGTCGGGAAGCGGCACGAGTTCTTCGGCATCGTGAAGGCGATGCTCGAGTCAGGGATCTACCCGGACTTCATCACCGTGGACGGAGCCGAAGGGGGCACGGGCGCCGCGCCGCTCGAGTTCTCGGACTCGGTGGGTACGCCGCTCAACGAAGGGCTCTCGTTCGTGAACAACGCCCTGGTAGGCGCCGGCGTGCGCGACAAGGTCCGCATCATCGCCTCGGGCAAGGTGAACACCGGCTTCCAGATTGCGACGAAGGTGGCGCTCGGCGCGGACATGTGCAACGCAGCGCGCGCGATGATGTTCGCGCTCGGCTGCATCCAGGCGCTGCGCTGCAACACGAACCGGTGTCCGACCGGGGTTGCCACGCAGGACCCACAGCTCGTGGCCGGCCTGCACGTCGGCGACAAGACCGAGCGCGTGGCACGCTTCCATCGCGAGACGGTGAAGAGCTTCTTCGATGTCCTCGGCTCCACCGGCCTGCTCGTTCCGTCGGCACTGAAGCCGTGGCACGTCATGCGGCGCGTCGGCTCCGGCGAAGTGCGCAGCTACCACGACCTCTACCCGATGCTCGAACCCGGTGCCCTGGTCTCAGGCTCGGTCAACGGCAGCCTCGGCCAGGCCTGGAACACCGCGCGCCCGGACAGGTTCTAGCGACAGAGGCCGTGGGCGGTAGGCGGTAGGCGGCGTGTAGTGTCCGCCTTCAGGCGGACGTCGCGGCCCGGCTGAAGCCCGGTGCTGCACGTCCACTTCTGAGTTCTACCTTCTAGGTTCTAGCTTCGGAAAAGATCGTTCCCCTGCATGCCTCCGCGCCGCATCTGCAGCGGTGCGACTCGCGCATCTCCGGCGGGTATCTCGGCTCCCACTCGTACGCGTAGTCGAACGTCAGCTCCTCGCCTGCGGTGATGTCCTTCGCCGCGTAGACGTGCACCCGCTCATCCTCGATATCGATGATGCAGTTGGGCTGGCAGGAGTGATTGATGAAGCGCGAGTCGTTCCCGCCGACGGCGCCGTCGATCACGAGATCTGACGACACCTCGAAGAACATCGTGTGGTAGGTGGTTCCGGGAGCCCAGTCGACGCTCCGAGCCTCGCACGCCTCGTCGGTCAGCCGCTCGCCGACGTACTCGACGATCCACTCACCCCTGGCAATGAACCGCGTCGCGAACACGCCGCGACCGTGGATGGCCGAGGTTCTGGTGCGGTAGGCCGGCGGAGCCACGGCAGATCGCGTCAGAGCCTGTTGCGTCCCTGCGCGCGCGGCAGGGCGACTCCAAGCTTCGCCGCCAATGTCGGCGCGACATCGCGCATGTCGATGGCGCCAAGGCTGGTGCCAGCGGTCACTCCCTGCCCCACCACAAAGAACGACGCCTCCATGTCGCGAGGTCCGGGCAGGAAGCCGTGCGTCCCGCCGGGCGACGCCACCGGCGTGACGAGCGGTCCCGACAGCGCGCCTCCGGTCCGGAAGCCAGCCTTCAGCCCGACGACAAGCGCGGCACCGGGAAAGCCGCCGCTGGCAGGCAACTCCGCCGCCTCGAGGATGCGGTCGATGGGACCGGCCGGGTCGGCGGCCAGGTCGCGCATGGCGGTGGCGGCGCGCGCCCGCGTCTGCGCATCCGACGGGTCGTGGAGCACAATCGCCGCAGAGCCCCCAGCGGTCCACGCGAAGGCGCGCCACGCGCTGACTGCGCCCTTGGTGTCGACATCGATCAGACCGGCCTGCCGCAGCGCCGCGTTCACGTGCACGGCCCGATCGGTCTGGATGTGTCCGTGGTCCGAGGCAACGGCCAGCACGAAGCGCCGCCCCAAGGTCCGCTCGGCCGCCGCGCGCACCTGACCGACGAGCGCATCGAGTCGCTCCAGCGTCTCGAGCGTCGTCTTGTCGTACGGTCCGTGCTCGTGTTGCGCTTCATCGAGGGAGGCGAGGTATCCCGTGAGGAGGTCGGGACGCTTCGTCTCGATCATCCACTGCATGAAGTTCGCGCGCTTCGCATCGTCCGCCGGGGCGTAGCGATAGCCGGCCGGGTACGCGCCGAGCGTGCGCTCCGCCTCGTCGAGCAACCCCGGGGTCGACAGTGCCCGCAGCAGCTTGTGGTCCTCGTCGCCGCCAGGCGGCACGGCGAGCGGCGCCCGCCAGAACTGGATGATGCTGTGGCGAATTCGTGCGCCGACGGTGACCGGCCAGTCGACGTTGGCCGTCACGAGCCCGGCGTCGCCTGCGGCGTCCCACAGCGTCGGCACCTTGATGTCCTCCGCATACCAGTACCAGCCGCTGGCATTCGTGTTCATCGGGTCGAACGGGGAGTTGTTCAGAATGCCATGCGTGGCCGGCGAGACCCCTGTGACGAGGGTGGTGTGGCTCGGGTACGTCACCGTCGGCGTGACACCGCGTACACCCGTCGCGTGCGCCCCGTCAGCGACCAGTCTGCGGAGGTTCGGCACCTTCAGGCCATGCCGGTCGGCCTCGAGCACGTAGTCGGGCTTCAGTCCATCGATCGAGAGCAGCACCACCGGCACACCGGCGCGCTGGGCGCGAACCACCGTGACACCGGCGACGAGCGCAAGCAGCACGACGAGCGACAGGACCCAGCGCGCGGCTGGCGTCGAACGGCGCTGACGTTGACGGAAGGCGCGCAGAGCGCGGTCGCTGATCTCGAGAGGCATGCCGACATTCTACGTGCGCGGCCCGGGGGCAGGCGTCGCTGTGCGGTCAGTCTCCCTGGCGGACGATGAGCGGCTTCCTGTAGAAGTCTGCGGGTCTGACGTTCGGGATGCGCTGGCTCTTGCGCCCGGTGGCGGTCATGAACGTGACCTCGACCGTGACCGGCGCCAGGCTCCTCAGCCCGACGTGCACGGGCGTCGTTCCCTGCGTGTTGTAGCCGCCGCCTGTCAGCACCTGGCGAGACGCGACGATGCGTCCGCCCGCATCGAAGAACCGGACCTCGGCGCCGAATCGCGTGGAGCGTCCCTTCGCATCGAGCACCAGCACACTGAGGCTCCGCCGCTTCGCTTCGTCCGGAAGCGTGTTGCGGAAGAGGAAGTGGCCACCCGTTGGTCCGTATCCGTCGGTGATCGAGAGGTCAAGGCCGCCGTCGGCATCGTAGTCGACGAATTGCGCGCCATGATCGCCTCGGTTCAACGGGCTGCTCGTGTCGACGACGTTGACGAAGCCGGCCGGACCGTCGTTGCGGAACAGCGCGTCCTTCGGCGTCTGGACGCCGGGCGCGCCTTCGTAGGACATCACGGACAGATCGAGGTCGCCGTCGTTGTCGTAGTCGCCCCAGTCGGCGCTCACCGCGTGGTTCTCGACGTCGAGCCCTACCATCTTCGCCACATCGGTGAACGTGCCGTCGCCATTGCGGCGATAGAGCTGGTTGCGTCCGTAGTTACTCACGAACAGGTCGAAGCCGCCGTCGTTGTCGTAGTCGGCCACCGCGCAGCCGACCCCGCCTTCGTCAGGCGTCCGCTTCGGGCCGGTCATGCCGAGCGCTGGAGCGATGTCGGTGAACGTCGCGCCGTCGTTGCGCCAGAGCGCATCGGCCGCACCGGCCTGGTTCGCGAGGAACAGGTCGAGATCGCCGTCCAGGTCCGCATCGAACCAGCAGGCGCCGACACTGGCGCGCACGTCGCTCGGGCCAACCCCAGCGAACACCTGCATGAACGTGCTGCCTGTGTTGCGGTAGACCTGGTTCGCGCCTGCGCGATTGGTCGCGTAGACGTCCAGGTCACCGTCGTTGTCGAAGTCGACCCAGTTGGTCTGACGCGCGGATCTCCCTGGCAGCGTCAGGCCGAGGCGTGCCGCGACCTCGGTGAAGTGCGTCCCGCCGTCGTTGTGAAAGACGAGGCTCACGCGCGAGTTTTCGATCGGACCGGCGAGCAGGTCGTCGAAGCCGTCCGCGTCGTAGTCGCCCCAGCTGAGGCCGCGGAGTTCGTACCCGCTCTCGGGAAGGCCCAGCTGTGCGCCGACACTGGTCAGGACGCCAGCGTCGTTGCGGAACAGGCGCACACCGTGGCGGCTCGTCGACACGGCCAGATCCAGGTCGCCATCCCTGTCGAAGTCGCCCCAGGCGTTGGCGTACGTGTTCGGCAACGCGTGCAGGTCAGGCTGGACCAGCGCGAACGGCGGATCGGCAGGCGCCGCCGCGGGCAGAGCGGCCCACAGGGCGACTCCGATCGAAAGGGAACCAACGCCGAGAGCAGTTCGAAGGGTCATGGCTGGATCTCCGGAGAGCGGCGGTCGCAAGCTCGCTGCCATCGCGCGTCGGGCGCCGCCCGTTCACACCCGCCTGATTGGGCCACTTCTGCGCGAGCACCGCTCGTGGGCGGCTGACATTTGTGTCGCGGTTCAGCAGAACCCCCGACATCTGCGTAGTCGTGACCTGACACGCGGCCCGAGGCCGTCCCCCGGACGCGACACGCCGGCGGCCGCCCACCGCGCTACGCGAGACGCGCGCGCCAGAGCGGCTTCAACCCCTCGAGCACGACGAGCAGCACCAATCCTGCGCCTGCCGTGACCGCCAGATCGGGCAGGTGGAGCGGACCGAAGCGGAAGAGATCGCTCGCGAAGGGCCAGACCAGTGTCACCGCCAGCATCAACCCGACGGCCGGCAGCACCCAGGCGAGCGCCGCGTTCGGCCGCGCGAACGCGGCGACCATCGACGTGCTGAACGAGCGGTTCACGAAGATCAGCCCGACGATCGTGAGCACGAGCGACACGAAGGTGAGCGCCCGCACCTCGGCCTCAGGCATCCCCCGCATCTGCGCCACGATGAAGATGCCGGCCACGAGCACCAGGGCCGTCGCGCCCTGCAGCAGGCTCCAGCCGATGAGCGTTCCCGAGAACAGCGGCTCGTCGGGCGAACGCGGTCGCCGCCGCATCACGTCGTCTTCCTCCGTCTCCGCCTCGAAGACGAGGGAACACACCGGATCGATGACCATCTCGAGGAAGGCGATGTGCATTGGCCCGAAGAGGATCGGATAGTCGAAGACCAGCGGCAGCAGCGCGAGGCCGGCGATCGGCACATGCACCGCGAAGATGAACCCCATCGCCTTGCGGAGGTTGTCGTAGATGCGGCGGCCGAGCCGCACCGACGCCACGATGGAACCGAAGTCGTCGTCGAGCAGCACGATCGACGAGGCTTCGCGCGCGACGTCGGTCCCCCGTCCGCCCATGGCGATCCCGATGTGCGCTGCCTTGAGCGACGGGGCGTCGTTGACGCCGTCGCCGGTCATCGCCACGATCTCGCCGTTCGCCTTGAGCGCGTTCACGATGCGCAGCTTCTGCTCGGGCATGACCCTGGCGAAGACCGTCGCCGTCCGCACCCGGGCCGCCAGCGCGCCGTCGTCGAGCGTCTCGATCTCCTGGCCGCTGATCACGTCCTCCGCGTCGAGCCCAGCCTGGCGAGCGATGGCGCGCGCGGTCGCCGGATAGTCGCCCGTGATCATCAGCACGCGGATGCCAGCCGTGCGGCACTCGACGACAGCGGCGGGCACACTGGCCCTGAGCGGATCGGCCAGGCCGACGAGCCCTACCCACTCGAACGGAAAGTCGTGCTGCGAACCCGGAAGCTGCGCGCCGGTGAACGAGGCCCGCGCCACGCCGAGCACCCGCAGTCCCTCCGCAGCCATCGCATCGACCGAACCAGTCAGTGCGGCGAGCGCGGGCGCGTCGAGGTGACACAGCGCGCCGATCGCCTCGGGCGCACCCTTGGCCGCGATCACGAAGTCCGGCCGTCCGCCAGGCGCCTGCCAGGCGTGCGACATGGCCAGGAGTTCACGGCTCAGGCCGTACGCCTGCACGAGTGTCCAGTCGGCGCCGTGCACATGCTCCGTGCCCTTCAGCTGTTGCCCGGCCAGGTCGTGGAACGCCTTCTCCATCGGGTCGAACGGGTCCCGCGCGCTGGCGAGCAGCCCGAACTCCACGAGGTCGTGGAACGACTCGGGCAGCGGCGCCCCGGCCGTCGCACGCGGCGCGAACGCTTCACCGGTCGTGAGGCGCAGCTCGGCGATCGACATCCGGTTCTCGGTCAGCGTGCCGGTCTTGTCGGTGCACAGGACCGTCGCGGACCCGAGCGTCTCGATGGCCGCCGCCCGTCGCGTGAGCACCCGCGCGCGTGAGATGCGCCACGCGCCCATCGCCATGAACACCGTGAGGACGACCGGAAACTCCTCGGGCAGCATCGACATGCCCAGGGCGATCCCGCCGAGCACGGCGTCGAGCCAGCTCCCCCGCAGCAGGCCGTAGAGCAGCACGGCGGCCACGCTCACACCGGCCCCGACGAGGGCGAACACTCGAACCAGACGGCGGGTCTGCGCCCGAAGACGGGGCGGCTCCAGTTCGAGCGAGCTGAGCGACTGGCCGATCCGGCCGATCTCGCTCGTGGCGCCGGTCGCGGTCACCTCGCCGATGCCGGCGCCGCTGACGACCAGCGACCCGGAGAAGACGTGCGGCAGGTCGTCGCCCCCTGGACGCCTCGCGCCCGACACCTCGCCCTCCGCGATCTCCACCTTGCGAACGGGTACCGACTCGCCGGTGAGCAGCGACTCGTCCGTCTGCAGGTCGCGGCACTCCACGAGGACGGCGTCGGCCGGCACCCGGTCTCCTTCCGCGAGCACCACCAGGTCGCCGGGCACGACCTCCCGACCGGCGATGCGCCGGCGCTCACCATCGCGGATGACCAGCGCGCGCGGACTGGTGAGGTCACGCAACGCCTCCAGCACCCGTTCGGTACGCGCCTCCTGCACCACCGTGATGACCACCGACATCGTCGCGAACGCGAGCAGGATGATCGCTTCCTTCAGGTCACCGAGCAGGAGATAGACGAGTCCGCCGCCGAGCAGCAGCGCCAGCATCGGCTCGCGAAGCACTTCGCCGACGATGCGGAAAGGGGTACGCCGTTCTGGCCGGGGGAGTTCGTTGAAGCCGGTCGTGCGGAGCCGGGCCTGGGCGTCGGCCTCGGTCAGGCCGCGCCTCGAGGCGGGAGGAAGGGTGTCGCTCTGCATGTCATCGCTCCGGCGGCATTCGCGCCCACTGCGTGAGCTGGAGCAACTGTCAGCACAATCGTAGCGCGGCGGCGCCAGC
>Ga0075152_10001540_pt1 | contig 16571 bp, 14 predicted proteins | sample JI61114C2DNA_FD_70964 | JGI IMG/M metagenome (GOLD analysis project Ga0075152, IMG submission 70964) | Wastewater effluent complex algal communities from Wisconsin, to seasonally profile nutrient transformation and Carbon sequestration -... | ecosystem: Engineered > WWTP > Effluent > Algae...
GTTGGCCGATTGGACTCACGCTATAGAGGCATAGATAAAATGACTGAGGGCGACAGCCCGGATTATAATTCTGAACTCACCTCTTGGTTGCATTCATTTACTCCGGCAATCAACTATTACTTGCGTGATGTGTTGAAATTCAAAACCGATTTGCAATACAACATGTTTGGCCCGGTTCATCCGTGGGATAACTCAAATGACAGAACAGGAGAAAATCTTCGCTTAGCGATGGCAGAAAATCCATACATGCATGTGATGATTCAATCTGGCTTTTACGATGGAGCCACTACGTACTTCGATGCCAAATATTCTATGTGGCAACTAGACCCAAGCGGTAAATTAAAAGATCGCTTACATTTTGAAGGCTACCGCAGTGGTCACATGATGTATTTACGTGCTGAAGACTTAGCTACTTCGAATGAGCACATTCGCGAGTTTATTAAGAAGACTACGCCAGCAGCTGGGGCGCCTGCTAAATATTGATTTCTACTTTTTAGAAGTATTAGGTGTCCTACACTTTTAAGTGTGGGACACCTTTTTTTATTCATGCTTCAACGCCTCCGTTGCATTTGTGTTAACCGATCGTACTAAAAGAAATAATATAGAGGCAAATGCAAAAACGGCCACCACGACAACAGGCAAAATAAAATCTATCGCACTAAGCCAAATCCTTACGGGATAGCTTGACAACCATAACCCTCCCGCATAGTAACTTAGCGGAAACGCCACCGCGCCCGATAATAGCAACACAATTGCAAATTCTGTTGACAGCAATTTGATAATGTTGAACATAGTTGCACCAAGTGTTTTGCGAATGCCTATTTCCTTCGTGCGCTGATAAGTCATAAAATAGGTGAATCCGAAAAGACCAAGACATGCTATGGCCAATCCGATAGCCGATAGATAGCCAAACACTTTTTGTAGTTGTTGCTCCTTTTGATATTGGCGATTGAAGTATTCGTCAAGAAAAAAATAATCAAATGGCTTGTCAGGAAAAACAGTTGCCCATTGTTGTTTAAGTTGTTCAATCATTTGAGCAGCATCATTTGAATTTATCTTAACGGTAATAAACTTCATGTAGCCTTGCCCCGGTGTGTAAATAGAAGCTAAAACAGGTTCCTGTAAAGAACGCTCATGAAAGTCTTCTATTACTCCGATTATCTCGCTGCTTCCCATCAATAAATTTCCAATTGCTTCATCGGCATTTTTATAGCCTAACATAGTGACGGCTGTCTGATTGAGGATAATCTGTTTGGGCTGTTCATCGGTAAAATTTCTTCCAGCTAATAATTTTAATCCATACGTATCAATAAAGTCTTTATCCACGCGGGTGCGAGATGTTGAAATTAACTCGGGGTTATCTTCCGACTTTCTTAATCTTCCGAGCCATTCATTCTCCCTTCCCGGGATGTTAGAGGTAATAGTTGCATTCACAGCATAAGCCTGATCTTTAATTCTTTCCTTAAAGAGGTTTATTCTGCTTGTAAAAGTGCTATCCATTTCTGCTCCTGGTCCACCGATTGTTTTTATCACTACGTTTTGATGTGTGTCAAATCCCAAATCTTGATTTTGCATGAAGGAATTTTGTCGTTGAAGGATTAGCGTTGCGCTGATCAGCAAAATTGTGGTAACAAATTGAATGGTTAACAGCGATTTTCTTAGTAGCCCTTTTGAACTCGAGAAATGGCCGCCCTTCAATGCTACCATAGGATTAACGGAAGCAAGATTTCGGGATGGATAAAATCCTACGAGAAATGAAAACAAGATGATCGCACCAAATGCAATGGAAATGAACATCGGACTCGTTAAAATCTCCATCTCAATATTCTTTCCAGTTAATGAATTGAAAATGGGTGACAGCAATATTGCAGTGCCAAATGCAATAATGAACGCAATCAAGTTTAATAAAAATGATTCCGTAAAGAACAGCGTCATCAATTGATGGCGACTGGAACCAATAATTTTTCGAACGCCAATCTCCTTTGCTCTGCGAATGGCCCGTGCCAACGACAAGTTGAGATAGTTGATTAAGGCAAGGATAAGAATGAAAGCGGCTACAACTTGTAACACATTAACAACTCGTTCGCTGCCGTTGGCTTGCATCTCACTAACGAGGTTAGAATGCAAATGAATATCTTCTATGGGTTGCAGGAAAAAATCAGCAGTCGCTCGATTGGCATTCTCATTACCTTTCATTTTTTCTGTTAGAACCTTCTGCATCATGGATTCAACTTCTGCCTGATTTGTATTGGGCCGTAGACGTAGATAGGTATAAAACCCATCCCAGTTCCAGGCACTACGGTCTCCATACACATTCATCCACGAGGTAAGAAAATTGAATTGCAGATGCGAGTTTATGGGTAAATCTTTAAATACTCCGGTCACCAACCTATCACCCATGCCTTCCCAATGAATCGTTTTGTTAATGGCTTCTGTTTTCCCGAAAAATTTGATAGCAGCCGATTCAGATAAGATTATTTTATTCTCACCATCCAATGCTGATGATTGATCTCCTTCAATAAACTCTAAAGGAAAAATATCGAGGAAAGTAGAATCGACTGCGTAAACAGAAGACTCTGTAAATGTTTTCTGTTGGCCTTTTTCTTCAATCATCATTACCGCCTCCACATGCGTGGTAACGGGAAACATTCGTGTGTAATTCTCGACAACTGGAATAGTCTCTTTCAAGGTTTCGCCAACCGCAGGAAAAATCTGAGCTTTGCTGTATTGCAACTCATTATCAATAAGGCGCGAATAGGTTACGCGAACAATATCCTTCGATCGTGGAAAAAATTTATCATAGCTTTTTTCAAACTCAACATAGTTCAACATCAATAGGCAAACCGCAATACCCATCACCAAACCAGTAATATTAATAAAAGTGAAAACTGAATGCCTGCGCATGTTGCGTACACTAAACTTCAGGTAATTTGAAATCATAATTGGGTAAAGGTGAATTGAACGTTTATTTCTAAGTAAAATCCCCGGCCTGCAAAACCGAATTACATTCCATAACAATCTTCGCTTTGCCTTCTTCTCTCCAAACTGTTTAATATCTCTTTCAAAATTTTGAATCAGATCGCCTTCAATTTCTTCATAGAGATGATCGGGACAGAACCACTTTAAAAATTTCAAAATCCAAACGGGAGGTTGATGATTCATGCTCAGGAGATCTTAAGCTGCGGCACTAGTTTCCACAAACTCAGCCGGGCTTCTTTCATTGCTTTCAGCATAACCAAGCCTGCATTGGTTACTGTGTAAATCCTCTTTCTTCGTCCGCCTCGCTCAGCCGTGCCGCCACCTAATCCTGATTTTAAAAACCCTTTATCTTCTAATCGATATAGGGTAACATGCACCGCGCTTAAGTTTACATCACGCTTCATACGGGTTTCAATCTCTTCTGCAATAGCAGCCCCGTAGGCATCCTCTTGCAGGGCTGCCACCAGCGTTAAAACCAGTTCTTCAAACTCACCTAAAAATTCCTTAGCCATATATATGCTTATATTTTGTTAAGTAAATATAATAAAATATTTGATTTTGCTTTCTTTAAGTGTTTGATGACTGATTTTTATAGGGAGTAATTTGAATTAGGTAGCAAAATTGCTACCTTTATTTATGAAGGTAAGGGACTTGCTTAAACTACTAAGGAAAGATGGGTGGGTTGAGAATTCTCAAAAGGGGAGTCATCTTCAATTGGAACACGCTACGAAAAAAGGAAAGGTAACAGTTCCGGTGCATGGCGGAGATATTCCAAAGGGGACTTTAAACTCGATATTAAAGCAGGCTGGACTTAAGTGATGTGGTGGATTATTAAATAGGATTATGAAAAAGATAAAATTAATTATCGAACAGGGGAAAGATGGCAAACTATGGGGTCGGATTGAACATGGTGACAATCTTTTAACAGACTATGCGAGCAGCATGCCTGTGCTAGAAAGAAAAATGAAAAAACTTTTAGAAACCTTTCACAAAATAACTGATGTGGAGTTCGATTACCACTATGATGTAAGTGCCTTTTTCGAGAATTTCGATTTTCTAAAGCAAACAAAAATTGCCGAACTCTCAGGAATCAACACTGGCTTACTACGCCAATACGCTTCTGGGGTAAAACATCCATCACCTACCCAAGCAAAAAAAATTGAAATTGCAATTCACAAGCTTGCTAAAGAACTAGAAGCTGTTTCGTTGTATGCTGCTTGAGTTTATTATTTCAGCTTCTTTTTCAAAAACTCAGCGGTGTAGCCTATTTTCTTTGTTGCCATTTCTTCGGGTGTGCCAGTAAATAGCAAGTTTCCTCCACTCTTCTCGCCACCCTCTGGTCCGAGGTCAATGATCCAATCAGCACATTTAATTACTTCAAGATTATGCTCAATAATAATAACGGTGTGACCGAGATCGACCAGCGCATTAATAGCTTTCAGTAATTTAGAAATGTCGTGGAAGTGCAAGCCCGTTGTTGGCTCATCAAAAATGAATAAAATATTTCCCTTGGTATCCGAATTATTCTTCCCCAGAAAAGAAGCAAGCTTAACGCGCTGTGCTTCGCCACCGGAAAGCGAATTGGAAGACTGTCCTAACTTTACATAGCCTAATCCAACTTCATAAAGGGGAAGAATTTTTTCGTAAACAGGTTTTTTATCTTTGAAAAACTCGAGCGCATTTTCAACCGTCATGTCGAGTATCTCAAAAATGGATGCACCCTTGTACTCAACTTCTAATACCTCTTGTTTAAATCGTTTGCCTTCGCAGCTTTCACATTTTAGAAAAATGTCGGCCATAAACTGCATCTCTACTTTTATCTCGCCTTCACCTTGGCAGGTTTCACATCTTCCGCCATCTACATTGAAAGAAAAATGTGAAGGCTTATAGCCACGTTGCTTACTCAGAGTTTGATCAGCAAATAAATTTCGAATGGCATCATATGCTTTTACGTAACTGATTGGGTTTGATCGGGATGATTTTCCAATCGGGTTCTGATCAATAAACTCTACCTGTGAGATTTTAGTAACATCACCTTCAAGGCGATCATACTTTCCTGGTGTTTCTGATACAGAACCATTCAGGCGACCAATAGCTGGATATAATATTTTCTTGACCAACGTTGACTTTCCCGAGCCGCTCACTCCCGTAACAACGGTAAGCACACCTAATGGAAATTTAACGGTCAGGTTCTTTAAGTTATTTTCACGAGCTCCAATAATCAATAAATTGTCTTTCCATTTTCTGCGAATCTTAGGCACAGAAATTTTTTCAACTCCAGTTAGATAATTAGTTGTGTGTGATACTATATCCTTATTTAATTCTTTTTGCGTGCCTTGAAAAATCAATTCGCCACCATGTGCTCCGGCATCAGGCCCGATATCAATAATTTGATCAGCAGCGCGCATAATTTCTTCTTCATGTTCTACTACGATCACCGTGTTGCCCATATCGCGCAGCGATTTTAAAACCTCCACCATACGAGCCGTATCGCGTGGATGCAACCCAATGCTTGGTTCATCCATAATGTACATGGAACCAACCAAGGCACTGCCCAATGAGGTTGCTAATTTAATTCGTTGAAACTCGCCACCTGATAGTGTTGCTGTAACTCGATTTAAGGTAAGATACCCGAGCCCAACTTTTTCCATGTATTCTAACCGTGATTTTATTTCGGTTAGAATACGCTCTGAAACTTTTTGTTCGTATGCGGGAAGTTTTAGGCTTTCAAAAAATTTCCGTGTGTCTTCAATAGGCATGAGGACTAAATCGGTAATTGAAGTATCGGCTATCTTCACATAGGCAGCATCCTTGCGAAGCTTAGTACCGCGACAATCCGGGCACGTTGTTCTTCCGCGATAGCGTGACAGCATTACGCGATATTGTATTTTATAAGTTTTGGATTCGAGGTATTTGAAAAAAGTATGAAGCCCTTCGAAATATTGATTACCATTCCAAAGCAGGTCTTTTTCTTTTTGACTTAGCTCACTATAAGGCCTGTGAATTGGGAAATCGAATTTTATTCCATTTTTAATTAATGGTTTTGCCCACTCGCTCATCACTTCCCCCCGCCAGGGCGCAAGAGCACCCTCAAAAACGGAAAGACTTTTGTCAGGGATAACAAGGTCTTCATCTATTCCTAAAACTTTGCCAAAGCCTTCACAGGTTTGACATGCGCCAAAGGGATTGTTAAAACTAAACAGGTTAATGGAGGGTTCGGTAAAAGAAATTCCATCCAATTCAAACTTATCTGAGAAGTGTTTTTTCTTTTCACCCTCTACATAGATCACGCAATCCCCCAGGCCTTCAAAGAAGGCTGTTTGTATAGAATCCGAAAGGCGAAAGGTTAAGTCTTCATCTTTTGCATTAACGGCAGCACGATCAATAAGAATTTCAAATTCCGATTCCGGAGTTTTTTCTTTAGCTGATTTCTTCTTTGCCTTGCCTTCGGATTTGGAGGTGTCTATCAACTCTTCAATAAACTTTACCTCACCATCTAATAGCACCCGCGTATAGCCTTTACTCAAAAGCAAATTCAATTCATCAACAAACTTGCGCCCCTTCATTACCTTAAGCGCGCAGGCAATCATAATTCGAGTGCCTTCCTTCTTTTTATTGATAAAATCTACTACATCAGTAACCGTATCGCGTTTTACTTCTTGCCCACTAGTTGGCGAATAGGTTTTGCCAATGCGTGCAAAAAGCAATTTCAGATAATCATAAATCTCGGTGGTGGTTCCAACGGTTGATCTTGGATTTCGGGTATTAACTTTCTGTTCTATGGCAATGGCGGGGGATACCCCACGGATGTAATCAACTTCGGGTTTTTCCATGCGGCCGAGAAATTGGCGAGCATAGGAACTTAAGCTTTCAACATACATCCTTTGCCCTTCAGCAAACAGCGTATCAAAAGCCAGTGATGATTTGCCCGAACCAGAAAGACCTGTTACAACTACGAGTTTGTTTCGGGGAATGGCAACACTCAGATTTTTTAGATTATTTACGCGCGCACGCTTAATAATAATGAACTCTCTTGGGTCGAGGTCGTCTAGATAAGAATCGTTTGGTGTTGGCTGCATCGAGAAACCGCAAAAGTAAAAAAACAAAGCCCCCTGTCCTATAAAGGATTCAAACCAAAGTTGAATCTTTCGTTAGTTGAGAGTTCGGCAACAAAAAACACTATCCATTAAACAGATAGTGTTTTTAAATAGAACTTCTAATTCGATTAATTATCGAAATCAGGATCGTAGCTGGCTTCTTTGGCAGAATCACCTTCATTATCAAAATCACCACCGCTGTTGTCGAAATCATCGCGGCTTGATGCCCCGCCCCCTTCATCTTCGTTGTCAAATTCCTCCTTTTCACTAGAATCGACATCATACCCACCATTGCTATTTTTGGTAGCTGGTACCTTAACAAGATAGATTGAGTCCTCTGTTTCTAATGGGAAAACAAATATGGGTTCCTTTTTCGCATTCATTATGCGGGTAATGTTGCCATCGTATCCATTTGGATATTGGTCTTTTAATAGTTCCCTGAGGTCTTCGGTCAGGTTTTCTAAACTTTTGATTACTCTTTTTTTCGCTACTGCCATTGTTGTTAAAAATCGGCCTCAAATAGCTAAAGAAAATTGATATGAGGCAACTTTTTTTAAAGTTTTTTTTGCCCTTTTAATCTTTCTTTACTATTTTTCATTTCTCAAACAATTAATTTAACCCACATACTATCGACCGAGACATCTACGTTACCTAAACGACAGTAAGATGATTGACAGCAGATTCAGCGACAGCCAATTGGTTTCGCTCTATCAAACCGGTAACGAAGAGGCGTTTGAGATGCTACTTCACAGACACAAATCCCGTATTTATACGGCCATTTACATGATTGTAAAAGATCGCTACGAAGCAGAGGACCTATTGCAGGACACCTTTATTAAGGCGGTAAATACAATTAAAGGTGGCCGATATAACGAAGAAGGTAAATTTTTGCCTTGGGTAAGTAGAATTGCCCATAACCTGGCCATTGACCATTTTCGTAGAAAGAAGCGCTACCCCGAAATTATTCTGGAAGATGGCAGCCGGGTTTTTGACTCCATGCAGTTTTCAGAAGACTCTTTTGAAAGCAAGCAATTGATGCGGGACACTAAATCGCTCTTGCGCGATTTAGTTAAAGAATTGCCAGAAGAGCAAAAGCAAGTTTTAATTATGCGCCATTATCTGGAAATGAGTTTTCAGGAAATTGCAGACCGCACTGGTGTTAGCATTAACACAGCTTTGGGTCGCATGCGTTATGCCCTTATTAACCTTCGTAAAAAAATGACTAAAAATAATATTGCCTATGACAAAGACTTTTACCCAAGACGATCTGATCAGGTTTCTATACCACGAGACCTCGGAAGAGGAGACGAAGGAGATTAACAAAGCACTCCTTTGCGATAATGTGCTGCTGGCGCAGTACAAGGAATTGAATGCAGTAAGCAAACAATTAAACACCTTAAAGCTGGAGCCGTCTCAAGCATCAATTCAAAATATTTTGAATTATGCGCATGGACTACAAGAGCAACATTGATCTACTTTAACTATTTAGACTAAAGGTCTCCTCAAAAGGGAGGCCTTTTTGTTTGCCGTTACAACTCATCCTACTTAAAATACAATTCGGTAAACATAATATTGGCTCCCGAATATTGGGGCCTACCTTTGATTCATGAACATTGAAAAGATTTTATCGGTCATGCTTGTGATGCACATTGCTGGCGGAACCATTGCCCTTATCAGCGGACTTGTAGCCATGCTGACTTTGAAAGGAAGCAAAACGCATAGGCTGGCTGGCAAAATTTATTTTTGGGGAATGACTGCAGTATTTATTGGAGCGCTTTTTACGGCTATCGGGCATCATAAAGATTTTCTGTTGATGGTGGCGTTTTTCAGTTACTACATGACCGTGCGCGGCTATCGGGTTTTATATCTTAAAAAACTTTATCAAGGACAGAAGGCTAAACCGTTGGACTGGCTCATTACGATTGTCTCGGGAGCTTTTCTTTTTTCGCTTGTGGCGTGGGGCGGTTGGGCAATTTGGAATGGATCCGGAATGGGTATAGTTGCTATTGCATTTGGCCTGTTGGGATTGAGTTTCTTCATCAGCGATGTAAATCAATTCTTTAATCCACCCAAAGAAAAAATGCATTGGTGGTATGGCCACATCAGCAGCATGGGCGGCAGTTACATTTCTGCCGTTACGGCCTTTGTTGTAGTAAACATTCAACTACCACAATTTCAATGGGCGCTGTGGATACTGCCAGGAATTATTGGTGGAGTAATAATTGGACGTACAATTAGAAAATATAAGATGAAGTTTAGTGTTGCAACAAACTCATAATTCAACAATAGAAATATTTCTCCATCTCACTTTAACACCACCGCCATCATGAATTTGCAAAGCGATTTTCCCGCCTCGCGAACCGATCTTGTCATCCGTAAGCGTAATCATTTGTTCGCCATTTAGCCAGGTAGTAACCTCATTACCCTTTACCCTTACTTTCATCGCATTCCATTCTCCTTCTTTCAATACCTTTTCTTTATCGGCTGTTGGTTGAATAAGCCAACCTCTTCCATACGATTCATAAATCCCGCCACTGTGCATATTCATAGGAGCTACTTCTGCTTGCCATCCATTAACCTTGGTCCCTTCTATCTGCGAATGAAAAAACACGCCACTATTTCCGTTTGATTCTTGCTTGAATTCAAGTGTGATTTCAAAATCTTTATATTCTTTATCGGTGGCGAAATACCCATATTGCTTATCGGGTCCGCTTTCGCAGATGAGTTCTCCCTTTTCCACATACCATTTTTCGGTTCCGTAAATCTTCCAGCCAGTTAAATCCTTACCATTAAAAATTGATTTCTTTTTCTGCGCATTAGCATCTAGCAGAAAAACCAAAAGCACACAAACTACCAATAAGCCTTTTTTCATACGTTGTAGATTTTTTTCTAAGATATGAAAAATAAAAAACCTAAAACCCGAGCGGCATTTGTTAATTTTAATTGCTTAACTAAAATCTTTATGAGGTTATTAACAGTTGTTATGTTTGGTTTGCTGATTGCCTGCACCAGTAAAACCAATTTAAATAATGAAGTTGATTCTGTTGCAGAAACAAGTTCTGCCTTCAAGCTTTCTGATCTTTCGGGCACCTGGCACATGCTTACCTTAGAAGATAATGAATGGGTGCTTTTTACTGCCTGCGATGCTGATAATACTACCGTTACCATTAAAGGCGACTCCATTATTATTGGTTGGGGGCAGGATGCGACTGGTGGAAAAATTGAATCGTGGTCGGTAGAAAATGATAAGATATCTTTAGTTGTAAATGATTCCTACCAAACCAATGTGTATCAGGCGTTAAGCTCTGATGATGGGTTGATGCAATGGTGGCTTTGGGAAGATTCTGAAGAGCCTGCATACTTTGTTCATGATCGGGATAAAAGTACTTACCCGATTATCAAGCAACCCTGCAAAGAATGTTGGGAAGATTGTGATGAAGAAGTAAAGTAATTCCTCAAAAAATGTTTGACCTTATGAGGCTAGAACATTTCGTTTACTTTCTTTTGCAGCGTGAAAGTTTTAATCCTGCATCAGCACTTCAATACCCCACAAAAAGGGGGTGCCATTCGTTCTTATTATCTCGCCAAAGCACTTGTTGTTAGAGGGCTGGAAGTGATTGTGCTAACGACTCACAACGAAGCATCTTATAAAAAGGAAAATGTTGAAGGCATTGAGGTTCATTACCTACCTATTGGGTATGACAATCGGTTTGGATTTGTAGCTCGAAGCTGGTCGTTTATAAAATATGTGGATGGTGTGCTTAGCTTGGCAAAACAATTTCAGGATGTAAATTATTGTTATGCGATTTCGGTTCCGCTTACGGTTGGGCTTGCCGCGATGCGTATTAAAGCACGGTATAAAATTCCTTATATTTTTGAAGTAGGCGATTTGTGGCCCGAAGCCCCCATTCAAATGGGATTTGTAAAAAACTATTTCTTCAAGCAGGCCTTATATACGCTGGAGAAGAAAATTTATAAATCGGCACAAGCCATTGTAGCATTATCACCGGCCATTCAATCTGCCATTGAAGAAAAGGTACCGGGCAAACCTATTCACCTGATTCCCAACATGGCGGATTGTGATTTTTACTTTCCTGAAAGTAAAAAATCGGAACTTGAGGCAAAGTATAATGTGCAAGACAAGTTTGTTATCTCTTACTTAGGCGCTATTGGAGTTGCTAATGGCTTAGATTATTTTTTGATGTGCGCTCGCGAATCACGCAAAAGAAGTTTGCCCATTCATTTTTTTATTTGTGGCGATGGTGCTGAGGCAGATTGGTTGAAGAAGAGTGCTCATCAACATGAATTAAACAACCTTACGTTTTTGCCTTTCACTAACCGCGAGGGCGTGCGCGAGGTTATGAATGTTACAGATGCTTCATTTATTTGCTACAAGCCAGTGCCCATTTTGGAAACGGGTTCGCCTAATAAATATTTTGATGGCCTGGCCGCAGGTAAAATGATCATCGTAAACTTTGGAGGTTGGATTAAAGAGGAGATCGAAGAAAACAACTGTGGGGTCTATGTGAATCCACATGAGCCCGCTGATTTTATAAGAAAAATCGCGCCTTATCTGTCAAGCCCACAACTCCTTTCCGAATCTCAAAAGGCATCGCGGCAACTAGCAGAGCAAAAGTATTCGCGTAAGCTGTTGTCCGAAAAATTCAGTGACATCTTTAAATAAGTTATAGCAGCCCTTGTTCCTGTAACTTTAACTTCAGGCTTTCATGGTTAGCCCAAAACTTTCTTTCTACTTCCTTCAATAGCTCTTTAAACTCTGGCGATTTTTCTATTTCTGTAAGCTCCGGACCTTTATCCATAAACAAAATAACCCAGTATTGAATATTATCTTCTTTGGTAAATAACCTAAGGTGCTCAAGGGCTTTAGTACGATCGTTTATTTGACAATAGTAAATAGCTAGGCCTACGTTTTTGTATGCAGTTTCATCAGTGTCGAGATATCGCCTGTACCTTTCGTAGAATTCTTTTGCCTTTCCCGCTTCGCCCATTTTTTCATATACCCGACCGATGACCAGGTTTTCATGTTCAAACACATCCAGTTTTTGTCTCTCTCGGTATTGGTTAAATCTTTTATAATACTTAAAGGCAGTATCATACTCTTCAAGATAATAGCTCACTTTGCCAATATCCTGCAGAATATCAAATCGATTCGTGTCTCTTCTAAACTCTGTTTGCAAAAGTTGTCGCGTGTGTTTGAGATCACCCTCTTTGGCATATAACACAAACGCTCGTACATACCTTGAGAAAGCATTGTCAGGATAGAAGGCAAGTGATTTATCAATGTGCTCAAGTGCCTCATCTACAAAACCGGTTTGTATTAGTGCATTACCCAAACGTAAATGAGTATAACTAATAGAAACAGAATCACCTGAGTTAGCATCCAGCCGTAACCCTTTTAATGCATACTCGAGATATTTACCAGTGTTCGGTAAATTATTTGCGTAAAAATCGGCCAGCAAGCCTATAATCTCAGTGGAGTTCGGATTGTATTCCAGACCTTTCTCCAAATAAGGCAACGCTTCTTTATATTCCTTTCTTAACAGATAATACATTGCTTTTGCTGTTAGACTTTCAGCAAGCCTGGAATCATTTAGTAATGCTTTGTCGGCATATGTTCCAAGCTGATCCAGATGAGGTTTTTCAGCGTGGTAAAGATCCAGGTAATAACAAGCCATGCCCGCGCAGGCATAAGCAAGAGAAAATGTCCTGTCTTTTATAATAGCTTCATCAAAAAGGACGATTGAATTTTTCAGATTAGCATCGCCACCTTTTTTTAACAAATCAACACCCTTCAAAAACAAGTCATAGGCTTCCAGATTTAGCGTTGGAATTTTTTGAATTCGATTTTTTTCATCGGGCGTAATGATGGCATTTATCTCTCCAGCAATATCGCTTGAGATTTCTTGCTGCAGCGCAAAAATATCTATGGCTTCGCGTCTGTATTGCTTGCTCCACAAGTGCCTGTCGCTTGCACCATCAATCAATTGAATGTTTAATAGAATTCGTTCTCCTATTTTCTGACCGCTGCCCTCTACAAGATACGTTACATTCAACTCCTTAGCCATTTCTGGAATGGTTTTATCGGTGTTGCGATATTTTTCAGCCGAAGTGCGACTCAACACTTTAAGATCTTTTATCTTTTGAAGATTGTTAAGAGTAGCTTCCATCAAACCATTGATGAGGTAAACATTAGTGGAATCGTTGCTATCATTTTTGAAGGGAAGCACCACAATTGATTTTTCATTCACAATCGTTTCTTGCTTAACCAATCGCGGATATAAAAACCAAACAGCCACAACAGCAGCTATCGATAAAATCGCAACAATAATAAGTTGAGGTTTTTTGTTATTGGATGGTGGAAGCGCAACTGGTATTGGCTCCTGATTTATATTTCTTTTGCCAACTTCACCAGGCGGATAACCATAATATTCGCGAAAGCACTTAATAAAATAAGAGGTGCTGTTAAACCCAACCTGATGTGCCACCTCCGAAACATTATGAGAACCCGAACGCAGCAGATCCATACCGCGCTTTAATCTTACCTGACTGATAAGTTGACTCACCGAAAGATTTGTAGCCTTCTTCACTTTGCGGAGGAGATTGGAGCGACTCATACTCAGCGCATCGGCCAATTCAGAAACTCCAAACTGCTCGTTGGCCAGATTTTTTTCAATCGTGGCCGTTAGCTGGTTCAGAAATTCAGAGTCCAATGGTGATGAATCGGTCATGTCGTAAAGTCCAAGGTGGTGATTTGCATCAAAAGTTACATCGCTGCGTGATTTTTTATACTGATTCCCGCAAAATTAACGGTTTTATCCGCATTAGTACTTATCCGACAGGCAAGGACTGCCGTTCCTTTGCTTCATTAAGACAAACAAAAAATTTAAACACAAACAACTTATGAAAACCCTTAACACTCCCTTTTACCTGTTGGTAATAATCTTACTTGTAGCGTCTTGTACCGCTAAGGAAACAGGTAACACAACAGCCAAAGCTCCTGACATTGACATTCACACCGCAGTAATCTCTGGTAACATGGAAGCTGTAAAACAACACATCGCAGCGGGTAGCGATTTAAATGTGCGCGATCCATTTGGAGGTTCCAGTCCATTAATTAGTGCTGCTGTATTCGGAAAGCCCGAGATAGCCAAAGTATTGATTGATGCCGGAGTAGATCTGAATTTTCAAAACAGTGATGGCTCAACGGCATTGCATACTGCCGCTTTCTTTTGCCGACCAGAAATTGTAAAACAGTTGCTTGAGAAGAATGCAGATAAGACAATCAAGAATAAATATGGTGCTACTGCTTTCGATAATGTTGCTGCTCCTTTTGCTGATATGAAAGATGCTTATGATATGATGGGCAATGTGCTTGGCCCCATGGGTCTTAAGCTGGATTATGTATACATCGAAAAAACACGCCCTGAAATTGCTGAGATGCTGAAATAAGTTGCTCGTTGATGGTTGTTTGTTGTCAGGCGATTAACGAACAACCATCATCCAACAACTAATAGATAACCAACTATCCAACAAAAAAATGAGACGATACGATATTGATTGGCTCCGGGTAATTGCCATTGGGTTACTTTTAATCTATCACGTGGCCATTGGCTTTCAATCGTGGGGTGCGATGATCGGATTCATCACTACATCCAAACCCTGGACTGCATTGTGGACACCCATGGCTATGTTAAATCTATGGCGCATACCACTCTTATTTTTTGTTTCGGGCATGGGTGTTTATTTCGCTATGCAAAAGCGCAACTGGAAACAACTTATTACCGAACGCACCCTGAGAATTTTGCTGCCGTTTGTGTTTGGCATGTTTGCGATTGTTCCACTGCATATATTGATATGGCGATCTTATTCCAAGATGGAACTTCGTTACACCTATGACCCAGGTCATTTGTGGTTTCTGGCTAACATTTTTATTTACGTATTGTTGCTATCGCCAATACTATTTTTTTTGAAGAAAAATGAGAACGGAAAAATTGTGCGAGCCATTAAAAGTATCTTCAGCACTCCACTCGGCTTACTCGTTGTTATAGCGGCATTCATTGCTGAGGTGTGGACAGTTAAACCAATACCGTATGAATTATATGCCATGACTTGGCACGGATTCTTTCTGGGACTATTGGCCTTCTTTTTTGGATTTTGTTTTGTTTTGAGTGGTGATGCTTTCTGGCAAATGCTGGTAAGATGGCGTTGGCTATTATTGCCCATCGCTATTGGGTTGTTCGTTTTGCGAATAAACTATTTTGGAATAAACACACCCGCCTATCTGATCGTACTTGAATCGCAAGTCTGGATTTTTAGCGTGCTGGCATTTGGTCATAAGCACCTCAACCAGCCTGGAAAAGTATTGCGTTACCTAAGCCCTGCTGCCTACCCGGTTTACATTCTCCATATGCTTTTCCTTTACTTAGGCTCTGCTTTAATTTTTCCATTAGCCATTCCTGTAAAGATTCAGTTTATTCTTGTCCTGTTGTTTACACTTTCCGGATGTATGCTTTCGTATGAGGTTATCAAGCGAGTAAAATGGCTGCGCTTTCTATTTGGTATGAAATTGAATTCAGTAGAAAAATAAACTCAACATGATCTCGGTGTGTATACTCTTACAATCCTAGATTTGTTGTTTCCTTTGAGGACACAGACCAAGGTTGAGAAGAATCCAAGGCGAATGCTTCAAAGACAAACTGAGAATTATTGACATGATCATTCAAAACAGTACCCTTACCGATTTACAAGAAATTTTTGCTTTATATAAAACGGCTACTGAATATCAAAAAGTAAAATTTCCCAGCAATCAATGGCCTGTATTTAGTCAGGAGTTAATTGAGACAGAAATAGGTGAGAACAAGCAATGGAAATTAGTGGAGGAAAACAAAATTGCTTGTATATGGGCACACACATTTAGCGATCCACAAATTTGGGAAGAGCGCGATGCTGACCCGGCCATTTATATTCATAGAATTGCCACCAACCCAACTTTTCGTGGGCGGAATTATGTTTCCGAAATTGTAAAGTGGTCGCGCAAGTTTGCAAAACAAAATGAAAAGAAATTTATTCGCCTGGATACCTGCGGTGATAATAAAACGCTAATTACTCATTATACTAATTGTGGATTTGAGTTTTTAGGAATGAAGCGCTTAAGCAATTCTGACGGTTTGCCTCGTCATTATCTTAATGCGGAGGTGTGTTTTTTTGAAATTAAGTTGAACGCTTAGGAGTCACTCCTCTTGGTCTATTTCCACGAACAAAAAATTTTAGCGTTCTGCAGAGACAGAACTGCGATTGGGGATAATCCATTTTAATTTAACTTTACAACATGGGGCCCATGGAATCAATAGAGAAAAGGATAAGTGACTTCAAAAATGAAGGAAGAAAAATGTTTACCAGTTCTTCATTCCAGTCGCATAGCCTGGTGCTGCTCCATATATTGAGCCGAATCGATAATACCATACCCGTATATTT
>Ga0075152_10001541_pt1 | contig 16568 bp, 12 predicted proteins | sample JI61114C2DNA_FD_70964 | JGI IMG/M metagenome (GOLD analysis project Ga0075152, IMG submission 70964) | Wastewater effluent complex algal communities from Wisconsin, to seasonally profile nutrient transformation and Carbon sequestration -... | ecosystem: Engineered > WWTP > Effluent > Algae...
GAGCGGCGACGAGAGCGGCGGCAATGACCCGCAACTGCAGGTCCCGAGCGAGAGCTGCGCGGCGGCGCCGGCGGTCGGCCAGGGGCGCTTCGCCGGCAGCTTGCGTGACCGCGGGCCCGAGCTGTTTCTCAATGGCGTGTGTGGCGGCGGCGGGCCGGACGTGTTCTTGCGGGTCGAGGTGCCGGTGCGGGCCGACCTGCACGTCGAGGCCCACGGGGTGGGCTTCACGCCGCGGGTCAGCCTGGCGCCGCCGGGCTGTCAGCGGGCGCCGATGCTGGTGTGCGACGGCGCCGGTGTGGCCGGGCTCGAGGACCTCGGCGCGGGCACGGTGGTGACGCTGGCGATCGGCGCGGAGCCGGAGTTGTTCACGAGCCTGAGCGGCGTTGCGGTCCCCGAGGGTGAGCCGGACCCGCTCGGGTTCACGGTCGACGTCGGGATGCGGCGGGTGCTGGCGGCCGGTGAGGTGTGCATGCCGCCGAGTCGGGGCCGCTGCGGGGCCGGCACGCTGTGCCTGCCGGAGATCAGCACCACGGACACGGACACGGACGGGGACGACACGTCGCTGTGGACCTGCATGGCGCAGGCAGGCAACGGCTGCATCGACCCGGAGGAGGTCGCGGTCCAGCTGGTCGACGGGGTCGGGAGCATCGTCGTCGACCCCGAGCAGCCGCAGAGCGACGTGCACCGCCACAGCTGCACCGGCGCGGGCACACGCGAGCGCGTGCTGCGGCTGACGATGCCGGAGGAGCTGGGCCCGCTCGACAGCCTGGAGCTGCGCGTCGCGGCGCCGGAGGTCGGGCTGGCGCTGCGAGCCCCTGGCTGCCTCGCCAGCGACGAGCTGGCCTGCATGGGAGCGCGGCCCTCGGGGGCGCAGGTCGTGATCGCGGCGCCCGACGAGCTGCGGCAGGCGGGCGTCGCCCCGTATCTGTTCGTGGAGCTGCCGGAGCCGGGCGTGCTCGGCGAGCCGGTGCTGGTGCAGCTTCGCAAGGTGCTGCGGTCCCCGCCGGTGGGCGCCGATATTTAGTCGGACGAGCGAGCGCACCGCGGGACGCGCTCCAGGGCGGCGCTGTCGGTGCTGGGTGTGAGACATGTCCACAAGGCCGCGGTCGTGCTTGCCCTGGCGGAGACGGGCGCCTATGCTCCGCCCGCCGCACGCCTGGGTGCGGCCCTGAACGAATCCACGAAAGCACCGCGAATCATGGCCAGCCGTCTGTTTACCAGTGAATCCGTCACCGAAGGTCACCCCGATAAGCTCTGCGACAAGGTCAGCGACGCGGTGCTCGACGCCATCCTCGCCCAGGACAAGCGCGCGCGCGTGGCCTGCGAGACGCTGGTCAAGACCGGCTACGTGAACGTGGCCGGCGAGATCACGACCTCGACCTACGTGGACATCCCGCGCATCGTCCGCAAGACCATCCGGGACATCGGCTACACCAGCTCGGACATGGGCTTCGACGCCGACAGCTGCGGCGTGCTGGTCGCGATCGAGGGGCAGAGCCCGGACATCGCCCAGGGCGTGGACGACGACAAGGGCCTGCACAAGGAGCAGGGCGCCGGCGACCAGGGCATGATGTTCGGCTTCGCCTGCACCGAGACCGACGAGCTGATGCCGCTGCCGATCAGCCTGGCCCACAAGCTGACCCGCCGGCTCGCCGAGGCCCGCCGCGGCGACGCCAACAGCTTCCTGCGCCCGGACGGCAAGAGTCAGGTGACGATCGAGTACGCCGAGGGCAAGCCGCGCCGCGTCGACACTGTGGTGATCTCGACCCAGCACAGCGAGTCGGTCGACCACAAGACCCTCTGCGAGTACGTGCGCGAGGAGGTGATCCGCAAGGTCGTCCCCGCCGACCTGCTCGACGCGCGGACCAAGTTCCACATCAACCCGACCGGGCGCTTCGTCGTCGGCGGGCCGATGGGCGACAGCGGCCTCACCGGCCGCAAGATCATCGTCGACACCTACGGCGGCATGGGCCGTCACGGCGGCGGCGCGTTCTCGGGCAAGGACCCCTCGAAGGTCGACCGGTCCGCGGCCTACTACGCGCGCTACATCGCCAAGAACCTGGTCGCGTCGCGCCTCTGCACCAAGGCCGAGGTCCAGCTCGCCTACGCGATCGGCGTCGCGGCCCCGGTCAGCATCGCGGTCGACAGCTTCGGCACCGGCAAGCTCCCGGACGACCGCCTCGAGGAGATCGTCGAGAAGATCTTCGACGCTCGTCCGGCCAACATCATCCGCGAGCTCGACCTGCTGCGGCCCATCTACAGCCTGACCGCGGCCTACGGGCACTTCGGGCGCCACGAGCCGGAGTTCACCTGGGAGCGCACCGATCGCGCCGAGGCGCTGGCCGCCGCGGCCGGCTGAGCCACTCGCGCAGATTGTCGCCAGGACAGGCGCGGCGGGGTGACCCGGCGCGCCTGTTCGCGTGACGGCGCTGCATTCGCCGGCGCCGCTGCGGTATCGTCGGCGGATGGTACCGGGCTGGGCCCTCGTGGCGATGATGAGCGCGACGGCGTCGGCGGACGCGACGGCGCCGGCGGACGCGACGGCGCCGGTGGACGCGACGGCGGACGCGACGGCGCCGGCGGACGCGACGGCGCCGGTGGACGCGACGGCGCCGGTGGACGCGACGGGGCCGGTGGGGCCGGCCGCGAGCGTGCAGCCTGCGGCGGCGCCCGTGCCCGCGCCGGTGGTGGTGCCGGTGGCGGTGCCGGTGCACTGGGTCGGGCCGCCGCAGCCGGTCGGGCCGCCGGACCTCGAGGCGCTCGACAAGCAATTCGGGGCGTACTACCCGGAGCCCAGGGGCAAGGGGCTGCGGATCGGCGGGGCGGCGATCGTCGCCTTCGGGGCGTTTCAGCTGTTCACGGCGCTGATCTGCCTGGCCACCGCGGCCGGCGTCCATGACAGCGGCGAGCCGGAGTCGGCGCGCACGCTCGGCTCCATCGGCGCCGGCTTCGGGATCTCCGGGCTGCTTCACACGGCGGGCGGCGTGCCGATGCTGGTCGTCGGGAAGATGCGACAGCGACGCTATCACGCGTGGCTGCTCCGCCAGCCGCGACCCGGGCTCAGCCTGCGCCCCGGCGCGCCGGGTGCGGGTCCGCTGGGGCTGTCACTCGCGCTGCGGTTCTGAGCGAGCGTCGCCGGTCCGCTCCGCCCCCGGCGCGAGTGATGTGCTGTCCTCGGGGACAGGGCTGATGCGACATGTGCGAAAGACCATGTCCCAGAGCGGGCTGCTGATGCCGAAGTTGCGCCCGGGGTCGCCGAAGTGGTGGCGCAGGTGGTGGCGTCGCAGCGCGCGGCCGAGGCCAGCGCGCGGCCGCGCGTGATGGGCCCGCCAGTGCGCGGCCTCGTAGGCGAGGTATCCGAGCATGCTGCCGGCCAGCAGGGCCCAGCGGGCATCGGCGCCGGCGAGGCTGGTGAGGGCGAGCAGCAGCAGGAACAGGCCGCCGCTGTAGAGCGGGGTGGCGACCAGGTGGTCGCGGTCCTGCGGGGCGACGTGGTGGTGACGGTGGACGATGAATGAGGTGACGCGGCGAGCCGGGCTGTCGGGGCTCAAATGGAAGAAGGCGCGGTGCAGCCAGTACTCGACGAGGGTCCACAGCAGCCACCCGGCGAGCAGCAGCCCGAGGAGGGCGGGGACATCGAGGGCCCGGGCGGCGCGCCAGGAGCAGGCGGCGATCAGCGGGAGGTAGAGAAAGTAGGGGGAGGCGGGGTGGGCGCGGACGAGGCGCTCGAGGCGGTCGCTATGGAAGAAGCGCGGCGCCCGGGCCTGCAGGTCGGGCCTGGGCTCGGGGCCGAGTGCGGCGGCGAGCAGCTCGTCGGTGAGGACGGGGTGCTGCGGCATGGCTCAGGCGGGCGGCGGGTGAGCGCGCCAGTACTCGCTGAGGATGACGGCGCAGGCGCAGGCGACGTTGAGGCTGTCGAGGTGGCCGGTGCCGGGGATGCGCACGGTGTCGTCGGCGAGGCGCTGCAGCGCGGGGGCCAGGCCGTGGGTCTCCGAGCCGAGCATGAGGAGCGCGCGGGCCGGGAGCGGGCGGGCGTAGAGGTCGTGCGGCGCGCGGCTGGCGGTGGCGATCAGGCGGAAGCCGGCGGCGCGGGCGGCCTGCAGCGGCTCCGGGCCGGTGGGCACGGGCAAGACCTCGACCCACTCGCCGCCGCCCTCGGCGGTGCGCAGCATCGACATCGAGGCGCCGGCGTCGGCGCCCGCAGCGAGCACGCCGACGGCGCCGAAGTGGGCGCAGACGCGGACGATCGCGCCGAGGTTGTGCGGGTTCTGGACGCCGTCGAGGTACACGAGCAGTCGCGGACCGGGGACCGCGAGCAGCTGCCGCAGCGAGGTCGGGGCCTTCTCGCGGACGATGAAGCACACGCCCTCGTGGTGCACGGACTGGGTGATCTTCTCCAGCTCGGCGTCCTCGACGACGTGGTAGGCGATCCGCGCCCCGGCGCAGCGCTTGAGGAAGGGGCCGAAGTCCTGCAGGTTCGCGGCGTTGATGTACACGCGACGGACGTCGTCCGGACGGCGAGCCGCGACCGCCTGGCAGGCGTTCACGCCGCAGATCTTGAGCTCGGGGCGGGGCTCGTCACGGCGGGGCTCGTCACGGCGGGGCTCGCTCCGCGAGCCGCGGTCGTCGCGGGGCTGGCGAGCGTCGCGGGCGGGGCGGTCGACACCCGCGGGGCGGTCGTTACCGGCGGAGCGCTCGGCGCGGACCGGGCGCTCGCCGCGGGCAGGGAGTGGGGCGCGTGCAGCTGCGCTGCGTGGGGCACGGTCGGGGCGCGAGGGTCGGTCGGGGTTGGGCATCCGCGGGGCGGAGCATAGCAGAGCGGGCCCTGGGGCGGCGAACATGTCCGCAGGGACATGTCGACGATCCGGCCGCTGCGCTCGGCTCAACCGCCGTCGCGGATGCGCCGCTCGAAGTCCGTGCGGACGCGGTCGAACTGACGCTCGAGCTCGGTGAGCAGCGACGCGGCGCCCGTGGTGCTGCCGAGGCGGCCCAGGTGCTCGAGGGCGGACGCGAGGGCGTGGAGGTGACGCAGGTGCATGCCGCCGGCGCTGCCCTTGAGGCTGTGAGCGGCCTCCCGCAGGCGCTGGGGGCGATCGGTGCTCACGGCCTCACGGAGGTTGACGAGCGTGCTGGCGGCCTCGGTGAGGAAGAGGGCGGCGATCTCGAGGGCGACGTCGAGGCCGAGGAGGTCGCGGAGCTGGTCGAAGCCGGCGCGGGCGTCCTGCTCGAGCTGCTCGGCGGTGGCGACGAGGGCGGGGTCGACCGCGGGGGCGATCGCCGGGCCGGGCGCGTCGGTCCGCCGGCACTGCTCGAGCGCGGCCCGCAGGTCGCGGACCTGGATCGGCTTGCTGATGTAGTCGTCCATGCCGGCGGCGAGGCAGGCCTGGCGGTCGCCCTCCATCGCGTTGGCGGTCATGGCGATGATGCGCGGCTGGACCGTGAGGCCCGCCCGGATCCTCCGCGTCGCCTCGAGGCCGTCCATTTCGGGCATGTGCACGTCCATCAGCACGACGTCGTAGACGTGGCGGCTGACGCTCTCCAGCGCCTCCAGGCCGTGGTACGCGCTGTCGGCCCGATACCCGAGTCGGTCGAGGATCAGCAGGATCAACTTCTGGTTGGTCGCGTTGTCCTCGACGGCGAGGATCCGCAGCGGCAAGCGCTCGGCCATCGTCGGGTCGAACTCGGAGCGCTGCGCGGGCGCGTGGCTCGGCGGGCTGCGGCCCGCGAGCAGCTGCAGCACGACGTTGTAGAGCTGAGAGGCCTTGATCGGCTTGGTGATCACCGGCAGGTCGCGGCCGGACGGGGCGGCGTGGTAGCGGCGCGCCAGCGGGATCAGCAGCACCGTGGGCACCGCGCGGCGGTCGAGCTCGGCGAGCAACCGCGGCGCGCCGTCCTCGGGGAGCTGCGCGTCGATGATCGCAAGGTCGACGTCGCCGGCGTGCAGGCGCTGCAGGGCCTCGCCGGCGCTGGCGGCGAGGATCGGGACCATGCCCCAGGCCCGGGCGTGCGCGGCGAGCTGGGCGCGCTGGGCCTCGCTGGCCTCGGCGATCAGGAGCGGGCGGCCGTGCAGGGCCTGGGCGCCGGGCTCGGGCTCGGGCTCGGCGCCGGGCTCGGCGTCGGCGAGGAGCGTGAAGTGAAAGGTCGAGCCGCGGTCGACCTCGCTCTCGGCCCACATGGTGCCGCCCAGCATCTCGGCGAGGCGCTTGCTGATCGCCAGGCCGAGCCCGGTGCCGCCGTACTTGCGGGTCGTCGAGCTGTCGAGCTGGCTGAACGACTGGAACAGCCGGTCCATGCGGTCGGGGCGGATGCCGATGCCGGTGTCCTGGACCGCGAAGCGCAGCTCGTAGCGCGAGGGCCGCTCGCCGTGGCCCTCGGTCAGCCGATTGGCGCCGACGCGGATGCTGATGTCGCCGCTGGGCGTGAATTTGACGGCGTTGCTGAGCAGGTTGATGAGGATCTGGCGCAGGCGGGTCGAGTCGGTGACGATCCGCGCCGGGGCGCCGGGCTCGATGATCGTGGTCACGTTGAGCGACTTGTCGCCGAGCTTGCTGGCGGCGACGAGGTCGACGACCGACTCGACGAAGCCCCGCAGCTCGAAGCTGTCGCTCTCGAGCTCGAGCTTGTTCGCCTCGATCTTCGAGAAGTCGAGGATGTCGTTGATGATCGTCAGCAGCGAGTCGCAGGAGCTGCGCAGGGTCTCCACGAAGTCGCGCTGGTCGGCGGCCAGCGGGGTGTCGAGCAGCAGGCCGGTCATGCCGATGATCGCGTTCATCGGCGTCCGGATCTCGTGGCTCATGTTGGCCAGGAAGGCGCTCTTGGCCCGATTGGCGGCCTCCGCGGCCTCCTTCGCCGCCGCCAGCGCCTCCTGGTTGCGCCGCCGCTCGGTGATGTCCGTGACGCTCGCGCGCACCAGGTTGCGCCCGGCCCCCGGCATCCGCACCAGCCGCACCTCGCAGGGGATGTCCTGCCCGGCGGCGTTGCGGTGCATCCACTCGAACACCGGCGTCCCGCCCGCGAGCGCCTCCGCGACCTTGCCCCGCGCCATCACCTGCGAGTTGCGACCGTCGGGCTGCGTCGGCGGGCTCATGTCGCCGGGCCCGACCTTGAGCAGCAGCTCGCGCGAGAGCCCGAACAGCCGCGCGGCGTTGCCGTTCGGGTCGGCGAACAGGCCGGTGTCGGCGTCGACGACGACGACGGCCTCGGGGGCGTACTCGAAGAGGGTCCGAAACCGCTCCTCGCTCTCGCGCAGGGCGTCCTCGGCGCGGCGGCGCTCGAGCAGCTCCTGCCGGGCGGCGAAGTAGAGGCGGGCGTTGGCGACGGAGATGGCGACGAGGCCGGCGAACTCGCGCAGGGCGAGCAGGTCGCCCTCGGGGAAGGCGGGGCCGCCGACGCGCTGGGCGAGGACCATGACGCCGACGCGCTGGAGGTCGGTGGCGATCGGTGTGGCGGCGAGGGGGCCGTGGCCGGGCCCGGGTGGGCCGGGGTGGGCCTCGGTCCACGGGGGTGCGCTGCGCCAGGCCTCGCCGACGAGGCCGGGGTCGTCGACGGGGAGGCGGGCGCCGAGCTTCTGGGCGAGGCCGCCGCGCTCGGCGAGCGCGCTCAGCCGCTTGCCGTCGAAGACGTAGACCGCGCCGCCGACGTTGCCGAAGTACTGGGCGGCGTGCCAGAGGATCGCCGAGACGAGGTTCGAGAGCTCGACCTGCTCGCCGAGGCCGCGCTGGGTGTCATGGAGGGCGGCGAGGTACTCGTCTTGCCAGGGCACGTCGATCACTGTCATCACCGTCGCCCCCGAGGCCAGCCGTGGCGGCGCCGTGGGGGTTGGGATCATAGGCGATCCGGCGTCGTCGTGTGCGCCGTGCGACCGCGCACGTGCGCCGACCAGGGCCCTCGACCGCGCCGTGATGCGGTCGGCGGGGAATGCTGTTCGCCAGGCTCACCGGGGCCGGGGCGCGCGCTCCAGGAGATCTGCGCCCGACGAGGGTCTGGCGCGCGCTGTGGACCGACCGCCGCCCGTGCGGCAGGCTCGCGACGCTCACAATGCTCACCATTCGCCGCTCCCACGAACGCGGGCACGCCGATCACGGCTGGCTCGACAGTCATCACACCTTCTCCTTCGCGGGCTATCAGGACCCGCGCTACATGGGGTTTCGGACGCTGCGCGTGATCAACGAGGACCGCGTGGCCCCGGGCAAGGGCTTCGGCACGCACTCGCACAGCGACATGGAGATCATCTCGTACGTGCTCGAGGGGGCGCTCGAGCACAAGGACAGCCTGGGCACGGGATCGGTGATCCGACCCGGCGACGTGCAGCGGATGTCGGCGGGCACGGGCGTGTCGCACAGCGAGTTCAACAACTCGCCCGCCGAGGTCGTGCACTTCCTGCAGATCTGGATCTTGCCGGAGGCGCGGGGCGCCGCGCCGGGCTACGAGCAGAAGCGCTTCGAGCCGGAGGAGCGCCGCGGTCGCCTGCGCCTGATCGCCTCGCGGGACGGCAGGGAGGGCTCGGTCGTGGTCCACCAGGACGCTGCGCTCTACGCCGCGCTGCTGGGGCCCGGACAGGCCGTGACGCATCAGTTCGCCGCCGGCCGCCAAGGCTGGCTGCAGGTCGCGCGCGGCGTGGTCACCGTCGGTGAGGCGACCCTGCACGCCGGCGACGGCGCGGCGATCCAGCAGACCGAGCAGGTCGAGATCGTCGGCGTCGAGGCGGCGGAGCTGCTGCTCTTCGACCTGGCCTGACGCGCGCGGCTCGCGTCGTCCGCGACTCAGTCGATCGGCTCGAACTCAGCCTTCGTCACGTTGCAGTCGGGGCAGAACCAGTCGTCAGGGAGGGCCTCGAAGGCGGTGCCAGGGGGGATGCCGCTGTCCGGGTCGCCCTCGGCCGGGTCGTAGATGTGCTCGCAGACGGTGCACCGATACTTGCGCGCCATGATGTGAGCACCCTACACGCCCGGCCGGCGGCGAGAAAGCCCCTCGTGGGGGCGCGAGTCGGGGCGACGGGCGCTATGATGGGTGCCCATGCCCGACGCCCCCACGCCGACCCACAGCGAGCGGAGTGAGCCGACCGAATCGATCAGCCTCGTCATCGACGGCGCGGCCGTCTCGGTGCCGGCCGGGACCACGGTGTGGGACGCGGCCCGCACGATCGGCGCGGAGATCCCGGTGCTGTGCCACGACCCGCGCTACCGCCCGGTCGGGGTGTGTCGCATGTGCGTGGTCGACGTCGGCGGGCGGGTGCTGGCGGCCGCGTGCGTGCGCCCCTGCGAGCCCGGCATGAAGGTGACCACGCAGAGCCCGGCGATCGAGCAGCACCGCGCGATGCTGACCGCGCTGCTGCTCGCGGACCAGCCGGTGACGCCGCGGCAAGAGCGACCGGGCGGCACCGCCTTGCAGGCGCTGGCGGAGCGCTACGGGCTCTCGGGACATGTCTCCGGGGACAGCTCCGTCGGGCCGCTGGGGCTGCCGCGCGGCGGCGGGCGGCCCGCGGACGACTCCTCGCCGGTGATCGGCGTCGACCATCAGGCCTGCATCCTCTGCGACCGCTGCGTGCGCGCCTGCAACGAGGTCCAGAGCAACGAGGTGATCACCCGCAGCGGCAAGGGCTACGCGGCCAAGATCGCCTTCGACCTCGACCTGCCGATGGGCAGCTCCAGCTGCGTGTCCTGCGGCGAGTGCATGGACGCGTGCCCGACCGACGCGCTGGTCAACAAGCCGCTCGCGGCGCCGCTGCGACCGCCGGCCGAGCTCAAGCAGGTCGAGACCCTGTGCCCGTACTGCGGGGTCGGCTGCAGCATCACGGCGCACGTCGACGAGGACGCGAACAAGGTCGCGTGGATCGACGGCCGCGACAGCCGGGTCTCGGACCGTCGCCTGTGCGTCAAGGGCCGCTACGGCTTCGACTACGCGAGCCACGCGCAGCGGCTCAAGGTCCCGCTGATCCGCGTCGAGTCGAGCTACCCGAAGGGGCCGCTGTCGGGCGCGGTGCGCCAGCGCAAGGGCCGGCGCCCGGGCGGCCTGGTCGACGACCGCGAGGTGCTGCCGCACTTTCGTGAGGCGAGCTGGGACGAGGCCCTGGAGCTGGTCGCGCGCCGCCTCGGCGCCATCCGCGACGGCCACGGCCCGCGCGCGCTGGCCGGCTTCGGCTCGGCCAAGTGCAGCAACGAGGAGGCGTACCTGTTCCAGAAGCTGGTGCGCGTCGGCTTCCGCTCCAACAACGTCGACCACTGTACGCGGCTGTGCCACGCCTCGTCGGTGGCCGCGCTGATGGAGACGATCGGCTCGGGCGCGGTGTCGACGACGTTCCGCGACATCGAGAACAGCGACGTGGCGCTGCTGACGGGCACCAACGCGACCAGCAATCATCCGGTGGCGGCGACCTTCTTCAAGGAGGCGGCGAAGCGGGGGACCAAGCTGCTGGTGATCGACCCGCACCGGCCGGCGCTGGCCGACCACGCGTATCGCTACGTGCGGATCAAGCCGGGCACCGACGTGGCGTTCTTCAACGGGGTGATGCACGAGATCATCCGCCGCGGCTTGACCGACCCGAAGTTCATCGCCGAGCGCACCGAGGGCTTCGAGGCGCTCCGTGAGGTCGTGGCGAACTATCCGCCGGAGGTCGCGGCGAGGATCTGCGGGGTGGAGCCGGCGGAGATCATCGATGTCGCGGTGACCTGGGGCGGCGCGAAGGCGGCGCTGTGCTTCTGGGGCATGGGCATCAGCCAGCACACCCACGGCACCGACAACGCGCGCTGTCTGATCTCGCTGGTGCTGATGACCGGTCAGGTCGGGCGACCGGGCACCGGCCTGCACCCGCTGCGCGGACAGAACAATGTCCAGGGGGCGAGCGACGCGGGGCTGATCCCGATGGTGCTCCCCGACTATCAGTCGGTGAAGGACCCGATGATCCGGGCCCGCTTCGAGGCGGCCTGGGGCGTGCCGATCGACCCGAAGCCGGGGCTGACGGTGGTCGAGATCATGCACGCGGCGCTGCACCACGAGGTGCGCGGGATGTACATCCTCGGCGAGAACCCGTTCGTCAGCGACCCGAACACGGCGATGGTGCGCGAGGCGCTGGCGACCCTCGACTTCCTGGTCGTGCAGGACATCTTCTTGACCGAGACGGCGGAGTTCGCCGACGTGATCCTGCCGGCCTCGAGCTTCTTCGAGAAGACCGGCACCTACACCAACACCGACCGCCGGGTGCAGATCGGGCGGCCGGTCCTGAAGATGCCCGGCGAGGCTCGCCTCGACTGGCAGATCACCTGCGAGATCGGCCGGCGTATGGGCGCGCCAGGCTTCGAATTCGCCGATGTCTCCGCTGTGTTCGATGAATTCGCGGCGCTGACCGACAGCTACCGCGGGCTGTCGTACGCCCACCTCGGACTCGAGGGCAAGCTGTGGCCCTGCCCCGATCCGGCGCACAGCGACGGCGTCGTCGTGCTGTTCGACGAGGCCTTCCCGGGCGGGCGCGGCAAGCTGGTCCCGGCGGAGTTCGCCCCGGCGGCCGAGCTGCCGAACGAGGAGTACCCGATGGTGCTGACGACCGGCCGTCTGCTCGAGCACTGGCACACCGGGACGATGACGCGGCGGGCCGTCGCGCTCGACGCGATCGAGGGCGAGCCGCACGCGGACATGCACCCGGAGGACATGCGCACGCTGGAGGTGGCGGACGAGGACTGGGTGACGGTGACGAGCCGGCGCGGCAGCATCACCTTGAAGGTGCGAGCCAGTCGGTCCCCGGGGCGCGGTGCGGTGTTCATCCCGTTCTGCTGGCGCGAGGCGGCGGCCAACGTGCTGACGATCGACGAGCTCGACCCGGTGGGGAAGATCCCCGAGTTCAAGTTCTGCGCGGTGCGGATCGAGCGGGCCAGCGCGGCCGACCTCGGGCGCGGCGTCGATGTCGGCCACGGCGTCGATGTCGGGCGTGGCGTCGACCTCGGCCGCGAGTGAGGCGTCGACGATGGTCGAGTACTTCCTGGTGGCGATGGTGCTGTTGCTGACGAGCTTCGGCTTCTATCGCCTATTGCGCGCCCAGCAGGAGGCCCGGCGCTACCTCGAGGGCGGCTCCGAGGCGCCGCTGCAGCTGTCGCACCTGAGCCGCGCGCTGGCGATGGTCGCCCGTGAGACGCGGACCCTGCAGATCAGCCTCGAGAGCCCGCTGCGGGCGATCCGCGAGTTCATGCAGACCGACCTCACCCGCACCGAGGACGACCTCGAGGCGATCGACGCGGCGCTGATGGAGGTGACGCGGGAGATCGGGGAGTGGCTGGCGATGATCGACGCGTTGCCGCAGCATGAGCGCAGCGCGCTCGAGAGCATGGGCGCCAGCGCCGGGCGGGTGCGGGCGGCGATGGAGGCCGAGGGCTGGGCCTTCGAGCGCAGCCACCTGCGCCGCCCCGGCCGCCCGGACCTCGACGTCCGCCTGGAGACGCTGATGCGCGAGCTCGGACGCGTCGAGACGGCGCTGCAGGTGCCTCCCAACCCGTATCGCTGATCGGGCGGCTAACGGAGCTCGTCGATCACGGCGTACAGGGCGTCGAGGTTGGCGCGGCCGAGCTGCCGGCACCGCTCCGGCGACCAGCCGAGCTCGGGGTTGGGCGTGTCGACGGTGTCCTTGAAGGGCATCTCGAGGGTCATCGCCAGGCAGGCGAAGCGGTCGGCGATGTAGGTCGTGCACATCGTCATGTTGGCCTCGCCGGGCGCCACCGGGTCGTAGCCGTGCTGGGTCTGGAAGTCGGGGCTGGCGCGCACCAGGGCCCTCTCGTAGGCGTCCTGCAGGGCCCAGACGCGGGGCGTGACCGAGGGGACGCCGTCGGGGCCGGCGATGAAGTTGTAGGGGAGGGCCTCGTCGCCGTGGACATCGAGGCAGAAGTCGACGCCGGTGGCCTCCATGCGTCGGCGGACGAACAGGACCTCGGGGCTGCGCTCGAGCGAGGGGGCGAGCCACTCGCGGTTGAGGTTGGCGCCGGCCGCGTTGACGCGGAGGTTGCCGCGGAAGCCGCCGTCGGGGTTCATGTTGGGGACGACGTAGAAGACGGCGCGGGCGCGCAACGCCCGGGCGATCGGGTCCTCGGGGTCGATGAGGCGGGCGAGCAGGCCCTCCATCAGCCACTCGGCCATGGTCTCGCCGGGGTGCTGGCGGGCGATGATCCAGCAGACCTTGCGACCGGCGTCGGGCTCACCGATGCACAGGAGGTCGAGGTCGCGGCCGTCGATGGTGTGACCGAGCAGCTCGTGACGCACGCCGGGGGCGGCGAGGCTGCGAGCGATCAGGTCCTGGTGGCGCTCGTGCGAGTAGGGGGCGAAGTAGCTGTAGTAGACGACGTCGCGCGTGGGGGTGTGGGCGATCGTCAGGCGCTCACCGTCGTAGCGGGTCGGGACGCGGAAGAAGTGCTGGCGGTCGTAGGTGGCGACCGCGTGGTAGCCGTGCCAGCCCGGCGGATACGAGGTCTCGCCGGCGTTGTCGAGGTGCAGCGTCAGCGCCACGTCGCGCGCCTCGCTGACGCGGAAGCTGAACCACTGCAGGAACTCGCTGTTGCTGTCGAGGCGGATGCGCAGGTGGACATCGTCCGGGCGGGTGATGTCGACGATCTCGACGTTGCCGCCGTCGAACTGGCTGCTGACCTTCATCGCGCGATACTATCCCAGGGGCGCGGACGCGGCCAGGACGCAGCAACGCCGCGGCCAGGACGCAGCAACGCCGCTGGACCTCGCGGGCCAGCGGCGTCATGCGCTTGCGGCGGTGGTGGCCTTAGCCGCCGTTCTTGCTGCAGATCAGGAACAGCTCCTTGCAGTGCGCCGGGGCCAGGCCTTCGGCCAGGCAGCTCTCGAGCGCGGCCTCGCAGGAGTTCGGGTCGCCGGGCTCGCCCGGGTCGCCCGGCTGGTCGCCGCCGACCTCGCCGCCCTCGGAGTAGCCTTCGTCGCCCATGCCATCGCCGTTGCCGTCGTCGCCGCCGCCGTCGCCCCATTCGCCGCCGCCGTCGTCGCCGCCGACCTCGCCGCCGTCACCCTCGTTGGGACCCTCGTCGCCGCCGACCTCGCCGCCGTCGCCCTCGTTGGGGCCCTCGTCGCCGCCGACCTCGCCGCCGTCGCCCTCGTTGGGGCCCTCGTCGCCGCCGGGGCCGCCTTCGTCGCCAGCCTCGTAGCCGCCGTTCTGGCAGACGCCGAGCAGCTTCTCGCACAGCGGCACGAAGTTGCCCTCGGCGAGGCAGATCTGGAACTGCTCCTCGCAGGGGTCACCGCCGACTTCACCGCCGTCGCCCTGGCCGTCATCACCGGGACCCTCGCCGCCGTCGCCGGGACCCTCGCCGCCGTCGCCGGGACCTTCGCCGCCGTCGCCGGGGCCCTCGTCGCCGCCGCTGTACGACTCGCCCTCGCCCTTACCTTCGTCGCCGCCGCCGCCGTCGCCCCATTCGTCGCCCTCTCCCTTGCCCTCGTCGCCACCCTCATCCTCGACACCATCCTTGACACCGACGCCGTCGCCTTTCTTGACGAGGTCACAGCCGACCTCGAGCGGGAGCAGGAAGACCATGGCGAGGCCGAGTGGGAGACCGCGGAGGATACGGAGCGTGGAGCGATGCATGGCGGGAGGCTTTCGGGGACAGAGACAGTTAAGGAAACCGAGCGAGCATCGACTCTGCCAGGGACGCAAGCTCCCGGCAACAATGATCTCTGGCAAAGTTCGGGCGGCCGGAGACGAACGACGTTAGGTATCGGGTCGAGTCCTCGGGGCGGCCTCGGGGCGGCCGGAGCCGCGCGCGATTCAATCCTGTGCGCGCCTGTGCGCGCCTGTTCGCGCCTGTTCGCGCCTGTGCGCGCCTGCTCGCGCCTGTTCGCTCCGGGCGGAGATCGCCGGTTCGGCGCTGGTTCTGGACGGGTCGGTCGGGCTAGCCTCGGGCCGGGAGCACCATGGCCGAACACCACGTCGATCACACCCACCGTTCGCACAAGGGCCGCATGTGGACCTACCTCATCGTCGGCATCATCCTGGTCGTCGGGGCGGTCATCGGCAACTTCGCCATGAACAACCCGGAGCTGGCGGAGAAGGGCATCGAGACGATCGCCGGGCTGCCCTCGTGGTCGTTCCCGACGGCGGCCGCGGTGATCGGGGCGGTGCTCTTCTGGATCGGCCTCAAGATCGAGACCGACTGGCCCGAGTACGTCGGCGCAGCGCTGGTCGCCGGGTCGATCGTCGCGGGCGAGGTGCTGCTCGGCTGGTCGAACTTCGAGCTCGGCGGGATCGTGGTGATCCCCTACGCGATCCCGGCGGTGGTGCTGATCGTCATGTTGATGGTCGCCAACGCGAAGTCGCGCTGACCCGCGGAGCCGCGGCGCGGACGATCCGCGGCTCCTCGAGCGCGCATGTAAGATCGCCGAAGGGATGGCGGGCGCGCAGGCGTGGCACCATCCGCGGTGCCCATGACCGCGATCGTTCGAACCCTGACCTCCTGCGCCTCTCTGCTCCTGTTCGCCTGTCAGCCCGTCGCCCCGGGAGCTCAGCCCTCGGCGACGAAGGCCGACCCGCTTGCTACCCCCGCGATGGCGCCGGTTGCGACGGCTCCGATTGCGGCGGCTCCGATTGCGGCGCCGCCGGCCGTGACGCCGCCGAAGGCCAAGCCGGCGCACAAGGAGCAGCTGCCGGCGCTGGCGAGCGGGGAGCGGCGCAAGCTCGAGGAGCAGGTCGAGCCGGCCAAACGGCAGGCGTTCTGGGCGGCGATCCAGCAGGGTCGCAAGCTGACGGCCAGCAAGGACTACCCGGGGGCGATCGCCAGCTTCGACGCGGCGCTGTCGCAGATCCCGGATCACCCGCGGGCGCTGTCGGGGCGAGGCTACGCGCAGCTGCTGGCCGGTCAGCTCGACGCGGCAGAGACCGACCTGCGCAAGGCGCTCGCGGCTCCGGGCACGGCGAAGATCGAGTCGGCGATCGAGTTCAACCTCGGTCTGGTGGCCGAGAAGCGCGGGGACCTCGTCGGCGCGCGCCAGCGCTTTGCGATCGCCAACACGCTGCGCCCGAGCAAGGCCGCCGCGGACAAGCTGGTCGGCGCGACGAGCTGTCCGGCGGTGGTCCAGTATGAGGACAGCTCGGAGCTGTACGCCGACTTCATGGAGCTGTGGGAGCGCCTGGTCAAGGACGAGGTGATCGCGGCCGAGCCCCGTCCGGCCGACGAGAAGGCCGCGCGGGCCGCAGTTTGCAAGTCGGTGGCGGTCAACGGCGACGTTCGTGCGAGCCCCGACGCCTGCACCGGTCCGGAGCCGTGGTTGATCACCCACGAGGGCGACTGGCAGTGGCTTCACTACGCGATCGAGACCGCGGACGCGGGGCAGTGGCGCGTCTACGAGATCGGCTCCGGCGGCTACCCGCACTGTGGCCAGCGCGACAAGTTGACGGTCTCTCGCGGCGAGGTGACGGTGATCCACCGCGTGACCGGCGTCGGCACGGTGCTCGACGTCATGGAGGGCAAGGACGGCGAGATCGTCGACTGCGAGGGCGACGCGGACTGCTTCACGGCCTGCGGCGAGGATGAGGTCGAGGTCGTCGACTACCTGCTCAGCCCCCGTAACCCGGACGCGAT
>Ga0075152_10001542_pt1 | contig 16562 bp, 14 predicted proteins | sample JI61114C2DNA_FD_70964 | JGI IMG/M metagenome (GOLD analysis project Ga0075152, IMG submission 70964) | Wastewater effluent complex algal communities from Wisconsin, to seasonally profile nutrient transformation and Carbon sequestration -... | ecosystem: Engineered > WWTP > Effluent > Algae...
GTTTCTTCGGGAGCAGTAAGCTTACGTTGGGCTACTCCAATAAACATTTTTGCACTGTTAAGCAGTTGACCAATGTTGTCGTGAATTTCCTTACTTAAAGTGTCTAACGTTTGCTCCTGACTTTCAAGTCTGGTCTTTAGCAATTCGGCCGAGTATTGGTTTTGGAGTTCCTTTTTCTCGTAGAGGTAACGCAACTGTTTCTTTTGATAAATGAGGATTAGGATAATTATGCCAATCGCGACAAGCAGGAGAAACGTGCAAGCAATTATAATAAGCGTGACTTCTTTCGATAAATCCATGCAACCCCAAAACAAGTTATTAAGCTTCCTAAAAATAAGAGAACATTATGAACTCCCCACAAGGATGCAAGTAAACTTCGGTTTTCGTACGTATAACTTTCATTTGGAAGTATTTTTTGGGTTAGGTAGTTATAGGTCAAGAAGATGAAGAATGAACCAAGTTGGTAAATTAGTTGTGAGCAAATAAACCAAAAATCAAAATTCCCTGAGAGTCCGTCTCCTGCGATTTTACTAAACAATTGATGGAGATATAAAAAAACCAGAACAATTATCCCTGACGAAACAATTATGAATCCCATACTAGGGAAGAAGACATCTTCCTTACCTGCCATATATATATATAATAGGATAGGGTAGAGAGACCTACTAAAAATGTTATTGCCTTTTTTGGTGAAGACTCAAAGAGTGAAAAGAAGTACCATCCAAAGCCAAGTCCGGTTAATAAATAGAGGTAACCATATAGATGAGCGTTTGTATTAGCAAAGAGCATCACAATTAGTACACATAATCCAATTGCATAATAGCCCAATAGAACTAAAAACCTGATTGCTAGGTGAATCTTCCAAACATAAAATGCCAACGAAATTAATAAGATTGCAAAGGCAACAGGTTCAAGGTAGTACCAAATAAAAAATCTTGCACTCAATTGATAAAACGATTATGCTTAATTAGTTTTCTGGACAAGGTGGTTTCGGACATCCACTAATCTCAAACCCACCGGCTTTACCTGCTTCAATCGGGCCGCGCCCAATAATGGTTAACGCACCAACTTTTTTGCCTTCGGTGGTGGTGGCTTCTTCAATACTTACCACGCAAACTACTTTGCCCGGCTTGGTGTCAAGCAACTTCTGCATGTCGCTGGTGCTAAAAATGAAGGTAAATGCTTCAACTTTTGTGGCCATAATTCTTTGTTTTTGGGTTAAAAATGAGGTTTCCGTCAAAGATGCATAATTCTCACCACAAATGTTACGGGTTTTTACCCCGCTTTGGGCGGGAATTTTCCCCCCTTTTTCCGGGAAAAATACCCTTGATTTTTATACCTCCAGTAGGCGATCTTTCCAGCCATGGACAAACTCTATTTTGATGCGCACCCGCAAGAGGATCTTTTTACACACCGAAGAGCCTCTATGGCACTGATAATCGATATTCTGCGCGCAAGCCGCGAGATTTTTTACTTTTCATCCATACTAAAACGAAAGAATTCGGAAACGCGCATTCAATTAGGCCTCATGCTTGAGCACTGCGGCATTTTAATAAAAGAGATTTTTGAAAATCTTAACCAGGATCAATTTCCATCAAAAAGTTGTGAGCAACTGGAACTTGCCAGTCACAAACTATATTTTGTTTTGGCCGACATACTCGGCTCGCATCAAGCGCGCGTGCTTTCCGATCGCCTGACCCAAACCTATCGAATTGAGTTATTATATAATGAACTGCAAACCGGAGTGGTCGATCATCGCGAACTGGTGTTGCTTGATGAAGCCGCCAATCATTTTATACACACCGCCAAACTAATTACTGAATAAGTTATGATTAACGACCTTGTTCACATTGGCCATGATATTCGGAACCTAATTAATAAAGTAGAGAGTCGCAGTGCGTTTGATCGCATTCACCTGGCCAACTTGCTTGAGCACATTGGGCATGTACTTATTGATACGGGTACTAAACTTAGTCGCGGACAAACTCCGGGCAACCACCGCCAAATGGAATTACTGAGTGAAGAACTGTATTTCAAACTGGCGTTTGTTATTGGCGAAGTGAAAGCCGACACTATTTCGAAACAGTTAATGCAAATACAACGCGTGGAGTTGTTAAGGAATGAACTCACCAACCAATTTGGTGAACCTGAAATGGCCAAACTTAATGAGACAGCCAATCATTTTTTAGATACCTCAAAGTTTTTGCGAATGAATTAATCGCGGTTACGTTGGCTTGCGGTAATGGTAGTACTATAAAAGCTGAAACATTAGTTGAGTATAAAAAGAACGAACGTGTAAGTATCCCCAAAATATTAAATTCCATGGCCTACTATCCTTCCTTGCGCGATTATAAAACCAAAGCCGAGCGTGTGCGCATCATCGAAAGCATTCAGCGCCTCAAAACGTCCATTGCAGCCGAGGTACCCGGCAAGAGCCTTGAAGAAAATTTATTGATTGCCACTTGGAACATTCGCGAGTTTGGCAAAAACGCCAAAGCCAAACGCCTGAAGGAATCGTTCTTTTATATGGCCGAGATCATCTCCTCGTTCGATCTGGTTGCCATACAAGAGGTAGGCGATAACCTCGATGACCTGAAAACCCTGATGAAAATTTTAGGCCCCGAGTGGGACTATATGGTAACCGACATTACCGAAGGTGCCTCGGGCAATGGCGAGCGATTGGCGTTTGTGTTTGATACACGCAAAGTGTTATTCCGCAAAGTGGTGGGCGAAATTGTGCTGCCAGCCGAAAAAGGAAAACCTACCAATCAATTAGCGCGCTCACCGTTTATTGTTGCGTTTCAATCGGGGTGGTTTAAGTTTTACATCACCACCGTGCATATCTATTATGGCAAGGCTACTAAAACCTCGGCTGAGTATTTAAGACGGGCCGAAGAAATAAAAGCGGTAGCTACTTTTTTAAAGAAGCGCACAAACCGCGAAAAGGAAAATCACATTTTGCTGGGCGATTTTAATATAACCGCTCGCGATAAGAATGATATTACCTACAAAGCCTTGCTGGATGGCGGGGTAAAAATTCCGGCCAACTTAATTGCGTTAAGCAATGCCAACTCAAACACCGACCGCACGATGCCCTACGATCAGATTGCCTACATCGATCAACCCGGCTATATGGAGTTTGTGAATAATAAAAATAGCGTTGGCGTGCTGGATTATTATCAACAGGTGTACCGCACTACCGATGCTACGGTATATGATAGCGAAGTAAAAAAGACCAAGCTCAGCTACAAGCAATGGAAAACATTTCAGCTAAGCGACCACCTGCCGTTGTGGATTGAATTTAAAGTTGATTTTTCTGAAAACTATTTGAATAAGTTGAAGACGGAAGAATATGAATAACGATAAACAGGATGACGCGCGACCAACAACTTTTGGTTGTGGAAAGTATGTCGGCTAAAAGCTGAAAGAAAAAATAAAGATGCAGAAAGCCGAACCTAAACAAATGAAAGCGCAGATACTCTGCGAAAAAATAAACTTCCACAAGACCTGTTTTCAGAAGGCTTTCAATTTTTAAACTCCAATGCGAAGTAAAATATTATTAGGAGTTATGCTGAAAATCCTGAACAGAGTAGGCAAATAGAAATTATGGCAACAATAAGAAAAATCCTCTTAATCATTGTAATTATTCAATTCATGAATTATGCCGTTGCATGGTCACAGGAGAATGATTCATCAAACTCAATTGATGGCGAAGCTATTCAAAATCAAGTAAATCAAGTAAGGGATCAGCTTAACGAAATCAAAAAACTGATTATTGAGAATAGAAAGGATACAGCTAATGAAGTTGGAAAATTAGTTCTAAAGAAATTAAAAAACGTAACGCTCTATTCAGATGTTTCAGGAACTGTTATTGCAGGTAAGTTTATTGATATTGATAAGGTGATTATACTTATTAAGGATGGTTTTATTGTTGACATTCAAGTAATCTCAGGTAATATGATTTTTACAAATGGGAGAGCTCCTATAACAATAAGCGCGGAAAGATTGAATAAAATAGATGGATTAGGAGCAAGAGTAAGCGGCTCTACCTTTGAATATATTTATTTGAATGAGATTATTCAATTTGTTTCTACCAAACCCTATATTCCTGATAATGATTTTTTTGAACTTACTGAGAGTAGTAATTCACACATGCTAAAGAAGGGTTCAGGCCTAAACTCTGTTTTAGATCTAAGACTCTACACGGATGGTCTTGCGACTTTTGGGGGAAAATCAAATGGTCTGATTCAAACAGATGCTTCAGTGAAACAAATATTCCATAGATCAAATTTTATAAACCGAGGAATATTTTTAGTTAATTACTTCAAATTTAATCTAACTGCCAGCAAATTTGATAGCAAAATAGCATTTACCGATTCGGCAACTTTTACAAGAACATCCCTTCTACAAAAAAGTTGGCTAAATACGGATGTATCTCTAAACATTATCAATGGTTGGCTTGGTAAGAAAACTCTAAATGTCTGGTATGCTGATTTAGGAGGTGGCGTAAGTCTTTCTAATGTTGCCTTCGAATTAGATACTACTAATATTACCTCAACATATTTCTTTGTGAAAGGTGGCCTTGATTTGCAAGTTGCAGATAATATAGGTACCTCAATTTCATCACAGTTTATTTGGAGTTATAGCCCACAAACGACCTTCAATAACAATGATGGAGAGCGTCTTTTTTTAAAACCATCAATAAGTATGTTTTGGAATCCTTTGGGTAATGAAGCTAGTCGAATTTTTGTTAGAGTAACTTATAACGTTGATACTAATGATAAAAGGAGCAATTTCATGCAGCTTCAATTCGGATATGCACTGAAACTATCCGCTATGGTTGAATAGGGGAAAGTCTGTCTCTTCTCGTCAGTGTCTCCCGTTTTGGGGAGGCTGTGCATGGTATTACCTGGAGTTCTTAAAACAGAGAAATCTATTTTGAATAAGTTGCTCATATTATTGAGTTTTCCTTTTAACATTATTGCGTTAATTTTAGATGAACTGAAACTATACTTCATTGCCGACTGCTTGTTGGATTGATATAAACCCCAAATGAACCAAAACCCTGAACAAATTGCCCGCGATCATATTGATCGACTCTTAACAGAGAGCGGGTGGCTCGTTCAACCTAAGAGTAAATTGAATTTAGCTGCCGGGTTAGGTGTAGCTGTTACCGAGTATAGAACCGATACTGGTCCGGTTGATTATCTACTATTCATTGAAAAGAAACCAATAGGAATCATTGAAGCAAAAAAAGCCGAAGAAGGTGTTAGGCTCACTTCCGTGGAAGATCAATCGCTGCGGTATGCGGAAGGCAAACTAAAATACTTTGATAACGACCCCTTACACTTTGCCTATGAAAGCACAGGCGAAGTAACACGCTTCACCGATTACCGCGATCCTAAACCAAGATCAAGACCGGTCTTTACGTTTCACCGTCCCGAAACATTTCAAACGTGGTTAAAAGAAGCGAAGACGTTACGTGCACGCATCCATGATATTCCTGAGTTGCCAACCGATGGCTTACGCGATTGCCAGATTCAAGCGGTTACAAACTTAGAAGTTTCCCTTCGGGAGAATCGCCCGAAAGCCTTGATTCAAATGGCAACGGGTTCAGGTAAAACATTTACAGCCATTACATCAATTTACCGACTATTAAAGTTTGCGAAAGCTAAGCGTGTTTTATTTTTAGTAGATACCAAGAACCTGGGTGAACAGGCTGAAGGTGAATTTAAAAAATACTTGCCGCAGGATGACAATCGCCTCTTTCCAGAGTTGTATGGTGTTACCCGATTGAGCAATTCTTTCATTCCAAACGATAGCGAAGTATACATCAGCACCATTCAACGCTTGTACTCGATATTAAAAGAGAGTGAGCTTGACGAGCGCGATGAAGAAGAAAACCCGGGTGAGAAAAAATGGGCTCCTAAAGAACCCATGCCAGTCGTGTATAATCAGAAAGTTCCTATGGAGTTTTTTGACTTTGTCGTAATTGACGAATGTCATCGCAGCATTTATAATTTATGGAAACAGGTACTCGATTACTTCGATGCCTTTCAGATTGGACTGACTGCTACACCCGATAACCGCACGTTTGGATACTTCAATCAGAACTTAGTGTGTGATTACGGCTATCAACGCGCGGTGGAAGATGGTGTTCTTGTTCCTTATAATGTTTTTGAAATCAAAACTAAAATCACAGAACAAGGTTCTGCTTTAGCGCTCGGTGAATATGTTGGCAGCCGTGAAAAACTCACCCGCAGACAATTCTGGAATACCCTCGATGAAGACATCGTTTATTCTTCCAAGCAGCTTGACGACAAAGTGGTGAACGTAAATCAGATTCGATTGATCATTCGTGCCGTTAAAGAAAAATTACCAGAAATCTTTCCCGATCGTTTCTCAGCGCCCTCTCCGCTGGAGAGGGCGGGGGGTGAGGTATTTGAAGTACCCAAGATGCTCATCTTCGCTAAAAGCGATAGCCATGCCGATGACATTATTAACATCGTGCGCGAAGAGTTTGCTGAAGAAAATAAATTCTGCAAGAAGATTACGTATCGAAGTGTAGAAGATCCTAAAAGTGTACTGCAACAATTTAGAAATAGTTATTACCCACGTATAGCCGTTACAGTTGATATGATTGCTACGGGTACCGACATCCGGCCGTTGGAAGTGTTGCTCTTTATGCGTGATGTAAAAAGCCGCACGTATTACGAACAAATGAAAGGCCGTGGCACCCGCACATGTAGTTTAGAAGAACTAAAAGCAACGGGAACGCCAGCGGCAAAATTTACTAAAGATCATTTTGTGATCATCGATGCCATTGGTGTTGAGAAAAGCCAGAAGACAGATAGCCGACCGTTAGAGAAAAAGCCGGGCCTGAGTTTGAAAGAAGTGTTGGAAGGCATACACATGGGCAACCGCGATGAAGACATGCTCACCACTTTAGCTAATCGCCTCATCCGGCTCGACAAACAAATTACCGAAAAAGAAAAACAAGGCTTTGCGGAAAAGGCAGGCGGGTTAACTATTAATCAGGTTGTGAAACAATTGCTGCACGCACACGATCCGGATACGATAGAAAGCATTAAGCAAAAAGTAGAAAACGAAAAGCCAGGCGCTGCACCGGATGAGATTAATTCAATCGTTGAATCGCAGCATGCAAAAGTAATTGAAGCGGCTGTGAACGTGTTTAACGATTACGAACTGCGCAACTATGTGATTGATGTACGCAAAAAATACGATCAGATTATTGACCACATTAACCCCGATGAAATTGTAAACATGGGTTGGGTGAAGGATAACAAAACGGTAGCCGAAAGTCTGGTGAATGATTTTAAAGCGTGGATTGAAGAACATAAAACTGAGATCACCGCGTTGCAGATTTTTTATGGCCAGCCTTACCAGAGGCGCGAGCTTACCTACACCATGATTAAAGATTTGGTAGAGGCAATTAAAACCAGCAAACCAAAACTGGCACCGCTCAACATCTGGCGCGCGTATGAACAATTGGAAAAAGTAAACGGTCAGCCGAAAAATGAATTGATCGCGCTGGTCTCCCTCATTCGTAAGCTCACGGGCATTGATAAAGAGTTAACCGCGTACGATAAAACGGTGGATAAAAACTTTCAAGACTGGGTATTTAAAAAGCAGGCCGGCACGCTCAAGTTTACCGAAGAACAAATGCAATGGCTTAGGATGATTAAGGAGTATGTGGCCAGTAGTTTTCATGTAAGCAAAGACGATTTTGATCTTTCTCCCTTCAATGCAGCCGGTGGGTTAGGAAAATATTATCAGTTGTTTAAAGAAGATTATGAGAAGATATTGGATGAACTTAATGAGGTGTTAGCTGCTTAGAATATGTCTGCAATCACAACTGATTCTTTTTTTAAAAGTAAACGGGATACATCAGAAATAAAGTCTGAAATCCTGGTTGAGTATTTCAAATTCTGGTGCAGTGTCCTTCTTTTCGGGCAAAAATTTAAAAAAATTGAACAGGTCGTATTTATAGATCTTTTCTCAGGCCCCGGCCGTTATGAAAGTGGGGATCCATCCACACCACTCAAAATAATTGAATCAATTTATAATAGCACCGGAAAGGCCATCGATTTGAATAAATGTGTAAGAACCTTTTTTAATGATCAGAAAAAGGGATTAATTAAAAATCTCGACAATAATCTTACGTCCCTAGATTATTATGAAAAGCTGGGGCACAAACCCATCCTCCTAAATCATCAAGCTAGCAAGGAAGTTCTAAACTCATTACTCGAAAAAAAGACTCCTTCATTAACATTTATTGATCCATTTGGATATTCGTATTCAATGGAAATGTTGCTTAGTTCTGTTCGGGAATGGGGTTCTGATTTATTTATGCTATTTAATATTAATAGAATAAGAGCTGCAATAAGGAATCCCTTGGTTGAGAAATTAATGAATCAAATTTTTCAAAATAAATTATTTGAAATTCGAGCGTTCTACGAAAAAGAGAAAAATCCAGCAAAGAGGGAGAAATATATAATTGAAAGATTCGAGGATATTTTTAGAGAAAAAGGGTACTTCATTTTTAAGTTTAGAATAAATTTTCCGGGTAAAGATCAATCAAGTCATTATTTGTATCTGGTAACTAAAGTTGTAATGGCCTATCAAAGGATAAAAGAGATAATGAAGAAGTATTCAGATTTTCAACAAGATGGAGTTCCTCTTTTCACTGCTAACTTTAAATATAAGACTTCAATCCTTTATGGCGACCTTGTTGATTACTCGATATATAATATGGAAAAAGATTTAGTTAAAAATAAATTACAATTTAATAACAAGAGCATAGAACAGATATATGAAGTGCATAGCACAAATACTAACTATATCAAGGAAAATTATAAGCAAGCTATATCGGGTTTAATTGATAAGGGTTTTGTGAAAATTAGTAATAATAAAATGACGTATACAAGTATTGTAATATTTAACTGATGGCACAAAGCAAAATAGAGTGGACTGAACTTACTTGGAACCCAACAACGGGTTGTGACAAGATTTCTGCTGGTTGCAAATTTTGTTATGCAGAAGTCATGTCAAGAAGGCTTAAGGCAATGGGTGTTGAGAAGTATAAGAACAACTTCAAGTTATCGACACATGAAGATGAATTAGGAACACCTTATACCTGGAAGCACTCGAAGATTGTATTTGTGAATTCTATGAGTGATCTATTTCACAAAAAAGTGCCTATTGAATTTATTCAGAAGGTTTTCAAGGTAATGAATGAAAACCCACAGCATGTATTTCAGGTGCTGACCAAGCGAGCGGATTTATTACTTGAATACGACAAAGCCAAACTATTGAAGTGGACTCATAATATCTGGATGGGGGTAAGCGTGGAGGACGAACGTGTAAAAGAACGTATTGACTTTTTAAGAAAGACTAAAGCGAAAACTAAATTCTTATCCCTCGAACCATTAATAGGGCCGTTGCCTAAAATGAATTTGAAGAAGATGGATTGGGTAATTGTAGGTGGTGAAAGTGGTAGAAAGCCAAGACCCATGAATCCTGACTGGGTACTGGATATACAAGAGCAATGTGAGAAAGCGGATGTGGCCTTCTTCTTTAAGCAATGGGGCGGCACCAACAAGAAAAAAACAGGCCGCAAGTTACAAGGAAGAACCTGGGATGAAATGCCCGAATTCCCTGAACATTTTGAATCCCGATAAGAAATGGATGGCTTGATTAATAAGGCTGAGTTGCCTCAGGGATGGAAATGGGTGAAGTTGAACGATATTGGAAGAGTAATTTCAGGTGGAACTCCATCGACAACAAATCCTTCTTATTGGTCGGATGAAATTTCTTGGATTACTCCAGCTGATCTTTCGGGCTATTCGGAAAAATTTATCTCGAAGGGAAAAAAGTCAATTTCTAAGAAAGGTCTAGAGAATTCTAGTGCTAAACTACTGCCAAAAGGGAGTGTATTATTTTCCTCAAGAGCACCAATTGGATATGTTGTAATTGCCTCCAATGAATTGGCGACTAATCAGGGATTTAAGAATATAACTCCTTGTAGAGATGTTGATTCTAATTTTCTTTACTATTATCTGAAAGCATCTAAACAACTTGCTGAAAAAAGTGCAAGTGGTACAACATTCAAAGAAATATCAGGAACAAAATTTGGCGAACTGCCATTCCCGCTTCCTCCTCTCCCCGAACAACACGCCATCGTCTCCAAAATAGAAGAACTCCTCAGCGAACTCGACAAAGGCAAACAACAATTAGAAACGGCACAGCAGCAATTAAAGGTTTACCGCCAGGCAGTGTTAAAGTGGGCGTTTGAGGGGAAGTTGTCTGAATCAATGTCTGAATCAGAATTTTCAGGATTACAGAATGAACAGAATGGAAATGCATTAAAAAGTAATTCTGTTGAATCCTCTCATTCTGTGAATTCTGATTCAGACAATTTGCCGAAAGGATGGAAGTGGGTGAAGTTGGGTGAGATCACAACGAATTTTGATGGAAAGAGAATTCCACTAAGCAGAGATATTAGAGCAAAACGAAAGGGCGAGTTTAGATATTATGGCGCAACAGAGGTTGTCGATTATATTGATGAATACATTTTTGACGGAACCTATTTGTTAATTGGAGAAGATGGTGCGAATCTATTAACAAAATCACGACCGCTCGCTTTTATCGCTGAGGGAAAGTTTTGGGTTAACAATCATGCTCACGTTTTGCAGGCGAAAGAGAATTTGAAACTAAAGTACCTTACAAATTACTTTAACTCAATAAATTTAAGACAGTATGTGACTGGAAGTGCTCAGCCAAAGTTGACTCAGGCAAACTTGAATAAGATTCCAGTTCCATTACCTCCAATCGAAGAACAACACCTCATCGTCCAACAAATCGAAAGTCGCCTGAGTGTATGCGATAAAGTAGAAGAAACCATAAACCAAAGCCTTGCCCAAGCCGAAACCCTCCGGCAAAGTATTTTAAAGAAGGCGTTTGAGGGAAGACTTTTATAATATTGAAATGGAAGATATTCAAACAAAAAAAATACTCGAAACAGCTAAGAGTCTTTTGACCATAATTTTGAGACCTCTAACAGCTAAAGTTATTGGTCTAGATAAAAACGCTGAAAGCGCAAAGACAAAGGAAAACCTCCAACGTCTTTGTCGCGGGATTGAGCAATATATAGACAAAGAACATACTATAGTTTATGTTGGTTTTGCTGGACATTTTTCTTCAGGAAAATCAAGCACGATAAACTCTATTCTTTCACTTGGTAATACAAAAAATGAGAGGAAAACCGGTTTAAACCCTACTGATACTGCAATAAGTTTGATTACTGACTCTGTGAATTCGCAGTCCCTTATGTTAATGAGTAGAGAGACTGCAATTGTTCCTATTCGGAGTATATTTATTGATTCCGAGCTGTTGCAGACTCTGGTAATTTCGGATACTCCAGGTTCAGGTGATCCACAGGTTATAAACGGAATGATCCAGGATTTTTTACCGATATGTGATCATATTTTATATTTTATATCTGCATCAAATCCTGTTGATGAAGCTGACTTACCAGTATTAAGGCAGTTGTCTTCGAAGCTCCCCTTTATTCCGATAACATTTATTGTGACAAGAACGGATGAATTTCGCATAGACAAAAGAAGAGATTTATCGACCGACAATATAGATAAGGCAAAACAAGATCAATTTTTAGGGCAACTAATTTCGCGTATTAAAAGTTTAACCAAAACCGATTCAATCACTCCACAAGATTTTTTATTTATTGATAATGAATATCAATATGGAATGGATCAACTACTCTTAAAAATAAACAAATGGTCAGTAGACATTGGCAGTCAAGAGCTACTTAAGAATCACGGGTATAAGGTTGACTACTACAATAAAAACCTAAATGAAATTTTTCATTATTTTTTGTCACAATTGGAGGAAAATCTTCACAGGAGCAGTGAGTTTCTTAAAACAGCACGAGAGAACATTTCTAGATTTGATAAAATAGTACAGTTAAATAGTGAAAGATTGAAAGAGCTCTGGCACGATGGTGAAACTAAGCTCAAACAGGTGCTATCTGAAGAAAAGAAGGATCTAGATTATTATTCATACAGAGAGTTTCCAATTAATCTGCGATTAATTGAAGGTGTTTCAATCGCTTTAAAAACATTGGATTCGAACATTGAGAATCAAGCTAGGGGCTATCTTGGTCAAATAATAGGCGAGATTCATAATTATTCAAGAGAGAGATTGCGTGAAGCTAAAAAGGGGATTCTGGACAACATTGTGAATGGGGATTTAGGCGAGCTTAAAGTTGGTCACTATTTCACTTCGAGATTGAAAGTCTCACCTGAGAATCATAAAATTGAAATCGATTTTAGCCGCCTAGACGAGTTCTTAAGAACCCTATCTGGCAAGATATCTTCAGAGTTGATTACTATTCGAGGCCAATTAAAATCAGATATAACACTCAGTAAAAACCAAATTTTAAATGAAGAACTTTTTAAACAGATAAATAAAATCTACATAGATGGCGCAAATATTTTGCACTCAAATTTCGATCAATACTTTGAGACTATTCAAATGTATCGCTCTACTGTTTTGACAAGAAGTACAAAAGAAGCAATAAACAGTCTGAGAATAGGAACACAATTGGACGATCTTGACGTAAACTTCGAAGATGGCTATATGCAGGAAATTAAGAACAGGGCCACAGATAAAGTTTACATGAGCACGGAAAGTGATCACAAAGCGTTCAGGATTTTTATTAAAGAAAGCGAAAACCAACTTAACCAACTTAAGGAGTCTGTCGACAGTATCAGCATACCAGCTCATTATAAATATCGAACTCTAGAGAAGGAAACACTGAATACGCAGGAATTGATATCTAACTATTGCAATGAGGTCGAAAGCTCTTTAAACTCTTTATACCTAACTACATTAAATGAGTACTTGGATGAGCATGAGACTCGCCATAAGAAATATTCAGATACTATGCTGTCTTTGAGGCGTCTTCGAAGAAGGATATTAATAAAATGGACTTTAGTTTCAGGTTTGGTTTTTCTTGCTATAGCAATAGCATTACTTTGGTCAGATTTTGTTAATCCATCGAATATGATTGGTAACATAGCTGTGGGGCTTGTCACAACTGCGATTGGAAACATTTTGGGTTGGGTGATCGGTTACTTTAAGTCTGACTTAAAGAAGGTTAGCGTTAAAAAAAGAAAAGAATTTGTTGCAGAAGAACGAATTGCTGCGCTTGATAAATTTGGTGAAACCCTTTGGGATGAACTATCAAGAAAAATTGAAACTGATAAAAGTGGAAAAACCGGAATTAATCTTAAAACAATTTTTGATGGAAAAATAAAGACAACCATTGATGAATTACTAAATGATGCGAAAGTATCTTTTGAAATGGTTGCAAAAAGCCGCATTAAAATGCAAGCTATTAACAATGAATACAAGGCGAAACTCGATTTTCTTTTTAATAAATTCTCAACGCCCTTACTAGAGACTACAAAGAACTTGACTGAGATAGCTATTATTACTGAAGAGGTAAAGTCTTTTGCAATAAAGCCCTCGTTTGATTTGATAGAAAATACAGCCGCGGGAATTGTTAGCCTTAAAAAGGAAATAGAGAATTTGAGTAAAAACAATTCCTAATAGTATACATAATTAGTTATAATTTATGAGTCCTCTCCGATGGTATCTGCTCTGTGGTCAAAATCCAGCAATTTCTAATTCAGACAAATGAGCGACAATAATTCAGCAATAGTTAGTAAAGTTTGGTCTTTCTGTAACACGCTTCGCGATGATGGTGTAGGCAATTGTCTGAATCAGAATTTTCAGAATAAAAGAATGAACAGAATAAGTTGATGGAAAAGGATGAAATTACCTATAAGATTATTGGCTGTGCTATGAAGGTTCATAATACGTTAGGCAATGGATTTCAGGAAGTAATTTATCAGCGGTGTCTTGCTATAGAAATGGAAAAGGAGAAAATCCGTTTTGACCGAGAACAGGAACAAACAATTTACTATGAAGGAAGAGAAGTTGGAACAAGGCGAGCAGACTTCGTAGTTGAGAATAAAGTAATTGTCGAGTTAAAAGCTCTTATTGCATTAGAGGATGTTCATCTTGCTCAAGCAAAGAATTATGTTGTTGCCTATGATTTTCCTAAAGGCTTGCTTATTAACTTCGGAGCCAAGAGCCTAGGACATAAATTAATTTTTAATCCAAAGTACAATTCTGCTAATTCTAAAATTGAGTAAATTCTGATTCAGACAAATGAGCGACAACAATTCAGCAATAGTTAGTAAAGTTTGGAGTTTCTGTAATACCCTTCGAGATGATGGAGTAGGCTACGGAGATTATTTGGAGCAGCTTACCTATTTGCTCTTTCTTAAAATGGCCGATGAGTACACCAAGCCACCACACAACAGAACCTTTTCTATTCCAAAAAAATACAATTGGGAAAGTCTGGTACCATTGAAGGGTGCGGAGTTAGAAACGCATTACAGCATTATGCTGCGCGAACTGGGAAAGGAGAAGGGCATCCTCGGGCAGATCTTTACCAAGAGTCAGAACAAAATACAAGACCCGGCCAAGCTGAGCAAGATCGTAGCCATGATTGATAGCGAGCAATGGCTAATGATGGGTGTAAAAGACAAAGGTGATATTTATGAAGGCCTGCTGGAAAAAAATGCAGAAGATACCAAGAGTGGTGCTGGTCAATATTTTACTCCGCGCGCTCTAATTAAATGTATGGTAGAGTGTATTAGCCCGGAACCCATGAAGACCATTGCCGATCCTGCTTGCGGTACGGGCGGCTTCTTCTTAGCCGCATACGATTACATTGTTGATCATAACAAACTGGATAAGGCGCAAAGCAAATTCTTAAAGTACAATACCTTCTTCGGCAATGAGATTGTGGCCAGCACGCGCAGGCTTGCGTTGATGAATTTATTCCTTCACAACATTGGTGATATTGATAGCGATAATTTTATTTCTCCGGCTGATGCGTTGATTGCCCAATCATCTGATAAGTATGATTACATCTTGGCAAACCCACCGTTTGGCAAAAAGAGTAGTCAAACGTTTACCAATGAAGAGGGCGAACAAGAGAAAGAAGACCTTACCTACAACCGTCAGGACTTTTGGGCAACCACCAGTAACAAACAATTAAACTTTGTTCAGCACATTCGTAGCATGCTCAAAACTACAGGTCTTGCAGCGGTTGTTATTCCGGATAACGTATTGTTTGAAGGTGGCGCAGGAGAAACAGTCCGTAAGAAATTATTAGAGACAGCCGATGTCCATACCATCCTCCGTTTACCAACAGGGATTTTCTATGCGCAAGGAGTAAAAGCAAACGTAGTTTTCTTCGACAACAAAGCAAGCAGCAAAAACCCATGGACGAAAGAAATCTGGGTGTATGATTATAGAACCAATATTCATCACACTCTAAAAAAGAATTCCCTAAAACTGGAAGACCTACGCGATTTCATTAAATGTTATAATCCAAAGAATAGAAACAAACGCAAGGAACTTTATAATAAGGAAACAAACCCTGAAGGCCGGTGGCGAAAGTTTGCCTATGAAGAAATTCTTGCGCGTGATAAAACATCATTAGACATCACCTGGCTGAAAGACAAATCTCTTGCTGATTTAGATAACCTTCCCGACCCAGATGTATTGGCGGAAGAGATTGTAGAGAATCTGGAAGCGGGGTTGGAGAGTTTTAGAACGATTATTATGGCTTTGAATAAATCTAAATAATGAATTATGGCTGTAGTTCGTGGAGGTTGTGTTTTTAGAAATGATGGTGATGGATGCCTTTCATCAAAATATGTGAATGAAAATAGCGAGCCCTTCGTGGAGGCCTGTTGGCTGCCAACGGGAAGCCGAACTCAAGATCCTTTCGTAGGCACTTTTGATACTGTATGGTTAGAAACTGATGGAAGTGGCGCAGTGAATCATGTTGATGGAGAATTAACTATTATTAGAGGAACTAGTTCATATACTTTGGAGTGGATGGTGAATAACCAACTTATTTATAAAGGAGTTGGTATGATTTATCATGAGTTGTTAGTTTGCGGATATTGGAGTGTTTAGAGCCATATACCCCTCAGTTGTTGTTGGTCGCCTGACCACAACATTTTACCTTTCCTGAATTCAAAAATCAAGTGCTATGAAATCCAATAGTTATGTGATCTCCTACCACGCGCTGCGGCAGCTCATCGGGGTATTAGGCATGGCGTTGCCCTTCTTGTGTTGGGGCACAAATGCTTTTGTAAATGATTTAGACTTGCTTAACAATCCACTCTTTGTTGATCTTGAAAAATCATGCTCTTATGTGGCAGATAAAAACCTGAAATCATCCATCAGTCATTTTTACTATACCGCAGCCGGGCCAATTTTTACAGGTGTACTTACAACAGTAGCCATCTTTTTAGTTTGTTATAAAGGGCATGATAAAAAACCAACCGAAGATAAGTATGCCTGGCTTTCGGATAAGCTACTTACCACGCTGGCGGCTGTTTGTGCCTTTGGGATTGTCGTGTTTCCAACGG
>Ga0075152_10001543_pt1 | contig 16562 bp, 14 predicted proteins | sample JI61114C2DNA_FD_70964 | JGI IMG/M metagenome (GOLD analysis project Ga0075152, IMG submission 70964) | Wastewater effluent complex algal communities from Wisconsin, to seasonally profile nutrient transformation and Carbon sequestration -... | ecosystem: Engineered > WWTP > Effluent > Algae...
ACATCATACTTTTCTTCCAGTTTTACCAGTGCATCATGTGCCGCATTGGGTTTGGCTTCAAGAACGGATTTACGCCGATCATTATAAAAATTTTGGACAAGATCGGGGTTCCTCCGCCATGCTTCAGGAGTTGCAACATCATATACGTTATAACCCTCCCACAGTCCGCCTGAATCTCGGAATGTTTTCAGGCCACTTTCTGCAGATATTCCGGCACCTGTTATTACTACAACTTTTTTCATGATTTTATCAGATTATATCCAGGTATAAAAAGCCAGTATCCTCTGCCCTGTCTGTTTGTTTGATTTGCAAAGGCTTAAACACCACTTCGCCGGTTTCAAAGTTGATGGGGTTTCGAAAAACCGGTCCATTATAACAAAAAGTATGGAACTCACCGTTTTCCCCAAATGGATCTATTCCAGAAGGCAGGTTTTTGAAGAAGTCTGCATTTAGTTGTTTACCAATCCAATCATTTCCCAATTTATCCGACTGAACGCAACAGGTTATGGCTTCAAATCCTTCATCAGTTAATACTTTTTTAAGTTCATTGCCTGACCTTTTCCACAAAGGAAAATATGTATTCAAACCCGCCTTTGATGCTAATTCCTCGCGGTATGCCCGAAGATCTTCGAGAAAAATATCTCCAAACACAAGGGTATCAACTCCCATTTCAAGTAATTGTGTACAGGTTTTCAGAAAGGCCTCTTCATAAGAATAATAATCAGGCTGGTTGGGAACCCACATTTTAATGATTGGAAATCCCAGTTGTTCTACTTGTCTGTCAAGTACTTTTTCAGATATTCCATGCATAGAAATTCGCTCAAAATCACTATTTAAAGTGGTTACAAGTCCCATTATTTCCACTTGAGGATCTTGCTTAAGACTATGCAAGGTCATAGCTGAATCCTTGCCTGCACTCCAGAATAAAACTGCCTTCTTCATATTAATCTGTATTAAAACAAAAATAGCGATGAATTTACATCCATCGCTATTTATAGGTTAGTTTTGCAGCTTATTTAATGTCTAACTTAAATCCGGCATTGAAATTTATCCCTTTGGTTTGATAACCTGCAAACTCGGTATAATTCTCATCAAGCAGATTTTTGATATCAGTAAACAAGATAAATCTGCTTGAAACTTTATACTGAGCATATACATCAAGCAAATTAAATGAACCTAGTTCTGCTTCCACAGTTTTGAAAGTCTTACCGTCAAAAAACCTGTCTCTACGATCGCCAGTAAACTTGTAAATCAGGTTAAAACTCATGGATTTATTTAAATCAAGACCTGCATTCAGGCCGAAAGAATTCTTTGGCCTTCTGAAGAGATTAAATGCCCTTCCTGCCGGAGTAGTCACCTCTCCATCAACAAATGCATAAAAAGCATTCAAATTCAGAAATCCATAAGGTTTGTAGCTTAGTTCAACTTCATAACCTTTATCATTCTGTTTATTTTGATTTATATAACCAAATTTCCCTGCAGAAACCTGACCAAAATCAATTACATTTTCAATATCCCTCTTAAAATAAGAAAGAGAGAAATTTATTTGAGGGGTAAAATTAAAATCAAAACCTGCTTCATAAGTGCGGGATGTTTCAGGACTAAGATCCAGATTCCCATATTCTGAAAACAACTGATAAAGTGATGGTACTCTGTAAGCAGATGAAAGGTTTGCATACACCTTATAACGATCTGCAATGAGGTAAGATGGATTTAAAGTGTAGGTAAAGTTTCTTCCGTATTCACTGTGGTCATTCAATCGACCACCAATCTCTGCCTGAAACCCCCTTTTTGATTTAATAAACAGAGAAGTAAACAGACTTTTTATATTATTGTCAGCAAATAACCTTGAGCTGTATGGGTTTCTCTGATCTGTACTCAGACTCCTGTATGAAATACCACTCGCCATATCAAGAGAATTACTGAATACATAATTGAGGTTTGTTTCCAGATGGGTAATATTACCTGAATTATTAGTCAGAGAACCCTGATTATTGTATTTATTTTTCAGGTTATTCTGGCTTAGATTGAAATTGAGAACAGCTTTATTTAAACTCAGTTTTCCTCCCACCCCGGCTAAAAATGAGGATTTATTGTAGGTATAGTCCTTTGCATCAGCAAATGCACCATTATCAAGGTCGGCAGCGTTATTGTTAGCCTGAAAGGTTCCTCTCAACAAAAAGTTTTTACTGACCTGTTGCCCCATGTTAAACATCATGGATTTCTGATGGAATCCATCCTTGTCAAAGCCTGGTTCTGCATTTGCAGGAAGTGCCGAAGAGAAATTCTTTGAATCCAGATTAGAGGCATTGAATGTTAAGGACGTATTTTCAATTTGTCCGCTTAAACCCAAAACTTGTTTATAAGTTCCGTAACTCCCGCCGGTTGCCAATAGATTTGCCGCTAATTTGCCGCTGCCTTTTCTGGTGATCACATTTATAACGCCTGCTACAGCGTCTGAACCATATAGAGTAGAATTACCCCCTTTTAAAATTTCAATACGCTCAATATTTTCTATTGCAATGGATGAAATGTTGTATTCACCTGAGATTTCTGAGGCATCATTAACAGGAATACCATCAATCAGTATCAGGGTATTCGCAGCACTTGCTCCGCGGAGATAAACTGCCTTAATATCTGCCGGATTACCTCCATTTCCTCCTATGGTCAAACCTGCCACATTGTTTAACAGTTCGGGTAAAGTTCTGCCCTGACTTTTTGAAATAGTTTCTGCGGTGATTACCCTGACCACCTTCCCTATTTCTGATAATTTTTTGGGCGAGCGACTGGCGACTACCACCACTTCATCGAGATTTGACGCAGGTCTATCCTGTGCCAGCGTAGTGCTGTTTAGCAATACCAGTTGTGCAAGTCCCAGACTTACAGCTACATAATTTTTTTTTGTTTTCATTTTGTTGTGAGTTTTTGTCCCACAGCAAACAGATAATGAAGGAAAATCAGAATAAGACTACTCGTGCACTAATAATCTTTCTCCAAGCTTCAATCCCCGAAAGCTATGAATTATTATGCTGAGGCAGGTCTTCTGACTTACTCCCGGTTATCCTGCCTTCCCATCCGCATATTGCGAAAAGTGACTTTATTTTGGATACCGTTATGGAGAACACAGCAGCGGGACTGTCCGGGATTCTAACCCGGTTCCCTTTTAATTCCGAATATGATTCCGGAAACCTAAAGCATTGCAAAAATAGGATATACTTAAACAAATCCAAATGAATTTGAGAATTGCTTGTTCTGATTATGGGCTTATTAATTATCTTTAGAAATATGGATAATAGGTATCGTATTGAGCATCAGACTTTGGCGGGCAAAATTCATTTGTACATACAAGGACTGAATTTCACCAAACACAGATCACCACAAATATTGATAATCTAAAAATTTCATGGCCTTATAATTGTATTGAAAAATCATTAATAAGAAATTTATGAAGGAGCTCCCACTTACCGTTAAACGTTCAATAGAATTAATGGGCATTTGCCTATTAGGTATTATCCTTGCGTATGGACAGCAAATTATCATGCCGGTCATTCTTGCATTTTTTCTGAGTATAGTTCTGCTTCCGGTTTACCGATTTCTGAAGTCAAAAAAAGCACCGGAATTTATGGCGATCCTCTTACCTATTTTACTTGGTGCTGTGTTAATAGCCCTTGTTATCTGGTTCTTTACCGGACAAATCAACAGCCTTGTGGCTGAGTTTCCAATGATTAAGAAGAATATTGCCATGCATTTGGCTGATCTTAGCGGCTGGATTAACCAAAAAACAAATTTTTCAACTCCTGAGCAGTTAAATTTTATCAATGAACAAAGCAATAAAGTTCTATCAAATGCAGGAGCAATACTGAGCCGTACCGCAAACTCCATCACCTCTGTTTTAATTTATATTGGTCTGGTACCCATATACATCTATTTATTCCTTTCTTATAAAGGTCTGCTGATTCGTTTTGTTTTCGTTTGGTTTGAAAAATCGGAGCATAAAAAAGTTGAGGAAGTAATGAAAGAAACTGAAGGTATTATTAAAGGGTATCTGATTGGTCTCATGATACAGATCAGTTATATCATCTTACTCTTAGGTGGATTGTTATTTCTTTTTGGCATAAAGCACGCGCTTTTAATAGGTGTGATCTTTGCAATATTAAACCTGATTCCATACATAGGTGCATTGATTGGAAACATTATAGGTGTACTTCTCACACTAACTAATTCACAGGAAATACTTCCTATATTTATTGTCCTTGGCGTTATTGCAGTAGTTCAGTTTCTTGATAATAACATTCTAATGCCTAGAATTGTTGGTTCTAAAGTTAGAATTAATGCTTTTGCTGCGATATTAGGGGTATTTATTTCAGGAAGTCTGGCAGGATTTACCGGAATGTTTCTTGCCCTCCCAATGATCGCGATATTAAAAGTAATTTTTGATCGTTCGGAAATGTTCAAGCCCTGGGGAATTCTTCTTGGGGACGATGTAATACATAAAAAACCAATCAAATTCCCTAAATTAAAATTGAGGAAAAAAGAAGTTGATAAAGCTGAGGACTGAATACCCTGTTCAGACCATCCTGTTCTGAAATTGTTCCTCAATTCCTAAACCAAATAATGCAAAATCATATTTGACAGGGTCGGTAGGATCAAATTCACGGAGGTTTTGGGTTAATTCTATTGCAGTTTGCCAATCAACCTGTTTCCGGCTGATGAGTTTTAATTTTCTTGCTACCCGTTCAACATGCAGATCTGTCGGACAAATCAGCTCTGAAGGTTTAATGCTGTTCCAAAGTCCGAAATCCACACCACGATCATCCTTTCGCACCATCCATCGCAGAAACATATTCAATCTTTTGCATGTTGATTTTTGCGAAGGAGAACTGATATGCTTTTTAGTACGCATCGGAAAATCCGGCAAAGAAAAAAAATAGGATCTGAATGAATTCAAAGCATTTTCTGTAACCGATTCGGGATTTTTGCTTGTCAACTCGCTCAAGTAACATGGTGCAGAAGCAGATTCAATAGATTCTGAAGAATACTTCTCCTCTTCCATAAATTCTTGACGGAAAATATTAGGCCTGATTACACTAAAAGCTGATTCCAGTGTATCAGATTTTAAATAGTGATTTTTAAAAAACTCTATAAAATACAGGGTATCCGTATCGTTAAAGGTCCGGTGCTTAAAATCAGCAAAACGCTTCAGATCGGTCTCCTGATGATTTAAAATAAAATCATAGGGCGAACCATCCATCAGCACAATGAGTTCTTTACACTTATTAATAATCGTTTTTCTCTGTCCCCAGGCCAGAATTGATGCCCAAAAACCCATGATTTCGATATCCTGCCTTTTAGTAAACAAATGAGGAATACAGATTGGGTCATTTTCAATAAAATCAGGCCGGTTATACTGATCAAATTTGACATCAAGAAAATCTTTCAGTTCATTATGCGTTTGAAATGAAGTTGGGAAATCTGTCATTCGACTTGTTTCAATCAGGATAAAGCTTGTTTCAAATCATCAAGCAAATCCTCTATATCCTCCACTCCCACACTTAAACGCAAAAGATTATCTGTTACACCTACTTTATCCCGTTCAGCTTTTGGAATGGAGCCATGGGTCATTGAGACAGGGTGATTAATCAATGATTCAACTCCACCTAATGATTCAGCTAATGAAAAAACCTTAAATGAGGAAGCTACTCTAAACGTCTCTTGCAAATCAGCACCTTTCAATGTTATAGAAATCATGCCGCCGAAATCACGCATTTGCTTTTTTGCAATACCATGGTTTGGGTGATCTGTAAATCCGGGCCAATATATTTTATCAACTCTTGGGTGGGATTTCAAAAATGCTGCAATCTGTCGTCCATTCTCACAGTGCGCTTTCATTCGAAGATGAAGGGTTTTCAGTCCTCTTAGAACAAGAAAGCTATCCATCGGTCCGGGTGTTGCACCGCAGGCATTATAAATGAACCATAGACGCTTATACAGTTCATCATCATTCAGCATTAATGCACCCATAACAACATCCGAGTGACCTCCAAGGTATTTTGTAACCGAATGCATGACAATATCAGCTCCCAGATCAATCGGATTCTGAAGATAAGGTGATGCGAAGGTATTGTCGACTGCCAGTAATATATTGTTTTCCTTTGCAATTTCTGAAACAGCCTCAATATCGACAATTTGCATAGTTGGATTGGTAGGTGTTTCAATCCAGATCAGTTTGGTATTTTGGTTTATATATTGTTTCACATTCTGTGCATCATTCATATTAATGAAATGAAATTTGATGCCATAATTGGAAAAAATCTTTGTGAATATGCGATAAGAGCCTCCATAAAGGTCATCGCCGGTAATCACCTCATCTCCCGGACTTAAAAGCTTCATGACAGCGTCGGTAGCTCCCATTCCGCTGGAAAAAGCCAGTCCGTGTTTTGCATTTTCAAGTGCCGCCAGACATGATTCCAAAGCTTTACGTGTTGGATTTGTACCTCTGGAATATTCAAATCCCTTATTGTCACCAGGCGATTTCTGCCAGTAGGTAGAGGTCTGATATATTGGGGTCATTATTGCCCCGGTGCTTGGATCTGGTTCCTGACCAGCATGTATTGCTTTGGTTCCGAATTTCATAGAGATAATTTTAAAAAATGCAGCACATTACAAATGCTGCGGATTTAGCACTGAATAATTAAAGTACAGAGCCGGCTATTTCCTCTTATTTACTGGCATTAGCTGAGTATCGAGTTCTTGCTTAAACTTATATCCCATACGCTTGCCGGTAGGATATCCGGAATTTGAACCCATGTATTGTTTTTCCTCAAGTGAGATTTGCCTGACGGTTTCAAAAGGCGGAGTAAGCAGGTCAAAATCCATACAATAAATAATTGCGAGTTCGAGGATCTTTCTTATCTGCTCCTTTTTAAGTTTTCCTTTCCAGAAGGAGTTAAAAAGAAAACCAAGCTGACTCTGACCGTCTACAAAGAAATGTTCCTCCTTGTTAATAAATATCCTGCCTATCAGATAACCGATATCAGAACTTCGGTTATACTTTAAAGAGTCGGCAAGAAAATTATGAATGTGAATAATCCCACAGTACTTTCTGGAAGGGTCTTCCTGCACGTATTTCAGTTTATTGATCTCATGTTCAGGCGGAAAACTGAAAACATTGCTGTGCATGGATAAAACCAATACATCCCCCGAAAACTTAAGTTGTGCTTCAAAGTCCCCTCTGTCTGAATAGCTGATTTCAACATTCTGATCAATTTTGGAAAAGTCGCTCTGCATATCCAGGCAAATCTCCTGAAGCACTACTTTAAACTGATTAAAAACAGAAGATGTAGTCTTGAAAATTTGCTGCTTTACTGAAGCTTTATTCTCCAGCAGTCTTAAAATATGATCATAAGATTCAACTTCTTCCATTTTTCAATTTTAATATGCTCTGGCAAATAATACCCTTTGAGTTGAAGGCTTTCCGGTCACAATACATGTTCCGTCCTCTTGTTTATTATTCAAAGGAATACAACGAATAGTAGCCTTGGTTTCGTCTTTTATTCGCTTTTCAGTTTCAGAAGTACCATCCCAATGGGCTGAGATAAATCCTGCTTTAGTATCCAGGAGCTCTTTAAATTCATCGTATGAGTTGGCCTCCCGGGTATTTTCATCCCTGAATTTAAGCGCCTTGTTATATATGTTCTGTTGAATATCAGTTAACAAATTTTCGATATGATCAGCAATACCTTCCCTTGAAATTGTCTGTTTCTCTTTGGTATCTCGCCTTGCGATCTCTATGGTTCCATTTTCAAGATCACGACCTCCAATTGCCAAACGAACCGGAACCCCTTTCATTTCATACTCTGCAAATTTAAAACCCGGGCGAAGTGTATCCCGGTCGTCGTATTTTACAGATATGTTTTTTTGTTTAAGTTCTTTTGTTAGAGCTTTCGCAAGTTCAGATATTTTTTCAAGTTCTTCATCGGAACGGTAGATTGGGACAATAACTACCTGAATTGGAGCCAGTTTTGGAGGCAAAACCAATCCGGAATCATCAGAATGTGCCATGATCAGAGCCCCAATAAGTCGGGTTGAAACTCCCCAAGAAGTTGCCCATACATAATCCAGTTTTCCTTCTTTACTTGTAAACTTTACATCAAAAGCTTTGGCAAAATTCTGCCCTAAAAAGTGCGAGGTTCCTGCCTGTAAAGCCTTTCCATCCTGCATCAAAGCTTCAATGCAATAGGTGTCCAATGCACCTGCAAACCGTTCATTTGCTGTCTTTTTACCTCTGATTACAGGAACTGCCATCCAGTTCTCTGCAAAATCTGCATACACATCCAGCATGCGCTCAGTTTCTTCGATAGCCTCCTGAGATGTTGCATGTGCGGTATGACCTTCCTGCCACAGAAATTCAGCGGTGCGGAGAAATAGTCTGGTGCGCATTTCCCAACGAACCACATTAGCCCACTGGTTAACCAAAATAGGTAAATCCCTGTAAGATTGTATCCAGCCTTTATAGGTATTCCATATTATTGTCTCGGAAGTTGGCCTGACAATCAGTTCCTCTTCAAGTTTAGCATCCTCATCAACAATAATGTTTCCATTACCATCATTTTTCAAGCGATAATGAGTAACCACTGCACATTCGGTTGCAAAACCTTCAACATGGGATGCTTCCTTAGAAAAAAATGACTTTGGGATGAATAATGGAAAATAGGCATTACTGTGACCTGTTTCCTTAAACATTTTATCAAGAGCTGCCTGCATATTTTCCCAAATCGCATAGCCATAGGGTTTTATGACCATACAACCCCGCACTGCAGAATGTTCGGCCATATCTGCCTTTCCCACTAACTCATTATACCACTGTGAATAGTCCTCTTCTCTACTGGTTAAACCCTTACTCATCTTATTTAGCTCTCAAAAAATTACGTATATTTATACAATTTAAACTTTAGACAAAGTTATAAAACTAGACGATGAATTATAATATTTTGAAATGCAACCAACAGAGATATAATCTCGTCTGTATATTAAACGTTATCATTTAAATATTACGGCCATGTTAAAGAAAATCTTTTATTTTTCAGCATTACATGCATTTATAGTTATTGCAATAAGTCTTTCTTCCTGTATGAGCACCAAAACTGCTCAAACTACAGTTCCTGAGGATGATGTTTACTACTCCAATGCCAGAGCAAAGGAAATAGTTGTTGCTGAACAGACTGTTCGGGAAGAAAAGCCATCTTCTGATTACGTTACTGAAGAAGAATTATATGGGGATACTTATAGTAACTATGGTTATACAGATTATACTTCCCGTATTAACCGATTCAGAGGATATCACCCTTCATTGAGCTATTATAATAGTATCTATGGTTATAACTACGATCCTTTTTTCAGTCCATCCTACTTTCCATATAGTTATTACGGCTCACCGGGTATAAATATTGGGATTGGAATTAACAGCGGATTTTATAGCTATAACCCATGGAGATACTATGGATATAATTATGGCTCTAATTTCTGGGGTCCATATTCCTATTACAATCCGTATAATTCTTATGGATTTGGTTGGGGTAATTACAATCGCGGATATTACAGTGGTATTTACAGTAGCCCGGCATTTACCAGTCCGAACTACCGGGCACGTCCAAGCCGTGCAGTAGACAATATCCCTATGGAAAGAGGTGCTGTTATTGGTTCGCCGGGAACAATCATCAGGGATAACAGTGGAAACATCATTCAATCACGTGGAAGAGCTGAACGATATGGAGCTCAGCCAGGCAGTACTCCAGCCCGCAATCAGCCAGGGGTTCGACCTGACCGTGTAAGTCAGAGTCCGCCGGCAAGAACGACTCAGCCTGAGCGGATTTACACTGCACCGCGACAGGATAATGGTTCAGGTTCAAGAAGTTCACAACCATCCAATAATAATGGTGGAGGCAGCAGCAATGGTCCGCGTCCATCAAGAGGAAATTAAGAAAGATACTTTATGAAATTAAGAGTTTTATTCTCTATGGCAGTCATAGTGGCTGCTACAGGGGAGTTGCGTGCCCAGTATTCGGAGGATGCATTACGGTTTTCAAGATCACAATGGGGAAGCACTGCCAGATTTAAAGCTATCGGTGCACAAGCCGGTGTAGGTGGAGATTTAAGTTCTGTTGGAGGAAACCCTGCCGGAATAGGATTTTTTACCAGATCTGAATTGAGCATTACCCCTGAATTTAATGCTTACAATAACAGTTCAAACTATCTTGGGAAGCAAACGATTGCAAGAGGAGATAAACTTGGGCTGGCAAATGCTGCTGTTGTGTTTCATACCCGTGCAGCAAAGCCCAAAGGTGCAAAGATGGACCAGGGTTGGTTAAGTTTTAATTTTGGTTTGGCATACAATCAAACACAGGGATTCGATAATAGTATTGGGTATTCAGGCACAAATCCCAAAAATTCAATCGCTGATTATTTTGCAGAATCTGCAACTAATATTTACGGAGCGCCCAATACGCTAACATCCGGCTCATTGGAAAGAATGGCCTACGATAATTACTTGATAGGCTATGACAATCCGGGCGGATATTATTTCCCTGAAACAGAGGTTAATAATGTTCAGACAAAAAATGATCTCAGATTTGGTCGGCAGTCTGAAGTAAATTTCAGTTTTGGTGCAAATTATAGCAACCAGTTTTATATCGGCGCCAGCATTGGAATTGCAAATATAAATTACAATACCAGTGATATTTATAAAGAAAAAGGGTTTAATGTGACCGAAAACAATGATTATGAACTCTCCTTTCGTCAATCACAGCTAACTCAGGGATCAGGAATTAATGGCAAGATTGGCGCAATTTACAGGCCTATACCAAATATTCGTTTAGGAGCTGCCATAGAAAGTCCAACCTGGTATACCATAGACGATAGCTATTCTGAAGGACTTGACACAAAATATGGTAAAAACAGAGTCGATTCCCAGTTTGTAAATGATGATGAATACTATGATTTTACCTATAAATTGAGAACTCCACTAAAAGTCAGTACAGGTATTTCTTATTTCTTTAAGGATAAAGGATTTATTTCTGCCGATATCGATTACATTGATTATTCAACAATAAATTTTGCACAAGCAAACTCAGGTGATATCCAGGTTATTTCCGACAATAATAAAGCTGTATTGTCAAAATATACTGATGCGATAAACTTCAGGTTGGGTGCTGAATACAAAATTGATAAACTGATGTTAAGAGCCGGATATGGTTCACAGGGTGATCCTTATATTGCAACTGACAATAAAAGTTTTAAGATAAATACCTATAGCGGTGGCCTCGGATACCGGATTAATAATTATTATATTGATTTGACCTACCAAAAGATAAGCTCTAATTCAGAGAGGTGGCCATATGCTTTGAATAGTATCCCTGGTTCAATAGCTAACATAAAAAACAGCAGGAATAATGTGTTCCTGACAATAGGAAGCAGATTCTAACAAATTGAACCTGTATATAAAGAAAGGGGATTAAATTTTGATAATCCCAGTAAAAAAACCTGAGCATAAAAAAGGGCAATTTTCATATCGAAAGTTGTCCTTTTATTTTCTTTAATAATCTTCTCATTTTTGGCCTGAGTTTGGTAGTTGGCAAGTAGATCATGCAATTGCTGAGCTTTAGACTTTAGTTTACTTTTTTACAGAATTATTCCTTTGATTTTATCAGCTATTATGTTTATTGACTGGTATGATAAGCATTTTCATGCCCGAATGTTTTAGCGTACTTTTGTACTGTCTTAACCCAATGGGTTTAAAATCAATAAATTTTGTTTGCCTTGACCTTGAATCCAAATAAATTAAGTCCAATTTTTTCAGAAAAGTTCGAGGGTATTATCTGGAAGGTTGAAGTGAATGAAAAATATAATCTGATTGCAATCGAAAGCCGGACTTTTGAATCAAAAAAGACATCATTCAGTGTAATAAATTACAGGACAGGTGAAATCAGTCTGAAAGAAAAGGCTTTTAAAGACTTGTGGAACCTCAATCTGGCTTATGTGACAGAGAATAATCTCATTATTACTGCTTTTAATGATGTCGGTAGTCCGGAAAGTAAAGGTATAATTTCTGTAAATTTTCAGGATAATCAGGTATTATGGGAGCATTACAATTTATCCTTAAACAGTGTAAACGATGATGGTCTACAGGTTTATGATCCCAGAATTAATCCAAGAAGACTCTCCTGGATAAGTCATCTTAAAGGTGAAAGTATAACTGATTGCCTTCAAACAGATCAATCCAAGGCATCCATATTACTTCCGGAATTTAATAATCAATTTTTAATTCCAGATTTTATTTCAAGGGAAAAAATAATTGGAGATCTGTCGGTATTAGATGTTCGTGACCTAAAAATCATTAGTTTTCATGAAAAAAACCATAATAATATTCAACAGAGACTGCTTGTTTATCAGGATGATACCATATTACTTGATGAAATATTGATCCGGGACATACAAAAACTGCAACCTGAATCGTTCTTTATGGAAAAAAACCACTTGTTCTACATCCGGAACAAGAATGAAATAGTTTCATATTTTGTATAATTGCACAATTTTAAATTCTGATTAATGCTGAGACGATTAGTTTTGTCAATTTATATCGCCATTATGTCTTTGACTGCGAGCGCATCAATCGATTCAATCGATGTTGAAGAACTAAATGGCTATAAGAATATTGTACATAAAGTAGAGGCAAAGGAAAGTTATTATTCTATTGCCAGGAAATACCATGTAAATCCGCAAACCGTAATCCAGTTTAACAGTAACCGGTCTTTGCAGATTGGAACAATTATCCGTGTCCCTACTGAAAGGCCTTTTAAAGAGTCTGGTACAACTAAAGCTCAGTCCTCCGGCGGACCTAAGGTTGCAGTAATTGATTATAAGGTTGGTCCCCGTGAATACCTGGGTTTGATAGCCCGGAAATTTAACACTACAATAGAAGACCTGAAGACATTAAATAACCTAACGAGCAATAATTTATCAATTGGGCAGATCATAAAGGTTCCTTATGGTACAGCTCCACAGGAAGAACTTGCCCCTCCTCCACCCGCTCCTGTCGATACACCGGTAGTCAATTCCGGAAACCAGCCTACCCAGATCGATAGCAGCAGGAATGCCAGTGACCGGCTTAAGTTGCCTCCTGCCAGATATGGTTTAAGAGAGGTAAATGAACGTGGTCCAGCAATCTGGATAGCAGATGAGAATCTTGATGGAACCAAAATGCTGGCACTTCATCAAACTGCACCAATTGGTACTGTAGTAAAGATTACAAATCCTATGACTGGCAAGAGTACTTTTGCCAAGGTTGTTGGAAAGTTCACCCAGAATGAGTCAAACAAAGATGTTATTATTGTAGTTACAAAAGCCGCCGCTGATTTAATAGGGGTAATGGATAAACGATTTCAGGCAACTTTAGTATACGGTGTTCCCAATGAGTAAGAAACCTTTTGTAATTGGTGTAGCAGGTGGCAGCGGTTCAGGAAAAACATTTTTTTTAAAATGTTTCCTCAATCATTTTAAAGAAAATGAGGTATGCCTGCTTTCGCAGGATGATTACTATTTCAGAATTGCCCATACCATGACGGCGGAAGAAAATAAAGTCTATAATTTCGACCTGCCATCAACCATTGATAATCAGCAGTTTATAAGTGACATCAGGAAATTGATTAAAGGAGAGACTGTCCATCAGAGGGAGTATACTTTTAACAATCCGGATGCTGAGCCAAAGCTTTTGGAAATAAAACCTGCACCAATCATCATGGTAGAAGGTTTGTTTATTTTACACTTTGAAGAAATAGCTGAACTGCTTGACCTCAAAATATTTATTGACACCCATGAGGAAATTGCTTTACAGCGCCGTTTAAAAAGAGATCTTATTGAGCGGGGTTATCCCGAGAGCGATGTACTTTATAAATGGGAAAATCATGTAGTACCGGCTTATAAAGATTACTTATTGCCTCACAAGGAACTTTGTGATATCATAATAACCAATAACACCTACGTCGCTGATGACATCATCAAAATCACCAGTGAAATTTCGGATAAATTAAGAAAAAGCGTACTGGCAGAAGAATTAAATTAGATCTGCATTTCAGGAATTTCGCCCTCGATTATTAGTTTTCCTGCAGTAGCTTTGCGTACATCATCAATACTTACTCCGGGAGCACACTCCAGCAGCCTGAACCCTCCTTCATCTGCAACTTCAAGTACTGCAAGTTCGGTAACGATTTTTTTAACACAATTTACCCCGGTAAGCGGTAATGAGCAAACAGGTAATAATTTACTTTCTCCTGCTTTGTTAACATGCTGCATGGCAACTATAATGTTTTTAGCGGATGCCACAAGATCCATTGCCCCTCCCATTCCCTTAACCATTTTACCCGGAATTTTCCAATTGGCTATATCACCATTCTCAGAAACTTCCATTGCTCCCAATATGGTGAGATCCACTTTCTGAGATCTGATCATACCAAAACTCATTGCCGAATCGAAAATTGCAGAACCAGGAAGAGTAGTTATAGTCTGTTTCCCGGCATTTATCAAATCAGGATCCTCTTCTCCATCAAAAGGGAAAGGTCCCATGCCTAATAATCCATTTTCAGACTGCAGTACAACATTTATCCCTTCAGGGATATAATTAGCTACAAGGGTTGGAATCCCAATACCAAGATTCACATAATAACCATCTTTAATTTCTTTGGCAATACGTTTTGCTATTCCGGTTTTATCAAGCATTTAATTTGTCGATTTGTTAATTAGCCAATTTGTCAATGACTTGACAATAATTATATGAAGCAATATTTAATTATGATAATGAAACTAGTATTTAAGGCAGATTCCCATTGACAAATAGACAAATTATGTCACTGACAAATTACTTTTCCCTCACAGTCCGTTGCTCAATCCTCTTCTCATAATTACTGCCCTGAAATATCCGGTGAACATAGATACCTGGAGTATGAATCTGATCGGGATCGAGCTCACCAACCTCAACAAGCTGTTCAACTTCAGCAATAGTAATTTTCCCTGCCATAGCCATCACTGGATTAAAGTTACGGGCTGTAGAGCGAAAAATCAGATTACCCGCTGTATCGCCTTTCCAGGCCTTAACAATAGCAAAATCAGCATCAAAAGCCAATTCCATCAGATAATCCTTACCATTGAAATTTCGTACTTCCTTACCGATGGCAACCTCTGTCCCAACTCCTGCAGGAGTGAAAATGGCCGGCATTCCGTAACCAGCAGCCATGCATCGTGTTGCCAGAGTACCCTGTGGTATTAGTTCCACTTCAAGTTCACCGCTGAGAAGCTGTCTCTCAAATTCAGCATTCTCACCAACATAGGAAGAGACCATCTTCTTAACCTGTCTTTTCTGCAGCATTAACCCGATTCCGAAATCGTCAACGCCGGCATTATTGGAGATACAGGTTAGCTGGTTTATCCCCTTTTCCACCAATGCATTAATACAATTTTCAGGTATGCCGCAGAGTCCAAATCCGCCAAGCATCAAGGTCATCCCACTCTCAATATCTCTAATTGCCTCATCGGCATTTGCCACTACTTTATTAATCATATTTCATTTTTGCAAGGCTGAAATTAGCAAATCACCTGTGAAATACTGCAGATTTACTTCTTTTTAACCAAAATTATTTTATCATTTAAACCATTGCTGGTTGCTATAAACACCCTTCCATCAGGTGCCACACAAACATCCCTTAAGCGGCCAAAGTTGGCTCTGAATATCTCCTTTGTCTCTTCTATTTTATCAGTACCAGAATTTAGTTTTAGCTGGTAAAGAGTCTGATCCTTTAATGTTGTAAGTAATAAAGAGTTTTTCCATTGAGGAATGGCATCATTATCATAGAAATCCATTCCTGATACAGCGAGAGTTGGAGTCCAGCTTTTAAGTGGGGCTGCGACATTATTTGAGTTACAGAAGGATTGTTCTCCACTTTCATTGCAAAAGCCATTGACTGATGGCCATCCAAAATTCCTGTTCTTCAGAATCAGGTTAATTTCATCATCCATATTTGGCCCATGCTCCGAACTAAATAGATTTTCCTTAACAAAAACCAGTCCCTGAGGATTACGATGTCCAAAGGACCATACAGGATTCGAATTTACAGGGTTATCTGAAGGGATGGAGCCGTCGAGGTTTAAACGAAGGATCTTTCCACTTAAAGAATTAATATTCTGAGCCGATGCCTGGTTCGAGGCATCCCCTGTGCTGATGAATAATTTGAGGTCCGAGCTGATTAGCAAACGGCAGCCATTATGAATGCTTGATGCTGGTATATTATCAAGAATGATAAAAGGATTGACCAGACTTCTGCCATTATATGTGTACCTGACTATTTTCTCGGTATATGTACCGGCCTTATCATAATTATAGGCAACAAATACATGAGGATTCGACGTAAAGGAAGGATGCAGAACCATTCCCAACAATCCCCCTTCTCCAATTGATTTAACATCCGGGATTGTGAAAACCATATTTATAGTTCCATTATCGGGGTTAACACGACTAA
>Ga0075152_10001544_pt1 | contig 16560 bp, 9 predicted proteins | sample JI61114C2DNA_FD_70964 | JGI IMG/M metagenome (GOLD analysis project Ga0075152, IMG submission 70964) | Wastewater effluent complex algal communities from Wisconsin, to seasonally profile nutrient transformation and Carbon sequestration -... | ecosystem: Engineered > WWTP > Effluent > Algae...
GCGAACATCAGATCTTCCGGTACATCCTTGGACAGAGATGGCCACAGCTCGTGGAGGCGATCGGTCAATATCAGCGTTCAATAGATGGGGCGGGGTCGATCCCGATAACCGATGCGCACCAGCGATGCAGCTGGCGAAGCTCACCCCCCTATCCTGCAAAGCTCAACTGTGCGCACGCTCCGTCCGTGACAAGGTCCAGCGCGGACGAGGACAGCCCTGAGTGAGCGCTTCTAGCGCTCGAGCACGAGCAATGGGATGCGCGTATGCATGGCGAGATGCTTGGCGATACTCCCGTGGAACAGACTGTCCAGGAAGCCCGTGTGGCGGTGGAGCACGGCCACCAGGTCCATGTTGTCCCGTTCCGCCGCGTTGCTCAGCGCGAGCGCGATATCATCACCCGGAACCGCCATGTATTGATGATCCACATCTTTGAAGACGGTATCATAGTCGGCCACCACGCGCGCATCGGGCTCCTCGTCCTCTCCGCGCAGCACATGCGCGATGGTGACCTGCGCGGCGAACCGGCTGGCGAGCTCCACCAGAAGCCTCATCGCCTGCGGTTCCACGCTCGTGTGGTCATCGGCCAACATAATGCGCCGCAGACCCTGGAAGCGTGCATCCTTCGGCACGATCAGCACCGGCACCGTGCTCGCCTTGGCCATGGCCCCCGCATTGCTGCCGAACAAGGTGATCCCGGAGGTGCCTTGGGTGCCCATGACGATGATGTACTCACCCTTCTCCTCGCACAGACCGGTGAGCGCAGCGGCGAGCGTACCGTAGACCACCCGGGTGGTCACGACCGCACGTTCGGCACCTTCCAAGCCCCGGAAGCGCTGGAGGAGATCGGCCATGCCTTCCACCGACGCCGCGTAGAGCGCACTGCTCATCTCCACAATGGCCGCGTAACCGGGTACGGGATCCATATACGAATGCACCAGCATATATGTATGGCCGTCGGTACCGAAAAGATCAAGCGCGTATGCGCATGCGTTCAGCGATCCATCACTGAAATCCGTAGGGAGAAGGATATGGGCCATGTTGGTGGTGATGTTGCGCACGCTTTCCGCTACGAACCTACGGTCGATGGCATCATGCCGCGCTGATGTCCGTCATTCATCACCGGCACAGCGCACGGTTGTTCCGTCCCGCCGGCGGATCAGGGTTCCGCCATCGGCTCGTTCGGTCCTCCTGGTGTCGGGAACGCCAATACGACCCATGCGTGGGTACCATCCGGCGCTCGACCTGACGACAGACCATGCGCGGCTTCCTGTGCCGGGTACCTGATTGGATCGAACAAGCAGGTCACCCCTCCTGTATATCGCACCAGCGCAAGCGATCCCCCTTCGGCAGCCAGTTGGAACGAGGTGTGGATGCCGTCCAGCACCACATCCTGCCCATCGCACCAGATCACCAGGTGCTCTTGTTCGCCCAGGACCAGTCCCGGCAACTCGTACTTCAGCGGGTCCGCCGGTTCATCCGAGAGGTACCATTCCCCGGCCTCCATCCGCAAGCCGGTTCCAGCGTTGTAGATTTCCAACCAGTCGGCGGTATCGCCGAACTCGTTCACACTCACCGAGCCAGTGGCGAGCACCTCATTGATCGTAATGGGCGATGCGCAGCCGGAAGCCCCATGGGACAGGAGCGGCTCTTCCTGTTTCACGCAGCCGACCAGTGCGATCAACGAAACCACTGCTGCTGGTCGGATGGTGCGCTGCATGCCGCGAATTTCTCCCGGGCATATTTCCAGGACTTCGCGGAAAGGCTACCGGATCGTTTCGCCCCAACCCGGTCGACCTGCGGAATGAACGCTGGCCGTAAGCGCTCGCAGCGCGGAATCTTCATACCGGTATCATGCGCGCTTCATCCCGCCATGTTCCTTTTGCGGCATGAACGTCCTGAGCGCCTTCCCCGAGATCAGCACCATGTCCACTGCCGAAGTGGCCTCACGCTTCGCCGACCTGTGCCGTGAAGGCCGCTACGTGGAGGCGGTGACCGAACTGTACGCGCCCGACGTGACCAGTATCGAGCCGGAAGGCGGCATGTGGCCGGAATCCACGCGTGGATACGACCGCGTACTCCAGAAGGCGTACATGTTCGCCGAGCTGGTGGACAAGCAGAACCACGGCTATGTGAGCGAACCGGTGGTGGCCGGTGAACACTTCTCCATCTCGATGATCCTGGACGTGACCTTGAAAGGCGGAGGGCGGTTCCGCATCGAGGGCGTGAGCGTGCACCATGTACGCGACGGGCTGATCACCCTGGAGCACTTCTTCTATCCGCCCATGCGCTGAACCCAACGCCATACACGCTTATATATATGGATGGGGCCTCCCGTAAGGGGCCCCATTCTGTTTTTCCTCAAGCCTGATCGGCATCGTTGCATAGCGGAAACACCGCGGTCACCTGCTCTTCTCGTTCACGGCACGGAACCATCATGTGCGCACGATGATCGGCTCACATGGGCGCGAGTGATTTGCCCCACCTGAAACATACCCTGATGACCCTTCATTCCTCCTTTTCGCTTGTGAAACGCTCGGCGTTCCAGCGTTCCAAAGACCATTTGGTCCATCTGGCCCTCGCCGCAGGGCTGGTCGGGCTGGCTGGCATCGCCCGCGCCCAGATCAGCATCAGCCACTTGGGCACGTACGCCACCGGCAGCTACAACACCGCCGCTGCGGAGATCGTCTCCTTCGACCCCGTCACCGATCGCATCTTCTTCGTGAACGCGCAGTTGAAGGAGGTGCGCGCGCTGAACGCGAGCAACCCCGCTTCGCTCGCGCTGGCCTTCACCATTCCGATGGGAGCGTACGGCGGTGGAGCCAACAGCGTCACGGTGGTGCCTGGAGGCATCGCGGTGGCCATGCAGGCCAACACGAGCACCGATCCGGGCAGTGTGGTCTTCTTCGACGCGAACGGTGTCTTCCTGAGCCAGGTGACCGTGGGCGCATTGCCAGACCATGTCAGCGTGACGCCGAACGGGCAGAAGGTGCTCGTGGCCAATGAGGGTGAGCCCAACACGGCCTACACCATCGATCCGCTGGGCACGGTAAGCATCATCGACATCAGTGCCGGCATCGCTTCGGTGACCAACGCCAACGTGACGACCTTGGACTTCAGTGCCTACACACCCGCGATGATCCCGGGCGTGCGGATCTTCGGTCCGGGCGCTTCGGTGGCACAGGACATGGAGCCTGAGTACATCGCGGTCAGTGACGACTCGCAGAAGGCCTTCGTGACCTGTCAGGAGAACAACGCTGTTGTCCGGATCGACCTCGCCACGAACACGATCGAGCAGATCACCGCGCTCGGCCTCAAGGACCACAGCCTTCCGGGCAACGGCCTTGATGCGAGCGATAGCCCGACAGGCATCAACATCGCCAACTGGCCGGTGAAAGGCTTGTACATGCCTGATGCCGCTGATGCCTTCACCATCGGTGGGCAGACCTACGTGGCCTATGCCAACGAAGGCGATGCGCGTGAATACACTCCGCTCAACGAGCCGCGCCGCATCGGCAACGCAGCTTATGTGCTGGATCCCGCGGTGTTCCCGAACGCCGCTACGTTGAAACTGAACGCCAACCTGGGCCGCTTGAACGCCAGCATCAGCAGCGGGAACCTGGATGCCGATCCGGAGTTCGAGGAGATCCATGTGTTCGGCTCGCGCTCCTTCACCATCCGCGATGCGAACGGTGCCATCGTTTGGGACAGTGGCGACCAGCTTGAACAGATCACTTCCGCGGCCTTCCCGACCAACTTCAACTGCAACAACAGCGCCAACGGGACCTTCGACACGCGAAGCGACGACAAAGGGCCCGAGCCGGAAGCCATAGCGGTCGCCAACGTGTACGGCAGCACCTACGCGTTCATCGGACTGGAGCGCATCGGCGGCATCATGGTCTATGATGTGTCCGTGCCGAACGCCCCGGTCTTCGTGCAATACCTCAACAACCGGAACTTCGCCGGGAACGCCGCAGCAGGAACCGCGCTCGACCTGGGTCCCGAGGACATCAAGTTCGTGAGCGCGAGCGACAGCCCGGATGGCACTCCCTTCCTGATCACCGGCAACGAGATCAGCGGAACGGTGAGCACCTTCCGCATCAACCCGCCGCCGTTCGAGCTGCAGATCCTGCATGCTTCGGACTTCGAGGGCGCCGTTCCCGCGACCGAAGATGCACCACGCTTCGCCGCCATCGTGGACAGCCTGGAGCACACGTACACCAACTCGCTGACGTTGAGCAGCGGCGACAACTTCCTTCCCGGCCCCTTCATGAGCGCCGGTGAGGACCCCAGCCTGGTGACCCCGCTGAAGAACGCATACATCAACTACTACGGAGGTGCCTTCGCGAACAACGACCTGCGTGCAGGGATCGGTCGGGTAGATATCACCATCCTGAACCTGATCGGGGTTCAAGCCGCCACGCTGGGCAACCACGAGTTCGACCTCGGCACCAGCGAGCTGCGCAACATCATCGGTGGTGTGAACAGCGGAACGAACATCCGCTGGTTCGGCGCCCAGTTCCCGTACCTCAGCAGCAACCTCAATTTCAGCGGCGACGCTAACCTGAGCAGCTTGTACACCGCCACCCGCGAACAGAACACCTTCTTCAAGAGCAACCCGTCGATGACGGCCGCAGCGATCAATGCCACGAAGAAGCTCGCGCCCAGCACCATCATCAACGTGAACGGTGAGGAGATCGGCATCGTGGGGGCTACCACACAGATCCTGGCGAGCATCTCTTCGCCCGGTGCCACCACGCTGATCGGTCCTTCGGTGGACGACATGCCCGCATTGGCCGCCATCCTGCAGCCGGTGATCGATTCGTTGATCATCGCTGAAGGCATCGACAAGATCATCCTCATGTGCCACCTGCAACAGCTCACGCTCGAGAAGGCCCTTGCCCCGCTGCTGTCCGGTGTTGACGTGATCATCGCCGGTGGTTCGCACACCCTGATGGCCGACGCCACCGACCGCATGCGCACGGGCGATGTCGCTGCGGAGACCTATCCCTTCCTGACTACCGGTCTCGATGGCAAGCCCATCGCGATCGTGAACACGACGAGCGAATACAAGTATGTGGGCCGACTGGTCGTGGACTTCAACGCCAATGGCGACCTCATCCCAGCGAGCATCGATCCCGCCATCAGCGGAGCTTATCCGGCCGACAGCCTCGGGGTGGTCGAAGTGTGGGGCGACTACGCCAGCGCTTTCACCCCCGGCAGCAAGGGCCAGGAAGTGAAGAACCTGTGCGATGCGGTGAAGAACGTGATCATCGCCAAGGACGGCAACCTCTTCGGCAAGACGAGCGTGTTCCTGGAAGGTCGTCGTACCTCCGTTCGCACCGAGGAGACCAACTTGGGCAACATCACCGCCGACGCCAACAAATGGATGGCCCGTCGCTACGACCCCAGCGTTACCATCAGCATCAAGAACGGTGGTGGCATCCGCAGCGCCATCGGTTACGTGAACGCCGTGGGCGGGAACGTTACGCTGGAACCGCCGCAGGCCAACCCGCTCGCCGGCAAGGCCCAGGGCGACATCAGCCAGCTGGATATCGAGAACTCGCTGCGCTTCAACAACCAGCTCAGCGCGCTCACGCTGACAGCGGCCAGCCTGCGCACCATCCTGGAGCACGGTGTAGCCGCCAGCGGACCCGGCCAGACGCAGGGCCGTTTCCCGCAGATCAGTGGTGTGCGATTCAGTTACAACGAAACGCTGCCCGCCAACGCGCGCATCCTCAACGCCGTGATCACCGACAGCACCGGTGCAACGGTGGACACGCTCGTTCAGAACGGAGCGTTGTACGGGAACCCATCACGCACCTTCCGGGTGGTGACCTTGAACTTCCTCGCAGGTGGTGGTGATGGCTATCCCTTCAACACGCTCGGCACGGGCCGTGTGGACCTGAACACGCTGCCCGACGCCGGCCCAGGCATGGCCACCTTCACCAACGCCGGCTCGGAGCAAGACGCCTTCGCCGAGTTCATGAAGAGCTTCCATGTTGCTTCGCCGTACGCATCGGCGGAAACGCCAGCATCAGCGGACGAGCGCATCCAGGAGGTGAACGACCGTCCGGACTGCATCCTTCCACCGCGCTTCTTCGCCGATAGCGACAACGACGGCTTCGGCGACCCGAACGACTTCGTTACGAGCTGCCCCGGCGGCGCACCTTCGGGCTACGTCAGCGACGCCACGGATGATTGCCCTGTGCTCTTCGGCAAAGTGGGAGACAGCTGCGATGATGGCAGTGCGCTCACCAGCGGAGATGTCATCGAAAACGACTGCGTGTGCCGCGGCACCTGCACGGGCAATGAGGTCGCACTTACGCTCACCACCGACGGCAACGCGCTAGAGACGAGCTATAACATCGTGCTGACGGGCACGTCCACCGTCGTCTGCGCTGGAACCGGTTTCGCGAACAGCTCGGTGATCACGACCACCTGCTGCCTGGCCAACGGTTGCTACGACCTGCGCGTGTTCGACAGCGCGGGCGACGGTATCGCCAACCCCGGCGGCTATGTCCTGCGCGATGCGGCCAACAACCGCATCATCGACAACGACGGCAACGGTGCCACCTTCATCTCCAGCAGTGTGAGCCCGCTCGGATTCTGTGTCCCGCTCGGTACAGGCGCCTTGCAGGCCGCAAGTTGCAACGTTGTGAACGCCAACCCCGCCACGGTGCTGCGTGCGGTGATCGACCCCGCCGTAACCGCCACCTACATCCCCGGGCACCCGAACAACGCCAACAACGGATACCAGTACTGGGTGACCAATCCCAACGGCGGCTTCACCCGACGTATCCTGTTCACCCATGCGGCTCCCGGCTCGGGATGGCCTGCGGGCACGCCGGCCGCCCAGCGTGCCACCTACTTCCGATTGAGCGCCATGAGCAGCCCTGCGGCCATTCCGCAAGGCGTGCTCCTGAACGTGCGTGTGCGCTCGCTGGTGAGCGGCACCTTTGGCGTGTTCGGTCCGGCATGCCGCCTGCTCGTGCCCGTGCCACCATGCGCCATATCACAGCTCACCACGACCGCGGACCCGCTGATCTCCTGCGGCGCGACCGGCCTGTCCCTGAGCAGCACCATCCATGCGACGGCCGTTACCGGAGCCACCGGCTACCAGTTCGAATTCAGCAAGGCGGGGTACCTGCGCCGGATCACGCAGCCCGTGCGTTCCACCGCACTGAACTTCGTAACGAGCCCACTGCAGAACAACAACTGCTACACTGTGCGGGTTCGGGCAACCACCGACGGTGGCCTCACCTTCTGTCCCTTCGGCCCGGTATGCACCATCACCATCGGCACGGCCACCTGCGGTGGAAGCGCCATGGCCCCCTACAGTGATGAAGGTACGGAGGACATCGCCATCAGCAGCAGCCTCAGCATCTGGCCGAACCCCAACGATGGTTCCACACTGGGTCTGGCGCTCGCTCACTTCGACCCGTCGCTGAACGCAGTAACGATGGACGTGACGGACGTTTACGGCAAGCTGGTCGAGTCGCGAATCGTCCCCGTGCAAGACGGCTCCCTCAATACCTCCATCGCCTTCGAGCACGTTCTCGCACCCGGACTCTATCTGGTACACCTGCAGGCTGGCAGCGAGCGATACACCGAGCGATTGGTCATCGAATAACAAGGATCTCCGTGCGGCGGCCCCGCTGGACGATGGGATATCCCGGAGTCCAGCGGGGTCCTTGCTTCAGGACGTATAGTGGCACACATCCATGGGATCTTCAAGCTTGATCCCCCACGATCGGACACCCACTTTCCAGACCCATCACTGTCGCACCTGTGCTCGGGCCACTCGGACATACGCTACCGCAAGACGGATGCACGAGCCTTGCGCAGTGCACACCTGTTAACTCTCGGGTCATATTCCAGCGATCACACAGTCATGTTGCCCGGTCAGATTCGCGACCTCTAACTCCAACAACAGATCATGCGCGCCCGGACCATCAACAGGCAGATCATCCTCTTGACCGCCCTTTTGGTACTCTCTTCCTGGCACACACCGACCGACCGTCGGCCTGAACCACCAGGCTCCGGGATCGGCTGTGGGACACCGGTGCCCACGCCTCTCGAAAACGCTCCGCTCGCACCGTCAGCAGGCTTCATCGTCACGGCGAACGCCAACTATCAGTGGGTGGTGAGCGGAAGCGTGCAACCCACGCTCATTCTCGTACGCGGTCAGAGCTACCTGTTCGACCTGACCGGTGTGACCGACGAGCACCCGTTCCTGATCAACGACCAGTTGAACAACCCCTTCGGCACCGTTTTCCTGCCCGGGTCGTATGGTTCGCCGGTCATCTTCACGCCTACCGCCCAGATGCCCGGAATGATCTGGTATCACTGCGCTGTGCACAGCGGCATGACCGGAGCGATCCAACTGGTGAATCCTTGCCCGGGCGACCTGAACAACGACCTTGTGGTGAACAGCACGGACTTCGGTCTGTTCGTGGCGGACTTCGGCAACCCGTGCCTCGGGTGCAAGTCGGACATCAACAACGACGGAACGGTGAACAGCACGGACTTCGGGCTTTTCGTGGCGGCGTACGGATCAACCTGCGGCTGAGGGCACGGCCCCAGGTTAACCCATTCTCAATCCAAGGTTTGCCGATCGTTGATCCGATGGGCTCTTCGTCGCGAACAGGCAACACACGCCGAACGGAATGTTGACGTGCGATCGGCTTTCGTCTTTGAGCCATCCGGGACTTTTGCCGGGCACCTGAAAGCGGTATGCCGCTTCTGGAAAACGATCGATCCGACATGAGCACACTCCTCCGTTCCATTCCCCTTCTCGCTTGCAGCGCGCTGCTCGCCGGCAACCTGAACGCCCAAGGCCTCCAAGGCATCATCGTGGAGGACTACTACACGATCACCGCCGCTGATGCGACATTCATCAACGGTGGCGTTATCTCCACACCGATCACCGCAGGCACCAAGGTATACCGCATCTATGTGGACATGGCCCCCGGTTACAAGCTGAACACGATCAATGGCAGCCCATTGCCGCAGGGCGGTGGTCCTTCCCCGAACCCGCTGGACTTCACGACGACCACGAGCTTCTGGAACGACGACAACTTCGGCACGGAGATCCCACCACAGACGGCGCGGCTTGATGAACGCGCGGCATTCGATTCGTACATCACCATCGGTGTGACCGGTCGGTCGGGGGGTGCGGTCGGTTGCGGCGCGAATACGCAGCAGGTCGGAACGCTCAAGACGGCCGATACCAACGGAAACCTCACCCTCTGCTCTGTATATTCGGGTTTCCCCGTCGGCGCGGGCACACCCGATGGCAACATCCCGCCCACGGCAGCCATTCCCGCGCTCACCTACAACCTCGGTGGTCTTATCGACTTCACCGCGCTGCAAACAGGCGGCAACTCGTTGGTGGTGATCGGTGACGCTTGGGCCACTTTGCCCAATGGCACAGGGGTGGATCCCACGGGCACGAACCGCGTGCTCATCGCACAGCTCACCACCGACGGCCAACTCTCCTTCCATCTCAACGTACAGCTCCAACAGCCCACGGGCGGCGTCCTGGAAACCTATGTGTGGAACCAGGCCGGTACCGATGAAACGGTGTCGTCCCTGCTCACCTATCCACAATCCGCTTCCGTCGCTGTTGCGGCAAAGGTGTTCCTGGAGGGCCCTTTCAACACCGGAACGAACCTGATGAACGATGCACTGCGCGGCCTGGGAGCTTTCCCGACGACGGACCCGTACCCTGGCCTCGGATACACCCACACCGGTAGTGGAAACGCCGGTACCGTGGCTCCTGCGGTCCTCGCCGTTTCCGGCAACAACGCCATTGTGGACTGGGTGCTCCTCGAACTGCGGAGCGCCGCGACGCCGACCACGATCGTCGCCAGCCGCAGCGCACTTGTACAACGCGACGGTGATGTGGTCGACCTGGACGGTGCATCAGCCGTGACCTTCGGTGTGGCGCCGGGCACCTATCATCTGGCAACCCGCCACCGCAACCACCTCGGCTGCATGACCGGCGCAGCCTTGGCGCTCAGTGCAGCGCCTGCGACCGTGGACTTCACCAGCGCGGCGACGTCCACCTTCGGTACCAGCGCACGCAAGACCGCAGGCACCGCGCAGGTACTCTGGGCCGGTGATGTCTCGTTCAATGCCGAAGCCAAATACACCGGTAGCGCCAACGACCGCGACCCCATCCTGGTGTCCGTCGGCAGCACCACACCGAACAACGTGGTGACCAACACCTACAGCACGCGCGATGTGAACCTCAACGGTGAAGTGAAGTACACCGGTTCGGGCAATGACCGTGACCTCATCCTGGTGAATGTCGGCAGCACGACCCCGAACAACGTACGGACCCAACAGATCCCCTGATACCAACACATCATCCGGGCTACAGAACGGTAAGGGTAGCCCGGATGCAGAAGCCCCGCTTCTCGTGGGGCTTCGCCATTCCATGGCAGCCCTCACGCAGGGGCCGGATCCATGGACGCTTCCGGTTAGATCAGTGATAACACCGCACTAACACGGCACGGTCCGCACGCCGATAGTTTCGCAACCCCGCCCATCACGCCATGTTCCGTACACTCATTGCGGTATCCGCCGCCATCCTTATCGCCGCTGGTGCGCTCGGTCAAGGCACTGTGCGCGGCACAGTGAGCGACCCCACCGGCGAGACCATCATCGGTGCCTCCGTGAAGGTGAAGGAACTGCCCGGCGTTTTCGCCACCACGGACCTGGATGGCGCCTATTCGCTCAAACTGCCGGACGCGAACCCGTATACGTTGGTGATCACCTTCGTTACGCTCAAGACCCAGGAGAAGGCCGTGAGCGCGAAAGGTGGAGAAGTGGTCGTGGTAGATGTCGGCCTTTCCGAGGACAAGACCGAGCTGAAGGCGGTGGTGGTGGAAAAGAAGGCCCGCAGCACGAGCGATGTGCGACTGGAACGGATGAAGATCAATTCCGCCGCGAGCATCGATTACATCAGCGGTGAAGCCATGCTGAAGACCGGCGATGGAGATGCCAGCGCCGCCGTGAAACGCGTGACCGGGGTGAGCACCGCAGGTGCATTCGTCACCGTGCGCGGTCTGGCGGACCGGTATATCGTCACGACGATCAACGGGAGCCGCATCCCGACACTCGATCCCTTCACCAATAACCTGAAGCTGGATCTCTTCCCCACGGGTCTGCTGGACAACATCGTGATCACCAAGACCGCCACGCCCGAAATGACCGGTGACTGGTCCGGTGCCCTGGTCTCCCTCAACACGAGCGATTATCCGGACAAGTTCCGGTTGAGCGTGAGCACCATGCTCGGCTACAATCCCAACTCCACCTTCCAGGACATCATCTCGGCCGGGCGAAACAGCACCGACTGGATGGGCCGCGATGATGGTGGGCGCGGCATTCCTGACGGCGTTCCTTCGGTGACCGAGGACTTCCCGCGGTTCATCACGCCTGAACTCTTCCAGCAACTGACCCTCCTCGGGTTAGGGCCTGCACTGCAAGCGTACGGCATCACCGCGAACACGTCCGCTTTCCAGACGACGACGATGAGCACCTCTTCGCAGTTACAGCATCTCGCCCTGGTGGAACTCGGCCTGCTGTCTCCCGGCCTCATCAACAACCCCGCGGCCGTGCAGGGTGCGGTCGACGTGTACAACTCCACCTACGACCTGGGGTACTTCTCGCCCATCGTGAACAGTGAACTCGCAGGACTGAACAAACGCTTCGACAACAGCCGTTGGAGGTTGATGGAGGTGCAAGGCAATCCCAACTTCAACCAGTCCATCACCATCGGCAACCAGATCGAGGTCTTCAAGAAAGCCAAGAACCCGAAGACGCTCGGCTTCCTCGTCGGCTTCCGCTACGCGATGGATACCGACTATGATGGATCTTCCACGTTCGGTCGCACCCGGGAGGACGAGGCGGACACCAACCCCGGCGATGCCCTGGACTTCGACCAGTCCGGCACGCAACGCATCTCCACGGAAAGCGCCGGGTGGAACGCGCTCGGAAGCTTGAGCCTGAAGCTCAACCGCAACAACAGCTTCTCCCTGCTGGTGATGCCGAACGTGCTCGGCCAGAACAACGCACGGTTCCGCGTTTTCCTGAAGCCCAGCGTGAACGGCTCCACCTTCGGTTCCGAGGACCAGTACTACGAGGAGCGCAAGCTGTGGGTGTACCAGTTCGGCTCCAAGCACTTCTTTCCCGGCACACGGTTGCGCGTACAGACCGATATCTCCTATTCCGACGGCCAGCGCAATGTGCTCGACCTGAAAACGGTGCAGTACATCATGCCGGAGCCCGGAGGAACGATCTTCGACGTGGACGGCGCCCTGGAACCACCGGCACGCATCTACCGCTTCCTGGACGAAACGCTGCTCGACGCCCGCGTGAGCTTCGAGCTGCCCCTGAGCAGTGATGAGCGCAAAGCGCGGGCGTTCAAATTCGGTGGCGCCTACCGCGACAACACACGGCGCAACAGGCAGACCTATTTCAGCGTGCTCGGCGCGCCGGGACCCACGCAGTGGGAAGAGCCCGGAAGATTCGACATCCGGCCGGACGGGCAGTTCACCTCACTCTACTTTCCCTTCGGAACATTCAAGGACAGCGACATCGGCATCAACCGGGTGACCTCCGTGTTCGGGCTGTTCGACTACGCGGTAACACCGCGCCTGCGCATCGACGGCGGCCTGCGTGCCGAACACACGGACATGATCACGGACATCCTGCGGTTCTATGAAGAGGGCGTGCCCGGCTTCGACCCGTCACGCGGTACGGTGGGCGACTTGACGGTGGCCGGCGGCGGTGGCGCCGAACCGAAACCCGCCGTTCCCGGAATACTGGACCAATGGGACCTGCTGCCCAGCGTGAACATCATCTACAAACTGAAGGACGACGACATCGCTCCCACCAACCTCCGCGTGAACTGGTTCCGGTCCATCGGTCGACCGAGCTTCCGCGAATTCTCCGTAGTGCAACTGTTCGACTACATCCTCGCGGCACCGGTGTTCGGCAACCCGGACCTCGAGCTGACCAACATCGACAACTACGATCTGCGCATCGAGCGCTTCTTCCAGAACCGGAACAACATATCGCTCAGCGGTTTCTACAAGCGCTTCGAGAACCACATCGAGCTGCTCTCCACGCTCGCCGGCGGATTCACTTGGCGCAACGCCGACTTCTCGCACGTGTACGGCCTGGAGCTCGAAGGACGGATCGGGATCGCCAAGGGCCTGGATTGGCGCGGCAACCTGACGCTGATGGAATCGCGATCGGACCTCACGTTCCAGTTGGACGGTGAAGAGGTCGCCTACAGCACCCAGATGTTCGGTCAGGCGCCGTACATCGTGAACTCCATGCTCAGCTGGGCCTCCGACAGCGCCCGGTTCAATGCGAGCGTGTCCTACAACGTGCAAGGACCGAAGCTGGTGATCTCCAATTCCGAGCTCGCTCCCCGGGCCGTGCGCGCGTACGAGATGCCCCGCCACATGATCGACATCACCTTGAGCAAGTCCTTCGGCAAGCACTGGGGCGTTCGTGCACGCGTGCGGAACCTCCTGAACGCGCCGCTCCGCCGCGCCTACAAGTTCGACCAGGGATACGACTTCGATTTCGACGTGTACACCTACGGCACGGAGTACAACCTGACGCTCTCGTACACCATCAAATGATACCTCCCGTGTTCCGTCGCCTTTCACCCCGGACCCTTGTCGTGCTCAGCGCATCCCTGTTGATCGGGGCGAGGGCCACCGCACAGTCGGATCTCGAGAACGTCATCGTCGAGACCTACTACATCTCCAACGCGGTCGACGCCGTGCCGAACGAGGAAGGCGGCACCTTGCCGGAAGGGTCGAAAACCTACCGCGTATACTTGGACCTCTGCGACGGGTGCGCACTGCTCGCCATCTACGGTTCGGCCGAACATCCGTTGGACATCAGCAGCACCGCACCCTTCTACAACAACCCGGACCGGGGCAAGACCTACGGCCACGAGATCACCAATGGTGCGCTGGACGAGAACACGGTGGCGCTCGACTCGTGGCTATCGCTCGGAGGTGCGAGCAATCAACGCTTCGGCGTGCTGAAGACCGAAGACCCGGACGCCACCAGCGAGGTGCTCTTCCCGAACGATCTGGATATGCTCGGCAACCAGGATCCAGGAGCGGGTATCCCGCTTACCACGGCTGACGGTCTGATCCAGGACACCATCGGCACGCAACCGCCCGGGTTCATTCCGCTCGGGCTTACGCCAGACAGCGTTTTCGGTGATTCCACGCAGGCGACCACTTTCCTCTCTGATAGCACCCGGATCAACTGCCAACTGCCGGGTATGAAGGGGCATGGAGACGGGAACAAGGTGCTGGTGGCCCAGCTCACCACCACGGGTGATCTTACCTTCTGCCTGAACGTGGAGATCGTCCGTGCGGACAGCACGGTGATCCGCTTCGTTTCGAGCGATACGCTCTTGGCCGCCGATGAGGTGCCCAGTGGCCTGCTCTGCTATCCGCCCATCTGCGGCTGCATGGATCCGGACTTCCTCGAATATGACCCGACGGTCGGTTGTGACGACGGCTCCTGTGTAACGGCCATCGTCTTCGGTTGCTTGGATACGGCCGCGTGCAACTTCAACCCGGATGCCAATTTCAACCTCACAGCCCTCTGTTGCTATGGGCCGGATTCATGCAACGGCCTGGACCCGCAGCTCGTGTGTCCGGGTGTCGGCATGGATGACGCCGTGGCGGCGGTCGCCCCGGCAATCTTCCCGAACCCCACGCAGGACCGGCTGAATGTGATCCTGCCGGGCATTGTGAAAGATCCCGCTGACCTCTACCTGATCGACAGGACCGGACGGCTCGTGCTGCGAACCCGGCTCGCCGCTGGTGCACCTTCCGGCCAGCTCGACCTGTCGCGCCTCGATCGCGGTGTCTATCTGTTGCGCATCGTTGCCGGCGAGCGGCAGTGGGCCGAGGTGGTCGTGAAGAACTGACCCTGCGTGCTGCCGGGCATCGCATGCGGCGATGTTACCCTATGGTGAACTCCGGGTCATCCCATCGGCGCTTTCGCCACACAATGACCACACGTACTTCAGATGAACGCCACATGACAGGGGTTGTTTCGCCGACCCAAACACAGCGTCATGTCCCGCCTCCGTTCCCTGCTCGCCTCCGCGCTCGCCTACAGCGCGACACTCTCCATCGCCCAGACCGGGCCTGACAGCACCGCGCTGGAAGGCGTGATCGTAGAGCGCTACTATGTGGCCGACGAGAACGACGCTGCTGATGAGGACGGCAGCGCCCAGCTGGTTCCCGGGGCGGTGACCTACCGCGTGTTCCTGGACATGAAGGACGGGTATGAATTCCAATACCTCTCCGGTGAGGTGGGCCACGCGCTCACGTTCAACACCACCACGAGCTTCTTCAACAACGAGGACCGCGGCGAGACGTGGGCGGACGCGATCAACGACATCCACTTGGACAAGAACACCGTGGCCATAGACTCCTGGTTGGCCGTGGGTGCCGCATCGGACGCGCATTGGGGCGTATTGAAGACCGATGATCCCGACGGTGCGCAGGATGGCGTACTGTTCCCGAACGACGGTGGCAGCAACGGTGTCCCCGAGGGACTCCTGACCAATGACGATCCGTTCGCCGGCATCCCGCTCACCGATGCGGACGGTCTCATGGCCGGCGACTCCGCGCCGCCGACATCGACCTCCCTCGGTGACTTCCCGGAGTGCTTCAACACCACCGGCTCTTCGTTCAGCAGCGAGAATTTCGGCCTTGGCGTGCTCGGTAGCGTGCCTTGCCCTACGCCGGGCAACAAGATCCTGATCGGCCAGTTCACAACGGACGGCATCTTCAGTTTCTGTTTGAATGTCTGGCTGCGCATCCCGGACAGCCTCGTGTGCGAAGATTGCCCGGCGCAGCTCAGGTACTTCCCGAGCCTCCTGCCAACGGACACGGTCGGTATCGAGGGTGACCACCGCTTCGCGTTCGCTCCCCTGTGCTGGTCATCTGACGCGCAAACCGCCGACTGCCTCGGCGTGCCCGGTGGTCCCGCACTGCCCGGAACAAGCTGCGATGATGGCATCACCGCTACCACGAACGATGTTTACGACAACGCCTGCGTCTGCGTGGGCGAGGACTGCCTCGGCGTGCTCGGCGGGAACGCGTTGCCCGGCCAACCCTGCGATGACGGCAACCCGGATACGTCTGGCGAGGTCTGGGTGGAAGGCTGCAATTGCCTGCCGACGGGTATCGAAGAGACCTCCCGGGCGGTCGTCAGCGTCCACCCGAACCCGGTGAGCGACCTGTTGCGCGTACGCTTGGAACAGGCCACCGGTGAAGCCGTGTCCCTGACGTTGCGCAATGCGCTCGGCGATCAGCTCATCCAGCGTTCCCTCGGTCGCGTTTCCGGCACCCGCAGTGAAGTGATCGACCTCTCTGCACTGGCGGGTGGTCTCTACTTCATCCAAGTGAGCGTTGGCCAGGCCGTGCATGTGGAACGCATCACGAAGTTCTGACGACGATGCGCCGATCGACGATCATCGCGTTGTGCGGTGCCTTGGCG
>Ga0075152_10001547_pt1 | contig 16547 bp, 13 predicted proteins | sample JI61114C2DNA_FD_70964 | JGI IMG/M metagenome (GOLD analysis project Ga0075152, IMG submission 70964) | Wastewater effluent complex algal communities from Wisconsin, to seasonally profile nutrient transformation and Carbon sequestration -... | ecosystem: Engineered > WWTP > Effluent > Algae...
AAAAGCGATTATGAAGGCCCAATTGCCATTCTCACAAGGGCTACCATTAAAATAAGCAAGCTGAAAGATTTCTGGGGCAATGTAGACAAAGTTGCAAGCAGAATGGCCGGAGCACCTGGATTTAAAACCTCTTTTGGCATTGGAGAAGTTCCTTGGATTAAGCAAGCCACTTTTAGCATCTGGGCTTCAAAAGCAGACATGAAAGCGTTTGCCTATCAAATGCAAGAGCATGCTGCCGTTATTGCCAAAACAAGAAAGGAAAAATGGTATAGTGAAGACCTATTTATGCGCTTTAAACCACTGGGATCTTTTGGAAAAGTCAAGGGACTTGACCCATTGAAACAAAACCCCTAACTTGCAATAGATTTATGCATCACTGCAGTACCATATCAATGTTGACAGCCCATTTTGCTTGGATGTATCGCGGATTGAATCCTATGCCCGATCATTAAGTACGCTTACTATCTTTTGCTTTTTCTAGCACCACTTTGTTGAAAACCCTACTATTCATCAATACCTTATTGTATGGCATCCCAATTGTCTGTTACCTCAGAAATAGGAACATTAAAACGTTTATTAGTACATAGCCCAGACAGTGGTCTGGGAAAAGTTGTCCCTTCCAAAGCCCAAGACTGGCTATTTGAAGACATTGTTCATTTAGAAACCATTCGCAAGAATGAATATGATTTCTACACTAAGATTCTTTTGTATTTTCTTGACCCCTCTAAAATTAAAGGCAAACTTCAAGAAATAGATGCAAAAGAAAATGAACGTAATTTTTATAAACCAGAACACGCCAATTTCTTTGCATCTGAAAATGTGATAGAATTACAGTGGTTATTGGCACAGGTTTTAGAAGATGCTGATTTGCGCTCAAAGCTTGTTGCATCCGTTTGTGCTATTGAAGGATGCACGTATCAAACCCAACTGGAATTATTAGATTATAGTCCAAAAGAATTGGCCAAAACCTTTATCTCTGGAAGTGCAGCAGGAAACAGGGAACTGTTGTTTGCACCCATTCCCAATTTTATTTTTACAAGAGATATTGGCATTACCATTAATCAATACGTTTTACTAAACAAACCCGCCAAAAAAGCCAGAACCAGAGAAGCTTTGTTGGCCAAGTATATCTTTTTCCATCACGCACTTTTTGCAGACTATAGAAATAATATTATAGAGCTTTCTGATTCTCACCATAGCTTCTTATTACCCAAGGAAGAAGATGATAGAAAAATCACACTAGAAGGTGGCGATATTATGGTAGTGAGTGAGAACCATTTATTGGTTGGCGTAAGTGAAAGAACCAGTTCTGAAGCAGCCGTTAGGGTCACCAATCTCTTGTTTGAAAAGGGGGTGGTTGAAAAAGTAACCGTTGTAAAGATTCCGAAAAAACGTGACTATATGCATATAGACACAGTGTTTACCCAAGTGAAAAGAGACGTATGGGTAATGTTGGGCAATTTCTCAAGAAAAGCTGTGAAGCATGAAGACGAAAATGTGATTGAACGCATTTTAGAAATCAAAAAAGAAGAGAAAATCAAGATCTTGCAGTTCCACAAAAAGTCACCTGAGAATCCTATTAGTTTTGAAAGCTTAGAAGATTTATTGGTAGATATTAGTAAGAACGATTTACACTGTGAAGACGAAGTCCGTTTTATTTTTTCTGGCAATAATGAATTCCCTTACAATGCCAGAGAACAATGGACAGACTCCTGTAATTTATTGGCACTAAAAGAAGGTGTTGTATTGGGCTATGATAGAAATGATAAAACTACTGAAGCATTTAAAGCGGCCGGTTTTACTATTATCCATGCTAAGGAATTAATTGAAGCATTAGAGGCTGGAACTTTGAAAGTTGAAGAGATGCATGACACATTGATCCTAATGCCTTCTGCCGAATTATCTAGGGCCAGGGGTGGATTTCATTGTATGAGCATGCCTATTTTAAGAACCCCTATTCAATAAAATAATTTTATGCAAAACACGGCTTATATCATGATGATTAGACCCGCAAAGTTTGGCTTTAATGCAGAAACGGCGGTGAACAATAGTTTTCAACAATCTAGTGCTGATACCCAGGTTGCTGAAAAAGCATTGGCAGAATTTGACCAGTTTGTAGCTTTATTAAAAGCCCATAAGATTGATGTTACAGTGGTGCAGGACAGCCCTGTTCCCTATACACCTGATAGTATTTTTCCAAACAACTGGATTTCTTTTCATTCAGATGGAACCATTGTATTGTATCCCATGTTTGCACTCAATAGAAGACAAGAACGTAAGCCAGCGGTTCTTGAAAAATTGGCAGAAAAGTTTTTGATTCAGCAAACCATTGACTTTACTGAGCAGGAAGAAAGGGGCTTATTTTTAGAAGGTACTGGTTCCATGGTCTTGGACAGAAAACATCATTTGGCCTATGCCTGTTTGAGTGATAGAACCCATGAAAATCTATTAGAACAATTTTGTACTGAATTGGGCTATCAGTCTGTAGCTTTCTCAGCCTTAGATATGCAAGGTGCCCCAATTTACCATACCAATGTGATGATGTGTGTGGCAGACCGCTATGTGGTAATTTGTCTTGACTCAGTTGCAACAGATTTGGAAAGAGAAATGTTGATAACCCAAATTACATCTACAGGCAAAACAATTGTTCCTATTAGTTTAGAGCAGATGAATCATTTTGCTGGCAATATGTTGCAGGTAAAAAATGAGGTAGATGAAAAATTCCTGATTATGTCTACCCAAGCTTATGAAAGCCTTCAAGAAGACCAGGTATTCCAATTAGAGGCTTTTAATCAAATCCTGCATTCACCCATCAATACTATTGAAACAAATGGTGGTGGAAGTGCTAGGTGTATGATGGCTGAGGTTTTTCTACCCTTGATCAAAGACCTTTAGATAGCAATTACTTTTCTAGCTAATAATTCTTGAACCTCTCGCTTTCTTAGCTTATTTGATTTTTCTAACACTTGGCTTGCTTTGGTAAGTTCCATCAATACTTCTATTTGATTGGAATAGGCTTTATGTTGGGCAACAAGATTCTGTTGAATGGTTTCAAGATCATGCCAATTACCAATGGCTTCTTGTAATTTTTGGAAATAGGCTTTTTCAAGATTCCAATCTTTCTCGTCTACCCAATTACATGCATATTGCCATTGCTTAATGCGTTTTCTTAAGTCATGCCATTGACTTATAGAGCCATCTTTTGATACCATTTTATTAATTTGTGCAAAAAGGTCAGTGGCATATTGCTCAGACAAAATACTATTAGTAGATTTTACAAAATCAGTTAGTTGATCTACCAATTCCTTTAATTCCAATTTAAACAAATGGGTTTGTTGCTGAAAATGCTGTATCATTTCATGCATCCTTTTTTCAGGAAAGCATTGATTTTTCAAAACAGTCATCTCGTTTTTATCCAACCATTGTATTAAAATTTGGTATTCCCTAATATCACCCGCTTGCTGAAAAATATTGGACAATAATCTTGTAGATTTCTTCAATTTCTGTTTAGAATAAACCTTTGACAAAAACTTGAGAATGGCGCGCATTTTTTTTAATTCAACCCTAAAATCATGCAGATCAGTTTCTGACATAGAACTGTCAAAATCATGCAAATGGTTGAACACTTGTTTTACCCTTTGCTTAAAGTAGGTATGTAACAAGGATTGGGACATGAATGCTTACAAATTTCAAGCATGAAATTCATACAAATTTAATCATTTGGGCTAAGTCTATATGAAACTATTGTTAATTTATAAACCAAAACTCAATCGAACGCCTGTTTCAAAATCAACTGGATCATATCCTAATTCTTGAACCGCTTTGTCTATTTTCAAACCAGAGAATTTGGCCCTTTGAACCATTTCTGGAAAGCTATCTGCTGTTACCGCGCTGATTATATTGGCATCCAGGTTTTTAACTCGGGCTACTGTTAAGGCCATTTCATAAGGTGAAATTCTATCTTTTCCCGCCAAATGGTACTCCGTATTGATAGGTCCTAAAAATACCAGTTCAATCCCCTTACAAAGGTCTTGTACATAACTGGGCGTTCTCAATTGATCAGACACCACTTTTATTGGTTTTCCTGCTTCTAGGTTTTGAGCTACCCATTGAATAAAGCTGGGTCGCATACCTTCCCAGTATTTGCCATAGATGAATACGGGTCTAATAATATGATAATCCAATCCAGAAGCACGCAGTTTGTCTTCTGCCATTAATTTACTTTCTCCATAAAAATTTAAGGGTTGGGGAATGGCAGTTTCTGCATGTGGGCCATTTTCTCCAAAAATAAAATCGGTAGAAACATAGAGCATTCTCGCCCCTATTGATTTGGCCCCTGTAATAAGGTATTCTGTTGCAGTAACATTGTGCAACAAACAAGCCGCTTGGTCTAGATGACATTCATCCGGTTTACTCATTGCGGCTGAATGAATGATTAAATCGGGTTTAAATGCTTCTAAAGTTTGTAAAACCGCTTCTTTTTGGGTTAAATCAACCGATTGATACAAAAACTTACCCACCGGAATCCTTTGCAATCCCCTAGACAATGCCAGAACCTGGTGTTCTTTATCTACCAAAAACTGGGTTAAGTGCTGCCCCAAAAAGCCATTTGAACCGGTTACCAAGATTTTCATATTACTAAAATACTCATTTGACCCAAGAGATAGGCATTTGAGAATTAGCTTTAATTGCTTATTTTTGGAACTTGTGTAAGAGTTACACAATACCATTACGATTGCTTTTTACCTTATTTCTAAATCGTATTACGAAAGAATTGAATACATAAGATGTCTACAAAAAAAGTTACAAAAATAGGGGTACTTACCTCCGGAGGCGATGCTCCAGGCATGAATGCTGCAGTTAGAGCCGTTGTAAGAACTGGAATTTATCATGGTTTGGAGGTTTTTGGTATCATGCGCGGTTATAGTGGAATGGTGGATGATGACATTTTTCCAATGGATTCTAGATCAGTGGCCAATATTATACAAAGGGGTGGAACTATCTTAAAAACAGCCCGTTGCAAGGAGTTTTTTGAACCAGAAGGACGCAAAAAAGCCTATGAAAACCTTAAAAAAAGAGGGATTGACGGATTGGTGATTGTTGGAGGAGATGGTAGTTTTAGAGGTGCCCAAAGGTTTAGTAATGAATATGATATTCCATGTATTGGATTACCCGGCACCATTGACAAGGATATAGCTGGTAGCGATTTTACCATAGGTTTTGATACGGCTGTAAATACCGCTGTTGAAGCTATTGATAAAATCAGGGATACCATGGATGCCCATGACCGTTTATTTCTAGTTGAAGTGATGGGAAGGGACGCTGGTTATATTGCCCTTCACAGTGGTATTGCCACTGGTGCTGAAAATATCTTGATTCCTGAAACCAAAACAGATATTGAGGAATTGATTCAATCTTTAACTGAAAAGGAGAAAAGAAAAAAATTGGTGAACCTGATAGTTGTTGCCGAAGGCGATGAGTTTGGAGGAGCCAATGAACTTGCCAAAGTGATTAAAGAACGTATTCCACAAGCAGATACCAGGGTTTGTATCTTGGGTCATATTCAAAGAGGTGGATCACCTTCTTGTTTAGATAGACTAATTGCCAGCAATATGGGCTATCATGCAGTAGAATGTTTGATCAAAGGAAGATTTAATGTGATGGTGGGAATTGTAAACAATAAAGTTCATTTTACTCCATTGGATAAGGCTGTAAAACAAAAGCAAAGAATTTCTGCTGAATGGATGAAGATTGTTAAAATCCTAGCCAGCTAATACCCACTAAATTTCAAACTACAACAAAGTATTATGTCAAAAAACTTAGAAAAGTACCTGCACAAAGAAATGAACAAACAGGCGGGTATTGAACACGTTAACCACCGCACTAAGATTGTTGCTACCGTAGGTCCAGCATGCGATTCTTACGATCAACTATTAGAACTTTGCCGTGCTGGTGTAAACGTTTTTCGTTTGAATTTTTCACATGGCAAACACGAAGACAAACTGGCCATTATTGAACATATTCGCAATATCAATAAAACAGAACCTTACAATATTTCAATTTTAGCAGATTTGCAAGGACCAAAATTGCGTGTAGGTGAAATTGAAAACAATTCATTAGATGTAAAAGCTGGTGATATCCTCACTTTTACCAATGAAAAATGCGTTGGTACCTTAGAAAAAATCTATGTCTCCTACCCTAACCTAGCTGGAGATGTGGTGCTTGGAAACGTGATCATGATTGATGACGGTAAGCTAGAAGTAAAAGTAGTAGGCATTGAAAAGAATGGCGACGTAAAAGTATTGGTAACATTGGGTGGTAACCTTTCTTCTAAAAAAGGAATCAACTTACCCGATACCAAAATTTCACTTCCAGCATTAACTGAAAAAGACTTGGCCGATTTGGAGTTCATCATTGAACAAAAATGTGACTGGGTGGCTTTGAGTTTTGTAAGAAGCGTGAAAGACCTTGTGATACTCAGAAGTAAATTACAAGAGAAAAAGAGCATGACTAAAATCATTGCCAAGATTGAAAAACCTGAGGCATTGGTGAATATCCGCGATATTATCTTAGAAAGTGATGGTATCATGATTGCTCGTGGAGATTTGGGCGTTGAACTTCCCATTGAGCAAGTACCATTGATTCAAAAAGAATTGATTCGTAAATGTTTACATCGCGCTAAGCCTGTTATTGTGGCTACCCAAATGATGGAATCCATGATTGATAGGGTTAAACCCAATCGTTCAGAAATCACGGACGTTGCCAACGCCGTATTAGAAGGAGCAGATGCGGTGATGTTGAGTGGAGAAACTGCTGCGGGTAATCACCCTGCGTTGGTGGTTCAAACCATGCGCAAGATTATCATGGAAATTGAAAAGAAAGAATACCGTTATGACCGTTCTGCCGATTTAAAACCACAAGCTCACTCTCCTTCTTATCATAGTGATGCTATCTGTTATAATGCCTGTAAGATTGCAGAAGACGTTGAAGCGCAAGCCTTGGTTGGGATGACCCAAAGTGGCTATACTGCCTTTATGTTAAGCAGTTACAGACCTTCTTCTCCACTCTTTATTTTTACCAAAGAAAGAACCTTGGTAAACCAATTAAGTCTAAGTTGGGGTGTTAGAGCCTTCTATTATGATGAAGAAGAGAGCTTGGATGATATTGTCAATGACCAAATCAATATCTTAAAAGAACGTGGTTTTGTAAAGGAAGGTGATGTGGTAGTAAGCACGGGAAGTACCCCAGTTCACTTACACTTACCTACCAATATGATCAAATTGACCAAGGTCTAGACCTACTTAATAAAAAAAATAAAAAAGTTTCCCGCTTCTAGGGAAACTTTTTTTATTTTCAGGCAATAGAACCATTCAACATGAAAAAAATTCTGATTGCCTTTTGCCTGGCTTTGGTATTCTCCCAAAACCAAGCCCAAGAAATTGCGTTGATTCCCCAACCAGAAAAATTGACCCCAGGAACGGGCAATTTTAGTATCACTCCAAAAACCAAGATTGTTTTAGCTGGTTCAGGTCTGGAACAATCTGCTAAATTCTTAAATGACTATTTCCAAACCTTTTTTGGATTCAAATTGGCCATTCAAAAATCTGGCGACTTCAAAAACAATATTGTGCTCAATTATGAGAAAATGGAACACAGTATTCCCGGTGCTTATCAATTACACATCAATAAAGAGGGGGTACATATAGGTGGAGACAATGCCACAGGTACATTTTACGGGGTACAAACCTTGATTCAGCTTTTGCCAGTTGTTAAATCCAATAACTTGGTGGTTCCTGCAGTGGAAATTGAAGACAGACCTAGGTTTGGTTATAGAGGTCTGATGCTAGACGTAGGTAGACATTTCTTTCTATTGGACTATGTGAAAAAGTTCATTGATTTTGTGGCTATGCATAAGATGAATACCATGCAATTGCATTTAACAGAAGACCAGGGCTGGCGTATAGAAATTAAGAAATACCCAAAATTGACTTCTGTTGGTGCTTATAGAAATGGAACCATCATTGGTCACCATCCTGGAACCGGCAATAACAATACCCGTTATGGTGGATTCTACACCCAGAATGAGATCAAGGAAATGGTTAAATATGCCGCTGATAGATTTGTCACCATTATTCCTGAAATTGAAATGCCGGGTCACGCTTCTGCAGCCATTGCCGCCTACCCTCAGTTGAGTTGCTTCCCTGATTCAGCTACCAAGCACAATGCTAAAGTAACATGGGCAGGCAGCGAACAAGGCAAACAAGTACAACAAGCCTGGGGAATTTATCCTGACGTTTTTGCCCCCACAGAATATACCTTTCAATTCTTGCAAGATGTATTGGATGAAATTTTACCACTATTCCCTTCAAAATATATTCATATTGGTGGAGACGAGTGCCCCAAAGATGCTTGGAAAAAATCGGCTTTCTGCCAACAAATGATCAAAGACAAGAATCTAAAAGACGAACACGGATTACAGAGTTATTTTATACAGCGTATAGAAAAATACCTGAACTCAAAAGGCAGACAAATCATTGGATGGGATGAAATTTTAGAAGGTGGATTAGCACCCAATGCAGCTGTCATGAGTTGGAGGGGCGAGAAAGGTGGCATCGCGGCAGCAAAAGAAAAGCACCAAGTAATCATGACCCCAACTGGCTGGGCTTATTTTGATTATTCTCAAACCAAAAAAGAAGACTCTTTGACCATTGGTGGATACCTAACTGTTCAAAAAGTGTATAGCTATGAGCCACTACCTAAGGAATTAGCTGCTGATGAAGTGAAATATGTAATGGGTGCTCAAGCAAATCTTTGGACCGAATATATTAGCAATCCACGTAAATTAGAGTACATGCTTTTCCCAAGGCTTTCTGCCATGAGTGAAGTACTTTGGAGTCCAAAAGCTAGCAAAGACTGGAACAGTTTTGAAAAACGGTTACAAACCCAATTCAAACGCTACGATTTCTGGAACTGGAACCATAGCAATGCCGTATTTGACCCAGCTGCAAAAGCAGTTGAAAAATTATAGACATCAATTTTAGAAACACCCTAAACTGAATAATAATGGTTGATTCATACGAAAAAATAAGTGTTGAAATTTATCCTACAGCTAAGGAAGGTTCCGCCTTTGTTGCCAGAGAAATTGCCAATTTAATAAGGCATAAACAAGCTTTAAACGAACCCTGTGTGCTTGGATTAGCAACAGGCTCCTCTCCCATTTCTATGTACGCAGAATTAGTACGCATGCACAAAGAAGAGGGACTAAGTTTTAAGAATGTGATCAGTTTTAATTTGGATGAGTACTATCCCATTGAACAGGAAGCATTTCAGAGTTATTGGAGCTTTATGCATAGGCATTTGTTTAGCCATGTAGACATTTTACCAGAGCATATTAACCTACCTGCTGGTACTGGATCTAAAGATGACGTAAAACATTTTTGTCAACAATACGAAGACAAGATTGAAGCAGCTGGAGGTATTGACTTACAGATTCTAGGGATTGGTGGAAATGGACATATTGGTTTTAATGAACCTGGTTCTAGCATCTTTTCAAAAACCAGGATGGTGAATCTGGAAAACAGCACTCGATTGGCCAATAGTTATGAATTTCAAAACATCTCTAAAGTTCCAAGAAGAGCAGTTACCATGGGCATTTCAACCATCTTAAAATCTAGAAAGATTTTGCTGATGGCTTGGGGTTCAAAAGCCAATATAGTTGCCAAATCAGTAGAAGGCAATGTAACCGAACAAATACCCGCTAGCATTTTGCAACAGCATTCTGATTGCACATTTGTGATTGATGAATTGGCTTCTTCAGAATTGACCAGAATTAAATCACCTTGGCTTACTGGAGAATGTACTTGGACCATCAAAATGATTAAAAGAGCCGTGATTAACCTGGCTTTAAAATTGGGCAAGCCAGTTTTGAGTTTGAATACGGTAGACTATAATGAAAATGGTTTATCTGATTTGTTGGTGGAAAAAGGGGATGCGTATGAAATCAATTTGCAAGTATTTTATTTGCTACGCGATAGTATTACTGGTTGGCCTGGCGGAAAACCAGGGGCCATCATTCCAACCCATCCAGAAAGAAGTGCGCCACATCCCAAAAAGTGCTTGATTTTTTCTCCCCACCCAGATGATGATATCATTAGCATGGGCGGAACATTTATGCGTTTACACGACCAAGGACATGAAGTACATGTGGCATATCAAACCAGTGGGAATATTGCCGTTACAGATGAATTTGTGACAAGGTTTATTGACTTTGCCGTAGGTTTTGAAGATATGTTTGGTATTGACAACCAAAAAAGTCAGGGCATACTTTCAAATGCCCGAGACTTTATTGCTAGCAAACAAAAGAACCAAGTAGATACTTCAGAAATTAGGGAAATCAAGGGTTTGATTAGAAGGTGTGAAGCCAAAGCTACTTGCCGTTATGTGGGTCTACCTGATGATAGTAGGGCGCATTTTCAAAACCTTCCCTTTTATGAAACGGGAACTATTGACAAGAAACCCATGGGCGAAGCCGATGTTGAAAACACCATGGCCTTACTTAGAAAATTAAAACCCCATCAAATTTATTGCGCTGGCGATTTAGCAGATCCACACGGAACACATAAGGTTTGTCTTGACGTTGTTTTTGAAAGCCTGCATAGAATTAAAGCGGAAGGCGATGCTTGGATCAAGGATTGCTGGGTTTGGTTATACAAAGGTGCTTGGCAAGAATGGGATATCTCAGAAATTGAAATGGCCATTCCTATGAGTCCGGATCAAGTGATGAAAAAGCGATTTGGCATTTTTATTCACCAATCACAAAAAGATTCCGTTCCTTTTCAAGGTTCCGATAGTCGTGAGTTCTGGCAACGTGCTGAAGACCGAAATGCCAATACGGCCAATCTATATGCCGCATTGGGACTTACCAAATATGCTGCCATGGAAGCCTTTGTTCGTTGGCATTATTAAAGTATTAACTACCATTAAACAAAATCGCCTCCAAGAACTGGGGGCGATTTTTTATTTTTGCAGTATGCAGGTTAAGGAGGATAAGAAAGTTCAATTAGTTTGGAGAGCAGAATGGCAAGATCTTGGTTTTCGCCAAAGATTTCAATGGGGATTATTGGTATGGGTATTGGTTCTGATTGCCTTTCCCTTCTTTTTTCAATTTATAGAACAGCGCTCTGGTTGGGCACCCAATGACTGGGTATTGGATCAATTACCTAGTTATGATACTTCAATCCCTTGTTTCTTGGTGATATGGGGCATGTTTGGGTTATTTTTCTATAGATCACTATATCAACCTAGGTTATTGTTATTGTTTTTGTGGGGATTTATTGTCTTAAGCCTGATGCGATTCTGTAGTATTTATCTATTACCATTAGAACCACCGGCCAATTTAATTCCTTTAAGAGACCCCATTTCCAACCTATTTTATGGAGGAAAAGACGCATTTATCACCAAGGATTTGTTTTTCTCCGGTCACACGTCTACCCAATTTTTGATTTTTTTATGTCTTTCAAAAAAGTCTGACAAATGGTTGGCTTTAATAGCCAGTTTTGCGGTGGGTACAATGGTTTTGATTCAACACGTACATTATACCATGGATGTTTTAGCAGCGCCCCCACTTACTTATCTGGTATACTTAATGGCTAAAAGAATTACCAAAGTCTAGAAAGCTTCGCCCAATTCAAAATACAACCCTTGATTTTTACCCGGTCCAATGCCGTAGTCAAGACGTATATTTAGTTTTTCAGATTTATTGATAGCATAGCGCAACCCAGCGCCAACGCTATATTTCAGGTCAGCAAATTTGTACGATAAATTGTGTGAGACATCACCAATATTACCAAATGCTACCATGCCAAAACGCTTAAATAAGTGTTGTCTAAATTCAGCCTGAAAGACCAATTGATTTTTATCGCGATAGCGTCCATCATAATAACCTCGCATACTATTCATCCCCCCCAATGTGGCCAAACTTCTTAAAGGCACATCATTTCCGGTATTGTTAAAACTATATGCTTGCAATGCTAAAACCCCTTTTTTACGAATAGGAATGTATTTGCGTAAGTCTACTACAATATTGGTATAACGATGTTCTGACCCAAAAATGGGACTAAAATGGTTGAAATAAATTTGTGCAAAATTGCCCTTATTGGGTGCAAAAGCATTGTTTCTGGTATCAAACGTAAAACTCAAACCAAATCCAGAAATATGATACCCCTTTCTTCCAACTACTTGTTCTTGGTCAAAAATGCCCCCAGCCTTATAATTGGTTTCTAATAGATTTTGATATTCATATAATGCCCCAATAAACATACCCTTACCCAATTGACGCATTAAGTGTAAATAAGTATAAAATTGCTGAAAATCATAGGCTTCTTCTGCCTGATCCTGCGTCTGATTGCCCAATCCCCAAAATTTGTCAGGAAAAGAGCTATAAGAGATCTGTTCATTGAGCACATATTGCTCATTTTTAAAATATTGAGCCCCATTTATAGCTGTTACCAGCTGTTTTTTTAAAGAATATAAAAAAATGGCTTGCACATTGGAAGTTCTAGAAATGGTATCGGAAGCAGACAAACGAAAGGTTGATGTACCTGCTGCACCAAAAGACCAACTGGTTTCAATTGACTTTGTTAGTACCGGGAACACCAGTATTTGGCGCTTTTTAGCGGAATCAGTTTGGGCATAACAAATAGAAATACCCATACTTAGAAGGCAAAACAAACTGAGCAACCTGAAAATCATTCTATTAAAGCTTGGCATAGACAACTGCAAAATACTCCGCTTATCCCATTAAAGTACATTTAGCTTTAGAAAATTGCCTATTTTCGCAACCTTGATTCTTGCCCCCGTTCATAATTAGGTAACAATCAAATAACACAAATTTTACATAGAAACTCATAATAGCGTAGGAATGAAAAAATGGGAAAGTAACTTTCAATTGGGCGAAACGCTAACCCATGAACAATTGGATTTTTTCGAGAAGCATGGTGTCATCATGTTCCGAAATTTCATTTCCAAGGAGAAAGTACAGACTTTTCTTTCTGAAATTAACCGCTTGGAACAACTTTGGTTAACTGAAGGTCGCGAGAAAGTAAATGGTATTCCTTTAAAATTTGGAAAGGATGAAGCTGGAAATAAGACCATTCAAAGATTCTGTTTTACTTCTCAATACAGTGAGGCTTTACAGGAATTGTTGAATGATCCTAGATTGGCCCAATTATCCGCCCTATTAGCACCATACGAAGGCCGTGTTGCAGAAAATGAAAAAGATGGTTTGGTAGTGAACAATTACCTCAATACCAAGAATAGTACTTTTACACAAATGGGTTGGCATACTGATAGTCCTAGAGATTTATTCCTAGGTCAAAAAATTATGCCCATGCTCAATGTGGGAATCCATTTAGATGAATGTCCTTTTGAAAATGGTGGTTTGCGCGTTTTACCTGGTACACACAAACAAAGCGTATTGAAATTGTTATTTGGTAAAAAATACTTTATTGATAACAACGATGATAAAAACGAAGTTGGGTTTGATATTCATTCAGGAGACCTAACCGTTCATGATGGTCGTTTGTGGCATCGCGTAAAACAATCACCCAAATATGGGGAAGAAAGCCGCAGACGCGTGATGTATGTACCTATTGTAACAGGTAAATACAATCCAAAGGATGAAAATAGTAAAACACCTTTCTATCATAGATTTACTGCCAAAGTGCATCATTGATAAATCATACATCATTTTGAAAGGTCAACCAAAAGTTGACCTTTCTCATTTAACAAACGCATATGCATTACACGCTAATAACAGGAGCAAGTAAGGGTATTGGAAAAGAAATGGCACAACAATTGGCCGCCAAAAAACAAAACCTTTTATTGGTTGCAAGAACGGCCAGTCTTTTAGAAACATTGGCCAATCAACTACAGCAAGAATATGGAATCAAAGTAGATTATCTAGCTATTGACTTGGCAGGGATTGGTGCCGCTCAAACCATTTTTGGTTGGTGCCAGGCCAACGGTTACCAAATTAATACGTTAATCAATAATGCGGGATATGGTAATGGCGGTTCTTTTGACCAGATTCCTACCAAACAACACACCGATATGATGCAGGTAAATATGAATGTACCTGTAGAATTGATTTCCCTATTTCTGCCCCAATTAAAGCAACAACAAAGGGCTTTTATCCTCAATATTGCTAGCTCCGCAGCTTATCAAGCAGTTCCAGGACTTAGTTTATATGCCGCTAGCAAATCTTTTGTGTTGAGCTTTAGCAGGGGCTTACAATATGAATTAAGAAATACCTCTGTAACGGTTACCACTGTTTGTCCTGGTGGTACCGACACAGATTTTGCCAATCGCGCACAATTGGGTCCAAAGGCCGTAAAAGCTGGCGAAAAACTAAATATGAAAGCTGATGATGTAGCAAAATTGGCTTTAGATGCTATGTATGCAGGAAAAACAGAATTAATCACTGGCTTCCTCAATAAATTAGGTGCGGCCATGGTTTGGTTAATGCCTAAAAAATTGGTAGAAAAAACAGCTGCCGGCATCTATGGCATTGACTAATTTTAAGAAAAGCCATTTTGGTTTTGTGAATTATCATTTTGCCCTTATATTTGCAGCCCCAAACAGGGAACTGGCTGCGTAGCTCAACTGAATAGAGCATCTGACTACGGATCAGAAGGTTTTAGGTTTGAATCCTAACGCGGTCACAAGGCCCCGCACAAAGTGCGGGGTTTTTTATTGCGACAAGGTCAAAAGCTCGCTTTTGTAACTTGGAGCAATAAAAAACCTTTTTGCGCAGCAAAAAAGGGGCCTTGGGTAAGGCCACTCCGAAAGGCTCAGCGAAGCTAATCCTCAACATCCCTCATACTCATCATCCTCCATGCAACTTTTTTGCACCGCAAAAAAGAGTTCATCATGCTCCCCAACAAACATGCGAATTTTTTGCACCGCAAAAAAGAGATCACCATGCTCCCCAACAAACATGCGAATTTTTTGCACCGCAAAAAAGAGATCATCATGCTCCCCAACAAACATGCAATTTTTTTGCACCGCAAAAAAGAGAAAACAACGCTCCCCCACCCAAAACCAATGCGAATTTTTTGCACCGCAAAAAAGAGTAACCCACGCCCTCCCCAACAATGTAACATATTCCGCAATCTTCACATATACCCACAAAATCAATCTCTAAGACCTAACTTTAAGTCCCCCAATTTGATGGTTATATGTTATCTGAAAATCACTACTTACAAGATAGTTTTTACGACCTACTTTGCAATGATCCCCAAGTTCAGGAGTTTTTCAAAAACGAAAGCATTGATGGCATTTGGTTTTTTGACCCAAACGTAAAAGAAGATATTTGGGTAACCGTCCCTTTTTTAAAATGTCTTGGGTATACTGCCATGGACTTTGGAGGTCAGGTTCTAAAGTGGAATAGAATTATTGACCCAACAGATACTAGTTTTTTTTATAGACTATATGCCAATCAATTAAAAGCTGGTATTCAAACTAGATTAACTGATTGGGTTTATTTGATTCACCAAAATGGAAACCCTATTCCATTTAGTTGTAAGTGCATATTAGTAGACAATAACCAAAAGCTATTAGGTATAGTAAAAAGGATTAAAACCAATACGGTATTTAATACCAATAAGGGTATTAAAGCTCAAACATTATTAGATTTAACCAATAATTTTTTCATCCTTAATCACCAATACCAATTTGAAGAATTCATGGTATATGATTCAAATTTGCTGGATTTAAAGGAAGCCCTGATTGGTAAGACTTTTCATGAAATTGGATTCCCACAAGAAATATGTAATTCCATTCACCAACATTTGGCTAAAACATTAGCTACCAATAATAAACAGGAATTGGATTTAATGTTGACAATTGAAAACGAAGAAACCTGGTTTAGTGTTATTTCTTCTGTCTGGAAAAAAGGAAATGAACCAGAAAAATTCATGTGCATTATTCAAAATAAAACAAAAAAACACTTAGAAGAACAAGACAATTACAAACAATTTAAAGCCTTAGAAAACTCAATAGACGGCGTAGCTTTTTTATCCATAGAGGGATTTTGTACTTATGTAAATCAAGGGTTTGCCAAAATGATGGGGCAACAAATGGAAGACCTGATAGGTATTCATTGGAGAAAAGTCTTGATGGCCAATGAAGTAAAGAAATTTGATGATGAAATCATTCCAAGTTTGTATTCAAAGGGAATGTTTCTAGGAACCATCAATGGTAGTAGAAAGAATGGAGAAATCTTTCCTGTTTCTATCTCTCTTACCGTAACTCCCGATTTTGGCATTATTTGCATTTTAAGAGACCTATCTGAGATTCAACATATGCGGATAGAACTAAGTGAAAAAGACCAGCTCTTACTACAGTTTATTAAGGAGGTTCCCTCTGCAACTTATTTAGTTGAAGAATCGGCCAGCGGTCAAATTAATTTTGCGTTTGAAAGTGATGATTTCAAATTTAATTTCCCGTATTTATTGGATGTTGAAGGACGGTTTAGTTTAGAAAAACTT
>Ga0075152_10001549_pt1 | contig 16540 bp, 15 predicted proteins | sample JI61114C2DNA_FD_70964 | JGI IMG/M metagenome (GOLD analysis project Ga0075152, IMG submission 70964) | Wastewater effluent complex algal communities from Wisconsin, to seasonally profile nutrient transformation and Carbon sequestration -... | ecosystem: Engineered > WWTP > Effluent > Algae...
TTATGAGGATTACTGCAGCAATTTCTGCTAAGCAAACAACAACATAAAAAGGAGAATTTTTATATCAGGGTACAAGAAAAGTAAATTTCCAAGTGCAAACAGGGAAATTACAGCAAAAGAAGTAAGGTTGGTTGGTGCGGATGGTGAAATGATTGGAATTGTTTCGCTCGATGAAGCTATGAGGCAGGCAAAAGATGCCGGTCTTGATTTGGTCGAGATTTCGCCTACGGCTGTTCCACCAGTTTGTAAAATTCTTGATTTTAGTCGTTATAAATATGATGCTAAAAAAAGAGTGCAAGAAGCCAAGAAAAAGCAGAAAAAAATCGTGCTGAAAGAAATGAAATTTAAGGTTAATATCGGTCAAGGTGACTTTGATGTTAAGCTTAATAAGATCCGCAACTTTCTAGAAGAAGGCGATAAAGTCAAAATATCCTTATGGTTCAAGGGGCGTGAGATTGTGCACCGCGAAAAAGGTGATGAGTTATTTGCCAAAATAATTGCCGCTCTTGAGGGGATTGCTAAAATTGATTCTGATCCAAAAATGGAAGGGAAACAAATAATCATGATGGTGAGCCCAATAGCTGCAGCTCCTGCGGTTTGAGGAACTATTGATTTTTTAGAAAAGTAACTCGGAGTGTTATCCTGAGCGATCCATGTAATCCGCAAGTAGAAACGAAGGACCCAGTATCCTTATCCGTCATCCAGAGGGAGGCCGAAGGCCGACTGTAGGGATCCAGGCTAAAAGCCACAAGGCTTTTAAAACTTTAGCTTTTCTTTTAAAAATCTTTCAGATTTTTATTCTGGATCCTTGCGGTCACTTCGTTCTCTCAGGATGACGTTTTCTCGTTTTTTCTTGTTTTTAAAACAGCCCTATTTCTATACTTATTTAGCAATGCCCCACAATTTTAGCGTTATACTCCTTGCTAAGGCCGTAAACAGCAAATATCCATAATATTACTACCACAAAAAATATACCGGCAAAATAAGGTATTGCATCAGTAAATGTATAAGTTGGAAATATTATAAAGAATATAGCAATCAAGAAACTTCCCGCTGATTTTCCAAGTGTAAGAGCAATAAAATCCACAGCAATCTTGCCTTTGATTTTCATTTCATTATCAAGCGGTATATAAGCCATTTCTTTTGTTGGAACAAAAAATGAATTTTTTATAGGTAGATGAAAAATATTTTGAATCGCTCCAATAATCACAACAAGCATAACAAGCTCTGTATTAAAAAATGAAGACAAATAAAAACCAATCGTTTCATCAAAAAGCATTAGTGAGAAAAACACTAAGCCTGTTATAAATATAAAAATCGGAGTAATAAGGGTTGCAGTAAACCAGGAAACTCTTCTTATAATATTAGTAGCAATAATCGTAATAAATAAAATTGTCGTTATATTCTTATAATCCAAAAAACTTACCATAAACATGGTATATGATTCTAGTGTATTATATGCGTCTGCTATTCTAGATTTCCAAAATATTTCTATAAGATTAGTAGATATGCTATAAGCAATAACAATCCCAGCCATTAGTATTAAATATCTTGAAGTAAAGAGCAGTTTAAAACTACCGGAAAAAGATAGTTTTAACTTCTCATTTTCTAGGAGGTCCCTTTTCTCGGTAAAATTATATACATCCTTATTATTAAGCACATTTTTATTAATCCAGGAATATAAAAATAACAGAGGTAAATTGACTAATGCAATTACCCAAATGATCTGAATTAAAGGATATTTCTCATTTAGGGATATGGCAGAACCAATCGAATATTCAATAAAAAAAGCTGCAGCTTCTAGAGGGAAAATAGCTAAAACACCATACATTGGATAAAATCTTTTTGCTTCAGAAGTTCCGGTAGTTTGGTTAGCAAACTGCCAAAATAAAATTATCATCATCATGCCGTATAGTTCAGCCATTATGTAAAACAATGCAAAGCTCCAATGGCCCCGGATTTTTATAAACCACTTAATATTTGGATGTTCTAAAACCAAATGTTCGATGATTTCAGCTGAAGGGTGCAGGGATTCGGGATACGGATATAAAATAAAAGCAAAAGTCAGAAAAAATAATGTAAAAAACAAGGTTAATATAGTAAACACCCTCTGCTGACTCATAATATTACAGAGCTTAAGATAAATACTAATAATAATTACTGCAGAAGGAAAAACGAACCACGTCTTCAGAAAACTAATAGACTCCACCCCAATGCTTGTGACAACAAATCCATCTTTAATTGAACGAAGCATTGAATAATTAAATATTATACAAAATATCATCATGACCATCGGCAAAAACTTCTTGTGTTCATGCCACTCGATAGGCCAAAAAATTCTTCTTAGTTCAGCTAGGGGAGTGGTTTTTTGTGTGACTTCCATAATGAAAATAACCAGTTAATTTTTTTATTATTATCACAAAATTCCGGCATATAACAGAAAAAGATGTCAGAATGTCAAAATTCTACCAATCTTGCTCTATCCACCTGAAAATGATGATAATCAATTGGACTATTCCAGCTCCCTCCCCATATCAAACCATGCTGGGTAAATATAGACACGACAGGCTCTAGCATTCCTGGGCGCTGATTTGCGCGGTTTAGATACGTTTTACCAGCGCTAGGATGGATTTTTACTTGGGCACAAGGGGCGTCATTACGAGGAGCCGCAGGCGACGTGGCAATCTCATGCAACTTGAGGAGATCCCCACGTCGCACTTCGTGCTCCTCGGGATGACGATTTGCAGGAATAACTATATACGGATTTTGCACCGGATTAATGTCAATGGCCAGGCCGTAAGAATGCATGGACACTAATTCAGACCCTGCAATCATTCGATAATTAAAACAGGAAGAGTTGTTGTCGGCCATGGATGGTTCGTCGTTACCATCATAATGGTCAATCAGACGAATTTTTTCGATAGGGAATTTAAGTTTTAGTAATTCTTTAAAAATTGAAATGGTGATTTCAGCAATTTTTTCATGCACAATCATTTCTCCGGCACCTAAATTTCCTTCAAAATCATAATGCGTAAGATTTAATAAACGAAGTTTTTCTAAACTCACCGGACAGGCGTCGTTCCAGATGTTTTTTGCTCTCATGGAAGAGGCAATATCTTGGGGTACTGGTTCTATGGAGAAATTCATTATTAAAAATATTATTGTTATTGAAAGGGCTACGTGGTATTCTTGGGTGCTATAAAATATTATATGTTATGAATAAAATTATTACAAGATTTGCACCATCGCCGACAGGATTTTTGCATGTGGGCAATGCTCGTACGGCCCTGGTTAATTGGTTATATGCTAAAAAACATAACGGGAAATTTATACTTAGGATCGATGATACCGATGTTGCGCGCAGCACTGATGAGTATAAGAAGGCTATTATTCGTGATCTAAAATGGCTCGGACTTGATTGGGATGAAACTTTTAGCCAAAGTCATAGGCTAGCTAATTATGAGCAAGCAAAAAAAACTTTAATAGAGTCGGGGCGCTTGTATCCATGCTATGAAACTCCGGAAGAATTAGATGTTAAAAGAAAATTGCAGTTATCACGTGGATTGCCGCCAATTTACGACAGAGCAGCGCAAAAACTCACAAACGATCAGATAGCAACTTACGAGCAAAATGGCCGCACAGCTCATTATCGTTTTTTAATCGAAGATAAGCCTATTAAATGGCAAGATATGGTCAAGGGTGATATCGTCTATCAAGGCGGCCACTTAAGCGATCCAGTGGTGATCAGGGCGGATGGCAGCATGACCTATATGCTTTGTTCGACTGTTGATGATATGGAATATGAGATTTCGCATATCATACGCGGGGAGGATCACGTTAGTAACACGGCAATTCAGCTACAGATGTTTGAAGCTTTTGGCGCGAGAGTGCCAACCTTTGGGCATTTAAGTTTGGTGAAGTCTAAAGATGACAAGATTTCCAAGCGGGAAGGGGGTTTTGAAATCGCCTCTTTGCGTGATAATGAGCACCTAGAAGCTATGGCAATTAACAGCTTTTTTGGGCTTATAGGTTCTGCAAATAGCGTGGTACCAAATCATTCTATGCAAGAATTGGTTGATAAATTCGATATCGGCTCTTACTCAAAAAGCCCAACGACTTATATGCCAGAGGAGCTTAATTTGCTTAATCATAAGCTGGTGATTCATCTTGAATATATAGATGTAAAAGATAAATTAGTAGCTATGGGGCTTAAGGGTGTTGATGAGCAATTTTGGCTGGCGGTGCGTCCGAATTTGCAAAAATTAGTTGATATCAAGGATTGGTGGCAGATTTGTACTAACCCGAAGCGGGTTGAAAGTGGAGATAAGGAGCTACTTTCTATTGCCGCCAAAAATCTGCCTGCTGAGATTGACGTGGATACTTGGAGCAATTGGACGAAGATGATTTCCTTGGAATCTGGCAAAAAAGGTAAGGATTTATTTATGCCACTACGTCTGGCATTGACTGGTATGGATAACGGGCCGGAGCTTAAAGCGCTGCTGCCTCTACTCTCGAGGGAAGAGATTTTGAGGAGATTGGGGTGATTAATGAAAAAAAGTTCAACGATAAATTTGGACAATTCGATACAAAAAGGCGAGTCAAAGCTGCTTGATTTCAAAAAAAAAGCAGAATCAGCGCAAATTGGCTCGCTAGAATTACGAATTCTAGAATCGAACCAATCGGAGATAGAGTCACAACTAGTCTACCTGAAAAAGCAAAAAGAGCTTAGATTGTCTCCGCTCTCAATCTTGCCAACTATAAAACCATTTCTACTAGAAAAAGAATTATTGATATTAAACAAACAACTAATGAATTTTTGTCAATTAGGGGGTTTTTCTAAAGTCCAAGAGTTGGTTAATTCAGGTGCTGATGTAAACTATGACACTGGTTTAAATACTCCACTTACAACTGCTTGCCAATTTGGCAATGGGTTTATAGCGTATTTTTTGCTTAATAAGAAAGCCAATCCAGATTTATGCCCAAAGCATATGAATATGACGCCATTAATGTTAGCTTGTGGTTACGGTTATAAAAGTATGGTACATATTCTTCTTGAGGCAAAAGCAACCCCAAACAAGGCTGGCGTGAATCACGAGACGCCGTACACGGCTATTTGCAACAATTTTGGAAAAGGTTCAAATAATAAATCTAATATAATAGAATTATTAATTGAGTATAAAGCTTCTGTAGATACAAATAATCAAATATATAATGATGCCAATCTTTCGGGCGAGAAGATACCGGATGATGAATATACTGGTTATTTTTAGTGTAAGGTGCTATAACTCGCCACTCAGAGTGTGTCATCCCTATCTTCGCGGGAATGATAGGCACCAACAGTTATCCCGAGGGAACTTCGTTCCCGTGGGGATCTCCGCCAGATTGCCACGAATATTACATGGCCTCGCGGTTGGCGGTCTTAAATTTAATTAAATATAAAAGTACAAAATGAAAAAAAATAAAGAAGAATTAAAAAAATTATTAATTACAGTAGAAGACAATGGGCACAAAGAGGAAATAAAGTTATTTAGTGAAGAACAATCTCGGGAGGAAAAATTAATTATAGCATGCCAACTTGGGCGCTCAAATATAGTAAAATCACTAATTGAAGAAAAAGTTAATGTAAATTATGATTCTGGTGTAAGTACACCTCTTACAAACGCTTGCCAATTTGATAAAATAGAAATAGCAGAGCTTCTACTCGCAAATAATGCTAATCCAAATTTAACCCCTTCAAAATTTCCTAATAGCCCTTTAATGTATGCTACATCATATCACAATCTCGAAATTATCAAGCTCTTGATGGGTTATAAAGCTGATGTCGATATGAAGAAATTAATGGAAGTTGCCTACCCTAATAGTCGTTATAAAGCCAGTATTACTAATATCAACCCAGAACACTATCAAAAACAGATACTTGATATATTAAGCAACCATACGGGTGATAATAAAGTAAAGTTTTCTGGTGCAACTGACCATAATGGGGAGAATGGGGAAGGAGATTAATACTAGCAATTTGTCATGCTTGTACTAGCTAATTGTCGTACTGAGGGAGCGCTTGCAATTAACCGTCATCCTTGAGGGAACTTCGTTCCCGTGGGGATCTCCGCCAGATTGCCACGCTCATTACATTCGCTCGCAATGACGGCTACCTGACGAAATCCTCACGTCGGCCTGCGCCATCCTCGGGATTACGTTTGCCCCGTTTGGGATGACCTTTACAGCAGCTACCATTCACTAAACAAAAAAACTTTAGTTAAACGATGCTAAAAGAAAACACTCTTAAAATTGACCCTTATCTAGACTTGGAACAGGAAATACTTAAGTTAAAATCCCAGTTGAATGCAGTGATTTTAGCTCATTATTACCAGGATTCCGAAATACAAGATATAGCCGATTACATTGGGGATTCATTTGAATTATCCAAAAAAGCAGCGGCAACTAATGCCGAGGTCATCGTTTTCTGCGGCGTAAAATTCATGGCTGAAGCGGCTCATATTTTGAATCCAGGTAAAAAAGTTCTGATTCCAGATTTAAAAGCTGGTTGTTCGCTCGAAGATTCTTGCCCGCCTGATAAATTCAAAAAATTCCGCGAGCAGCATCCAAATCACGTTGCCGTAACTTATATTAATTGCTCGGCCGAAGTAAAAGCACTGTCGGATGTTATTGTTACTTCTTCAAGCGCGGAAGCTATTATCAATTCGATTCCGGCGGACAAAGAAATTATTTTCGCGCCGGATAAGCATCTTGGTAATTATCTGATAAAAAAAACTGGCCGAAATATGGTGCTGTGGGATGGTTCATGTGTTGTGCATGAGAATTTTTCCGAGCGAGAGCTGATTCGCATTAAGACAAACCATCCAAAGGCAATTATCATAGCCCACCCAGAATGTCCGGCTAATTTACTTGAATATGCGGAGTATATCGGCTCTACTTCGGGTATGCTAAATTATACCAAAATGCATAACGGCTCGGAATTCATTGTGCTGACCGAGCCAGATATTATCCATCAAATGCACAAACTATCACCTGATAGCGTGTTTTATGACGTGCCATCCTTAGGGCAGGCTGGATGTACTTCTTGCAGCACTTGTCCTTTTATGAAGATGAATAGCTTAGAGAAGTTATATCTTTGTATGAAAAATCAATCTCCTGAAATTATCTTACCAGATAGTATAAAAATCCCGGCAAAAAGGGCCCTAGATCGCATGATTGCAGGGAAGTTCTAGGTGTGTATCGTCATCCTGAAGCGTAGCTGAGGGATCCAGCGCTAAAAGCCTCGTCTATAAGAAAAGCGTTCTCACAACAATTGTAAAAAGCCACAACTTTTAGGCCTGAATCCTTCGCTTTAGCTTGCGGATGAAGGTCACTTTGCTTAGCTAATGACATCACTTCAAATTTTTTGTAATTTCGTCGTATTGTTTTAAATTGGTCAGGATTTGCTCTAGATTATGCAGCTTAAGCATACATGGACCATCAGAAGGAGCGTTATCAGGATCTTCATGAGTTTCGATAAATAAGCCAGCAACGCCTGCAGCAAGCGCGCAGCGTGCTAAAAGCTCAACATATTGTCTTTGACCGCCGCTAGCTGACCCGATTCCTCCCGGTTGCTGGACTGAATGAGTGGCGTCAAAAAATACCGGCGCGCCGGTTTCGGCCATTATGGCTAAGCCTCGCATATCGGAAATCAAGGTGTTGTAGCCAAAACTAGTTCCTCTGTCAGTTAGGATGATACCTTTTGCATCAAAGCTTTTAAGTTTTTCGTAGACATTTTTCATATCCCAGGGCGCTAGAAACTGACCCTTTTTGACTTTAACAACTTTGCCTGTAGCGGCTGCGGCCATCAAAAGATCCGTTTGTCGGCATAAAAAAGCCGGCACTTGCAAAACATCTGCAACTTCTGCTGCAATTGGACACTGAGCTTCGTTATGAATATCAGTTAGTATGGGGCAACCAATTTTAGTTTTTACTTTTTGCAATATCTCAAGCCCTTTCTCTATCCCGGCGCCTCTTTGGCTATTTACCGATGTTCTGTTGGCCTTATCAAAAGATGATTTATAAATAAAAGGAATGCTTAGTTTGTCGGTAATTTTTTTTACAGAATCAGCCATGAACAAAGCGTGATCTAGCGTTTCAATTTGGCAGGGGCCCGCAACCAAAGTAAAGGGCAGATTATTAGCGATTTTGATGTTTCCGACTGTTACGATGTTGGTCATATGGGTACGTGGGGTTGGGGTTGGGGGATGTTATGTAGGCTTATGTCATCCCGGAACCTAAACGAATAAACGATTTAGCGTTTATTTATGAGTTTTGGTGTCAGGGATCCACGGTGGCTATTTAAGCAAAGCTGGATCCCGGGTCCGTGCGGCCCGGGATGACACCATACTACAGGTATCCTTCTCTTTCTTCCTACTTCGCGATTGGCAGAGCTTCTTCTGCTTTAATTTCGCCTTCTTTTTCTTCTGCTTGCTCTAATTTTGTTGCAATGTCAGTGTATTTCTGCGTAGATAAATTAGCAAGTACAAGCGCGTTCCCAAAAAACACTATGGCTAATATTATGGTTGTTTTGGTCAAAAAATTTGCTGTTGATCTACCGCTGATTACTCCCATGTTATTTCCGCCGCCTCCAATGCCGCTAAGACCGTCGGTACTAGTTTTTTGTAATAAAATAACAATAACAAGTAGCAAGGCAATTATCAAATGAACGAATAAAAGAGTGTTTAGCATATTTTTGTTATGAGTTTAATATTTTAAATAAATCTTCTTTGTTTAAAGAAGCTCCGCCAACCAGAAGACCGGAAATACCAGAAATTTTAAGTAGTTCTTCACAATTTTTAGGATTAACAGATCCACCATACACCAGCTTCATTTTTTTTTCAAGGCCTCTTATTAGCGCAAACACCTCGCTTATCTCCTCTATCGTTGGCACAACTCCAGTACCAATAGACCACAAGGGTTCATAAGCGATAATAATTTGTTTATCTGTTTGGGTCGCAGATTGTTTTAATTGATTCAGCAAAAATTCTGGATAACTTTTGTTTTGCCTGATTTCCAGTGGCTCCCCTATACAAATGATAGGCGTGATGTCATTATCCAGGCAATTTTGGGCTTTCACGCGAACGATATCATCATCTTCTTTACACAAATTTCTTCGTTCAGAGTGACCTATTATGGCGTAATTAACTCCGCAGCTTTTAAAAAATTTAGCGGTATTCTCGCCCGTGTAAGAGCCAAACTCATTCTTGCTGCTAACATCTTGAGCGCAAAAATCTATTTGCTCAAAATGCGCTTTGAGATATCCTATGTACGGCGCAGGGGGGGCGATGATTAATTGTCTGCTAAAGCTTTGCTCAGTTAGTGATGTGGCCAAGAAAATTGCTTCGTTAAAAGTCAAATTCATTTTCCAGTTTGCGATAATGAGTGGGGACATTAGAAAAATTCCTTGCAGTTATTTGAATTGGTATCTATTTTATAATTGTCGTTCCAGGCGTATGCGAACTGGAATCAATTTAAAATCAGAAGTAATTATAATTATGTTAAGTAAATTTCGCAAGGGCGCTGACAGCATTTTTGTCAGAATATTATTAGGTTTTATCGCGCTAAGTTTCGTAGGCTTTGGAGCATCAAGCTTTTTGGGTGGTAATAGTAGGGGGGATGCAGTTACCTTTAGCAAGGCTCCGGCCATATCAATGGAAGAGTTTTTGACTATCAAAGCTAGGCAAATTGAGCGTATCGGGCGCGAGAATAACGTTAATCTTACCGAAGAGCAGATAAAAGAGTTAAACATCGATCATCAGATACTACAACAATTGGTTAATGATGCAATGATTAACTACCTTGCCAAGATTTACGATTTTGAAATCAGCGAAAATTTGGTGATAAATTTTGTTAAAAAAATGCCGTATTTTCAAAATAAAGATGGTAATTTTGATATAAAAGCATTCAAAACTGCGTTTCGTAATTCTCAAAGACAGGAAGATGAATACCTTGAAAACCTTAAGACAAGTTTAGTTAAAAGTATGGTGCTTGATGTGTTTATGGAATCATTTAAACCATCAAAAATCATGGTTGATAATGTGGTGAATCACATGGCAGAAACTAAATTTTTTGATTTGGTCAGTATTGATTTAACGCGTAAAAATACTGATTTCCAAAAAAATCAGATATCGCCAGAAGAACTTGAAGAATTTTACAAAAAAAATGAAAATGATTTTGTTTTGCCAGAGCTTAGAAGCTTTGATTACGTTACGATTGACAAAGATTTTTTCTCAAAAAAAATCAAGATTGAAGAAGCTGATATGAAGGTTTACTACGAGGAAAATAAGAATGATTTTGAAGATAAACCGTATTTGGCCGTGAAAAAAGACGTACATGAAGTTCTATTTAATGCCAAATTAGAAGAGTTGCTTACTGTGCTGGCTAAGACTCTTGAAGAAGATGTAGCGGCTGGGATGGTCTTAAAAGATTTAGCTGCAAAGCATGTTTTGAAGATATCTTCAGTTTCCGGGGTGACTCAAATTGATTTAGGTAAAGATGCAAAACTTGGTATTGGCGAAGCTGCTGATTCGATATTTGAAATGGCAGAAAATGAAGTTTCATATCCTTTCGAATTGCCTGAACAACACAAAATTATTTTAGCTCAGCTTAAAAACATAACTCCAGCACGCAAACAGGAGTTTGCTGAAGTTAAAGAGCTGATTAATTCCATATTGCAAGAAAGAGCTGTAATTACAGCTAATGCTAAGATTTTAGAAGATGCCCAAAGAATTTATGATCCAGCTAAAATAAATCCAGAAACCCTTGAAAATAAGGGGGTGGTAGTTGAAACCAACAAGTCGCTCACTAGGGTTGATATGCAGACAGAAGCAAAAATTAATCCTGAGATTGCTTATTTGATATTTACAACTGCAAAAAATCAGGTCACTAGTTTGATTCGTATTGATAACAAGGCTTATTTTGCTTTTGTAAAAGATAGTAAAGTCAACAAGGAGAAAGCAAAGATTGTTGCTGATACCTCACGCGAGCAGATTGCAGCGACCATAAAAGAAAGCGTAATGCAAGAGTTGATAGGATATCTGACTGAGGAAAACAAGATGAAGTTACAGTTAAAATAGTTTTATAAATTAAATTTAAACATTGAGTTAATTTTATGGCAAAACATACTACCCAAAAAGAGTCTGCTCAAATTATGATGGATGCTATCACTAATAATTTTGGTGAAACCACAATAGTAAAAATTGATAAAGAAAAATATATCCATTTTAAGGCAGAACTAAAAGTAGTTGAAAAACTTCAATCTCTTCTTCAAGCGCCAAAAGAGCTTTTTAAAAATATTTGGAAAGCTGTTAAAGCTAATAAATCAAATCTTGACGAAGAAATTACATCATTAGAACAAAATGAGAAAACTTATGAATTGCTAAATAACAAGGCAAGCAAATTATTAAGCAATATTATATCCGCTGAATTCATTGAAGATTTAAGTCTTAATAAATTTGAAGATTGTGATTTTAATATTGCTTCTTCCGTTACAATTTCAAATTCAATGTACAAAGCTAAGCACGTCCAAGCAGGTGCTGGCCTCATTCAGTTAGTTTTAAGTCATCCTGAAAAAATAAAAGAAATTTTTGAACAGAAAAAGCCAATAATCTCTGAAGAAGAATTATCAAACTTATCAGATCCAAAAGAGGTTTTAGATGAAAATATTTTCTTTATAAATCGGGAAGATAAAACGGTAACAGCCAAATTTAACGCTGCTGCTTTGGTTCAAACATTGACTAGCGACTTTAGTGAATCGTCTCCAATTATAGCTAAATTTATGAAAGCTCAAGACATTTATACAATAAGTCTAGAGCATTTGCAGCTTTTTATAGGATCCAAAATATCTCCGTTAATTTTTAAATCTCTTGGTGGCAATAACCCTAATGCGAAGCTTGAGCCTGTTACTCTATATCAGGATCATTTAGAATCTAAAACCGAAAGTAACTGTTTTTTTAGCATTGCTATAGATGTTAGTGATAGCATGTCATCACACATGAAAGTTTGTAAGGAAAAGCTAAATTCTATTCTCACTCAGTTCGTAAATAAAACCTCGAATTGGACAATCTCTATAACTAAATTTAATGATAATTCTTTCACCAAAATATTTCATTCAACTGAATCTACAATTAAAGATCTTAATAACCATATAAACAAATTATCTTCTTCAGGGTATACCAATTTATTAGGTACAATGCGCGAGCAGCTAAAAATAATTCAAGAACAAAGTAAATATGGACATTATGCTTTTATGGTAATTAGTGACGGTGCGGACACAGAAAAAAAAGCTAAAGAGGAGGAGGCTATAGAAGATACTCAGAAAACTCTAAAATCTCTAAATAATTTTCAAATGTTTACCCTTGAACTGGGCACAGAGAATAAAAAATTCTTCGAGCAGTTGGCAAAAGAAGGTTGCACTCATATTAATCTGAAAAATATTTCAAATTTGTCTGAATTCATGCAATATACTGAGCAATTGAATTGTAGTACTAAAATTATAGAGTTTTTAAAAGAGTCTGAAAAAATTTATAATTTAACCGCACCTTCGGGCAAAATTGCTATAGGTGAAGCTATAGATATCGGCACCCAGATAAGGATTGGAAACGAAAAATATGAAATTGAAAGTCCAGATGAAGAGGAGTCAGGCGTTAAACTTAGTGGGAACTATGACGAAATAAACTAACTAGGTAGACATTTTATATAGAAGTCAGAAAAATGCCAACATCACTAAAGTAGGTGATGTCACTTATAGATGTTGGTATAATCTCGACTAAAATACCTTGAATGCTAAACCAACACCAATAGCTTGACATATTAAGACCTTTACAGATAGATTAGATTAATTTAGATTTTTTATCATATGACCGATTCCAAAACTCCAACCAAATCAATCAAAAAAGATGGCAACATCGAAAAGGTGAACTTCACTGATGCCATTTCTGAGCGTTATTTGTCATACGCGCTTTCAACCATCATGTCACGTTCTCTGCCTGATGTCCGCGATGGGCTAAAACCCGTGCATCGCCGTCTTCTTTACGCCATGTTAAAACTCAAGCTCGACCCAAGTTCTGGCTATAAAAAATGTGCTCGTGTGGTGGGTGATGTGATCGGTAAGTATCATCCACACGGTGATACGGCGGTTTATGACACACTCGTGCGTTTGGCGCAGAGTTTTTCTCTCAGGTATCCCCTAATTGATGGGCAAGGTAATTTTGGTTCAATCGATGGCGATAATGCAGCTGCAATGCGTTATACCGAGTCCAGGATGACCGAAATTTGTACCATGTTGATGGTAGATATCGATAAGGATACGGTCAATTACCGCCCTACTTATGATGACTCTGATTTAGAGCCTGAACTAATGCCGGCAGCTTTCCCGAATTTGCTCGCAAATGGGTCGGAAGGGATAGCTGTTGGTATGGCCACCAGCATTCCGCCGCATAATTTGCATGAATTATGTGATGCGCTGATTTATTTGATTGATAAGGAATGGGGAGAGAAACGTCATCCAAAAGACCGTCATTGCGAGGAGCGAAGCGACGCGGCAATCTCAGGACATATTACTCCTGCCTCAGGAGATTGCCACGTCGCTTCGCTCCTCGCAATGACGACAACTCCCCATGATGACAATAACGACACCACAATCACCCAGCTCATGCAATTCATAAAAGGGCCAGATTTCCCAACAGGCGGCATAATTATTGATTCTAAAGCCGCTATCCTGAATGCCTATAAAACAGGTAGAGGTAGCTTTAGAGTCAGAGCTCGGTGGGAGAAGGAAAATTTTTCTCACGGCCTCTACCAAATTGTTATCAAGGAAATTCCTTATCAAGTCCAAAAATCAAAGCTGATTGAGCATATCGCCAATTTACTTAAAGATAAAAAAATCCCGCTCGTTGGCAATATCCGTGATGAGTCAACTGAGGAAATCAGGGTCGTCATTGAGCCGAAGGGTCGTGGCTGCTCGGCTGAAATGGTGATGGAATCACTGTTTAGGCAGACTGCTCTTGAGTCACGCGTATCATTAAACATGAATGTGATTTCATCTGAAAATGCCCCAAGAGTTATGAATATTCTTGAAGTGTTGAAGGAATTTTTAGCTCACAGGCAAGTTATTGTCACCCGGCGTACCAAATTTGAGATTAATAAAATAGAAGATCGGCTTGAAATATTGGCAGCTCTTAAAGTTGCTTATTTGAATATTGATGAGGTTATCAGGATAATTCGCGAGGAAGATCATCCGAAGCAGGTAATGATCGAAAAATTTAAAATAAATGATATACAAGCGGAAGCTATTTTAAACATTAAACTTAGGTCTTTGCGTAAATTAGAAGAGTTCCAAATTAATGCCGAGCATGATGAGCTGACTAAAAGACATAAAGAATATCGCCTGATTCTCGATAATCCGAAAGAATTGTGGAAGTTAGTCAAAAACGAAATGCTTGATTTGCAAAAGAGATTTGGTTTAGCTACAGCGCTTGGAGCGAGGAAAACTAGCTTTGAGGAAACAGAAGGTGTGGCACAAATTATCGATATTTCAGCTTTTATCGAAAGGGAGGCTATCACAATTATATGCTCCAAAATGGGCTGGATTCGCTCAATGAAGGGTCATAATCTTGACCTTGGAGGACTGAAATATAAAGATGGTGATGAGCAGCAGTTTGTGATTGAGACCTACACGACTGACAATATATTAATTTGTGCAAGTAACGGTAAGTTTTTTACCATTCTCGCTGATAATATTGCCAAAGGCAAAGGGCAGGGCGAGTCGATAAAATTAATGGTCGAAATAGATAATAATGAAATAGTTAATATGTTATCTTATAAGCCTGGACAAAAACTATTCTTAGCCTCTACCGTAGGCAAGGGCTTTATCGTAAGCTCTGATGATATTATCGCCCAAACCAAGGGCGGCAGACAGGTAATGCAGGTAAATGGAGAAAATACATGCGTGGTTTGCCAAGTAGTTGCCGGTGATATGGTAGCGGTGATTGGTAACAACAGGAAATTACTGGTTTTTGGGCTTGATGAACTTCCGGAAATGAAACGCGGCCAAGGTGTTCTTCTGCAGAAATATCGTGATGCTAAGCTTACTGATGCTAAAACTTTCAACTCCGAAGAAGGTCTTTCATGGACCGTAGGTAATAAACAGAAGCTCGAGAAGCAAATAATGTCCTGGCGCGCTAGGCGTGGTAGTATTGGTAAAATTCCGCCTAATGGTTTCCCGAAGGATAATAAATTTGATTAGCAAGCATACTGTCAATTCTGAAGCGGAGCTGAGGGACCTAAGGCTTGCCCGCGCCCGCAAGTAGAAACGAATGGTCCAGCCTTGCTGCTCCCTGAATGAAATGAAGGGTCCAGGACTTAAGTTAAGACATAACCATTAATACGTTTTTAAACCCATACTATAGTCATTCAATTTGAATTTGGTGCAAGGCGCGAGGAGTCGAAGCCTATATACAATAGGGGAGCGACGAGTAACGCTGCTACCTGAGTTCAAAGTGAATGACTATAAAGGTCTGGACTCTTCGGCTTCGCCTCAGAGAGCAGCAAAAGCCCTGGGCCCTTCAGCTTCGCTTGGCGGGAGCCCCTCTTGCCCCCTCCCCCAAAGCAAAATTACATCCCTACCTCATAAAAAACCCCTCATTACTTAATAATTCAATAAAAAGTTAACATCCTTGGTGTTATATTTGTATATATAATAACCGCAAAAGGTAGTTCAAAATGTCAAAATCTAATGATGAAGAACTTGATGATTTAAATAAACAACTTGAAAAAGCTAGAAAGGAGAATGAGATTCTAACAAAAAAAAGGAGCTTGAAGAGCTGCAAAAGCAAAATGAAGAACTAAAACAACCAACTCTGGTAAGCAAGCCTAATATTAATGCCCCCGAGCCTGAAAAGAAAAAAGATCAAAAGACAGATGAGGATTTAGTTCTTAAATTTGGAGAAGCTCTTAGTAGACAACAACCTGATATAATTTCAATGAAAGAATTAGCTACGAATCAAGGGTTTACAGTAGAGCAAAGGTTGAATTTGATAGATGGAGTTGGGAAATCTTCTTTAGACTATAGTACAAAGCGAGAAATTCAAGGTATTCTTAGAGATAATATCAACTTTGAAAAAGAAACATCTGCACCGAGTGAAGAATTAGAAGTGAGAATTCTAAAGCAGCCGCTTTCGGTTGCTCAAAAATATTTAAATCAAAAAACTAACCCACATTTAAAGCTCACTGTTCCGGTAATATATGCACTTAATGATGGCGGCTGGAAATTTGCGGAGGCCTATCGCTCTGAACGAGGATTTACTCCTAATCGTAACATGCAAGACGCAGTTTTGTACTTAAAAAATGATTTTGTTGCTGATACAAGGATTTTAAATGTTTTAAAAGATTGGCATCCGGATTGGTTAGATCTTTATGTTGATAAAATTATCAAGCAAGATAACAAAAACAAGAACCTCCCCCTTACGAATGAGGCTTTTTGTAAATATACTAACCCTTCTGA
>Ga0075152_10001550_pt1 | contig 16539 bp, 16 predicted proteins | sample JI61114C2DNA_FD_70964 | JGI IMG/M metagenome (GOLD analysis project Ga0075152, IMG submission 70964) | Wastewater effluent complex algal communities from Wisconsin, to seasonally profile nutrient transformation and Carbon sequestration -... | ecosystem: Engineered > WWTP > Effluent > Algae...
AAAACCTTGTTTGATGATTTCTAGCGATTGGCATTGATGACATTTATTCATGCACACAGATTAGCGTGAACGCAAGTTTATCAAAGAGATGCCTTATTAGATCTCATAGTTGAAACCCTCGGATTTTGATGCCCACGGCGTTGATGCAATTTTAAATCTGCCCGAGGTTCAGGGCTATCCCAATGATTTTGACCAGATGGTAGCAAGATTCAATGCTTCCTGTGCTCAGTTGGAATACAATCACCCAATTATGATGAAGACGGATTGGGGCGACAACTATGACAACGGCGGTAACTTAGTGCCAGCGGCAGGCTTTGCCAATAAATACTACCCAATCTTGCAAACTCTTTGTGGCAACTATAATAACCCACCGGTGGACGACCATGACAAAAAACACTTCCCGATGAGCAAGGTCCTGAAAGATGAGCATGGCGCACTAAGAGATGTGGCGGTTGTTGAACAAAAATTTTTAGACCATCTAAAAAAAGCCACTTATTTTTGCGAAAAATTTCTCTTTGCCGGTGCTTTAAAGCCTAATAATCAAGGAAAAGTATCCTTCTCTCACGTTAGGGTAAGTCAAAGCCATATGCTGACGGATTTAACTCCAAGCGCTGACTATAAAAGCTATTTGGAAATCATCAACCGACCTCACCAAGGTCTGCCCTCGGCAAATTTTGTTGCAATAATTAAGAACTCATTAACAGACGCGATTTTAGCTGAGGCTGTCTACACTGAAGACGGAGATCGTCTTGAGCACGGTACCAGAGGAGCCAATGGTGGACAGCCTAACCGACAAGGAGGCATTGTTGCTATACCACGTACTGTTGCTAATAATCCTGGTTTTTTAAATGTCGGTGTTGAAAGAGGCCATATCAACAATGCACTTGATGGCTATCGCGATAATCTACAAAACTGGGAAAAAGGTTATGATTACGATAAAACCCGTGTCTATTTGCGGCTTATCGCCGATAAAATCGGCGACGATAATGCAGTAATAGCCTACCTGCAGAGAGCCTATGGCCCTGGTGTCTATGTTGCCAATAACGCTCGAGAAGGTTTTGCCGGCGTATTGGCTCACTGCGGCAGGCACTGTAAAGATGCTAAGCGAAAAACTATTGAAGAGCTAGCAATTAACTTGGACCCTGATGGAGTAAGAAAAGTTCGTGAACTAGATGGGCTTATTTTGGGGAAAAATAACCTTAGCTGGATTTTAAGGGGCTCCTTATCTCCCCTAAAAACTGAAAAGTATAAGAACTGGATCGATGGCATGATAAAAACTCGCAATGTTTTTGAAGCATTGTCTACTATTGCTGGAACTTGGGCTAAATATCGCAGAGACTTCGGAATACATGCTGTCGAAGTAGCTCACAATTTTACCCAGAATATGGATACGACTAAATTTTTCGAGCACAAGGAAAACGCGGCACCGCAAGCAGGGCAAGCGGCTAACTTTAGCCCAAACGGTGGTTATTCTGTTCAAAATATCTACTTATTTATGCTTAATTATATGAACTCATACAATGCAGATGCCAATCAGAGCAATCAACTTCAAGCAATCAGAAATGAAATATTCGGTCCCTTATGGTTCCTCTTTGATCCTGATCCAGGTTATGAAATATGGAAACAAGGAGGGAATCTATTTGTTGAAAAACACCCAATTGTTCTGCCCCTGCTGGTTCGGTTGGGCATTTTAGAAAAAACCAACTAAAATAAAAGATTAAGCCAAAACTCAGGGCTAAGCTTTCAAGGCTGGGCCATGAGTTTTGGCTCTTTTATGTGCTGCACCAAATATTTTAATGAATGCACTCTTGGTGAGACTAGGCTTGTTCAAACTCAAACCATAAGCAGTTGTTTAGTCTGGCTTATGGGTGGTATCAATCACACTGAGTTGATCGCCTTGGCTTAATCCCAAAACAGCCATGCTTTGTTCGTGGAGGAAGATTTTTTGGGCGGAAGCAAGATAATAATAAGCAGCCAGTGTGGTTCTAAAGCGTTGGCCGCTTTGGTTACTGGGGCAAAAGCGGCCAACTAAACCTACTCGTAGAGCCTCATCACCATGATGAGGTATTTGTCCGGTTGAACATATGGCTGTGCCATGTAGGGCTTGTTTCATGAGAGAAATATCGGCCCAATCAGCTTCAAAATGGGGGCCACCATCAAAAGGATCGACTCGCTGGCTATAGCGAAAACCAATTTTGGCTAATAAATGAGCGGCTGCTCTTGAGTTTATGCCTATTTGACCGATAACTTCCTGCGCACTATCTGGCAATAAAGATAAGTAAATTTCGTTGGCGGGAAACAAGGTCCTAATAAACTCTTTATTTTTTCTCGACAGCATATCTGCTTCATAATAATTAAGACCGGTAAACTTACGACCAATAGCCTCCCATAAGGCTGATTCAAAATTAGGCCCTAGAGGGGGTAAAAGCTCAGCCAATATGCGCTTAGAAAAAAAATCTGGATTCATAGCCATAAATAAAAATCTGACAAAGCTTAAATTACGACCTAGCCTAGACGGCATCGAACGGTACTTTTTATCGAGTACCAAACTGCCGATCTCGGTCGGACCGTCAAAATTTTGCCGTAAGTGAAGCGTGCGATGGCGAAAATGTTTATGAAGCGTTTCTGAATAGCGCTCATCATAATTGAGCTCAAAAAAACTATGGGGTGAATCAAGACTGCCATGTTTAGCAAAAATTTGGCTCGTACCAATCACTTGATCAGCGCTATTTACTAACACAAATAAAAAAGACCTTTTGTTAGGGTTATGCTCTTGCAAAGAAAAAGACTGCCCAGAACTCCAAATAACCTGCTCAAGTTCAGCTTTATCAGCCGGTAGATTAACCGTGTTAAGTTGAGCCCCCAAGGTATAGATGTCATTAATATCACTCATCTTAGCATCGCGAATGATAAACTCATGAGCAACAAAATCTTTAACTCTATCAAGCACATGACCCTCCAAGTGGTCTTATCGCCAATATATCATGCAAAAACGCTATTGACCTAGCTGACCTCACCATTAAACTGCCGCACAGTTAATAATCAAACAGGCTCATCACTATGATTAACCAGGATATTGTTCATTACATCAACGAAACCGAGCCTAAACCTCGAGCTCTCTTGGCAGCCATTGAGCTTCATCATCCTAAGAGTGCTTTGGTTACCTGCAATGAAGCGTCTGAATGTGAGCTTCTCGCTCGCTACTTAGCCCGCTTTGGCTTTAGAACGTTCTATGCCTGCGATGACTTCCCGATTAAAGATTTTGCTGAACAAATTATCCACTGCGCCCAAGAAAAAATCGATATTTTAGTGTGCCAGAACAGCATGGTTAGCAATCAGCTATTAGAGCCTATTAAATATATTATTAATTATGATTTTTTTGAGCATAACTTTGGTGAAAATCATCAGGTGATAAATCTTTTAAGCAGCCGTGAACAGCCTAAACTTGATTCAGCGGTAGTAGCTTTACCAAGTTCTGATCAAACCTTGAGTCTTAGCGCTGAGCGTTTACTGAAAAATATTAGCCAAGAAGCTCAGTTGATTGAACTGGGCCAGTTCACCTATTTGGCAGAAAAAATGCTGGCTCAACCGGCCCTAAAAAATGTTTTGGCTTTGCTTTTACGCAATCACTTGCTAAAATCGGGCCCCGATAAAACTAAAGAAAAACCCTGTACTGAGCAAAAAAATCCCCCCGTGGCTGATTCAGGTATAACCAGACTATATGTCAGTCTCGGCCGACAAGATGGTTTAGGCGATCTCGCTTCTTTGGCCCAATATTTGAGCGAGCATTCGGGTGTGGATCTTGGACATTTTTCGGGCTTAGGCATGATTCGTGAGCATAGCGCACATATTGAAGTAGATAGAGATGTCGCTGAAACTATCATTAAAGCTATCCACAATAGCCCACGACAACCAAATATTGATGATATTAACGGTGAGGCCAAACCTATTGTCTGTGAACCAGCCAAACAGACTAACGATCGCACTAAATATCGTAGACCTCACCATAGTGGCAGATCTTATCGCCGATAAAGTTGACTCAACTCTAGAGCTAAATCTGAAATAAGAGCGCCATGGTGCTGATTGATAAAACTGAGCTCTTCACCCATGCTTTTATGGCCCCACAAGATTAGTTTTAGACCCGCCTGATTAACTTGATTTAAGAACTGAGGGCTAAGTAAATTAATATGCGGATGCAAAAAATCTATTTTGTCTATTATAGGCAGGGATCTTAATAAACTTATCCATAAATTTTTATGGTCAAGCAATAAACCTAAAGCATAGCTTTTATCAAGTTTCCACACTAAAGATAGTATGGCTGGATCAAAGCTTGAAATGATCATATCTAGTTTATTCTTATGAGGCTTTATTACTTCAAGTACAGCAGCGATACTTTTTAAGCCCTTGCTAATCGTGGTTTCTTTGAGCTCAATATTGATAAGTTTTTTAGGAGGCATATGATTGAGCACTTCAGCCAAACTCGCTATTCGATAACCAGAGCAATAATTATCACTGGTCTGATAAAGTCTAGCTACCTCGCTTGAAGAAAGCTGATCAATGTAATGATCTACCCCTGTCAGCCTTAATAAATGCCGATCATGAAAGACAAAAGGAACGTCATCCTGGCTGAGCTGTACATCAAACTCAACACCATCAAGGCCTTGATGAAGAGCGCTTGTAAGTGCTGCCAAACTATTTTCTAGATGGAGCGAAACCAGACCTCGATGAGCGAGATATAACATATGCTCAGCTGAAAGATGCAACCGATGTTCACGCTTGTTTAGACTCTTCGCCAAGCTATTGGCATAGATACTGAGCAGCATGTTAACCCCGAGGTCCAAATAGTTTGGAGCCAATTCTTAAATAGCTGGCACCATGAGCGATTGCTTCACGAAAATCTTCGCTCATACCCATGGATAAATCTAAACCAAAAAGCTGGCCCAGAGCATGAAGGCGCTCAAACCAAAAAGCAGGCTTTCTTGATGCCACCACTGGACATACCATCATCAGACCCAATAAATTTAGCATAGGCAAAGCTTTAATCTCCTTGATTGCATCAGCTAAATCTGCTTGTGTAAAACCTTGACGATGATCATCAGGATTAAGATTAACCTGTAAAAATATGTCAATATTTTTGGTGGCTATTTTATCGAGTAATTCAGCATGTCTAACCTGGCAAATACTGTGAATAACATCAGCACTAGCTATTAGTTTTATTTTATTGGTCTGAATAGCCCCTAAATAGTGCCACTTAATACCATCAAGCTTATTCTCACGAGCAAGCTGCTGTTTCATAGACAGCTCTGCTGCGTAGTTTTCACCAAAATCACGCATACCAAGCCGATAGGCCTCAACAATAGCCGTAAAACTCTGGCCCTTTGATACGGCAATCAAGCTAATTTCATGGAGGTCCCGGCCTGCCATCTGACAGGTATCAGCTATTTCTTGTCTCAGTGGCTCTAAGTTCATGATTTATTTTCTTAGCTGGCGTCGCATACGAGACTGACGCCATAGTTGTCTAATTCTAGACGGCTTATATAAACCAAAGCTAAAAATAAATGCTGCCAAAATACCACCAAAATGAGCGGCACTGGAGATATTATTGGCTGATACGGCATATAAAACTTCGAGACCGATAGTCACATAAACCATCTGACGGCCACTGAGCGGCAGAATACCGAAGATATACATTTGTTGCTGCGGCCAAGCCAGACCCCAAGCAATCAGTAAGCCAATTGTTGCCGCTGAAAAGCCCAAAACAATAGAGTTACTAAGACCAAGTAAATATGACAAACAAACCAGCGTGCCACCTAAGAGAATTGCTGCCATCACAAATATTAAAAAGCATTTTTCCCCCCAGCGTTCCTCAAGCTGCGGACCAATCATGTACAAAAGCAGACAGTTAAAAATAACATGCAACGGTGAACTTCCATCATGCAAAAAAGCATAGCTAATCATGCGCCAAACTTGAGCACTAGCTATTACCGCATGAGGATCTAAAACCAATAAACGATAAACTCCGGCTCCTAGTTGGCTATGGCCAAACACGGCAAAGAGCAAAAAAGTCGCAATAATGATGATTAAGAAACTGGTGACAGTGGGCGTTGGGTTACTAAATCCTAATTGATTCCTCATTTCATGTCCTTCGCTATCACCGGCTTGAAAAAACCGGCCATGCCCATATGATCAAGGGGCAGATTTATCCGCGAAATATAGTTTAGGGAATCGTAATGAGCAAGCTGCCTATAACCCCTCAGGGTTTTGAAAAATTATCCAAGGAATTAGACCATTTAACCGGTGTAGTACGGCCACAGGTGATCGCTGATATCGCAGAGGCCAGAGCACATGGTGATATTTCAGAAAACGCCGAATACGAAGCTGCTAAAGAACGTCAAGGCATGGTTGAGGCACGCATTCGCTTTTTAAAATCGCGCATTCTGCTTTACAACGTGGTTGACCCCAAAACGCTCGAAGGCAATAAAATCACTTTTGGTGCTACTGTGTCGATTGTTGACTGTGAAACAAATAAAGAAGACAGTTTTCAGATTGTTGGTGAAGACGAAGCCGATCTCAAAGAAAAGCGCATCAGCATCACTTCACCGCTAGGTCGAGCTTTAATCGGCAAAGCAGTAGGCGATGCGGTTGAAATTAACACCCCCAAGGGCATTAGAGAATGCGAAGTGACAGCAGTACGTTTTTAGATAAAAATATCGCGACCCTTAAAGGAGTTGGCGAAAAGACTGGCCAAGCTTTAGCTGCAAACGGTGTTGTCAGTATTTTTGACGCCTTACTCAGAGTCCCCAAATCAATTGTCGAAGAAATGGCCTGCCCTGGTTTTGCTCACATGGAAGCCGGCCGTACCTATGTGGCCACCGGCACGGTAATGGCTACCAAAGTTACTGGTATGGGTGTGAAAAGACGACTAGAAGCTATCATCGAAGATGATTCTGGCCGTATGTACGCGGTTTTTTTTGGTAATGCTGTTAACTATGCAACTAATATTTTAAAGCATAAAGCAACTGTGGCCCTTATTGGCGAGGCCAAAAACTTTCTTGGCCGTTTACAAATGGTTCATCCTAAACTTCCTCCGCCTAACAGCAATCTGATAGAACCAGCTAGTCAATCACAATACTCGCAAATAGCCGGCATCAGCCCGCAGGTTTATAAAAAACTGATTGAGCAAAGTCTGAAACTTATTGCCGAACATAATCTAGAGCACCTAGCTGAGCATACTTTAGAGGCTTACCAGCTAGCCCCCCTTCAGCAAGCACTGTTAAAAATCCATAAACCTGATTCAGGCACTAATGCTTGGGATCAACGCAGCCAAGACTCTCACTTTAAGCGTCTGGCTTTCGAAGAGCTACTGGCTTTTTATCTACGTATGTTTGGTGAGCGAGCACCAAGTAAGCATACTCAGTCTTACCTAATTCCTCCACTGGCTTGTGAAGACCTAAGCAATAACTTCCTGCCCTTTGCTCTTACTAAAGCTCAAGAACGGGTTATTAGCGAAGTAATCAGCGATTTAAGCACAGCTCAAGCAATGACCAGACTAATTCAGGGAGACGTTGGTTCAGGCAAAACTGCCGTAAGCGCTTGTATTGCCCGCCATGTGATAAGCTCAGGGCTTCAAGTAGCGATTATGGCCCCCACAGAGATCTTAGCTGAGCAACTCTTTAGTGTTTTTACTAAACTTTTTGCCAACACTGCCACCATTGCTTTTTTAAGCGGCAGCACCAAAGCTAAACAACGTCGCGAAATTGTCAGTCAGATAAGTATGCACCAGATACATATAATCATCGGTACTCATGCACTGCTGAGCGAAGATCTAAGTTTTGCTAGATTAGGTTTAGTTATTATTGATGAACAACATCGCTTTGGTGTTAATCAGCGCGCAGCTTTAGTTGAGCGTTTTTCGCACAATAATCTTCACCCTCACTTACTGGTCATGTCAGCCACCCCGATTCCACGCTCATTAGCGCTTACCATTTATGGCGATCTTGATTTGTCGGTTATCGATGAACGGCCACCTGGGCGAGTAGCTATTAGTACCAAGATTATGCAGGGCTTACCACTGACCAATCTTGAGCGTTTATGTGAAAGGATTATCCTAAGCGAGCAAAAAGCCTTTGTGGTATTTCCCCTGGTTGAAGAATCAGAACATTTTGACTTAGAAAACGCCACCAAAGCAGCTCTTCACTTACAAGAAAAATTTGGGACCAATAGCACACGTCTTTTAACCGGCAAAATGAAATCAGATGAAAAACAAGCATCCATGCAGGCCTTTCGCGATAATCACATTCGTTTTTTAGTATCCACTACTGTAGTAGAAGTCGGTGTAGATATTCCTGATGCCACCTGCATGATTATCATCCATCCTGAACGCTTTGGTTTAGCCCAGCTACACCAGCTACGAGGTCGCGTCGGCCGTGGCCAACTTGCCAGCTTTTGCTTTTTACTCACCGACATCAAAAATCGCTTTGGCACTGCTTTTAAACGCCTTGATGCCATGTGCCGTAGCGATAATGGCTTTGAACTGGCTCAAGTAGATCTCGACCTCAGAGGTCCCGGTGAACTTTTAGGCACCAAACAAGCAGGGCTACCCAATTTTTTAGTCTTTAACTACAGTGATTTTGGCCACTTAGTTGAACCAGCAAAAAAACACGCCCAAACACTAGCAAAAGTCGGCCCTAATCCCCAAACCAGACATCTTTTTCCTAAACAAAACGCTCATTTTTCATAAAAGCACGCCCAGGCAGATTTACAAACATCTCAAGCGTTCTTAGAGTCTCTTCGATTTAACACACAGACAAGACATTGACATTTGGGTTCTAAAATAACATAGTGCGCTATGATTAATAGGTTATATATTATACTTTATTTTTTACTTGTTTTTGTTCTTTTCGCTTGTGCTGGCGAGCTTCCTCAACCTGTGCTTCTTATCGAAAACAGTGATAAGCTAACTAGCTTAAAAAAAGAGGCTAAAGCTAAAATAAGCCTAGCTAAATCTAGGCTTTGTGAAAACTATCAAAAAAGAGATGTTAGTCCAATTGGATATTCTTACGCAATAGCAATCATAAATATGAGGAGTCAATCTCGAACTTCAAGTAGTGCTTTAAATGATCCATTTGAGATGCATTCAGACATTTTATGTGCCTTAGAGGATAAAGATGAAAAAGCATTGTTCATCAATGATATATTAGAGGAATATAGTGATCATGGAATAAGATATCCAGCTGAAGAAAAAAAGCTGGAATCATTGATAGAGGCATTGAAAGTTGGCTTTATCGCTGGTCACCCACTGGTAGGTGTATTATTATCTACCTCTGGACACCAAATTATGGCTGCATTCAGAGATAATGGAGATTTTTATATTATTGATTCTATGGGTGGAATAGTACTCAATGCAGAAGTTTTAGCTGGCAAACTTAATCAAGCAGATATAAGTGATAAAAATGGTTTTTTAATTAAATTCAGTGGCAAAAATATCAGCACGAGTCTACAGAAAGGTGGCAATGACTGTATAAGATTGGCTGGTCTTTATCTCAGACAGATTATCCTAGAAAATGACCTTGATGCTTATGAAAAAGTCAATGGAGCCTTTGTTGATGGCTTACTTAAAAAATTTGAAGATATCGATAAAATCAAGCAGGCCAGAAAGCTCAGTAGAGTAAAAGAAAATATCGATCGAGATCGAGATGAATTTATGACTTCTTGGGATCATCGAAATTATGGCATAACGACGCACGATGATGGTTATAAGGGTATTGAGATTGGTAGTTTAAGACCCATGAGCCATGGTGGTAAAGAACATGAAACTAGCCATTTGATAAATCTATGGAAAGTTAAGAAGGGCTTAGATGCTTGTTTTTATCTGTCTCGTATTTTTGTAACACAAGACTGTGATGCTGGTATAAATTTTTGTGTTGAAGGTAAAAAATCTAAGAATATATTTTTTCATAACTATATAGACATAAACCAAATATCAGTCATGGCTGATAATAACACAGAAAATCATGTTAGCAGGCTGAGTAATTTAAATGAAAAATTATCGTCTATTTTAGATAAATACAGCAATTATGCTGACCATGCTATTATATACCATCATGCTAGTAGATTTTTTTACCTTGTTAAACTGAACAATTGATTATGTCGACCTTGGTATTAGTACCTCGGTGACCAGAAAAAGCAGGCTCATCGGCGTATTTGAAACTAGGCACTCAAGCTCCAGCCTCAGGGGCAAATTATCAACGTGGTCAGACATAGTTGAGCCATTTTCGACTGGATGCTCGCTAATATACGCGCTAAAATGGTGGCTCTCTTTAATCACGGCGTCGACCACTAACTCGCCAATCGTCTGCTTGGGGCCAGGATAAATCAGCGAAATAGCCTCACGAACCTTCACGGGATCTGCTCAGCTGTGATAGCAAACTTCGCTGACTTGCTCAGCGTTTGGTTGCTTACGATGTGGTCAGCTTGCATGATCAGCATCGGGGCAGCTATGACTTTTGAGAAACCTATCGCGGTTTTGATTTGATTGGGGACCACATTGATTAAAAACTGGCCAAACTCGGTCATTTTTTCGATTAGATAAGCATCAAAGCTTTTCCCCCAATCACGAAGCCCTTTAAGAAAAGACGGCTCACCTTTGGACGCTGACCATAAATCTTCAACTGCGAAAGTTAAAGCCACCACACCAGCTGTAGCCGCAGCACTCAAAGGATTAATAGACACCAAAGCTAAACCTGCTTTGATTGCTAAAAACACCAAGGCCTCGCCTAAAGCAATGACACCTAAGCGAAGAAGCTTAGAAGTGGTATCAGATGACTGCATATGAATTGACAAGTTTGACTAACTTACTCAAAAATAACTTTGACTTTATCGATGAAATAGTTTTCATCGACAATAGCATCTTTCGTATTGACGGGAACAATGAGACCTTGCTCGATAAGCTTTAGTGTATCTTGCAGTACACCATCTTTCATGGGGGAAATAATCCATCTATTATCAGCAGTCCCATCAGCGTTGTCGTCGAAGAAGATAGTGGTTTTATCACCAATAATAAAAAGTTTACCTCCCTTGGCCTGAAACTGATTTTCTTTCCAGAAATTGTAATCATCTTGGATACCGTAATGGCCCGGCATGAAAATGAGCTCTGTCATAGAAATTGCTTGTTTAGATGATCCCTCGATGATAAAGGTGTCTTGGTCACGCTTACCGAAGGCTGTGAATTTTAAAGTCGATCGGCTTTCAAGAAGATTTATTACCTCAGCAAGATCTTTGCCAAAGGTGCGCAAATAAATTGAATATTTGCCGGCGTGTTCTGTTTCCAGCCACGTAATAAATTTATAAAAAGAAGGGAAAATGACCATTTCTTGGTGCGATAAAATCTCGATCATCTTATTGAAGTTTTCTTTATATTGCCGGTAAAGATCAGGATGAAATTCGGTTAAATATTTAGGAAACTGTTCTATGATGGCGTGTTTTTTCTTTTTCATCTGGTCGCTACCGCGAGGCAAATTGGGGTGTGTTCGAGCAATGTTGTCCATAACAAAATTGGCATATGACTGTTCTTTAGAACTATCCCACTTATGATATGTGCCGTCTGCCAAAATCTCATTGATGGTGGTGGGCACATCCTTATTCTGTGCCGTATCAAGTGCAATGATAGTTTTATTGATATCGACGTTAATAACAATTTTTTCTTCACCAATATCTGCAGCAACAACGTGAACAACTTGTTGGACAAAAAGAGCAAATGCAATGATGGCTCGTCGGATCATTTCCTTCTCCTAGGTGTAATAAAAGAGGCAAAAAGACAAGGTTGTTTAGCTTTAGAGGAAGGGCTCTACCCCACTGAATATTAGGACCAAAGGGCGTTTATCCTTCAACCGGTTCCCAGTAAAACTATGCTCATTTTCTGGCCAACAGCTGACCTGGGCCCCAAAAACAACGCTGGGCCTTGGATCTTTATTTCATGATCCTTGTTTCTAGGTTCAATTTCCTAGAAACCTTGCCCATGTAGCTTTTTTTAAGAGATTTGGTACATGAACTAAATCAAAAAAAGGCGTTTATGGTGCCTATAAGCTCCTCCTATGCAGATGAATACTGGTTTTCTTGGTGCAGCTTGAGCTCTGATCATCTTCACTACTGCTTGAGTCTGAGTCAGCATCATTATGATGAAGGGTAGAAATCGCTACAGATAGTTCTTCCGCATCGCCACAGTAAACTTGATGGCCAGGTTCGGTTTGAGTGGGGCAAAAATCAGTCTTACAGTCTTGGCTGGTTTGATCGGTTTTACAAGCTTTTTTTTGTACTTGCTTAGTTTTTTGTTGGTTGTGCATGGCGTTGGCACCGAGCGACAAAGCCATGGTAAGGAAAATAGTTGAAAAAATCATTGATGTTTTCATAGACCTACCTCATGTAGTTTTGAGTTCTTGCTAAGCCAAGCAAGTGGATATAGGTATTCATTCCTTAAAAATTTCTAGCCCCCAGTTTGGGCCATGGAAAATAAACGACGAGGCTTGTTGAGCCCGGGGTGGAATGAAACCTTGCTAGCCATCCTAGCTTTTATGCGCTCAAAAATTTCTTCTTCACTATCAGGCTTCGAAAAACCAACATCAGTACCATTAGGATCATAAAGACAGGTATAAAGCTTACCAGCAGCGCTCAAGCGCAAGCGGTTACAATAGTCACAAAAAGGCATCGTGTCAGATGCTATTAAACCAAAGCTAGTGTCATGCCAAGAAAATAGCTCAGCCGGATCACTCTTATCTATGCGTCCCAAGCTGTTAACCGAGCCTATACGTTCTAGAATCTCTTGGCCGCTCATAAAATGTTTTTTGACAAAATTATCTGCTGAGCCAGTATTCATGAGCTCAATAAATCTTAGTTGAATAGACAATTTTTGCGACCAAAATAAAAAATCAGTCAACTCATCGCTATTAAGGCCGCGCTGAATGACCGTATTAATTTTAAGCTTAAAACCAAGCTCACGCGCAAGCTTGATATTAGCCAAGACCACAGAAAGATCACCACGAGAGCCCATGATTTGGCGGTAACGTTCAGCTTTAAGTGTATCAAGATGAAAGCTTATGCTGCTGAGACCAGCACTTTTAAGTTTGAGCCCCAAGGGAGCAAAAGCTAAGCCATTAGTGGTAAGCGCCAGTGAGCTTTGGGGACAATGTTCGGCAAAGTAAGCAATAATTTCCGGCAACTCCTGCCTGAGCAAGGGCTCACCACCGGTAAAGCGAATCTTTTTAATCATCAGGCGAGAAAAAACTCTCGCCACACGATGGTATTGATTACTATTCAGCCAAGACTTTTTGCTGGCCGATTGCGCTTGAGCAGGCAGACAATAGCCACACTTGAGCTGACATTGCTCAAGCACACTGATCCGCAAAGCCCACTGATGCCCAAGCATATTTGCTAATTATCACCGGTTTCAGAATCTGGATCAGTTGCTATATCTTTAGGATCAAGTGGAGCTTTATTATCAGGCACCAGAGCGCTTTCTTCCAAGGCATCGAGAACTGATTTTTGGCCATGAGAAGAAGTCATAAAAGACAAAGCAAAATTGGTCACCATAAAGCATACCGCAGCACCAAAAGTTATTTTTGATAAGAAAGTATTGGCACCACGACCACCAAATACGGTATCAGAACCCGCACCACCCAAAGCAGCACTGGCGCCACCACGGTTACCCGGCTGCAGCAAAACTACCATGATCAAAAACAAGGCTACCAACACTTGCAAAACAATAACAAAGGCTAACATTTTCTTATCCTGTGAGTAATTCTAAGAATCTAACTCGTTGACCATAGCCAAAAACGAACCAACCTGCAATGACGCGCCGCCGACCAAGGCCCCATCAACATTAGGCATCGAGACAATTTCTTTGATATTCTGTGCAGTTAGCGAACCACCATAGAGTATTCGCGTGCGAGACGCCCGAGCAAGCCCCCAAGCTTGAGCAAGCATTTGCCTGATCAAGGCATGAGCTTCCTCTGCCTGCTGAGCACTAGCTGAGAGCCCGGTACCAATCGCCCATACTGGCTCATAAGCTAGAATAATTTCCTGATTTTCTAAAACAACTTCAGCAAGAGCTAGGCACTGGCGCTTGATCACATCGTGTAGTTGGCCGCGGTCGCGCTCAATGAGCGTTTCACCAACACAAGCAATAGGAATGAGATCATGTTTAAGACAGGCTGCGACTTTTTTAACGACTATCTCATCATCTTCTAAAAAAAGCCGACGCCGTTCAGAGTGACCAACGATGGCCATAGAAACGCCGAGCTCAGCCAATTGCTCAGCAGAAAACTCACCAGTAAAAGCGCCATGATCCTCATAAAAAACATTTTGTGCAGCAATGCTAAGCTTAGTGCCAACTGCTTTTTGCTGCAAAAAATCAAGGTGCAGTGAAACCGGAGCCAGAGCTACTTCTACCTGTTTAAGATTGCTGGTTGCAGGTATGAGTGAGCTTAAAAAATCACCAGCACTTTTTTTACTATGATTAAGCTTCCAGTTAGCAACTAACAGAGCAGAACTCATACTACACCCGTATAAAAGCCTAAGGCCTGCAATCCTGGCAAAGCCTTTCCTTCCAAAAACTCTAATCCCGCACCACCACCGGTTGAGACAAAGCCAATTTTATGAGCCAAACCGCAATGATTAAGAGCAGCAATCGAATCACCCCCACCAATCATGCTTAAGCCATTTGCTTCAGCAACAGCTTTAATGATCTGATAGGTGCCGTGGGCAAACTCATCAATTTCACACATACCTAAAGGGCCGTTCCAAAAAATGGTTTTAGACTCGGCTATGACCTGAGAAAATTTATCGACCGTAGCAGGACCAATATCGAGCCCGATTTGATTAGCCTTAAAATCGCCTGATAAAATGGTATCTATCTCAGATTTTTTATTGATATCAACAGCAACCACATGATCAACTGGCAAACATACGGTCACACCAAGCTCATCAGCTTTTCTCAGTAGATTATAAGCCTGGCCAAGCTTATCGTCTTCCACCAAACTAGCACCAACATTGAAGCCCTGCGCCTTAAGAAAGGTGTAGGCCATGGCACCACCAATTAAAATAGCATCCACTTTTTTCAAGAGCTGCATGAGAACACCGATCTTAGAACTCACTTTAGCCCCACCAATAATTGCGACAAAAGGCCGGGCAGGATTACGCATCATGCTTGTAAAAGCTTCAATTTCTCGCTTTAACAATAGACCACCCATGGGCCTTGCAAAAAATTTACTAACACCATCAACAGAGGCATGAGCTCGATGAACACAACCAAAGGCATCGTTAACGTAAAAATCGATGTTTTTGGCTAATAATTTAGCAAAAACCGCATCATTTTTTTCTTCACCACCATGAAAACGTAAATTTTCAAGCATGGTAACACTGCCCGGCACAGCACTAGCAATAATACGAGCCACACCATCACCAACACAGTCATACACAAAGGTCACTTCTTGGTCTAATAAATCACGCAAATAATTAGCTACCGGCTCTAAACTCAAGCTTGAACGTGGCTTCCCCTTCGGTCGCCCCAAATGAGAAATGACTACCAGCTTAGCCTGGGCCCTAATTAGCTTACGCAGTGTTGGTAGGCTGAGCTCAATGCGCTGGGCATCAAGAATATAACCATCATCGCTGATAGGCACATTAAAATCGACCCGACATAAAACACTTTTTCCTGCTAGATCTTCTTGGTTGATGTCATCAAGCCAGCAAATAGCCATTACTACCCTCTAAGCACTCATTAATTCAAGTAAATCAACGGCCCGATTAGCGAAACCCCATTCGTTATCATACCAAGCCAAAATTTTTACTAAATCGCCATCGATTACCTGCGTGGAGAGGGCATCAACAATCGATGAGCAATTGGTCCCCACCATATCAATAGAAACAATTGGCTCATCGCAATAACCAAGCACACCCTTAAATTTGCCTTCAGCGGCTTCTTTAAGGTACGAGTTTAGCTGCTCAACGTTGGTATTTTTACTGATCTGGCAGACCATATCAATCAGGCTCACATTAGGCGTAGGTACCCGAATCGCCATCCCCTGAAAACGACCTTCTAGCTCAGGCATTACTAAAGCAATGGCTTTAGCAGCACCAGTTGTGGTAGGAATCATCGACAAAGCAGCCGCTCGCGAACGACGTTTATCTTTGTGATGCATATCAAGAATACGCTGATCATTGGTGTAGCTATGAATAGTCGTAACCGAGGCTTTTTTAATACCTAGATGTTCATGCAAAACTTTTGCGACCGGCGCTATGCAGTTGGTCGTACAAGATGCCGTTGAGATAATTTTCATCTCCGGCTTAAAATCAAGGTGATTTACGCCATAGCAAATAGTCGCATCAGGCTTGTCGCTGGCCGGCGCGCTTAAAAGCACCCGTTTGGCGCCTGCTTCTAGATGCGAAGAAGCTTGGTCGCGGCTTAAGAATATGCCGGTTGCTTCTAACACTGCGTCAACACCTAAATCTCGCCACGGCAAATCGCGCGGATCTTTTTTGCCAAAA
>Ga0075152_10001551_pt1 | contig 16536 bp, 16 predicted proteins | sample JI61114C2DNA_FD_70964 | JGI IMG/M metagenome (GOLD analysis project Ga0075152, IMG submission 70964) | Wastewater effluent complex algal communities from Wisconsin, to seasonally profile nutrient transformation and Carbon sequestration -... | ecosystem: Engineered > WWTP > Effluent > Algae...
AGGCCGTGTCGTCGAGGAAGCGACGCCCTTCACGCAGGACCCACTCGTCGGAGCCGGGCGCCGGCTCGCTGGGCTCCGCGGGCGCGCTGGGTCCCGCGGGCGCGCTCGGCTCCGCGGGCGCGCGGGGCCCCGCGGGCGCGCTGGGCCCCGCGGGCGCGCTGGTCGGGCTCGAGCAGGCGAGCGCCGTCAGCAGCGGCAAGAGCAGCGCCCGGCGGGTCGGCATCACGGCGAGCTTAGCCGTTCACCGGGGGCGAGGGGCGGCCCGTCGGCGGCCCGGGACCGCGCAGGCGCCCTGGTCGTCGGGCGGGTCGGGGGGGCTGCGCGCCTGTCCCGGCGGACATCCTGCGTCCGGGCGCTCGGCGCTCAGCCCGGGCTGCGGCGCGCGAGGTAGATCCGATAGTCGCCGGGGTTCATCTGGAATTTGAAGCGGTGGAACACCAGCGTGCAGCCGTCGCGGGTGACCGAGCTCGGACAGGTCTCCCAGGTCGCCTCGCGCAGCTGCGTGATCTCCTGCGGCGGCGCCCACGGCTCTCCGAGCCCCGCGCGCGCGGTGTAGAACACATTGAGGGCGTCGGGCTGGTTGTTCGGGGTGAGGACGATCGGGAAGGTCGAGCCGAAGAACAGGTGCAGACCGTCGGGCGAGAGCGTCGGGCACACGTTGATATGGTTATAGTTCGGGTCGTCGCTGATCCCGGGGAGCACGACGGCCGACGGCGCGTCGAAGGGCGCCCCGGGCGGGCCGTCCGGCGCGCGGCTGGCCTCGTGGAAGCGCCAGCTCGCGCTGTTCAGGTCCGGGTTCGGCGGCCCGTCCTCGCGCTGGAAGATCATTCGCCCGCCGTCCTCGGTGAAGGTGGCGATCGACTCGTGCAGGAGGGTGGCGATCGGCGGAGCCATCGGCACGGGCGCCGACCACAGGCTCCCGTTCCAGGTCGCGACGAAGAGCTGGTCGTCGAATCCGGGCCGGCCGGCCAGGATCAGCTCCGCGTCGCCGCGCAGCAGGCTCGGATGATCGAGGCCGAAGTTCAGCCCGGGCCAGGCCGCGAGCAGCGCCCCGACGACGAAGGGCTCGTCGAGGCTCGCGCGGTTCGAGCGGTGCGGCCGCTTCCCGCTCGGCGTGCCGGCCATGTAGACGAGACCCAGGCCGCCCGGCGTGATCCGTGGCGAGGATGGCGCGTCGCCGAGCTGGGCGTCGGGCAGCTCCTCGACGCTGTCCCAGACGCCGGGCGCGAGGCCCCAGCAGTCGGCCGGCGCGCCCGTGCTCGAGTCGTCCGGCAGGTCGGGCATGGTTGGGGTCGTGGTGGTGATCCCGTCGGTCGGGTCCGCGCCGATCGTCGTGCCGCCGGTCGTCGTATCCTCGCTCGTCGGAGCGGCGCCCGTGCTCACCTCCTGCGGGCCCGTGCTCGCCGCGCCCGTCGTGCCCGTCGTGCCCTTCGTGCCCGTCGTGGGGTCGCCCGACCCGCCCGCCGCGTCGAAGGCGGGATTTGTCCGTGTACACGCGACGACGAGCAGGACGGTCAGGTGAGGCAGTGGACGCGCGAACACGGCCCGAGTCTCGCATACCGCGGCAATCGTGTCGCGGCTCGAGCGCGAGGTTGGCTCCTGATGATTGACTGGTTGCGGGGATCGAGTCGATAAAGTCGATCGAGGCCCACCAGGGAGTGCCGATGACCGCCGCGATCGAGCTCGACGCGCTGACCAAGACCTACGGCGAGCTCGTCGCCGTCGACCGGATCTCCTTCACGGTGCCCGAGGGCCAGATCTTCGGGTTCATGGGCCACAACGGCGCCGGCAAGACGACCACGATCCGGATGCTGCTCGGCCTCACCCGGCCGAGCGGCGGCGGCGCCCGGGTCCTCGGCCGCGACGTCGTCGCCGACAGCCTCGCGGTCCGCGGCCTGTGCGGCTTCCTGCCGGCCAGCTACGGCCTGCCGCGCGACATGTCCGCCCTCGACTTCCTCGCCTACGTCGGCGCGATGTTCGGCCTGCCGCGCGCCGAGGCGACCGCCCGCGGCCGCGCCCTGCTCGAGCTCTTCGACCTCGGTCCGGTCGCGGGCAAGGCCCTCGGCGGCTTCTCGACCGGCATGGCGCAGAAGGTGGGCCTCGCCCAGGCGCTGATCGGACGCCCCCGCGTGCTCTTCCTCGACGAGCCGACCAGCGGCCTCGACCCGCTCGGGCGCCACCACTTCCTGACGCACATCCGCGACCTCGCGCGCGACCAGGGCGTCACCGTCCTGTTCTCCACCCATATCCTCGGCGACGTCGAGAGCATCTGCGAGCAGGTCGCGGTCATGCACCACGGCCGCCTGCTCGCCTGCGGCGCGCTGCAGGCCCTCAAGGCCGAGCGGCGGGCCGCGACGATGGACGACCTGTACCTCGACCTGGTCCAGGGGGCAGCTTGAGCGCCGGCCTGATCGGTCACGAGGTCCGCGCCCTCCTGCGCGCCCGTCGGACCCGCCTCGCGGTCGGCCTCATGCTCTACGCGGTGCTCGGCGCGGTCTTCTTGCTGGCGCGCCCGCCGGCCGCCGTCGCCGCCGCCGCGACCGAGTGGTTTCACGCCAGCGACCCCGCGTTCGCGCTGTTCCTGTTCGTGTGGACCGACCTCGCGCTCAACAAGCTGGCCGCGATCCTCGGGGTCGTGCTCGCGGGCGGCGTCGTCCGCGAGGACCAGGCCCGCGGCCTGTTGCCGCTGCTGTGGGCCAAGCCGATCACGCCGGCGCGCTACTTCCTCGGCAAGCTGGCCGCCGCCGCGATCGTCTTCACGATGCTGCTCGGCGGCGCGGCGCTGATCGGCCTGCTCGTGTTTCCGTGGCAGGTCGCGGGCTTCCGCGCCGGCCCCTTCCTCGTGGTCAGCGGCGTGCACCTCGTCGGTGCGCTGTTCGCCGTGGTGCTCAGCGCCACCGTCGCGGTCCTGATCCCGCGGCGCCTGACCGCGATGCTCACCAGCCTGATGATCCTGCTCATGCTGGTCGGCAGCGCCTTCATCGGCTTCTATAACCCCGCGTGGGCCGACTACGCCGCGCTAAACCCGTTCTATCACGCGGTGTGGCTGCTCGGGCACGTCGACGGGCTGACGCTCGCCCACGTCGCGCGGCCGCTGACGATCATCCTCGTCACTCACGCGATCGTCGTTGCGGTCGGGGTCGTCGCCGTCCGGAGGATCGAGGCATGAGCCGCATCCTCAGCCCCTACGTGCGCGCCGAGCTGCGCCTCGCGCTGCGCCCGCGCCACCTCGGCCTGCTGCTGTTCGGGGTCGGCATCGCCGTGCTCGACGCCGAGCTGACGCCGCGCTTCCCCGCCTTCGCGCTCGAGTTCATGCGCAGCTCGCTTCGCCTCGAGACGATGGCCGACCTGATCCTGATCAACGACTACCTGGCGCTCTATATGATCGTCCTGTTCGCCGGCGCCTTCGAGCTGATGCGCGTCCACGTCGGCCCGGCCGAGGCGCGGGAGCTCGACCTCTACCTCGCCAAGCCGATCTCTCGCGCCCACTTCATCGCCGCCCGCAGCGCGCCCGCGCTGCTCGTCAGCGTCGCGCTCGGGGTCGGCGTCTCGGTCGCCAACGCCGTCACCCTGCAGCTCTGGCTCGGCGACGTCGCCCTCGCCCCGATCCTCGCGATCAGCGTCGCCATCACCGCCTTCGTGCTCGTCCAGCTCGCGCTGCTCAACCTCGCCTACCTGTGGCTCCGCGAGGTCGAGCACGCCGTCCTGCTCGCGTTCGCGGTAGCGATCGCCCCGCTGCTGACGACCTCGGCGCTGATCTACCGCCCCGACGTGTTCGTCGGCCGGGAGTCGGCGCTGTTCGCCGCCTTCCCGGCCTCGCTGATGTGGCACGGCGGCGTGTCCCTCGGGACAGCCCTCGCTCTGCTCGCGGGCGCCCTCGTCCTCGCCGCCGCGCTGGTGGCCCTCGCCGCGCGCCGACTCGATCGCCGCCCCGACCTGTAGCGCCGCGAAGGCGCGCCGCGGGGCGTGTGCACAAGTGCGCCTGCGCGCGGGGCCCCGGGCGTGTTGACGGCGAGCGGCTCACTGCCCATAGAATGCAGACGGCCCTCATGCGATTCGCCCCGACCCCCGCCAATGAAGCCGAACGCCTCGAGGCCCTGCGCAGCTGCGGCATCCTCGACAGCGAGCCCGAGCCGCAATTCGACGAGATCGCCAAGCTGGCGAGCCAGCTGTGCGCCGTGCCGATGGCGCTGGTGAGCCTCATCGACGCCGACCGGCAATGGTTCAAGAGCAAGGTCGGCGTCGCCGCGACGGAGACGCCGCGCGATGTCTCGTTCTGCGGCCACGCGATCGCCTCCGGCGAGCCGCTCATCGTGCCCGACGCCCTCGCCGACGACCGCTTCTTCGACAACCCCTACGTCGTCGACGACCCGAGCATCCGCTTCTACGCCGGCATCCCGCTGGTCCTCGAGGGGGGCCTCAGCGCCGGCACGCTCTGCGTGCTCGACCGCGTGCCGCGGGACATCACGCCCGGCCAGTTCGACGCGCTCTGCATGCTCGCGCGCCAGGTGACCACCGAGCTCAAGCTGCGCCGGCGGCTGGCGATGGCGCAGGCGCAGGCGCGAGGCGAGTCGTCGAGCCCGTCGACGCTCCCGTCGCAGGTCCTCACCGGGCGGACGCCGCTGCCGCAGGAGTCGGTGATCGCGGAGCGCTACCGCGTCGACCGGCTGCTCGGCGCGGGCGGGATGGGGGTCGTCGTCGCCGCCGAGGACCTGAAGACCGGCGGCCCGGTGGCGATCAAGTTCCTGCTGCGCGAGGAGATGAAGCTGCCCGACGGCCGCGAGCGCTTCGTCCGCGAGGCGCGGGCGCTGCTGCGCCTGGCGAGCGAGCACGTCGTGCGCATCCTCGACGTCGGCAACCTCGCCAACGGCGCGCCGTTCATCGTGATGGAGTACCTCGAGGGCGAGGACCTGCGCGCCCGGCTCGCCGCGACCGGGCCGGGTCAACCGCGTGAGGTCGTCGACCTGATGCTGCAGGCCTGCGAAGCGGTGCGGAGCGCCCACGCCTGCGGGATCGTGCACCGCGATCTGAAGCCGGCGAACCTGTTCCTCGAGCGCCGCGAGGACGGCGGGACCACGCTCAAGGTGCTCGACTTCGGGGTCTCGAAGCTGCAAGACGCGGCCACACGCGAGGACGCCGCGCTGACCGGCGCGAACATGATGGTCGGATCGGTCTACTATATGGCGCCCGAGCAGATGGAGAACGGCCGCGACAGCGACGCCCGCGCCGACATCTGGTCGCTCGGCGTGATCCTTTATGAGGCGCTGGCCGGCGTGCGACCCTTCGAGGGCGAGAGCGTCGCCGAGGTGTGCGCGCAGGTGATGCTCTTCCCGCACACGCCGCTCGAGCTGCGCCGCCCCGACCTGCCGCCGCAGCTGTGCGAGGTCGTCGCCCGCTGCCTCAACAAGGACCGCGACCAGCGCTTCGCCACCGCCGAGGCGCTGCGCGAGGCGCTGCTGGCCTGTCGCTGACGCGCATCACTCATCGCTCATTGAGTGCGCCGTCAGGACCGAAGCCCCGGCACCGATGGTCGAGGGCCCGCCGCCGCCGGACGAACGCCACAAAGCCAATGTTCGTGGCGAGTACACTGTGGACTGGGCGCTCCGCTTCTTCGGCGGCTACACCCTCATCCACCCCGGGACCTTTCGCGCTCACCATGGCGGCCACTTCGGCGTCGCCGTCCACGCCTCGCGGCGGTTCGGCAGGCGCGGCCGCGGCTACATCGGCGGGGGCCCACGCGGTGACCAGCTCGGCGTATGGGACCTGGCGAGTGCCACCTTCCGTCTGCCACCAGTCACCGTCCGCGTCGCCGAGAGGGCCTTCAGCTTCACACCCGACGGGCGGAGACTCGTCACCGTCGACACCGCCGGTGCGCTGGGCGCCTGGAACCTCGGCAGCATCGCCGACCACCCGAGCGATGCGTTTACCGTCCCGCTGGGCCCGCACAAATTCTCGCGCGTGTGGGTCGTACCCGGTGCGGCCCACGTCGTCGGGCTGGACGCCGGCGCGGCGGCCATCTACCACATCAACCTCGAGACACGCGCAGTCCGGGTCGATCCGCTGGCTGGCGTGGACCTCGAGGCGACCGCGGTATGGACCTCGTTCTCGCGCGACGGCCGACGGGCCGCGCTCAGCGGCCCAAACGCGACCTGGCTCGTCGACCTGCCGGGCGGCCGCGTCGAGGCGGTCCTGCCGGAGGGGCCCTGTCGGACCGTGGAGTGGGCATTCGCGGCGTCCGGCGCGGTGCTCTCATACGGCCTCGAACCATGCGTGAGGAACCCGTGAGCCGCCGGCCACCGGGCGGCCCGCGCTCGGTTTCATATTCCGAACACACTCAGGATCTGCCGCGTCGTCTCGACGGTCTCGCCGACGCTCTTGACCGTTTGGGCAACATTCGCCGCGGTCTCCGCGACGCCCTTCGAGCCGCTCGCCGCCTTCGCCTCGCCGGTCGCGCCTGCCGTCGTCTTGTCCGCCTTGGTTCGCTCGGCGAGGGACTTCTCGATCGTGGCCAGCTTGGCCCGGTATTCGGCAGCGTTCGCGCCGTCGAGGGCCTGTTCGCGCTCGGAGATCGCCCGCGAGTACGCGAGGATCTTGTCGCTTGCCCCGCTCTTGATCGCCTCGACCATCTTGAGCCGCATCTCGATCAGCGTCGGATCGTCGAGGCCGATGATCCGGTGCAACCGACGGATCTTCGCCTCGGCCGCGATCCGCTCCCGGGTGGACAGCCGCTCTCCGCAGCTCTTCTCGTACTTCTCGAGCGTCTCGATCCACAGCACCCGCGTGATCTCGGCGCGCTCGAAATTTCCGGTCTCGATCTCGCCGGCGAACGTGCGCGCATACGGCCAGAAGTCGTGGCCCGCCAGCACCTTCAAGAATCCGCACTCCTTGCGCTTGACCGCCAGTTCCATCGTCTCCTCGTCGATCTGGCCGGCCGCGACGTGATCATAGATGAGAGAAGCGTTGACCTCGTCGTGCTTGCACGTCTCCGCGTACTTCGCCGTCAGCACCAGAAAGCGCTGGACGTCGGGCTTACGCCAGCCCGACGTGCGCGACAGGTTGGTCTCCACGACCGGCAACGACATGCCCCCGTCGATCTTGTCGAGCACGCGATCCGCCGCCTTGACGGGGAGGCACTGGCCCGACGCCGCGGTCTTCTCCAGCACCGCAAACGTCGCCTTGCCAGCCCCCGGCCCGCTCTCGGTCGGCGCGCCCGCCGGCTTGTCCGCCGGCTTGTCCGTCTCCGCGGGCGTGAGCCGGGCGACGCAGCTATCGAGAGCGTAGCGATCCTCCTCCCCCAGGTACACCTGACCCGGCGGTTTCGCCCGCAGGATCTCCACGTAGCAGGACTCCCGGTGCGTCGTGGCGGCGAAGCCAGTGATCGAACTGCGAAAACAACTGTGGTCCCACGTTCCGCTGCTCTGGCACTTCCTCACGCTGGTGCCGATCGTGTGTTGGAGCTCCGGTGAGAACGAATCGGGGGCCATGATGCGCGAGCCACAGGCGGACAGGATCAGGCCCAGTCCGATCACTGCAGGAATAGTGAGGTTCGTTGGCAAGGGCGTGGATTCCTTTTTCTAAAAACGCAGCGAGAACCCCGCGACCCAGGTGCCGCGGGTGGTCCGGTTCATGGCCGGAGAGACTGACACCCTGCGCGCCCTCCAGCGCTCCGACTGGACCCGACGCATCATGCCCACCGCGAACATCGGCACCCCGACGCTCATGAGCACCAGCCCGCTGACGGCCGCCGGGATATGCGGCCTCGGGGCATCCCAGGGATTATCTTCCGACCAATTTATCTCTACCGTGCGTATGCGATGAATCGCCACGATCGAGATCGGCAGGCCGACGAAGGTACCGAGCAGCCCGCCAGCGAGCAGCGCGACGCCTTTCGGCGGCTTCCGGTCGGACCCGTCGGTCCCCAGGCGATGGTTCCGGCGCCGCCGCCCGCCCTCGACCGCCAACGGGACGCCCAGCCCCAGGACCGCCACCGCGGGCAACGCTTGCGACAGCCATAACGTGGGAGAAAGCGGGTCCGCGTTCATCAACGCCAAGCCCGAGATCATCAGCCCTCCGCCGGCGACGCTGAGCAGAACCCCGCTGACGAGCGCGCTCTTCCCGGTCGGCAACGGCGAACGGACCACCGTCACCTCCGACTGCGCCGGTTTCGACCGGGTCGGCTTCGACGGTGTCGGCTCTGGTTCGAACAGGTCGAACGACTCCGACTCCGGTGACGTCGGCTCCGGTGAGGCCGACTCCGGCGGGGCCGGCTCGGGTCCGAACACATCGAAGGCCTCCGTCGCAGGCTCTCGCCCATGCGGCGGCGGTGGTGGCGGCGCCACCAGGAACCTCGCAGCCCCGGCGCTTCGCTGGACCCCCGCCACCTCGGTCGCGTGCACGTCCGGCGACAGCGTCGTCGTCCCGACCGCGAGCACCAGCGCCATGTACGTCGAACAGACTACCATGATAGGCGGACCTCACCACGACCCGCGCCAGTGCCGGGTGGCGTCGATCGTTGCAACCCACATGCCATCGTCAGACCGCGAACGGCGGGCAAACGGCCCGCGCCCCTGTCCACGATTCTGGACAGTCCTCAATCCGCGGCGGTCGCGGCCAACCCGCGCCGAACCATGTTGCGCGGCCCCGCGGGACAGTCGAGGATCTTGGACACCGCTGGCGGATCCCGTGGACTGTCGGTGACAGGGGTTGCACCGCGCGCGATCGGAGCCGCTGTCGACGAAGCTGGACACGGGCGTCGAGATTCTTCGACAGCCCGCGCCGTGCCGCCGATCCGCCCCGGGATCGACGCATCCTGGGCACTTCCGCCCTCCACGAAATTTGACACCGCTGGCGCTCGTCCGCTGTCGGCGTGGCCGCCTGACCGCTGGCATCCACCTGCACGGGGCCCAGTGAGCCGCGGGGGAGCCCGCGGCCGAGAGATTTTCGCACAGTCACGGGCGCGCGGGGAGGCGCGAGCGTGACGGAGCGTCCGGCGCCCTGCGCCGACCGCCGCGAGGCGAAGAGCGAGGAGGCACCGCCGCGCGCGGATCGAGTTATCCTGGGGCCCCGGCATGTCCGACACTCCGAAGATCCCCGAGCTCGAGGCGCGCCTGGCTAATCATGCCCCGGAGGACATGAGCGCCGCCCGCATCGATCTCAGCGTCGAGCTGGCCTGGGAGCTGGGCATGAGCGACGCGCCGCGGCTGCGCGCGCTGTCGCTGGCGGCGCTCGCCGACGCCACGGCGAGCGGCCACAGTCGCGGCCGGGCCGGTGCCCTGCGCAACCTCGGTTATGTCCGCATGTTCGAGGGCGACAACGAGGCGGCGATCGCCGCCATCCTCGAGGCCAGGACCATCTTCGAGGCGCTCGGCGACACCCGCGGGCTGCTGACCACCATCGACCTGCTGGCCAACCTCCACCTCCGCGTCGGCGCGCTCGACAGCTCGCTGGTCCACGCGATGCGGGCGCGCGAGCTCAGCGAGGCGCTCGGTGACACCCGCGGGCTCGGCTGGGCCCACCATAACCTCGCCAATGTCCACAGTCGGCTCGGCGACCGCGTCGAGGCCGAACGTCAGCTGCACGCCGCCGCGGCCTGCTTCACCGCCTGCGGCCATACGGGCGGCCTGGGCCGCATCTTCGGCCTGCTCGCCGACCTGCTCGAGGCGCGGGGTGAGTATGCGGCCGCCGAGCAGCAGCGCCGCGCGGCGCTCGAGCGTTTGACGGCGAGTGGCCACGTCGCCGGGATCGGCTTCGGGCGGCTCGCGCTGGCCCGGGCTTGCGTGCGCCGCGGCGCGCTGGACGAGGCCCGGGCTTGCCTCGCGGCCTCCGCCGAGGTCGGCCAGGCGATCGTCGATCCGGCGTTTCACGCCGAGTTGCGGCTCGCCGGCTGTCGGCTCGAAGTTGCGGCCGGCGCATCGGAGGCCGCCGAGGCCGCGCTCACGGTCCTGCTGCCGACTCTGGAGGCGCTGCGCGATCGCGGGCCCGAGCTGCAGGCGCTCGACCTGCTCGCCGATCTGCGCGAGGGCAGGGGCGACAGCGTCGGCGCGCTGGCGGTCCTTCGGCGTCGCATGGCGCGCGGCGAGGCGAGCCACGACGACGAGGTGCAGGTCCGGGCCCGCAACCTGCAAGTCAGCATGGCGATCGCGGCCGCGGAGCGCGAGGCGCAGGTGGTCGAGCAGCTGTTGCTGCGCACCCTTCCGCCGTCGATCGTGCGCGAGCTGCGGGCCAGCGGGCGCGTCGCCTCGATGCATCACGAGCACGCGACCGTGCTGTTCACGGACCTCGTCGGTTTCACGCGGATCGCCGAACACCTCGCGCCGGCCGCCCTGGTCGCCGAGCTGGATGCGCTGTTCGGGGCCTTCGACGAGGTCTCGCGGCGCCACGGCCTCGAGAAGCTGAAGACCATCGGCGACGCCTATATGGCCGCCGCCGGCGTGCCGGAGCCACGGGGCACGCACGCGCTCGACGCCGTGCTCGCGGCGCTCGAGATCCGCGAACTCATGCGCGGGTGGGTGCGGGCCTCGGCGCCCGCCGGTGCGCCCACGTGGGCGATCCGGATCGGCCTGTCCTCCGGTCCGCTGGTCGCCGGTGTCATCGGCCACGACAAGTTCGCGTACGACGTCTGGGGCGACACCGTCAACACCGCCGCGCGCATGGAGTCGAGCGGCGAGCCCGACCATATCAACATCTCGGCCTCGACCCACGCGCTGGTCGCTCCGTTCCTCGTCTGCACCGACCGCGGCCAGGTCGCGGCCAAGAACAAGGGCGCGATCGCCATGTATTTCGTCGAGCGTCTGGACCCGGCATATACCGACGACCCGGCCGGCGTGCGCCCCAACGACCGGCTGCGCGAGCTCATGGCCCAGCAGCGCGACGCGGGCTGACGTGCGGGCCTGGCGGTGCGCTCGAGTGGCCGTCCGAGGTGTCGCGCGCGGAGCCTCATATACAGACGGAGCCGAACAGCGCGCTGGATTCCAGGTCGATCTGCGGGTCGCTGCAGCTCTGTCCGCCGCCGCAGTCGCGCGCGCCGTTGCACTCGCCGCAGATCCCGAGCGTGAACAATCCCATGACGTTGGCCTCGCCGCAGAAGCCCGACTCGCACGCGCGATTTCCGAGCGGTTCGCCCTGGCAATCGCCGAGGTTGCAGCCGCTGTTGTTCGCCACCGATCCGTCGGCCTTGCAGGTGTACTGGCCGGTGAAGCCCTGCAGGTCGTAGTCGGGGCTGCAGTTGTGCAGCGCGGGATCGGGGCAATCGGCGTTGGATCGACAGGCGCTGCAGGTCGCCACGTCGATGATCCCGGGGATCCCGATGATGAGCTTGCACAGCGGGGCCGCGGGGTCGCTGCAAACCTCGTCGGACATGCAGCCGTCGCCCGGGCCGCCCTTGTTGCACTTCGAGCCGACGTTGCCGACCGGGTTCGGGACCGTGCAGCCGCCTCCCCCGCAGTCCGCGTCGCTGAGGCACTCGCCGCAGAAGCCGCCGATGGCCGGGACGAGGAAGCACTTGCCGGACGCACATCCGCAGCCGCTCGCGTCGATGCACAGGCTGTCGTTCGGCTGGTCCGGCGCATCCATACACTGGCCGTCGGTCGTCCCTCCGGTGCCGCTCGTCGAGGTCGACGCCGCGGTCGCCGAGACCATGTCGCAGGCCGCCGTGGTGGTCGTTGTTGTGCTGCTGACGGTGCTCGTCGTCGGGTCGGGCTCGCCCGTGCTCCCGAGGGTGGTATCGCCGTCGGTCGCCCCGCTGCTGCTGCCGGGATCGGTGGTGGTGGGCGTCGTCGTCGGGGTCGTCGTCGTCATCGGCGTGACGGTGGTCGACATACCGTCGCTGGTGGCCGCCAGAGTCTCGGACCCGGACGCGCCGTCCGAGTCCGCGGCCTTGGGCCCGCACGCGAGGAGTGCGGACCCCCCAAGAATGGCCAGGAGACGGCTGCGTGGCTTCATCGGGGCGAGGATAGACCAAAAACGGCCGTGACGAGCGGCGCCGACTATGGCGATCTCGCCGGGCCCGGATATGCTCGCCCCGACCAGCGCCGCCCCGCTCTTGCGCGCGACCACCTTGATCTGCGCCTCGCAAGTGCGGCCGAATGCGAGTGGTCGGGGTCGTCGCCGAACTTGACCACACCGCCCGCGTCCTTCACGGCACCCGAGCTCCGCCGCGGCCCCATCCCCGCCCGAAGCCCGTCCGAAGCCCGCATTCGCGGACGATTGTGCTCGCCCCCGTCGGCGATGTCCCAGATGAAACCCTTGATACGCGGACCCGAGCGCTCGAGTGTACAAGCCGTGGGACCTGTCGTACGGTGCGAAGCGAGAGACTTCATGATCCCAGGGCTGGTGTCGACTTCGCTCTCGTTCGCGGGACCCTCCATCCAGACCGACCCCGTCGCGGGCTTGACCGCCTCGGCCGGGGCGCACGCGGTCGGCAAGCTGCAGTGCGGCGCCCCGGTGAGCGTCTCGTTCGAGAAGGAGCTTTCACCGAGGCGCTGCTCGCGGATGCGATCCTCGAGATGGCGTATTGTGTGACTGGTATCCAGGGCCGGGGAGCAGAGCCTCGATGTTCAAGCCGCTCACAAACATTCCCGTCGACGTCCGTGGCCCGCGCCCGCTGCCCATCCTCGGAGTCCCGGCCGCGGTGCTCCGGTTCTTCGCCGACCCAGTCGGCCGCATGCGCGCGCTGTACGGTCAATACGGCCCGCTCGCGGCGCTCGTCGATCGCAGCCCCGCGCTGATCCTCGCCTGCGGCGCCGAGCACAACCGAGAGGTCCTGACCCGCCCCGACCTGTTCCAGCACAACAGCGAGATCCCCGTGCGAACGCCCCCTGGCAGCGCCCTGGCCCGCTTTAACCAAGTGCTGCCATTCCTCAACGGCGACGTGCACCATCGCCGTCGCCGCCTGATGCAGCCAGCCCTGCAGCGCTCCGCCATCGAGGCCTACGCGCCTGACATCGCGGCGGTCACCGAGGCCACCCTGCGCTCCTGGCCGACCGGCGTGCAGGTCGACCTCGCGGCGCTGATCCGGGCGCTGACCGCCGCGGTCGTGATCCGCTGCCTGTTCGGCCTCGACCCCGGCGGCCGCGGCGAGGAGCTCGCTCGCAGCGAGGCCGAGCTGCTGCAGGCGCTGTCGTCCCCGCTGACCATCGCCCTGCCGCTGCCGCTGCCCGGGACCCCGTACCGCCGCGCCCTCACCCGCAGCGCCGCGTTGGAAGGCCAGCTGCGGGCGCTCCTGGTGGCCAAGCGGGCCCAGTCGCCGGCCGGCAGCGACGTCCTGGCGACCCTGCTCGCTGCGCGCGACGAGGCCGGCAACGCCCTCACCGATGGTGAACTGCTCGGCGAATGCAACGGTCTCTTTGTCGCCGGTCACGACACCACCGCGCAGACCCTGGTGTGGACGATTTTCCTGCTGACCCAGCACCCCGAGCGCCAGGCCGAGCTGCTCGCCGAGCAGGACGCGATCCTCGCGGGCGCTCCCCCGCGGCCCGCTGAGCTCCCGCGCCTCCAGCACCTCGACCGCGCGCTGCGTGAGAGCATGCGCCTGCTGCCGGCCACGCCGATGCTGTTCATCCGCGTCTGCAGCGGCGCGGCGACGCTCGGCCCGCACACGCTGCCGCAGGGCACGCGCGTGGTTCTGAGCCCCTTCATCACCCACCGCGACCCCACGCTGTTCGCCGCGCCCGACCGCTTCGATCCGGCCCGCTGGGAGCGCATCACACCCTCGCCCTGGCAATATCTGCCGTTCGGCGCCGGGCCGCGCATGTGCCTCGGCGCAGCCTTCGCGGAGCAAGCGCTGCGGATCATATTGACTATGTTCCTGCAACGCTTCCGTGTCACGATCGCCACAGGCGCAGTAATTTCGCGGGCTGTTCGCGGAATCGCGCTCGCGTCCAAGTACGGTCTGCCAGCCGTGCTTGAGCCTCAAGACGGCCGAATCGCTGCCCCGGCGACGATCCGCGGCGACATCCATCAGCTTGTCCACTTGCCCGGCCGCACGACGCCGGGTTAAGGTCTCGACCTTGTCTGCCGAGTCACCAGATTCTGTGGGTGAAGTCGCTGTCGACGCGGCGGACGGCGTCGTGCGTATGCGGCTGTTCGGCAGCCCCTCCGCGGGGCGCCTGCGGGCGAGCTTCGTCACTCTGCGCGAGTTGCTGGCCCGACACAGCCCGCGTCTGCTGCTGATCGACGGCAGCGGCGTGGTCAAGACCACCGGCGAGATGCGTGAGGTCTTGCGCACCGAGGCCATCACCGTCGATTTTGATCGTCAGGCGATCATCGGCATCCCGCCGGCCGAGCGGGTCTTCGCCCGTATCATCTCCCGCCTCACCTTCAAGCACGACCGCATGCGGTTCTACGCGACCGAGGCCGAGGCGCTGCGCTGGCTGCACGAGCCTGGGGGGCCGCGTTGAGCCAGCTCGCGGACCTCGAGCGCCGTATCGCCGCGATCGAGATCGCGATCGCGGCCGCGGCGACCGGCGACTTCGAGCTGCGCCTGGAGATCGTCGAGGACGACGAGCTCTCGTCGGTCGAGTCGAGCATTAACGTCATGCTGGAGAGTCTCCAGGCGTTGTTCGAGGAGAACCGCCGCAAGCACGCCGAGATCGAGCAGTCGCTCGCCACCATCACGGAGCAGCGCGCCGCGATCCGCGAGCTGTCGACGCCGGTGCTCGAGGTGTGGGACGACGTGCTCGTGATGCCGATCATGGGCACCGTCGACATCCCGCGCTGCGTCGACATCATGAGCAACCTCCTGCAAGCGGTCGGCAGCAGCCGCGCGCGCTACGTCATCCTCGACCTGACCGGCGTCGCCAGCATCGACCACAGCGCCGCCGACGGCCTCATCAAGGTCGTGCAGGGCGCGCGCCTACTGGGGGCGCGCTGCGTGCTCACCGGCCTCAGCCCCGCGCTCTCGCAGACCCTCGCCCACCTCGACGTGCCCACCGCTGCCCTGCGAACCCTGCGAAACCTCAAGGCCGGCCTGCGCGACGCCATCGCGCACCTGCGCCAGGGCAAGACGCCCGCAATCTGATCCGCGCGCTGGTGCAGCGATCCGGGTGGCGCGCACATTGGCCTTTGGTATCGATGTACAACCATAAGACGGGGGCGCGTGACAGGGCGACCAGGGCGCGAGATATCGTCACTTCGCGGGCACGGGGACCGGCTCCGCGGCGACCTCGAACATGACCTCGTTGCGGCGCATGAAGCCCGGCGTCCACGGCGGGTCGTAGCGCGAGAACACCGGCGGCGCGTCGACGACCTCGAGGCCGGCCGCGAGCACGGCCTGGCGTAGCGCGGCGATCTCCTTCTGCACGCCCTCCTCGTCGGGCGAGCCGCTGAATTGCCGCACGGCGAAGGTCAGGGCCGGGAGTCGGGCTCGGGCTATTCATCGCGCGGGAGCTCGTGACACACGGTGGGGCGATCCGCGTGACCTCCGGCGACCAGGAAGGCACCACTTTCACGGTCAAACTACCGCGCCGCCAGCCGCCCGGACCATAACCGCCGCCGCCCGGCCTCGACGGCGGGGACGAGCGGCGCACGGAGGAGCTCATGGTCGTGGCGCCGCTGCCAGTCCTTCACCCCCGGTGACCTGGACCGCAGCGGCGGATCCCGACCCGCTCCGCGGCGGAGCGGCCGCTAGTTGCCGACGACCACCGCGTTGGTGGTCACGGGGCGGTCCATGCGCTCCTCAGGAGTAAGCCCGCTGTCCGGCCGGATGGTCGCTGTCTTGATGATGGCCTTGCTGCAGACCTTGCGCGACCACCAACGGCCATAAGTCGCATTGTCGATGTAGTACTCGGAGATCACCATGTCAGGGTTCTGAGCCTTGCCGAGCGCGACTTGCTTGGCGGCGTTGCGAGCCATGGTGGTCGCGCGTGCGAACATCGTCACGCGATAACCGCGGTCGGCGGTGGAGTTGCCCGTCAGCATGGTAGCCAGGGAGGACCCCTCGGTGCCGCCGACTGTCGGATCCTTGGGCAGCTCGGACCAGAAGATCGGGATCGGCCACAGGGCGGTGAACTTGGCGCACGCCTGGCCTTCGACCACATCATTGACCGTGACCTGAGCGCGGGTCAGGGGCTCCAGGTGGGTCTGGGCCGGTTGACGAACGTTGTGCAACTTGGAGCTGTTGTAGGTCCCGCAAGCCATCATGCCGAGCCCTGCGAATGCGAGAATGGAGAGTTTGAACTTCATGGTCATGGTCGTGTTCCCTTTGGAGGAGTTCGGGCGCACGACGTACCGAATTAACCCTCGTTCGTCCAGAGCAAAGGATGCTCTGGGCTTTGCAGAGTCAGGTAAAATTGCCCGCTTGAGTGTCAGTTTTCACGAGCATTCCCCCCTCCTGAGCTGAGTTTCTCACGAGCATTCCCCCTCTGGGCGGCTGAGTTTCTCACCGGCATTCCCCCTCTGGGCGGCCGAGTTTCTCACCGGCATTCCCCCTCTGGGCGGCCGAGTTTCTCACCGGCATTCCCCCTCTGGGCGGCTGAGTTTCTCAGGACCATTTCCCCCTGCGTGACGAGACGAGTAGCCCTCTCCGGGTCGGCGAGCGAG
>Ga0075152_10001552_pt1 | contig 16533 bp, 15 predicted proteins | sample JI61114C2DNA_FD_70964 | JGI IMG/M metagenome (GOLD analysis project Ga0075152, IMG submission 70964) | Wastewater effluent complex algal communities from Wisconsin, to seasonally profile nutrient transformation and Carbon sequestration -... | ecosystem: Engineered > WWTP > Effluent > Algae...
ATGTAGCTTCGTTGTGTCACTCACTTGTACGGTTGGATTTTTATTGGGCTTTTACCGAAGCGGAGATAAAATGTTTTGCCAGGAGATGCTGAAATGATCCTGAATTAAGTTCAGGACAGCGTGCCGTGCATAGTACGGCTTGCCATTGACAGTGTTATTACCGTCAACTTTCGCTTCGGTAAAAGCTGAATAGAATTACCTTAGGCACAAGAGTCCCGCTTTGAGAGCCGGGATGAAACAAGTGACCCTGAAATAAATTCAGGGCAGGCTTCACCAGCGATGCCATATATTCTGCTGCTTGTTACAAAAAAAATTCCACCACTACTTTTTAAAACTATACAAATACGGCGCTTTATGTGCCTTGCCCGAATAATGTTTTTCATGCCTTTTCAAAATTCCGAGACCCAGCATTTCTCTTTGAAAAGTAGTGCGCCTTACTGTTTCGCCAAGAATAGCTTCATATACCTGCTGCAGTTCCTTCATTGTAAAACGTGCAGGTAACAAATTCATACCTACCAGTTTCTGATCAAGATTGGCACGCAATGTTTGTAATGCTTTTGCCACAATATCTGTATGATCGAGGATCAGCTCCGGCAACGCATCCACATCGTACCAGGTACAGGAATCTGATAAAGCATCGGGCTGCGGCACTACGTTTTTATAATTGATAAGGGCGTAATAAGCAATGCTGATAAAACGGTCCAGCAGCCAGTGATCATCCTGCACTTTATGCCCGTTTGCTTTAAGAATGGTTTTCATTACCTGTGCCTTATGCCTGCTTATATCACCAAAAACATAGCACTGTTCCAGGTAAATATTATCCAGTCCCGTACGTTCCTTTAAACCACGGCGCACAGCATCATTAAGGTTTTCTTTGCGGCGTACAAAGCCACCGGGCAACGCAAAGAACCCGGTATTGTGGTATTCCATCAGCAATATTTTCAGCTTCTCGCCGGAAAATCCAAATACTACCGAATCGTAAGCAATATTGTTAAGAAAGCCTTCTCCCTGTGTATCTTCTGCAACGTTCTTTTGTTTGGCCGGCATGCGTTTGTTTTATGTTTCCAAAAATAATATGCAGCAAATTAAAAAAGTTTTTTTATTATTGTCTCATATTGAGACAATAATAATTACATAACAACTTTTTACATGAAAAAGATTAAACTATTGCTTGCCGCCGTATGTACTTTTTTTGCTGCCGCAGCACAAACCAACAACAGTTTTCCTGTACAAACCAAAATTGACAACGGTATTATTGAGGGTAACTACGATACCAAAGAAGGCCTGCAACTTTATTTTGGCGTTCCTTTTGCAAAGCCGCCTGTAGGTAACCTAAGATGGAAAGCGCCACAACCATTAGACAACTGGAAAGGTGTATTGCCCACAAAAAAATTCGGGCCACGTGCCGTACAGGGTATTGTATTTGGCGATATGAAATCGAGGTCCGAGGGATTGAGTGAAGATTGTTTGTACCTGAACGTATGGACACCCGCAAAGCACGATACCAAAGGGCTTCCGGTATTGGTGTACTTCTATGGCGGTGGTTTTGTTGCAGGCGATGGCGCTGAACCAAGATACGATGGCGCCGCCATGGCTAAGAAAGGCATCGTTGCTGTAACGGTGAATTACCGGTTAAATATTTTTGGCTTCTTCGCACATCCAGAACTGAGTAAAGAAGCGGCTTACAAAGGCTCGGGTAATTATGGTTTGCTCGATCAGAATGCCGCACTAAAATGGGTGCAAAAAAACATTGCAGCTTTTGGTGGCGATCCTTCAAAAGTTACCATTGCAGGCGAGTCTGCCGGTTCTATTTCTGTAACTGCACAAATGGCTTCCCCGCTTTCCAAAGGCTTGATTGCCGGTGCAATTGGCGAAAGTGGCGCATCTATCAATCCAACACTTGCGCCTGTACCATTGGCCGAAGCAGAAAAGACCGGCTTTGACTTTGCAAAGAGCATCAACGCACCAACACTTGCACAGCTAAGGGCCATGACCACACAGGAACTCTATGAACTGTACAACGCTTCCAAACGCTTTGGTTTTCCTACGGTGATAGATGGATATTTTTATACCAAAACTGTTCCTGAAACTTTTAAAGCAGGCGAACAAAGTAAAGTGCCATTGCTTGTGGGCTGGAACTCTGCTGAAATACCCGGCATGGCTTTTACACAGGGGCCTTTTACAGATGAGAATTATGTAAAAAAAGTAAAAGAAGCCTACCCAAAAGACTTTGAAGAAGTGCTGAAATTATACCCGCATGGATCTGATAAAGAAATTGAATTATCTGCCACAGCTTTGGCATCTGACAGGTTTATTGCCTACAGCACCTGGAAGTGGTTCGACCTGCAAAGAAAGTACAGCAATCAGCCTGTGTACAGGTATATGTTTTCGAGGGTAAGGCCGCCACTGGCCGATAATAGTCTTACGCCTGGCCTTGCAGGTGGCACTGTAAAGAAAGACCCCAATGCATTTAAAATGCCCGAACCTGTTGGCGCCGCGCATGCTTCTGAAATTGAATACTGCATGGGTAATTTATACCTGGTAAATGATTATGCGTGGACGGATGATGATTATAAAGTATCTGAAACCATGTTTAATTATTTTGCCAATTTTGTAAAGACCGGCAACCCCAATGGTAAAGACCTGCCCAACTGGCCCGCTGCCCTAAAAGATGCAACAGACCCCGATGTGATGATCATTAATGTAGAATCAAAAGCAGTGAAAGCAACAGATGATGCACGTTATATCTTCTTAGATAAAGCGTATGGAAATAATTAGATAAAAGATTTTTGTGTACCCGGCAGCGGCTCATTTATTGAGCTGCTGTTGCGTCGCACACTTTTACATTGGGAAGTAACGCAGCTTTTACCGAAGCAAAGATTGCAGCGTAGAACGCAGCGAATTGTGTTGGTCAGGCGACCAACACAGGCAAAACAGCCAGAACCTGTATGGCACAATGCGCCACTATTAGCGGGCTTTGCGAAAGTATTTTGCATACATTCGTGAATATTTCACTTGGATGCAAGCTTAAATGACAGATCCTAAATGATGCAATCACGACATAATACTTTTGGTTTTTGGCTTTTCACAATTGGGGCAATTTTCTTTTTTCTTCTTGTGGTTTCTACAATTTCCCAATATTATTTTGACACGATAATCATTAAAATAGAACTCAGGGATACAAAAGATTTGTTTTGGCAGATTACTCTTGCACTGGTAGGACTATTAATAATGATTTCAATATTATGGTGTAATGTAAAAATTATCATTATTGAAAATTACAACAAAACAATTTCCATTAAAAACCTATTCATCAGAACAACAAAAGTGTATAACTTTCAAGAGTTAGATGGCTATATAGATACAATTGTCAGACATGGTAGAGGTTTTACTTCGTACAAAAGCTTAGCACTTATAAAGGATAAAAAAATTATAAGAAAGATTGATAGCTTTTATTATTCAAATGTGCATGAAATGCAAACTGAACTTAAAGAATTAAAATATTTGGGTTTTGTAAAACTAGACTTGATAAAAAGTATAAAGACTATTTTCAATTATCCAATTCTTGAATGACAAAAGCCTGCATACGACAAAGCGGTTTGCAAAAAAATAGTTGACGAATGTTAACATCAACTCCGCCTTTGTCGGAGTTGTCTCCAACAAATAATCCTAATTGATTTTTTTTGCACAGAAACTTTATCCGCTTCAATCTTCGCTTCGGTAAAAGCTGCATTAATTCCCAATGTACAAGAGTGCGACGCAAGAAAAGCTTCATAGCATTGCAACTGCCGGGTACATAAAATTACTCCTTATATTCTCCGCGCCTTTGTTGGAGTTGTCTCCAACAAATAATCTTAATCGATTTTTGTTGCACAGCAATTTTTATCCGCTTCAATCTTCGCTTCGGTAAAAGCTGCATTATTTCCCAACCGGATAAGAGTGCGTTCCGATGAGACATGCGGAATTAAAAATGCAAGGAACGATGAAAAATGCACTGCTGACGGGCTACAAAAAATGCTTAAATAATTATGCCATCTTCAACCTTTTGAATTGAGGTTTACGATATTGTTTTTTATGGCATAAATAACCAGCCCAACCCTTGTTTTAATATTTAATTTTTCGAAAAGGGCATCGCGATAACCATCTACGGTGCGTGGGCTGAGGAACATTTTATCTGCTATTTCTTTGTAAGTAAGTTCGCTGCAGATGTGGCGGAGGAATTCTATATCGCGGTCGGATAAATTAAAGGTGGTGCGGGTTTCGGCATCGTCGTCCATCATTTGCATGGAGTGTATGAGGTGGCCGGTTACAAGGTCGCTGTAAAAAAAACCTTTGTTCCATATATCGTCCAGCGCACGTTTAAGATCCGCAGGTTCTGCATCTTTTAAAATGTAGCCGCGTGCCCCGCATTTAAGCATGCGGATGATGGCGTTTTCGTTATCGTACATGCTTAGTGCCAGCACTTTTACGCCGGGGTGGTTTTGTTTAAGCCAGCGGGTGGTTTCGTAGCCATCTTTTTTGGGCATGTTGATGTCCATTAATACCATATCGGGCAGGTTTGCGGTTTGCAGGTTATCTATAAATTCCTGCCCGTTGCCGGCCTGAAAAATTACTTTGTAACCATGAAAAGTATTGATAAGCCCGGCGAGGCCATTGCGTATAAGTGCATGGTCATCGGCAAGGGCAACGGTGATGGTACCAGCACTCATGCCCCCATCTCCTAAAGGGGAGTATTGAAAGCCCCCATCCCCTAAAGGGGAGTATTGAAATTTGTTTATTGAATTATTTCTCATGTTTTAAAAGGGTGTTTAATGGTTTTGATATTTAAAAATGCAATATTGCCTTTCTACCCCTTCAGGGGCCAGGGGCCTGGGCTTTTGGTAATTCTATAATTGCGGTTGTTCCTTCATTGGGTTTGCTGTTGATGGTGATAAAACCATTGATAAGCGTCATTCTGTTGAGCATATTGCGCAGGCCGAGGCCATTGTTGTTTTCGGTTGACTGCATGGCAGATGTGTTGAAACCTTTGCCGTTATCCTGCACGGTAATTTCCAACTGCTCCGCTTTGTAATGCATAAGTATATTTACTTCGCTTGCTTCTGCATGCTTTACAATATTATTGAGCAGTTCCTGCACTATGCGGAATACCACCAGCTCCCGCTGGTTATTGTTTTTATAAAATTCGCCACTTATAACAAAGGAAGTTTTGTACTGCCCGGTTTTTTCGAGTAAAAGCAGTTGCTGTTCTATGGCAGCATGTAAACCAATCTCGCTGATAAAATCGGGGTTGAGGCTGCGGGCAATATCGCGTAAATCCTGGATGCTTTTACTAAGCAGGTCCTTTGACTCTAACAGTTTTTCTTTTATATCCGGCGGCACACGGTCATCAATGGTATTTAAATTGAGCTTTACAAAACTGAGCGACTGGCCAATATTATCATGTATTTCCTGGCTGATGGTTTTAAATGTTTCCTCCTGTATTTCGAGGCGGGTTTGGAGGAGGGTATTTTGGAAAGTGGATTGCATGTGTTGTTTTTCTTGAAAAAAAAGCCTCTGTTTTTTTTGATAAATTATGACAAATAGTATTATAAAAGCTGATAATAAAAAGAAAATCCCCCCTGTAATTATAGAAAGAATGATTTCGCTTGACATAGATGTTTTAATTTAACCCCCTTTGAAATCAGAATACACATAACTAAAAACATAACATTATGAAATCGCCAAACAATACCTGCGGACTGGTCATTATACTTTATAAAATAATGATACGAAGAGAAAGCAATAAAAGAGCTACAGTAGTAAATAAAAAAACTTGAAATAAACCAAAAATATGGTTCCTTTAAAATTTCATTTGTACCATTTGTATTGGCTTTTAACCAGAAGTACTTCATGCAAACAGTCAAAATATATAAGCTGCACAAAGAATAAGAAATACTATTGAAGGTAATAATTTTCTCAAAAAATAATGAGTTCAGAATGAAAATAAAAAATAAACATAGTCCAATGATGAACTGAATTTTCGAATAATATATTATACCCCTAGAACCATTTAAAAAAAATAATAATGCCAAAAAAGAAACAGGTAACCCTATATGATAAACAAAATAATTAGAAAAAGGATAATATGATAAAACATTTGCAATAGTGTTGAAAATGAATTGCAACACTAAAAAGACAAATAAAAATATTAGCTCCTTTAATACCCCTTTTTTTTTAAATTTTAGTATATAAAAAATTGGAATTAAAGGAGCTAATCCGTCAAGAAATATAATAATGGATTTCATTCGTATGAATAGCATCCGGATGCCTCCTCAGAAATAATACCACCATTGTTTTCATCAAGCATAAAAGTTCCATCCAAATTCTTTTGGCATGGCGGTGGGTGAGGGCACATAATTTTTTGAGTTCCCGGTATTTTTGGTATGCCCGTTGTAGGATCAACAAGCCCTTCAGCGATAGAAACTGAGCCCTCGAGAAAATGACTTCCCGTGGTGCTATTTTGTTTAAATTCAATGGAGAAAATTAACCCCTTTCTCCTTCCATTTGTGGGGTCTTGAGTGCCGTACAGGCGAATTACATCCTTCATGAAGGCGTTAGTAAGAAAAAATTCAATTGCCATAATTGTAAGTTTTAAAGTTTAGAAAATGATTTCTGAATTTACTTCATTATAAATTCTCCTGCAAGTTCCCCACAAAAATAATATAGCCTACCGTTAAATCACTGTATTTATACCGTGTTTTCACGGTGGTAAAAAGGGTTTAATAACTATTGTCTTTGTTTTCAGGTTGTGGAAATTTTGTATAAAATTATTATACACTCTGAAAACCTGATTTATGAAAAAGAAATTTTTTCCCTTGTATTTAGCTGTTGCTTTTTCAACTACTGCTTTTGCCAAAGAAAACAGCGATGTAACATTCGGTGTCTATCGCTGGAATACAAATGCACCTATAACAAAGTGCGACAGGACTGGTGCCAATCCCGGATCAAAAATAGATGCTGAGGCAGGGCAGCTTTTTAAAGTATTGGATTTTGTTTCTGATGCAGTTGGCACTGATGATGCCATCATCCAAATTTTAGATTACACAAAAAAGGTTGACGGTAATGTGGTGGTTAACCCGGCGTTTAAGGAAAAATTTTACAAATATAATTTTAGTGGCCTGGAAACAGATTATGGGGCACTCGCACCATCAGCAAAAAATTCAAGGGATTACTCCGTCAAGCAATTATACTTCAGGGTCTCAAAAACAATTATAGCTGGCAATGCTTCTAAGCAACTTGGCAATGGCGCTGACCTTGCAGTTGGAATTTTAACCCTGCCCTTAAAAATGCGCTTACAGGATGGCGATTTTACAGGTAGTGTTTCAATTGCCGGAACAGGCGGTATAAAATGGAGGGCATCAAAATACAATGAGAACTATCACAATGCTTTGCTGGGGCTGGGTATCAGCAATATTTCATTAGATACCAATAACGTTTCAAAAAATAAGGATAAGCTAATCAGTAACTTAAGCGCACTTACATTTTGTGTTGGTTATATGTATCAAACCAGTAAGGCACAAGCCGGGGTTTTTGTAGGTTGGGATTTTCTAACACATAGCAACCACGAAATGTTTGGATGGAATTATCAGGGCAAGCCCTGGGTTAGCCTTGCGTTTGGAATGTCAATTTTTGGTGATGGCGATGGTGGAAAAACCAATGAACCATCAAGCCAGGGAAAATAACTCTATGTGAAAAATCACACCTAATCATGTGAAAAATCACATCCCATTATGTGAAAAATCACATTTTTTACACCAATTAACCGGCGCATCTTTGTGCTGCAATTAAACAACATAAAAGTTGCAGCCTGTAAAAAGCACCTGAATTTTTTTTCATAAACACAAGCAAGCTGACACAATCGCGGCGGTTATCTAACTGCCGCTTTTTATTTGTATAACCAGCACTAAAAAAATCCCGCTAAAATCTGCAATATATTTTTTTCAATTTAGCGGCACGCTACTATTAAGCATTCTTGTGTCACTTGTTTCATCCCGGCTCTCAAAGCGGGACACTTGTACGTTCAGTTCAATACTCAGCATAGTGCGGACAGCTTAACTTTTATACAAAACTTATCCTGTGTGAGATAAACCTATCCCCTGCGAAGTATAATAACAGCTTACCCGTATAATAACCTGTATATACCGTGTTTTCACGGGTACTAAAAAGGGTCAATTCACCGTTATATACCACTCTGCCCCTGCAAATAATTTTACAACATCAACAAAGAGTGCCCCTATCCCCTAAAGGGGCAAAGAAAAAGTGTTGATACCCCTTTAGAGGGGGCACCCGTAAGCCGAAAAGGTAAACAGAGTAGGCGCAAAAAATAAAGCCAAAAAAAATGAAAACAAAAATCTTTACGCTTGTAGCGTTAGCCACCATCGCTTTTAGTACCCAAAATGCAAATGCCACCATACGCAGGGTTGGTTATACGGGTATAGCTGTTTATGCGGTTATTGTAAATAATGGTAAACAAACCAAGGTTGTAAAACTTGTTGTAGAATAGCCCTTTTCTCAACCCGTTAATAAGGCCCCGGGAGATTTTAAAATCCTGGGGCCTTTTTATAAATAATGTGATAAATCACATAAAATTCTGTGATAAATCACATGAAATTATGTGATAAATCACATCGGTTTTTGTGATAAATCACATTTTCTGGTAATTAGTATCAACGCATCTTTGTGCTGCAATCATTAAAAAAATAAGATTGCTAACCTGTAAAAAACACTTTCTCATACGGGGGTTGTATGCTGACACATCAGCGGCGGTTATTCAACTGCCGCTTTTTTATTTTGACAGGGTGGGAGTTGCTTTTTGCAGTAGATTGATGTGGCAGGGAAAGGTATAATACCAGCTAATCTTTTCATGGCATCCAGGTTGCGTTTATAAATCCCGTATACCTCATCGGGACGCAAACCTTTCATCTTTCTTTTATCAGTTATTCTGCGGCATCACAATAACTGTCCTTTTAATTTTTTTGGTTTTTTTCCAGCATTTGTTAAGCGGATAAAAACAGGCACAGGCATTAAAAAATACCCGGCAGGCCGTTTTATACAGTGGCAAAAGCTTTATAGAGAACTGCTAAAAAATATACTGATACATATTTACATGCTGATAAATTAAATGTACCCGTAGCCTGCAAATGCACAGCGTAACTGCACAGCAGCAGGTGATTAAAGAACTGAACGTTGCAGTGTGCGACGCAACAATGCTTAACAGATAATTGCAGCCCGGCCCAAAAAATTATTCTATTACTTTTTCTATATGGGTAAGCTTGCCATCGGCAGTTACGCCTTCTGCAATTACCCTGAAACTGTGGGTAATATCGTTGTTGTAAAAGGTGAGTTTTATAATGTGGTTTTCTTTTGTGGTAAAGATCATGGGGTTCCAGTATAAAGTGGAACGCAGGTCTTCCAGATCGTTACGCTGATCGAATGTGCCATAGTTTGGGGAATAAAATTCTTTTTGGGCGGTATAGCCTATCACCTGTTTAAAAGGCAAAGATTTTGCGGGTTTATCGTCTGTAGTTCCGCCCCTTTGTGTATATACTGCTATTGCCCCATTTGCACCGCCGCCAAAAGCACCAAAAAATGGCGGTTGAAATACTTTTATGTACGCTACATCGCTCATGCTTAAATTTGATAACTGCGAAATATCAACCGGCGATTCATTGAGAAAAAATGATGGTGTGCCACCCCGCCATGTAACAGAAGACTGGCCACCAACTGTATTTGATGCTGTGATATTGAGCCCCGCTACTTTGCCCTGCAGGTATGTGAGCAGGTTATAAGAACTGCGGCTGTTAATATCTTTAAGCACATCGAACTGTGTTGCCTGCCCGCCACTGAAAAGCCCGGAAGTATATTTTTCATCGAGCACCTGCAAGGGTGTTTTTGTTTTTGCTTTTACGGTAACGGCATCCAGTGTGTTGCCTTCCAGTAATTTAGCCAGCCTTGCCTGTTCATCTGCAAAATAGCGGTTACGGTTTTCGGTGGCCGAATCAGAAAAATAGAGTGCCCCATTTTTATCAAAGAATATTTTTCTGGATGCGGCAAACATGGTGTTAAATGATACTTCTGTCGCATCTGTCACACTTTTATTGCCAGCCAGTTTATAATAGATTTTTGTGGTATCGTAAAGTATGTATCCGGGCTCTGCGAAAGTGCCATCTTCTTTTATATAGCTCTGTATCATTTTACGGGCAGTGTCTTTTGTATGTTCCAGTATCAAAATAAGCAGTGCCGCAGATTGCCGCAGGTCCTGTGCCGATGCGCCAAAAACTTTTCCTGAAAGGGAAAGGTATGCAGTATCGTTCGGGTATTTTATTACAGGCATTTTTTGCTGCATCAGGTCATCCCATTTTATCCTGCGCCAGCCGTTTGTAAGCATTACCAGGTCCAGCTTTTGCTGCAGGCTGTCGCTGTTATTTACAAAGTAATCAGTGGGTTTATATACATTGCCTTTAAGGTCGCCGGTTAATAAGAGGTGCGGTATTATGCCATCACTGCTGTCAACCCCAATACCTGCATCTGTAACCGCTACAGAAAGGTTTGCAACTATGGAATCGGGCAGGTTAATCACCAGTGTATTCTTGCCCCTTTTGCCCAGGCCCAATGCTGCAAAACCAACTTCGGGTTCAAAAAGGTAGTCGTCATTATTTATAAAAGTTATACGCTCTGCAATGGCAGTCCAGTTAGAATCGAATATAGTAACCTGCAATATGCCGGTGGGTAAATCCACTGTTGGTATTGAGCCCCCCATTACCGGTACGGCATCTAATTTTACAGAAGCAATATAAACCAGTTGCTGGTGCATGGTGCCAATAATATGCACTTTGTTGAAATTGGCCGGTGCATTTTCAGAACGTTTAATAAGGAAACCCCTTCGCCCCTCTGCTATTTTTATTTCAAATGCAAGGCCGTCTTTTTTAACTGCAGGTAAAGGTGTTTCATTTGCAATGCCCTGGTCATCTTTCCATTTTGCAGTGTACTTTTCATTCAACTGCGGCTCTAAATAAAAATAGCCCATACCATCGTGCATGTTTTTTATTTCTGCCACCTGCACACCTTTTGAGTTTACTACCACACCTTTTATTTTAAAGGGCCTGCCACCGGGATAATTTGCCTTGAATGCAATTTTATTATTAATGCCGGCAATGCAATCACCACCTTCTGCAAAAAATTGCACGGTTGGTTTATTTACAGTGCCCTTTGCTCCGGCCCCTTTCGGCTGAATAATGAATACATCTTTATCATAAAGAAAACCAGAATCGAAATTGAGCATCCATTTTGTGTAGGCGCGTACATGCACAAATTTGCCGGTATATGTTTTTGGTATATCAAAATTTCCATTGGCTGAGGAGCGCAGCAACGGCGCCACTGCATGTGTTATCATTGCGCCATTGGCATCGGTAAGGTCAACATAAATATTAGCGCTTATTTGGGCAATTTCGGTGCCCTGCATAAGGTATGCCTTGTACCAGATGGTTTCGCCGGGGGCATACGCAGGTTTATCAAAATGTATATAAATCCTTTCCTGCGGAAAAGCTGTATTTAATAATTCAAGACCTTCTTTTACCGATTGTTGCGTGGGTGCCTGTGCAGCTAAAAATAAAGGCATTATTGTGGCAGCCAGCCACAGCAATTTTTGCATAAAACTTTTTTTATTCATAATAATTAATCCTTATCAAAATAAAGCCATACGGTTATTAAAATTTGCACCTTAACAGTTCGCCAACAAAATTACTGCGCGGGCAGTTAAGGTAACATTTTCAAAAATAGCTAAGTTAAAAGAATCAATGTAAAGTATATGTGCAGATTTGTAAATATGCAAATGAGCGGATGTGTAAATGCAAACAACAATTTTTGGGGCCATGCAGCAGCAATACTATGAGGTTTTCGTTGCGTCGCACACTTGTACTTTGGGGACGTGATGGGGCTTTTATTGAAGCGTAGGATTATTATGCAACTAAAACAAATTAAAATATAGTAGCCGATAAATTGCTACATTCTATTTTGTCCAATTCGCAAAGTCGAGTCCTTCTATTCTTTTAAAATGGTCTGTATTATTTGTAATAAGCTGAAGTTCACCTGCCATCGCAACGCCTGCAATTAATGTATCTGTATGTCCAATTTCAGATCCTTTCTTTCTCAGTTCCGCTTGAATGTTTGCAGATATTCGTAATGTTCGCAGCGTTAACGGAACAATTTTATTTAGCCCTGCAAATTCTTCAAACCGGTCAGGTTGTTTTCTTGCATCTTTATACAGCAGCCCATTTAAGATTTCGTAGTATGTAATTATGCTCATACTTATAAAACCAAATTCTTTCAAATGTTCATCCATCTTTGCAATTACTTTCGTATTCCCTCTCAAAAATTCTGAAAGTATATCGGTGTCAAGAATTGATTGTTTCATAGGTCAACATTACGGTCAAAAAGATTTACCCTTACTTTTTTGGTATGAGCTAAATATTCTGAATAGTCTTTTTCACTTAAATCACTAAATGCACCTCCAAATGACAATATTTTCTTGCGGGTAGTTTCTGATTGTTTTGTTTTTGGTGTTAATGAATGAACCAATTGATAAAGCTCTTCAAGCCTGCTGACCGGAACATCTTTAATTTCTTTGAGTATATTATTTAATGTTAACATTTTTGTCAAAAAATTTGATTTAAAGTTAATGTAAATGATCTTAAATTAAACAGGTTCCGTTTGCGCCGAAAGTATTAGTGCCTTCTCACTTCGCTGCGGTAAAAGCCCCATCAACTTCCAACAGTACAAGTGAGTGACACAACCGGCGATGCCATAAAATCAATTGCCGGCCCCAAAAAATTCTTCAGTCAATTATAAAGCACATCGTATAATTTGAACATTTTCTTTACTGTGTTTTTTTGCAGGACTGCCATTCTTTGGCGCACTTTAAAAGCCAATAAAATTTATCTGTGTCTTTGTTTAATGCTTATTAGTTTATTTGCATAAAAGAATTGCATAAGAAAATTTAAAGGATGATTGATAACACACCAAACAGTATTTTTCAACTGGCTGCTGACTGTATTAATTTCAGCAACAGGAGTGTGTTTCTTACCGGGAAAGCGGGTACGGGTAAAACCACTTTTCTAAAACATATTAAGGAAAGTTCTGCCAAACAAACTGCTGTGCTTGCGCCTACCGGTGTGGCTGCTATTAATGCAGGCGGTGTAACCATTCATTCATTTTTTCAATTGCCTTTTGCACCGTTTATACCTGAAAGCGGCGCCTTTAAAATTATACAGGACGATGCAAGCAACAGGCACAGTTTACTTAGCCGCATGCGCTTAAACAAAGAAAGGATAAAAGTGCTGCAGCAGTTAGAGCTGCTGATAATTGATGAAATAAGTATGGTGCGCTGCGATGTGCTCGATTCCATAGATACTGTGCTGCGCCATTTTAGAAACCGCAACAGTGAACTATTTGGCGGCGTGCAAATGTTATTTATCGGCGATATGTACCAGTTGCCGCCCGTAGCAATAAATGAAGAATGGAAGATACTTTCGCAGTATTATAACAGCCCTTATTTTTTCGACAGTATTGCCATAAAACAATACCCCCCACTGTATATTGAACTGGAAAAAATTTACCGCCAGAGCGACCCGCATTTTATTATGCTGCTTAATGCAATACGCAATAATACGATGACGGAGGAAACATTCCGTTTACTGCACAGCCGCTACCAGCCGCAGTTTGCAATGACGAAAGAACAGCGGTATATTACACTTACCACGCATAATTTTAAAGCCGATAATTTAAACAGCACCGAGCTGCAGCAACTCGCCGGTACACTCTTTAAATATAAAGCTGTTATTGAAGGGGAGTTTAGTGAAAAGGCTTACCCGGCCGATGTATTGCTGCAACTAAAAATACATGCGCAGGTAATGTTTATTAAGAACGATACAGAAAAAGAACGCAGGTATTTTAATGGTAAAATTGGCACCATAACCAAAATAGAAGAAGGAAAAATATTTGTAAAATGCGGTATAGAAGAGCCCGTGGAAGTAAAGCAGGAAACCTGGACAAACATACGCTACACACTTAACGAAAAAACACAAAAAGTAGAAGAAGAAGAAATAGGTTCTTTTACACAATACCCGCTGCGCCTTGCATGGGCCATCACTATACATAAAAGCCAGGGGCTTACTTTCGAAAACGCTGTAATTGATGCTGGCGCTGCATTTGCGCCGGGTCAGGTATATGTGGCATTAAGCCGCTGCACATCGCTGGAAGGTTTGGTACTGCAGAGCCGCATTACACCAAAAAGCCTCTTCAGCGATGAACGGATAAATACATTTGCTGCGCAAAAAACAACCGGCCAGCAATTGCCCGAAAAACTACTGGAGGCAAAACATACTTACCAGCAATTGGTGCTTACTGATCTTTTTAATTTTACAGAACTGCTTAATAAAAGCATACAGCTTACCACCAGTACAGAAGAAAATATAACTGCTTTTACTGAAGCAACCATGCCCTGGCTAAACCAAATTGCCGAAAGGTTATCTGCACTGCAAACCATAGCAGAAAAATTTAATCCTGAATTAGCATTGCTGCTTAAAGAGCCACAACTGCCCGAAGAAAATGAAGCTTTGCAAAAACGTATAAAAGCTGCGGCGGCTTATTTTATAAAAGAACTGCAACACCTGCTGGCGTTTATTGCGCAATCCCCTGCGGCAACAGATAGCAAACAATATGCACTTGCATTTAACGAAGACCTTGCATCGCTGCATACGGCAATTGCATTTAAGCAGCATTTATTAAATGCATGCAGTGATGGGTTTGCTGCGGCCAATTTCAGACAGCAAAAAAATATGTTTACGGTGCCGGCTTTGCGTGTAAATGCGTACGGAAAAATAAGCAGCAATACCTTGAAAGACAGCCCACACCCTGCTTTGCTTAAGCAGTTGCGTGTTTTACGTGATGCACTTTGTATAAAAGAAGATTTGCCAATCTATGTTGTTGCAGGCAGTGCAACACTCGATGAAATGGTAAAATACCTTCCGCAATCAATTGAAGATCTTGTACAGATAAGTGGTTTTGGAAAAGCCAAAATAGAAAAATACGGGCAGCAGTTTATTGATATTATTAAAAGCTATTCTGTGCAAAATAATTTATCGTCGCAGGTACACGAAAAGTTGCCGAAAAGGAAATACAAGAAAATGGAATCTAAAAAAAGTGGTTAAATAAAACATTTTTTTGAGCCTGACAATGGGATTTCTATTTGGCTTTACTTGCGTTTTTAATTCCGTATGTCGCAGCGGAATGCACTCTTGTACGGTTGAATTATATATTGAGCTTTTACCGAAGCGAAGATTGAAGCGGTTTCCAGGTTGTGTAGTTAAATGTCAGCATTCATTTTTTTGCAGGCTCATAGTAAAAAGTTACTGCGCCACAGCTAAATGTTTTTGTTTTTAAGAGTTTAAGATTAATTCTATCGGTTATGTTTTTTAATAATGGTAAACCGTTTCCTGATATAATTGGCTGAACAGAGATTTGGAATTCATCAATTAAATTAAGGTTCAATAAGGCTACAATTAAACTCGGGCTGCCAACTAAAATGTCTTTACCTTTTTGTTGCTTTAGTTCTAAAACTTCTTCTTTAATATCTTTCTTTGCCACCTTTGCATTTTTCCAATCAACATTTTTCAGTGTGTGGGAAAAAACAATTTTTGAAATGTTGTCTATTATTACTGCAAATTCATCTGCAGGTTTGTTACCAGTAGGTTTTTTTACTACAGTTGGCCAATAACTTTCCATAAGCTGGTATGTTATCCTTCCGTAAATAAGGGTGCCTGCACTACTCAACAGCTCATTATAATGTTGATGTATTTCATCATCTGCAATCAGTACCGTGTGGTCGCAAAACCCGTCAAGTGTCATATTTATTGCTGCAATTACTTTTCTCATTTTGTTTAAATTAATTGTCAGTTTTTATTTCGGCGGTTGAAGTAAACGACCAACAATGCCGAAAAATGATTTCACCACTCTTGAATTATTATGCCAACCTGAACATCTTTTAATGCAAATTCTTTAGCACCCCATGGGCGAAGCGTAATTTTCTTAAGGTTTGGATGAAGAAATTCAGGATGAGATATAGAAACCTTACCATAGGCTTCTTCAATATTTTTAGTCACTAACCTAAACTCAGGATAATGTTCTTTAGCAAGTTCTGCATTTTCAAAAAAATTTACACGTAATCCATCTTTTTCCAATACACAAAATGGTTGCCTGGATTTTATTTCATCATGTGCAATAGTAAAACCCAAACAGTCCACAAACAATTTCAAACCATCAGTAATATTGACATAAAAAACATTTGGAACTAATTTTTCAAAATTCATGGCTTAAATTTTTTTTCAGGAAGTGTATTTACAATTACCGCTAACTCAAAAATATGCGAAAGTTTTCCGGGTTCAAAACCTACATCTGCTTTTCAATCCTTTATTTTCAATTCTCAGCGATAAAATACCG
>Ga0075152_10001555_pt1 | contig 16521 bp, 14 predicted proteins | sample JI61114C2DNA_FD_70964 | JGI IMG/M metagenome (GOLD analysis project Ga0075152, IMG submission 70964) | Wastewater effluent complex algal communities from Wisconsin, to seasonally profile nutrient transformation and Carbon sequestration -... | ecosystem: Engineered > WWTP > Effluent > Algae...
GTGACCGATGGGCTCACCCCCGCGTGGGCGGGGACGGCACTGATTGGCTAGGCCAGATGCAGCGCCCGGGCAGCAACCTACATCACTTCTTCGACCAGCGTCGTTGGCTGGCTTTGCTCCAGCCAGTCCGCAATGTCGGCGTTTGGGTGACGCCTTCCGGCGGTCGGCGGATGAGGGTTACACCGTCGAGGTCAACCGGCTCCCAGTCGTGGCGGTGCACCCGGAAGTCGAGTCCTTGGTCGCCTTGCTTCGTGAAGACCATCAGCGCCCGCCCGTCCTTGGCCATGTCCAGGATCCGGCCCCACAGTTGGTCGCGCACCCGAGCAGGCACGCGCCCGCAGAACACGCCGGGGCTGATCTCCAGCAACCAACGCGTGAGGTGGCCCCGGAGACCCGCCGGGCAGGCGGTGAGCACCACGACTACCACGGCAACTCCTGGTCCGCGAAGCTCTGACCGGCAGCAACGCGCCCGCGGGTGTCCCAGAGTTCGACGACATCGCATTCGAAATCGGCATCTGCCTCGCCGTCCGACCCCAACAGCCGATGGACGTCCTTCGTGCATCGCGCCAGCAGGTGAGCTTCGTGGAACGCGTCCCGCATGGCCCGACGGACGTCGCCCCCTAGGTCCTCGGTGCCTTGCGCCACCACGCCGAAAGCGACGGGCACCGCGATCTCCATCTTGTAGAGGTCGGCGATGTCGTAGACGAACGACCGATCGTGCCCGGTGTGGACGAATCCGAGCCCCGGTGAGCAGCCGAGGGCGACGATGACCGCGTGGGCCAGCCCGTAAAGGCACGACGTCGCGGCACTCAACGCCATGTTCAGGTCGTCGCTCGCCTCGAAGTCATCGCGACGGTAGTCCCGCGACTTCCACTCCACCCCGTAGTCCTGCGCGTGTTCGCGGTAGAGCCGCCGGACGCGCGCGCCCTCGCGGCCACGCAGTTGTTGCATTGTGAGCAGCGACACGTCCTCGCCGGGGAACCTCATCGCGTACATCGCGCGTGCGACTCGCAGCCGGCTGGACTGGTTCGAGACGAGGGACGCCTGCAGTTCGAGTAGGCGACTCGTCCGGGCGAGCGGCCGACCGTGCGCGTAATAGCGGACGGCCTGCTCGCCGATCCACACGCTGCACGCCCCCGAATCGGCAAGCAGCAGCATCGCCTGATGGCTGATGCTCGTGCCCGGGCCGAGCATGACCGACGCGATCGTCGCGGCCGGCACATGGATCACTCCTCGTTCGTCCGAGACCGTGATCGCATTCCCGTCCCGGTGCACGATGGCGTGCTCCAGATACAGGAACGTGATCCGGTCCCGGACGCGGGAGAGCTGTCCCACCGTGGCCGGCGGTGTCCCCGGAATGGGTTTCACGGAAGGCGCGCCAACGTCATCAGCCCACAGCCGTATCCCTTGGCTGACCCCACCCCCTGCTGCAGCGTCGACCGCAGTGCCGAGGGGTCGGTCACTTCCAGGACACCGTCGAAGCGCGCCGTGGCGAGGGTGACCGTCCGGGCGTCCGAGCCCCAGCCACGCCGGAACGCGTCGCGATGCCGATCGCTGACCTGGAGATTCGGGCGCCCCTGGTCGCCCTGAACGACGGCGAAGCCGAGCCGGGACGCCCGCCCCAGGAGCCAGGCTTCCTGCTCCTCGGCCCTGGCAAGCGGGACGCGCTGTCCGCGACCACCTCCCTCGGGTCGGACGCTGACCACCGGGTTCGCCCGAAGGCGGAAGATCCAGCGCTGACCACTTTCCAGGCCGTCCAGGAATCGGCGGTAGTCGGCCGTTCGCCAGACTGGCTGGGTCTGCCAACCGGCCTGCTCGACCATGGTTTCGAGCGATGGCTCGGTGGCGCTGACGATGTAGAGGTTGAGGGTGTGGCGGTCCGGCTCGTCGAGGCGCCACAGGACTCGTTCCCGCTCCGATGTGCCGGGTAGGAAGGCTGACAGCACCGCGGCGTGCATGCGTTGGGGCGATGCGACGAGTTCACGTGTGGTGCGCCGTTGCGGGTTCAACGGCATCTGTGTCAGGAACATCAGGCCTCCTCGACGGCGGCGACCCAGTCGACCTCGGCAGAGGTGATGGGACGCCACCCCAGGTCGTTCTCGATGCGCACCGGGGGGCGGTGCGCCACCTCGCGCCAGCCGTACTCGCGCCGGACCGGGTCGTAGCTGAGCGGCACGTCGCGTCTGGTCTCCTGTGGGTCGGGGTCGCCGGCGACGGCGTCCACGAACAACTCCAGATCGACCCTCTCCGGCTGCCGGCGCCGGTACCACGGCGACGCCAGCCAGGCGTGGGCGGACAGTGCCTCGTCCAGATCGCGCTCGACGATGTCGACGAAGACCTGGCCCGAGGTCGGGCAGGACCGCCGTCCGAGGTAGAGCGGGAAACGCGGATCCTCGACGGCTGCCGCCAGCGCCTCCATCAGTGAGCGGTCGCCTTCCACCCCTGCCAAGAACACCGCGTCCGCGATGTAGTAGCGGTAGGACAACGGCATGGAGTGGCCTGTGTCCGTGTTGACCGCCACCTGGAAGTCGCGCTGGAGCTGACCGGGCTGATCCACCCGGACGCCGAACCGTAGACCCGCGAGATCCTCGATCGGATCAGTCCGGCGGCGTCCCTCGGCCGCCGCCAGCAGGCCCAGGACGCCACTCTTGGTCGGGATCATCCGGGTATCGCGCCTCGTGAATCGACTGGAATCGCCCCACGCCTGCATGGGGCCGGCCAGCCGCAGAAGCAGGACGGTCATCCCTGCCCCATCAACGATGCCTCGGCGGCCGCCCCGACCTCCCGGACGAGCGTCTCGAAGTCGACGTGCTGGCCCAGGGTGTCGAGGGAGGCGGTGCGCGCTCCGACGCGGCTCACCCAGGCCTTGGCGGGCGCCCCTCCGAATGCGTCGGCCACCTCGGCGGCGTGTGTGGCCAGGGCCTCGCAGGAGGCGGTCACGAACCCGCCATCCCCCTTGACCGGGTCCTCGAACGCGCCGACGAGGTTCACGGGACGCCCCTGGCGCACCATGACGACCACCGCGTCCGGCAGGGTGCCGTTAGCGAAGGTGTTCCGCTTCCCGGTCGGCATGCTCGTCACGAACGAGCGTGTGAAAGCCTCGATGGCGCGGACAGTTGCTGTGCCGTCACCGAGGTGGTCGTGCAGGCAGTCGACGTTCACAGTCGCATACCGGTAAAGCGTGGAGGAGTTGAACTCGATCGTGCCGATCATGCCGGCGCCGGTCTCCTCCTCCGGTGCCTTGTCGTCCACTGCCGTGTAGTAGTCGAACTCGTTCGTGACGGCGTGAGTGCTGATCGCGTGCGCGACCTGGCAGGCGGCGTCCACGTTCAGCTGCGCATCGTTGGCGACCATGCGACCGAAAAGAGCGACGTCGACGCTGTGCGCCGCGTCAAAAGCCGCCTTGGCGCTCTTTGCGTCCGGGCCCTTCTCGCCGGACTCAAGCGTCAGGGCGGCCAGCCGGTCGAGCTGTTGGTTGCTGAAGAAGATCAGGTACTCCGTCATGGGAGAGTCGCCGTCCTGAGCCTTGCGCTTCGCCTTCACCGACAACCCGAGCGCCTTGAGGGTCTGGGCGGCCAGGGTCTGCGCGGTGGCGGTGTCGAGCCCGGGGGACAGCTCCTGCATCCGGCCGACGAGCAGCTCCACTGCTCGCAGCGTCCGGACGCCGAGCTCGGACGCATCGAGTTGGCCCTTGAACGACTGCCGAGTGGCCCGCTTCCACGCCTGGCTGCTGACGCGTGCGCGCCGGACGCCGCCGTACGTGGCCGTCTTGGGGCTGCCTGTGTCGTCGCGGTTGAGGTTGCTCGGCGGGACGGTCTGGATGATGTGGTAGTCGATGTGCAGGGTCATTTCGTCTCCTCAGTGGTGGTTGTGGTGGGTGCGGGCTTGAAGTGGAGGTCGCGTCCCCATCGGGTGAGGACGGCGGCGTGATCGGCGCGTGGATCGGCGAGGCGCCCAAGATCCGCGGACAGCAGTCCGTAGTCGATGGCGAGGCCGTTCTCAGAGCGCATCAGCAGTACGAGCCCACGCAGGTACTGGAGTCGGGCCGCGACGTCGTTCGCGAGCGCCACTTGATGGAATCGCTGCACGACTGAGCGGTCGAGGTCCTCGCCTTGGGCACGGGCACGGGCGCGGGCGAGCTGGCCGACGGCCGAACCGAGCCGCACCCCTCGACGGTGAACCGCGTCAGCGCGGTGCCCCTGCTGGTGGATGGCGTACAGCACAATGGCCGCATGGGCGGCCCGTTCGAACGGTGTCGGCCCGTCTGAACGCAGGTCGGTCAGTGGCTCGGGCAGGTCGCCGATCGTGATCGCCCAGACGCCGGGTTCGCTTCCGGGCTCGGCCGGATCACAGCGCCGAAGGCGTGCCAGGGTCGCGGTCGCCGTGGCGTCGTCGCGTTGGTAGGCCGACTGAAGCCCCTCCACGCGGCCGCGGACCACGTCGCGGAGCGCCTCGGCTCGGGTCGGGGGTCGTTGCTCGGTCATTTCGTTGTCTCCTCGGGGTTGTTGGTGGGTCGTGGAAGCGCCTTGTTCAAGGCCGCCCTGAACCAGATGTCGGCCAGCCCGGCGTCGACGAGCTCGCGGGCATCGTTGCCCGGCTTGTTGACCTCTCGGCCGGTCCGCGCGGCCGGTCCCGCGCCCAGGACCAGGTCGTCGCCGGCCCGCCGCAGGATGTCGGACGCCTCAATTGACCACGTGTCGAGGCGCGCCTCGGCCTCGACGGGGTCGTCCAGGGTGCGGATCCAGCGTCGGTAGGGTGCGTCCAGCAGGGTGTAGCCCCGCTCGAAGGTCGCCTGCCGTGGGGCCTCGCCCTCGCCCCCGGCCGCACGGTCGAGGTTGCTGGCAAGGTTGGCCAAAGCGACGACGCCACGGGACGCGCGTTCGGTCGCGTTGACAGCGGCCGCAGCCAGGATTTGGTCGGTCAGGGCCGCAACGGGAGCCGCGATCCGGTCGTCGATGCCCACGTCGATGGTGGAGTTCTGGGTGCCGTACTCGAAGCCCACAATCCGCAGGTCGATGATGCGGCTCGGATCCAGCAGCTCATGCCACCGCAACATTTCCAGCCACTCCACTGTCCGGGGTTTGATCGCGGGCGCATCGGTCGCCCCCGGAACGAGCAGCGCGCCCAGCCCCTGCCAAATCCGTCGGCTGGCAACGTGCATGACCGGCATCAGCACCTGCTCGGTCTTGGACGACTGGTTCTTGCTGTAGCGCCAAGCAGTCATGGGCTCGAACGGGTGCTTGTTCTGAGGGCCGAGCTTGTCGCCGTTCGAGATCTGGACGTCGACCACCCGGTCACCCGCGAGGATCAGCCGAAGACGGCGGGACGGCCAGGTGAACAGGTCGGCGGGCCCACGCGGCGCCGGGTGCGTGACATCTATCCCCGGGCCGACCGGAGGGCGCTCCCATTGGGGGAGGTCGTCTGGACCCGACCAGACGAGGGGCAGGTTGTAGAGCAGGGTTTCGAACAGGGACGCTCCCTCCATGATCACCAGCCCGAGGTTGCCGGCCCATGCCGGGTAGCCGAAGGGGTATCCCTTGCCGCCCTTCACCCGGTCGTCACCGACCGCGCCGGTCTTGATCCCGGACGGGTCGAACGCCTGGCAGTGCACCAGCCATCGCGCCGCCTCGGCCAGCGAGAGTGACTCGACCTCACGCCCGGAGCGCGTCGTGAAGTACGGCTCCCCGTCCGGCACCTCGGCGATGAGCTTCCCGAGGCCGGACGTCCGCCCGCTGGCCGTCGTCAGCCCAGCGACCTGGAAGAAGGGGGCCTCGGCGTCCACGAGGTCGAAGCGTGGACGCACGCGATCCAGGTAGGCGTCGACGGCATCTGGGAACGTCTCGGCCCGCGCCCAGTCGAGCCACAGGTCCAGCGCCTCATCGTCGGAGGGTCGATCGTCGCCTCGGACGCTGGCCAACAGCACCGCCAGCAGCACTCGCAGGACGGCCGCATCCTGAGTGGGGATCTCGCCGGCGAGCGACCGGATGGACGCCGCGTCGTCGAGGACGGAACGCAGCGAACGATCCTCTACGTCCCCCGACAAGGTGCGGACGCGGATCCAGGGCTCGTCGATGAGGTTGAACGTGGTGGGTGGGGCGGTCATGTGCTCTCCTCAGTGGTGACCGTGAGGCCTTCGTGGGTGTCGTAGTGGAGGTTGAAGCGGGCGACGCGTGCGTTGCCCTGGGAGTCGAACGGGACGGCCAACTGGCCCTTCAGCCACGGCGACTCCTGCCAGCCGGAGTAGTCGACGCTGGCCTCGAGTGCCCTGATGACGTCGCTCAGGTCGCGCTCGTTGCACATCGTGAGCGGGAGCGGCAGGGTGCAACCCGCCATCGCCCGGGCGATCGACTCGTCTGTCTTCACGCCCTTCGCGAGGATCGTCGGTACTTGAGCCCCAGCGTGCTTCTTGAGGGTTGAGGGCAGGCGGAGGGTCGAGTCATCGTCACGGACGAGCCCGATCACCTCGAGCCCGTCGTCGGAGTCGCGGACCTGCGAACGACCCTGCTCCTCACTGCTGTCGGGATCGGGCGCCACCACATCGATCCAGCCGACGAGCGTGCTGCGCTGGGCTGGCTTCTCGAGCAGGTACGACTCGGCCTTGGCCCTCTTGTGGTTGGCGTCCGTGGCGGCACGTTGCTCGGCGGACGCCCATTCGGCCTCCCATCCGTCCGGGGGTGTCAGTTCGGGGTCGTAGGCCAGGCGGACGAGGGTCGGGATCTCCGCCGGGAGCGTGAGGTGATTGCGCCCCTGCAAGACGGCGGCGGCGCGCAGCATGGCCGCCGGTCCGTAAATCGCGCGGCTACCGGGCACGGACGTCGGCACAGGGGCGTCCCAGTCCTCGACGCCGCGGAGGTAGACCATCGGTTCAGTCGCCAGCGCAGGGCGCTCACGCTCGTGACGGTGCAGCCGACCGATGCGCTGGAGCACAAGGTCGGCGGGTGCGAAGTCGGTGACTAGCACGTCGAAGTCGATGTCCAGCGATTGTTCGAGGACCTGGGTTCCGACCACGATCAGGCGGTGCGGCCGGATCCCGCCCCGACCGAGTCGCTCCACCAGAGAGGCCTCATGGCGAGCCCGATCGGGGGCTAGGAAGCGACTGTGTGTGAGTTCCACCTCGTCGCCGAACGCATCGCGGAGGACGCGATACATCTCCTGCGCCCGGGCCACGGTGTTACACAGAACGCCGGCGCAGCCGCCTTCGGACAGCATCTCCTGGAAAGCCCGAAGCACGGCGTCGGGATCGTCGGGGATGCGCCGGACGGATACCCGGGTGGTTCGGCTGTCAGCCGTCACGGACACTGAGGAGGGGCCCGGGTAGCAGGTGATCCGGGGGTAGGTGTCATCGCGATCGGTCGTGGTCCGAGTGCGGTCGCCGCGTCCCTCGGCATAGGCCTTCACGTAGTCATCGCGTTGATCCGGCGGCAGGGTGGCCGACATGAGGATGACGGGTGTCCGGTAGGTGCCCAGCCAGGTGAGGAGTCGACGCAGGTAGTGCCGCATGTACTGATCGGCCGCGTGCGCTTCGTCGATGATGACCACCTTGCCGGCCAGGGCCAGGTGCCGAAGGGCCAGGTGCTTGGCCTTGAGGGCGACGAACAGCCCCTGGTCGATCGTTCCCACGACGAAACTCGCGAGGCCGGCCCGCTTGCGTCCCGCGAGCCAGGTGTTCACTACGGCCCTGCCGGTGCCGGGGTCCTCGTCGTCGTAGACCTGGCCGTACCACGGGCGCGGAAGCCCCGTGAAGTGGTCGTTCAGCCCGGCCTTGCCGTGGGCGAGCGCCACGCTGGCGTCCGCGTCGCCGAGCGCGGTGTCGAGCCAGGCCAGCGTCCGGTCGAACATCGGGTTCGCCGTGGCCATCGTGGGCAGCCCGAGGAAGACTCCGCCGCAGCCAAAACGCGAGGCCAGGATTTCGGCCGCCATCAGGGCGGCCTCGGTCTTGCCGACTCCCATGGGCGCCTCCACGATGAACAGGCTCGGTTCCGTGCAGGTGTGGGCGGCGTCCGCCAGGGCCGACTGGATGCCACGGGCCGGCACGTCAGAGAGTGCGGGGAACCGTCGGTGGAGTAGACCCGTAGTGTCGTCGGAAGGGGCCGCGGGCGCCCATGGGTCCGGGAGTCCGAGCAGGGAAGCGGCGCGAGAGACCCGCTCTTCGCCCTGGTCGGCGCCCAGATAGGGAAAGAGTTCCTGGTTGGATGCCATCCAGTCGGCCATGATCACGATCGCGGACAGCAGCACCTGAGCGGGCAGCGGCAGCCTTCTGGTCGTCCATTCGGCGAGATGCCGGTCGGCGCCGGTCAGCTGGGCGATATTGCCCAGGATCTCTTCGCGGACCGCCACCCACGGGCCGCTGCCCATGTTTGTCGGGTGGGCCGATGCCGACATCAGAGCGGAGTCGGGCGGGTTCGTCCCGTGATGGCCGCCGATAACGCAGGCGTAGCTGTCGGCCGTTCGGGAGTCCGCGCCGTATGTATCGCGCAGCCAGCGCTTGACGACGACCTGCCCCAGGGCTGGGTGTCCGAAGGTCTCGGTGAACGGGTGCATCTCGAGGCCGTTGTCGCGCATGTTGCCTACAACGGTGGGGCTGATGGCCATTGCTTGTGAGGCAAACTCGGGCGTGGCCTTGCACACATCATGGAGGCCAGCCAGCCACGACGCGAGCGTACGCACTTCATGCTCGGGAATGCCGATCATGCTGCTCAGTAACGAGCGAGTGGCTCGCGGCAGGAAGTGGTCGTGAAGGTACCCGGCCATGCCCGCGGCGTCCTCCAGGTGCTGGACGAGCGGCATCCATGACTGGCTCGCGGGATCGAGCTTCGCCCAGATGGATCGGGCTGCTGACGACCACTTCATCGTGAATCCCCCAAAGTGTCGGAGGCGACTGATGGGATGTGTTCGAACTCGCTCCCGACTTGTAGCAGTCTAGGGATCTTCAGCACTGCGCACAAGTTCCTTAGCACAGGTTAGGGACAGGTGCCTGATCCTTGTCGTGCGCCCCGAAACCCCGCAAAGGCGGGGAACTGGTCCAACCGTGCTGTCAAGTGCCCCAACACAGTGGGTCACCCCTGCCATGGCAGGGACTCACGTAGTTTGCCCTTCATTCGACCGGCAAGGCGAACGGCGCCGTAGCCACACGGCAGCCTGACGTGTTTCGTATACGATTGACAAGTGCGGGTTCACAAGTCGGCGCGGCGCCACGGCGTCACTGACTCCGACATGTATGCGGCGGTGGAGAGTCCACTCCTGTCCATTGCTCTGGACGACGAGAGTCCCCAACGGCAGTTGCTGCTGGGGTTCGACACCTCTGCTCGCCTGTTGGAGTTGATTGTGCTCGCCTTCGATGACGGACGAGAGCCGATCCTGATCCATGCGATGCCCGCTCGCCGACTGTACCGAGACCTACTCCGGGAGAGGAGCTGACATGAGTGACGTGACCGACGACCAGATCCAGGCTTGGGCCGATGAGGCGGAGCGTGGGTATGACCTCGACCATCTGCGTAGCCGGGTGGGGCGTCCGCGGCTCGACATCAGCGGGCCCTCGCAGGTGGTGCCGGTGCGGCTCACCCCCGCCCAACTGGAGCGCCTGGACGAGCGTGTTGCTCGCGACCACTCCAACCGCTCCGACGCGCTCCGAGCGGCACTGGACGCCTACCTCGCAAGCTAGCGCCGACCGCCGGCGTCCGACTTGGCCCAGAAGCAGGTCAAGCGCGTGGCGTCCGATCCCCCCATGGTCGGCCTACCGCTGCATGTCCACGAAGCGGCTGAACTGGCCTTGGAAGGCGACGGGGATGACGTCGGTGGGGCCGTTGCGGTGCTTGGCGATGATGAAGTCGGCCTCGCCGGCGCGGGGGGAGGACTTGTCGTAGGCGTCCTCGCGATGCAACAGGATGACGACGTCGGCGTCCTGCTCGAGGGAGCCCGACTCGCGGAGGTCGGAGAGCATCGGCTTCTTGTCCGAGCGCGTCTCGGGGCCGCGGTTCAACTGCGACAGCGCCACGACCGGGACGCCGAGCTCCTTGGCGAGCAGCTTGATCTGCCGGGAGAACTCCGACACCTCCAGCTGGCGGCTCTCGACCTTCTTGCCCGAGCTCATCAGCTGCATGTAGTCGACGATGATCAGCTTCAGGTCGTGGCGCTGCTTCAGCCGCCGCGCCTTCGCGCGGATCTCCATCATCGTCAGGTTCGGGCTGTCGTCGATGAACAGCGGCGCCTGCGACACCTGGGCGGTCTTCGCGGCGATGCGCGCCCAGTCGTCGTCGCGCATGTCGCCCTTGCGGATGTTGTTCAGCGGCACCGACGACTCCGCGCTGAGCAGGCGCATCACGATCTCGCTCTTCGTCATTTCCAGGCTGAAGAACACCGAGCACAGCCCGTGCTTGATGGACGCCGCCCGCGCCAGATCCAGCCCCAGGGTCGACTTGCCCATGCCGGGACGCGCCGCCACGATCACCATCTGCCCGGCGTGCAGGCCGTTCGTCAGGTGGTCGAGGTCGAGGAACCCCGTCGGGACGCCCGACATCACCCCGTGCTGGCTCAGCGACTCGATCTCGTCGAGGGTGATCTCGACCAGCTCCGACAGCGGCTGGTAGTCCTCGGCGGCCTTGCCCTCGGCGACCTCGTAGATGGCCTGCTGGGCGGCGTCCACGATGTCGTTGACGTCGCCGGACGCCTGGTAGCCCAACTGCGAGATCTTCATGGACGCGTCCACGAGCCGCCGCAGCGTGCCCTTGTCGCGGACGATCTCGGCGTAGTAGGTCGCATTCGCCGTCACCGACACGCTCGAGACCAGCTCGTGCAGGTAGATGTGCCCGCCGACCTGCGCCAACTGGCCCCGCTTGCCCAGCAGGTCGGCGACCGTGATCGCGTCGGCCGGCTCGCCGCGGCCGTACAGATCCATGATCGCGTCGTAGATGTGCTCGTGCGCGAGCCGGTAGAAGTCGCGGCCCTTCAGGACCTCGGTGACCTCGCCGATCGCGTCCTTGCTGAGCAGCATCGCGCCGAGGGCCGACTGCTCGGCCGCCAGGTCTTGCGGAGGCGTCCGATCGGCGTAGCCGCCGCGCGCTTCGCTCGCGAACGGGACGACGTTCTCCGCAGACATTCCACTCCTTCAACGAGCCCGGACCCGACGCTACGGAACCCCTCCGACACTTTCGCGTCGGGTTCCCCCAGGGCGCCCGGACCGAGGTGGCCGTGGGCTCGTCCGCTCAAGGTAGTCCTCGGCCGGGGCGACGCCAACCGGCCGGTACGGGCGGCCTGTGGATAGCATGTGGATACCTGTGGAGACACGCCGCGCACCCTGTGAACGACACGCCCAGAAGGCCGTGAATCGGACGCCGCCCGTTCGACCGAATGGCGCTGACTAGGGACGCGACCCCACGCCGGGTGTGAATTTTATGATCTTCTTCAACCTATGCACGACCTTGTGGGCGTTTGACAGCGGACGCCTCGGGCGTGGTAAGGGCCTCCGGCGAGCTGCGCAATCCACAGGTCATCCACACCTGGGCGCTTGGAATTGATACCCCATGGGGGTATCGTGACAACGGGAAAGGAGCACACATGACCGTCGACCACCCCGTCCTCGAGGAAGCCGGACACGCCGACCACACCCACGCCGCGGCCGCGCCGCACGCGTGCCACACCGAGGCGCCCGACGCGCACGCGGGTCACGGCTACATCGCCCAGAAGGAGGCGTACCTGCGCCGCCTCCGGCGCATCGAGGGCCAGGCCCGCGGCCTCCACCGGATGGTCGAGGAGGACAAGTACTGCATCGACATCCTGACCCAGATCTCGGCCATGACGAAGGCACTGCAGTCCGTCGCCCTCGGTCTGCTCGACGATCACCTGAACCACTGCGTCGTCGCCGCGGCCATCGCCGGCGGACCCGAGGCAGAAGAGAAACTCACCGAGGCGTCCGAGGCCATCGCGCGCCTCGTCCGCTCATAACCGAAAGGCATCACCCATGATCGATCTCACCCTCACCGACGCCACCCCCGCCGCCGAGACCGGCGGCTGCGGCTGCGGCAACTGCGGCTGCGGCAACGGCGTCCAGGAAGCGACGTCGGACGCCGCCGGTGCGGTCGTCGCGCAGTACACCGTCTCGGGCATGACCTGCGGGCACTGCGTGAAGGCCGTGACCGAGGAGGTGTCGGCCATCCCGGGCGTCACCGGCGTCACGGTCGACCTCGCCTCGGGCGCGCTCGTCATCACCTCCGACGCCCCCGTCGACTTCGACCGCGTCGTGGAGGCCGTCGGCGAGGCCGGCGACTACACGGTCGACTGAATGACCGACGCCGGGAGCCTCATGACCGACCTCACGACCGGACGCCGCGACTCGCTCGAACTCGACATCAGCGGCATGACCTGCGCGTCCTGCGCGGCGCGGGTCGAACGGAAGCTGAACAAGGTCGAGGGCGTCTCGGCGTCCGTCAACTATGCGACGGAGAAGGCGCACGTCCTGGCCCCGGCGGGAACCCGCGTCGAGGACCTCATCTCGGTCGTCGAGGCCACCGGCTACGGCGCGCGCGTCCCGGACCCGGCCGCCGAGCCCATCGACCGCGTCGGCGCCCTGCGGCGGCGCCTGGCCGTCTCGGCCGCCTTCGGCGTGCCTGTGGTGGCCCTCGCCATGGTGCCGGTGCTGCAGTTCCCGGGCTGGCAGTGGCTGAGCTTCGCGCTCACGCTGCCCGTCTACTTCTGGTGCGGCTGGGGCTTCCACCACTCGGCGTGGGTCAACGCCCGCCACGGCGGCACCACCATGGACACCCTCATCTCCCTCGGCACCACCGCGGCCTTCGGCTGGTCGGTCTACGCGCTGTTCTTCACCGACGCCGGGATGCTGGGCTACACCCATCCGTTCGAGCTCAACCTGGAGCGCGGCATGGCCGCCCTCTACTTCGAGGCCGTTGTCGCGATCATCACGTTCCTGCTTGCCGGACGCTACTTCGAGGCCCGCGCCCGCCGCCAGAGCTCGGACGCCCTGCGTGCCCTGCTGACGCTGGGGGCGTCCGAGGTGGCCGTGCTGAAGGGCGGCGTCGAGCGCCTGCTGCCCATCGCGGCGCTGGTGGTCGGCGACGAGTTCGTGGTGCGGCCGGGCGAGAAGGTCGCGACCGACGGCGTGGTCGTGTCGGGGGCGTCCGCGGTCGACGAGTCGATGATCACGGGCGAGTCGGTGCCGATCGAGAAGGGTCCCGGGGACGCCGTCGTCGGCGCCACCATCAACGCCAACGGACGCCTCGTCGTCCGCGCGACGCGGGTCGGGGCCGACACCCAGCTCGCCCAGCTCGGACGCCTCGTCGAGGAGGCCCAGACCGGCAAGGCGCCCGTCCAGGCGCTCGCCGACCGCATCTCGTCAGTCTTTGTGCCGGGAGTGCTGGTGCTGGCCGGGCTGACCCTGGCGGGCTGGCTGCTCGCCGGCGAGCCGCTGGTCTTCGCGGCGACCGCCGCCGTGTCGGTGCTGATCATCGCCTGCCCCTGTGCGTTGGGGCTGGCCACGCCGACGGCCCTGCTGGTCGGGACGCTCCGGGGCTCGCAGTTGGGCGTCGTCATCTCGGGCGCCGAGGTGCTCGAACGCGCCCGGGCCCTCGACACGATCGTGCTGGACAAGACCGGCACCATCACCAGCGGACGCATGGCCGTCGTCGGGGTGTCCCCGGTCGGCAAGTCGTCCGACGAGCTGCTGCGGTACGCGGCGACCGCCGAGTCGGCGTCCGAGCACCCGATCGCCCGCGCGATCGCGGCGGCGGCGTCCCACGGGGTCTTGGGCACCTTCGAGAGCCTGCCGGGCGTCGGCGTCCGGGCCGTCGTGGACGGGCGTGTCGTGACGGTGGGGCGTCCGGACGCGAGTCATGGTGAATCTGTTGTCGCAGACGAGCAACAAACTCACCCACAATCCGCGACGGTGGTCGCGGTGTCGGTCGACGGCGTGCCGGCGGGCACGATCTCGGTCGCCGACACGGTCAAGCCCACCTCCGCGGCGGCCGTGGCGGGCCTGCGACGACTCGGGCTGCGTCCGGTGCTGCTCACCGGCGACTCGGACGCCGTCGCGTCCTCGGTCGCGGGGCAGGTGGGAATCACCGACTGGATCGCCGGCGTCCGGCCCGAGGGCAAGGTGGCGGCGATCACCGACCTGCAGGCGAAGGGCAGCCGGGTCGCCATGGTCGGGGACGGCGTCAACGACGCCCCCGCCCTCGTGCAGGCCGACCTCGGGATCGCGGTCGGCACCGGCACGGACGCGGCCATCGAGGCGTCCGACCTGACCCTGATGCACGGCGACCTGATGCTGGCCGTGGACGCCGTCCGGCTGTCGAGGGCTACGCTGCGGACCATCAAGCAGAACCTGTTCTGGGCCTTCGCCTACAACGTCGCGGCGCTGCCACTGGCGGCGTCCGGGCTGCTCAACCCGATGATCGCCGGGGGCGCGATGGCGTTCTCGTCGGTGTTCGTGGTGGCCAACAGCCTGCGCCTGCGGAGTTTCCGGCCGACGGCCCGATGACTTGGAGAAACGATGGAGTATCGACTGTTGGGCGCGAGCGGGTTGGTCGTCAGCCGCCTGTGCCTGGGCACCATGACGTTCGGCGCCGAGACCGATTCGAGCGGCAGCTTCGACCAGTTGGACGCCTTCGTCGAGGCCGGCGGCACCTTCATCGACACGGCCGACGTGTACAGCCGCGGGGTCTCGGAGGAGGTCATCGGGGCGTGGCTGGCGGAGCGCCCCGGGGCGCGCGATGAGTTGGTCCTCGCGACCAAGGCGCGGTTCCCGATGGGGCCCGGCGCCAACCACGTCGGCCTGTCGCGCAAGCACCTCGCGGAGGCGCTGGACGCCTCGCTTCGGCGGCTGGGCGTCGACGCCATCGACCTCTACCAGCTGCACAGCTTCGACCCGCTGACGCCGCTGGACGAGACGCTGCGGTTCCTCGACGACGCGGTGGCGTCCGGGAAGGTGCACTACTGGGGGCTGTCGAACTTCCTCGGCCACCACATCGCGACCATCGGCGAGCGGACGCGTTCCCGCGGCTGGGCGCCGCCGGTGAGCCTGCAGCCCCAGTACAACCTGCTGACCAGGCACATCGAGCTGGAGGTCGTGCCGGCCGCGCTCGGCTACGGGCTCGGGATGATGCCGTGGAGCCCCCTGGCCGGCGGCTGGCTGACGGGCAAGTACACCCGCGAGTCGCGTCCGGTGGGTGCCACCCGGCTCGGCGAGAACCCCGCCCGTGGCATGGAGGGCTACGACCGCCGCAACACCGAGGCCACGCACCGTGTCCTCGACGAGGTGCGGGCGGTCGCGGAGGCGTCCGGGCTGACGATGGCGCAGGTCGCGCTCGCCTGGGTCGCCGACCGCCCCGCGGTGACGTCGCCCATCCTCGGCGCGCGCACCACCGCGCAGTTGGCCGAGTCGCTGACCGCGGCCGACGTGCACCTGGACGCCGCCGCGTCCGCCCGCCTGGACGCCGTCAGCGCTCCCGCCCTGCCCGACTACCCCTACGGCGAACTCGGCATCGAGCAGCGCAGCCGGGCGGTTACCCCGCGCCGCTGAGCGCCGGGAGCTGAGTTGAGCTTGCCGCTCGCCCGACCTCTCGCCCTGGTTCGGGACGGCCGGCGGGGAGAACCCGACGCCAGACGGCCGACACGCCGCGGAATTCGCGAGGCGTTGTCGACCGACGCCGGATTCCTCCCGCCCGGGTGGCCGCCCTCTCGATGTGCGGCGTTGTCGGTGTCCCACGCGGCCACCCTGTTCGGACGGATCGAGGCATTGCCGCTTGAACCTGGGTTGTGAGTGCCATCGCGGCAATTGGGGGGGCTGTTAGTTAGGGTGCGACGGTGACGTTCACCCCGACGTCGGCGTCCGTGTCGACACCCTTGCTGCGGTCTGTGCCTCCTGAGTGGTGGGAGCGGTTGTGGGTCGCTTGGCCCGCGTGGCTGTCGTCGCGGCCTCGGATCGCGCGTGTGTTGCGGGTCGTGTCCGGAGTGGCCGGGTGGTTTGTCAACGCTGGCTGAAATTTGACCCCCTTCTGCCGACCGAAAGTTGACCCCCTTCACTTGGGATGCCTCGGCGGCTTTCAGGCCCAAGGCGATCGCCAGGTGGGTTTTGCCGGTGCCGGGCGGGCCGAGGAGGACCACGTTGTCGCGTTTCGGGACGAACGTGCTGGTCGCCAGGTGCGCGATGACGTCCCGGGTGGCGGCGGGGACGTGGTCGAAGACGAAGTCCTCGATGGTCTTGACCTGTGGGAAGTGTGCGGCGGCGATCCGCAGCCGGGTGCCGTTCGCCGTCCTGGAGGCGACTTGGCGGCCCAGGACAGCAGCCAGGTACTCCTCATGGGACCAGCCCTCGGCGCGGGCCCGGTCACCCAGAGCGGTGAACGTGTCGGCGATCACCGGTGTCTTCAACTCCCGCGCCAAGAAGCCGATCTCGCCGGTCAGGTCCTTCACCGTGGGGGTCACTGGGATGGTCTGCCGTGGTGGGGGCAGGTCCTGGTGACGGCCGTGATTGTGGCGGGGTTGATGGCGTTCGGGGTGGGGTTCGCGGCGGCG
>Ga0075152_10001560_pt1 | contig 16509 bp, 27 predicted proteins | sample JI61114C2DNA_FD_70964 | JGI IMG/M metagenome (GOLD analysis project Ga0075152, IMG submission 70964) | Wastewater effluent complex algal communities from Wisconsin, to seasonally profile nutrient transformation and Carbon sequestration -... | ecosystem: Engineered > WWTP > Effluent > Algae...
AACTAAATCGTTGATAGCATGCCCGAGCGCATTGTGCATTTGCGCGATGCTGGAGGATATCTTATGAGCAGCCTCCTTGCTCACAATTTCCGTAGCAACGACTCCACAGCTCCTGTACAGTTCGAGGTAAGGATTGTCAGCCATCGCCTTCATACTCATTTCGAAATTGAATATTTAATTGGGTATGAGGATGCCGAGATGGTCCACCAGAGTATTTCTCGTTGCCGCAGGAATATTTATATCCACGAATGGCCGGTTGTGCCCACTGATATAATATCATCGCCAACATGTTCACAAGGTTCAGGGGAATCCAGCGATTCTTGTTCTCCGATGCTGTAATCAAGTCGGTGCCAGGTACTGTTGTTCCTTACCAAGGCAACAAGCCTCCCTCGCTTGCTGATAACCCTCCTGGACGTTACGCCGGTGCACTCTTTGCTGCAGCCTCCACTGCCGAAGTAGAGAAGTTGAAACGTAGTCGCTGCACATCGTCAACAACGACCTCAAGTACATCAACGACCTGCTCAAGGAGTCTGGTCAGTTCCGCGACTTTGTTAAGATCTCGGGTGCGCAGAAGCAACAGCAAAAGGAGGTCGTCGAGACTCTTGTGAAGAACAACCTTAGCGAACTGTCGCATAAGTTCTTGAATACTTTAATCGACTCTGGAAGGTAACCAACGACTCATTTAGGCTCACCGACCTGCCAAAGATCATCGAGAAGTACCAAGAGTACTACAAGATCCTCAACAAAGAAGAGGACATCCGTATCATCTCCGCTAAGGAGCTCTCGCAGGAGGAGAGGAACCGTGTCGTTGAGTCTGTTAAGAAGGGCAAGCAGGGCGTTCAGTTCAAGATCACCTACGAGGTTGATTCAAACATTCTTGGAGGGCTGCAGATTTACAGTGGTTCCACCTTCCTGGACTGCTCACTGCGATCTCGCCTCGACAAACTTCGCTCGGAACTTGCCAAGATCGCTTGACCAATACAACCCAAAATTAAGGCATATTCACAACAGTTTGAGGTGTGAGGTGAGAGGGTCCACGACTGCTGCAGCGACTGGGCCTATCGCGAGGACTGTTCGGCTGCCCTCTTTTATCTGGGTCCTGCCAGCATCCTACACAATGTAGGTGTTGATCTTATGCTCTGCTGCTTTCTTCTCCAGCCTGAGTAGTTCCTTCTCGTCGTCGCCTCGTACAACAATCTTTGCACAACCGAGATTATCCCAGTTGTCAAGTGTTTGCTTTGCATCCTGGTCGTAACGAGCGATGTCCTCCATCTGCAGGTACGCAGACAAACAAGCGTGGCCAACTTGCGCGCATATCTTTCCTTTGCCCATCTTGAGGTCTCCATTTACAACGAAGATCATCTTAAACTTGAACGGGTTATCTTCGAGCTTAGGAGCGTTTAGTTTAAGCAAGTCGCCTTCCCCAAGAATGTGTGAACCATCTGCATCGATGCCCTTCTCTCCGTAAAGCAGGATGAGCTACACAGCCTTTTCCTTATCAAGAGTGTGCTTAAGTGCTTCCGAAATGAGCTGTTCATCGAAGCCGAGCATGAGCAGCTCAGTTGATATTTGCTCGCGACTGAGTTCGACTGTACTTTGTGAACCCTCTATCATAACAATAATAAGCAGTGCGCAGCTCGCTGGTTCTGATTTATAAATGAAAATCTATTTCATTACACCAATTGATGTGTAAGTCAATGGCCGATTTAGATGAGCGTAGGGATACTGCACGCAAGACAATGCTCCTGGAGAAGACAAGGCCGTTTGAAATCTAAGGCTACCAGGAAACTAACATCAAGAGAAGCTTCTGGCAGCGCTTCAAGGGGAGTATATCTTTGAGACGCTGCTTCAACCGAACGAAGGCACATCACACGACAACAAAGGTGTTCGTATCCGAAGAGTAACGGACCTTCTCCAAGGTCTACGATAAGTGCTTCTTTATGTCCACCGAGCGTAACTCGATTGTCTATTCAGGTACCAAAAAAAGTTCGTGGCGGACAAAGCTGTAGGCTTGGGATCGTACCCACCCACCCTACTAACCGTAGCTGATCGGGCTGATGTGTTGGCAGTTCCTTATGCTCATCGTACTGTGGTTCCATCTGTTCGAGATTCCATTGGTAATCTTCTTTGGCGAGGTTGTCTATACTAGCGAGTTCGATAATGACTGGTCGTTGGGCTTCAACTACTTCACGATCGTAGCTCTTGTGTTTGATAGTCTTATCAAACTCAACACAGCATACTACCGCGAAGGGCTGGTCGTACTCTCTCGCAGAAAAATTGTGCGAAGGTACTTTCGGTTATCCTTCTGGCTGGATGTCATCTCCCTTGCGGTGCTCATCGTCTACATAGCCATGGATTCCTACAAGTTTGCCTACTTAAAGCTGCTCTTCTACTTGAAATGCTATGACATTTGGCACTACGACAACCAAATTCAGAAAGGAATCGAACTCAACGTCGTGCTCCTCTCCATCTATCGACTGTTCAGAGTTATCATCATCTTTGTGATCTACTCGCACTGGATGGCATGTGGCTTCTTCTATATCGACTACTACCTGTACAACAATAACCCCTTCTACTACAACAATAACTACCTGTGGCTGTATTATTCGGCGGCGCTGCCCGGGCTTGACATGGTTGCAACCTACTCCTGGTATGTGTGGTACGAGTATGCACTGTACTGGGCACTACAGACGGCAACTACAGTCGGCTACGGCGATATCACGCCAAAGAACCCCCCTGAAGTGCTATACACAATCATCAATATGATTGCGATGTGCGTCATGTTCGCTTACTTCATCAATTCAGTGTGGGAGATTATTGGTGATCTCAACCAGAAATCTGCGAAGTACAAAAATAACTTCAACGTACTCAACAGGTTCTTGGACAATAAGAATGTCAGCAGCGGTCTCAGGCAAAAGCTTAGGGCCTACCTCGACTATCTCTGGAGGCAAGATACTGTCGAGGAGGTGGAGGAACTTGTCATCAGCAAACTCACTCCGACCCTCAGGGACGAGTTGGCAGTCGATATCAAGTACCCTTTTTTCCTGAAGATTCGGCTGTTCAACATACTGAGTGAGATTTCCAGTCACCTGAACGAGTACTAAGTAATCAAGAAAGAACTGGCCCATAGTCTGCAAGAATAGCGATATTCTCAGGGTGAGATGATATTTGAGTGTGCACAACAGGACTTCCGACTTTTCTATGTGCTCGACGGAAAGATTCGCATAGGCTTCCGTGACTTGGAGTCTAAAGGAATAATATCAACTGCTGAGAACTTTGGGCAATATGAGTTCGTCACCGAGCAGGCACGCCTTACAGAAGCAGTTGCAGTGCACTACTCACATGTGTTCTATCTCGATCGTTAGACCTTTCTCGCTTCAGTTAGCAAATTTCCAGAACTCAAGGTAACTGCTTGTACTATCTTAGGAAATCTTCCTCAAGATCAGGGAGGAGGTCAAGATCAATCGCAAGTTCAGTTCCATCAATCTGCAGTGTTTCAACTGCTTCGAGGATCACAGTTTTGTGCAGTGCCCCAGTCTTCACTACATCCCAAACAGACGACAGCGGCATGAATTCATTGGCAAGACCGAGCAGCAACGAGATAATAACTATCGGCGCTACGACTTCCGTGAATCGAAGATGCTGCTACCAGTCTCCCAGCACCAACCTATCCATTTCGAGAAGGTATGCAGCTACGACTTGTACTATCCAGAGAGCAACATCCGCAAGGGTGAATTTTGACACATACACCAACTATCATAGCTCGTTACCGATTGTGACCCAATTGTTTCGCAGGTTGTTCCGTCGACCGAAGATTTAGAGGTAGAAACCGTTTGGCACCAGCTTTTCAATATACTCGTAGATCTCTGTAGGCTTCTGCGACTGGCCTCGTCTCTCGCTGAAGATTACATCGCTAGCCACGTTGGTGCGGAACCGTGGGTTATTCTGCACATTCCCCTTCACGCCTACAATGCAGCTCTACTTGGCATGCTGCAGGTAGTAACCGTGGCCCTTCGCAATCTTACCGTTCACTGTCTTCTTCACCCAAGTAATTTCGTCGACGACCTTATAACCCCACTTTTCAATGAGCTTGCAGGAAAACCGGTATTTCGCATTGATTGCCCTAAGTAGCTTCGATTTGTACCAGACAAAGATAAAGCCATCGGTTTGTAGCTTCTCCACTGGAATACGTTCGATAGCGTCGTCCACGAGACTATCGTACTGAATCGCAACACCGCGAGAAGGCTGCGATGTGGACAACTTCCATGGTGGATCCATCATAATCACATCGAAAAGCCTTTGTCCAAACTCCAACTGCTTCTTACGCAAGAGTTCGAAGTCGAAATTGGTGATATCTGCGCAGATCGGTACAGAGTTCTCCAGCTCGTGGTTGGTCTTGTTCTGCAGTTCAATCTGCTCATCAATGAACTGTCTCTTGTAGGAAACCAGCTTCTGCTTGACTTTCTCCAGCAACCGTTCGAGGTCTGCTTTTTTCTTGGGAAGCTTGTCCAGAATCACCTTGTCGTCGTAGATTTCGGCCATATTTAGTTCACTTCGGTCATCTTTCTCGTACTGAAAATCGTCCTCCATGAGGTCTTTCTTCTTGCGGCGTCGACGTTCAGGACGCGGACCCTCCTTGAATTCCTCGTCGAGTTCGGCACTTTCGTTGCCTTTTAAATCCTTCTCGCTCAACTTCAGGGAGTCGAAGATGGTGGTGCTCTTCTTGGGACGCAAACCGTAGGAGTTGGAGTTGGTGCCAACATCTGGTTGTTCATCCTACTCAACCTCCTACTCCTACGATGCGGAATCCTCAGCCTTCTCAATCTCATCTTCATCGACTTACTCCACCTGCTCCACTTACACTTCCTCCTCGGACTCTGGTTACTTGGATCGGCGACTCTTCCGCATCCCGCCAAATCCTGAATATATAATCCATACAATCAATGCATCAGTCCTCCTTTTTGTGGGTAATCTCAATACGACCAATGCGTAGACTCTTCACGTTGGACAACATATCTGCGAGGCTCAGCTCCTATTCATCTTCTCCTTCCTCTTCTTCTTCAGCGTCGGAGTCATACATCATGCCATTCTGCATACGATCTTGCTCTGCATTACTCATAAGTGCACCTTCCTATGAAAAGAACTCCAGCTTCAAATCATAAAGCTTGATGTCGCAGTTGGCGAGAGGATTTATCATCTTCACCAGTTCATCAGTAATGCGAGAGTCGTTGAGGTGTGTCAATCGGTCTGAACCGGCTTCCTCCTTGGTGTCCAGTGCCAGCTCATCGATCTTGATCTTTTGCTTGGACTCTTCATCAGCGATTTTTTTCAGCTGACCAACTACCCGTCGACCTCGAGCTGAATGCTTTGGCATTTCAATCTTGAGATACTCATAGTCTCGCTTGACTAGCGGATAGGCGTCAAGAGAACCAACCAAAACCTCCATCATCTTGAGCATAAGTGGGTTGGGAGATAGATGCTGCCTGTAGAGTCGATACAGAACTTCGACGAAGCTAACGTCGAAGTTATGCTGCTGGAGCTTCGCAAAGATGTTATTATAGGTCTGCGCATCGAGCACAACGGAGTGTAGGTGGCTCTGTATAGTCTGGGTGGTACTCGCAGAAAGGCATTCATAGCTGGCAGTACTGCATCGCGTTTGAGTTCTCTTTCGATGACTTGGCAGTACTAGTAGTCCCTCAGCTTCTCGTTATCGTGTAGACGCTGCAGCAATACAGTTGACTGGCTTTCCGTGGAGGTGCACAATCGTCGGCATACTCGCAGTAGCGACGTTCCAAACATTAATATTTCTTTGTAGACAACAAACATCCGCGGTCACATCTCCTACAGGTCTCGCTCCAGCTTTTTGTAGGTTTCCAGGTTGTTCAACTGCTTTCGCACGCTGTCCTATCGATCGAGATTCATGTAGTGGTAACTCTGGTGGCTTACGTCATCGATGTTAAGGGAGCTGTCCTCGTCGAGATACTGGATCATGTCAGGGTCCAACCCTCTCGCTTGTATAACCTTCCGGCGGTTCTGCTGCATGCGGTTGAAGAAGTACAGCGGCAGGGCAAGTCCGGCTGTAACTGCAAAAATTATCAGGTAGAGGTCGATTCCCAGCTTTCCTCGTTTTATTTGGTGGAATATCGGATTTCTGTTCAGTTACGCATCGTAAAGTCGTTTCAAACGCTCTCTCTCCATAATCTGGCGAGCCCACAGTTCACCGGGAGTCTTCTCGCCAGCGAAACCCTCGTGCACGTTGAATGATTAGTTGAGAGTGCGTGATACCGAAATTGGGTCGTTGGGTTTACTGACGTATGTCTCGTCGCGTTTGGGTACACGACTGCGTGTAAGTACCTCTGAGATGTTCATCTTGCGTATCTTGCCAATCTCATTCCGGACTATCTTCTCCCTAAGCTGCAAGTAGTCATTGTGTGCCTTCTCCTACTACGCAGTGGGTACCTTTTTCTCCTTCCCAACTCTTGGCATTATTTATAGGACTGACCAAGTAGTATTGAAGTTTATCAGTTGATGTTGCGGTAGTTCAGCAACGTTCGTAAATCCTTGTTATTGCCGGGTTTCTACTTGAGAACTTCAGGGCGTTCGTTTGGCTTTGCCGGCAGCTTTTTCTAAGCTAACTCCACTTGCGAATTCTTTCGTCTGGCTGTGAAGGTTTCTTTGGTGGATTCATCCCTCTCGGGTTTGGTGACTTTTGCATTGGAGACTCCCTTTTGAGCCATCTTGGAATGCATCAAATTGACCTCCCGAGAGATCTCCAAATCATGCGATGGCCGTGACTTTTATTTCGTACGTTGCTCATTGAGCATGATTTCAACCTCCAGACGACTGATGCGACCGTCCTGGTCAAGGTCTATTCGATCAAAGACTCTCCTGACATCGTAGCTGATGATGTTTGGCGCGACGATTCGGATAAGTGTTTCTAGTTCGGTGAGATCGAGTGTGCCATTCTTATTGAGGTCTGACTGTTAGAATAACTTGCCGACTTCGATATTGTTATTGCGAACGATATTTCGGATGTCCCTGATGATCTGAGTTGTTTGACCTACATTACCTTGCTGGGGATGTCCTGGCCATCGTCAAAGTCGTACCACCTGAGGATTTTAATGAGTTCCTCGTAGCTAACCCTCCCGTCGTTGTTGATGTCGGCCTGCTCAAACAGCAACCGATTCTGCTTGAAGGAAATCGGGTAGAACTACCGATACGATTGGTAAAATTCTATGATGTTCATTTCCTTTTCGTATGAGTGCTCCATGAACACATCCTCAACATTCTTGGCATCGGTGTAGTACTTCAGCTGCAGCTCCTTCAGGATCGCCATCAAACTCAGATCCATCTTGTAGTAATGGGTCAGTTCTCCACCGTCTTCTTTCTTTATTAGGGGATGCCCATAGATATCCTACCAGCCCATCCGGAACTCCTCTTCAAGCTGCAGGCACCCCACGATAAAGTCTCTCGTTTGATGGCCGATAGGCACGTCGAATGGGAACCTAAGACTGTTTTATTTTATGTTATTTTTCTGGATTAGCAAGTCTGTACGTAAGAGTTCTCGTCACGGCAAGCCCATGGGGTGTACCCAAATATCATCTCGTAGAGGATCGTTCCGAGACTCCAGATATCTGCTTTGCTCGTGTAGTACTTCTTCCATACAATTTGAGGAGCCATATAAAAGGGTGTACCACAATACCGAAGGAGCTTGCTACCGTCCTTGCAGTATACTGCCAGTCCAAAGTCACAGATCTTCACGACTCCTGCTTTGATTAGGATGTTTTCAGGTTTAAGATCTCGATGTGCAAAACCATGCTTGCGCACCTCCTTCATGCCCTTCACTATCTGCACAAGCACTCGGATCGCGTTGTGCTCGGTAAGTTTGCCCTTGTTCTGCTGCATGAGCCCCCGCAAATCGAGCTAGCAGTATTGCAGCACCATGTAAGCCATATCCTCGTATATCTGGAAGTCGAGCAGTTGCACGATGTTCTCGTGGCTGACCTTCTTGAGCAATTCGATTTCGTTCTTGATGAGTTCTGCAACGCCTTCTGCCTTCTTGACGGTGATTTCTTTGATGGCCACGAACTAATCTAAGATGGTGTCGCAAGTACCTTTATTTCTTCGCCGAACTCTGTAGACGTTGCTGTAGGAGCCTTGACCGATAAGAGTACGCTCGTTCCAGAGATAATTTCGAAGAATAGGAGCCTTTTCGACCATCCACTCCAATTATTATTAAGTTATCGCTTGCAGATAGGACTCAATCCAGTAGTTATGATTGATCGCCGGTAAAGGCATCTGACTCGCTTGGATAGTTAATTTTAATAAGAGTTCACCGGATGTAGGAAGAAGGTGTTGACCTCACTCCCGAATTGCTGAAGTCTTTTGCCTGTGGGAAGGTTTCCAAGTAGCACGTAAGGATGCCACTAGCTTAGTCAAAGGATATCATTGATGTGGACTTCAGTGATGATGGAACATTGCTATACACCTGTGATGAAACCACCCTCAACGTCTATGAGACAATCTCAGCGCGGTGAGTGCTTCGCTAACTCAGCAAGGTCAAGACGCTGTTCCTCAAGACCTGCGAAATCGTTCGACTATGCCATACCCATAACAACTATGCCGTACTGGTGGGGACAAAGAAGGAGCACGAAATTTTATACTGGTCGATTCACGAGAACTCCATCGTGAAGAAGTTTAAAGGGCACAACGATCTGTAACAGATAGCCATTATCTAGCATCTGCGGGTTGGAGATGTGTCCTCCCGACGACTTCTTTCTGACGACCAGCCGCGACCAAACTGTCAGGCTGTGGAATCTCAATGAAATGAACCACTCGCCACTATCAATTCTGGACCTCTATGAGTATAGCACGTGCTCTTACCCTGTGGCCAACTTCGACCCAAAAGGTGTCGTATTTGCAGTGAGCTTCACGGAGGTAGTGAACAACATAACGGTGTGCCGCATCTGCCTATATGATAAGAGCGACTACGAAATGGTACCGGATTGAATCATTTAGGGCGCCTTCAAAAGCTGGACAAAGGAATATTCCGAACTGAAGGTTCTCAAGTTTAGCAACTGCGGAAAGCTACTGCTGTGTGCTACCCTTGATAATCTGATAGTCATCCTCGATGCGTTTGAGGGCAACGAACTCAACCGATTCACCAACTTTCAAAATGAGAATTCAATCATCGAATGCTCATTGAGTCCCGACTCGCTGTACGTAGTCTCTGGGAGTGAGAGCGGTGTGATTCACGTATGGTCATTGACGCCTTCGGAGAAGGTGATAGAACTCTCAGGTCACATCGAAAAGAGTCAATGCGTCAAATTCTCACCGAAGCAAGCACTAATGGTCTCGGCGGGTCGCAACATCTTCTGGTGGATTCCTCGCAAGCGCCCGACATGATCATTCATATATCTATGGTAATTGTCGAAGCAAATTGATTGTTGGTGCGGTCGAAGGCTTTTTAAATTTGGCTCCAATCACCCTTTATGAGCTGATAATATCGAGAAGCATTTCAGAACAAATAAAATGGAGTTGGAGAAGAACCTGCAATCCTCAACGATGATCAAAGAGGTTGAGTTCAGCGATATCGAAAGCGTGAACGATAGCGACTGGATCATGGCCGACGAAGCAAAGTCGAACTATCAAGCGCCTGGCGCTATAATAGAATAAATAGATAACATGAGCCTGGGAGAGGAAGTCCTGGACCGATGGGAGATTGCCAAGGACGTAGCGAGCATTCTCGAGGAGGAAGAGAAGGAAACTGAGCCGCAAAAGGTCATCGAGGCTCGAATGAAGAAGTTCTTCATGAACGACCACCTGTTTAAGGTGCCAGAAGGTAAATTTAAAACTAAAGTAGGTGAAATCAAGCGCTGGCCTGTGAACTATGAAGCCGCTGGGCTGACTATTGAAGATTGCAAGGTGACAATCTTCGGCGCTGATTACCTATCCAACCAGGAACTCAAAAGGTTCTTTCAAGGAAAGGCCAAAAAGACCAAATGGATTGATCAGTCTTCAGTCGTGGTAGAGTTCAACTCGAATGAAGAACTCAAGGAGAGTCTTCGAAAGAATCTCAAGGAGCCGCTTCCGGAAGGTGCTGAGATCTCGACCAAAAGTAATTGTCTCAATCTAACGTAGAGGAGTACGAACTCGTCATCAATCACAATGTTCAGGTGAGGAAGCTCATTGCTAGGTACACCGTCAGCGAGGACTATCAGCGCATCAAACCAGTAAATCCAAAGGCCGAGACTGATGAGTACTGTAAAGACATCTTCCTGGAAAAGGAATATCGAAGAAGAGTGTCATTGTTGCCCAGGAAGAAGTTCATCAAGAAGGACCAGGAACGGCGATATGAACCACGAACCAACATGACGTTCAACCAGGAAAACAGCCGACTATCTTTTAGTAGGAATCAGCAGCAGGAGGTCAGCCAGAGCGTGGAATACGAGGAAGAGGAAATTAAGAAGCAGGGAACCAACGAGCTGGATCCTATCAATTTGGACTTCGACGACAGTAAGGTCATTGATTAACAAAGTTTCGGTAATCCAGGATGAGAGCCAACCAAAGATCCCGAAGATCTACCTCGAGGCAAACGACGGCGCACGATTTCGAACGATGAACCACAAGACAAGGTTCCGACAGCCAGCACCGACGCGAACCTCCTTCTGTTATAAGAAGTACTATGAGGATCAACAGAAGGAGGAGCAAGTGCCAAAAGTGGCCGTCATCATGCTGGACGATGAAGCAGCGTGATACCTCGAAATCATTATTGAATAGCAAAGTGTCAAGAATATCCATCATCCATTGCCGTTGCCGATCATTAGCAGCAGTAGCAACCTCTCAGCCTTGAAAACCAGTTTCGGGTGAGTTGGCAAACATATGTGACCAATCTGCAATTGTGAAACTCGCTTACCAAACCACCAACGTCTTGTAATTCATTTGGAGTACTATATATCGCACCCAGTTCATACTGTTCCATGAGATTCTCTTCGCTGCACAGTTCAATACTCTTTCTACACAAGCAGAGCCTCCCTAGCTTGCACTGATCTGCATTACTAATATCTATTCGAACCGTATACAGCAGCTTTGGCGTGCATTGCTGCCTCGATCTTTGAGAATCGGCTGACTTGCCCAAACTGTTGATGCAGTTTCTCAACAGTTTTTAACAACGATGGGAGTACCAGCCCTTCTGTTAAGTTTTTCAATTGAAGACAAAACATTGTAAGTTGTTGCCACAGTTACCGTCCCAAAGCCATCGATTACGTCACAAAGAGCAAATTTAAAAGGCCGTGAGCCGCTGCAGCTACACATATATATTCAAGATGATTGTGGTTAGAGGGTTCTAACGACAGATTCCCAATACGCCGATGATGTTGAGTCAGCTACAGCCTAGTACTCAGGCTGCGACCAAAAAGGTTGAGAACTACCTGATCAACCTAACCGAAGTGCTCGGTAAGGGCAATTTCAGTGTGGTGTATCGTGCAGTGAATACCCTCAACAGTAAAGACGTGCCTTATTCAGACGAACCTGTAGCGGTGAAGGTCATTGACCTGAACAGTATGCGAACCAGCGCATTGCGTGATCTCCTGCAGTCGGAAATAGAAATTCTTAAGATCGTCCGCCATCCCAACTGTCTGCAATGCCTCGATATCTTCTCCAGCAATAGCAACTGCTACATCGTCACGGAGCTCTGCAACGAGGGAGATTTAGAAAGCCAAGTCATACGTTCACGTAGCCGACTGGAATAGCCACAATGTCGTAGCATAATCTACGATATCTACCAGGGGCTTCTCTACCTTAGTGAGCTTAACATTGTCCACCGTGACATCAAGGTGGCCAATATCTTCCTAAAGGATGGTGTTGCCAAGATCGCCGATTTTGGTTTTGCGAAACGAACAACGTAACGCCTCAACTTATTCAGTGAGCAGTTCAGAGACATCAACGTCGGCAGTCCTATATACATGGCACCCGAAGGTCTTCTGGAAAGCGTATACGGTCCCAAGACTGATGTTTGGGCCTTCGGAGTGTTGATGTTCGAAATGCTCCATGGTGATCCACCGCTGGGTTTCTGCAATGCCGAACAGGAGTTAAAGATGCATATCATGAAACCACTCAATCCAAGGGCGTTCAAGGCAACCATCCCGCAGGATCTCCGGGATCTCATCATGAAATGCTTGGAGGTTGACCTCCGTAAGCGCATCAGCATGCGGGATATTCAGTTCCACCCGTATATCCAACGAATCACAATGGAGTTGGGAAGAAACGGTATTTCAGGAGACCGGAGGAACTCAAGACTCGCAACCATGCAGGCCAATTACCGTATAGACCTTTCTCGTAGCAACTCAACCTCAAAGATGGAAATGCGTCCACGTTTCGGAATAAATCGCACCGAAATGGTTTCATAGGAGAAGTACAAGAATGGCTGCTTGGATGGTGGAATATCACCAAAGAAGCCTACCCTCAACATAACTGCGGTTTCACCGCTCCAGAACCAAAGCCCAGGATTTATGATGCAGCAGCAGATGTCAATGTACTCGCCAGGCAACAGCAACATGATCAATTCGGCATTCATGAATGATAACCTCAAGAGCAAGCTCAACATCTTTACGCAGGCTTCGGGAGTAACCACTACCACCTCCAGTTCCGAAGTAGGCATGCTCAGCTTCGATGAAGGGCTTCAAATGCTTCACTACTGTAGGCTCATCTACAAGTCTATAGGGTTGATCTCGAAGTGCAATAGGGTGGCACTGCTTAAACTCACGGACTACTACGTCAACTGGTTGCTGGATACGCTCAATGATGTTCAGCAGCGAACACCTGCCGATGGCTCTGATCGCCAAAAGAAACTCAAGGGAGTGCTGGTTGAATACCAAAACCGGTACGGTAGGGAATTGCGTCGAAACCCACAGCTTGTAGTAACCCTAGAAAACATCCAAGGCATCAACGCACAGCTGCTTGCCTACCTCGATAAGAAGATAGCAGGAGAACCTGAGTACGATCAGCTCGATCTCACTCAGCTGGGTCACTTCGTATGCACAATGATCGAAGTCACCGAAGTCATCCGCCAGTGTCGCTAACGAGGTGACTACTCAAGCATCCTCAGCTGTAAGAGTCGGCTGGAATCCTGTCTCAACCTCCAAGCCGGAAACATAACTGTAGCAAGCTACTTAGCTATGCGCTCTGCATTGGGCACATCGATTCTGCCTGCAAGCCAGTGGAACTGCATTTGATATTTTTGTGCTGACTGCTGTGCTTTAGTATCCATAATTTATAAGAGATCATGGCGGGGAGAGGTCTCAGCGACAACTATATGCACTGGTCAAGCGGCAATCGCTTCCAGCCTTTCGGTCTAACCCACAACCCCATCATGGGCAACTCCATGATGGCTCAGCATATGATGAACTCCAGTATGTACAAGAACATCCATTCGCTCAAGACTTAAATGCCCAGCGACGTGCTCGAACTTTTCAAAGCCAACGAAATTGGTTACGTTCGGCCCGTGAGGAAAAGAAAATGTCGACCCCTAGACCCATTGACTTCTGCGACCTTCAATATCGTCGACCTATTCCCAGAGCCTGAAATGCAAACGGAAAGACCTCCACCAGAGACTAAGCTCATGAAGATAGATAAGAAAAAACAGGAGAAGGTTCAGCAAGCGAAGTATGAACTGGACGAGAAGATCCACCACTGGAACCCCTTTGAAGAAAACCTATCGTCTGATCCCTACAAGACCCTTATAGTTGCCAGATTGAAATTTGAGACAGCCGAGAGAACCGTTAAGCTTGAGTTCTAGAAGTATGGTGTTGTCAAATCGGTGAAACTCATTACTGACAAGTAAGGCAAGTCCAGGGGATATGCTTTCGTGGAGTATGAAAGGAGAGAGGACTTTATCAACGCATATAAGAATGCTCATCTCAGAAGAATCGATGGCCGAAGGGTGATTGTTGATTTTGAAAAGGGAAGGACCATCATGCAGTGGAGACCTCGAAGACTCGGTGGTGGGGAAGGAACTCTGAGGTTAACAAGACAAGAAGTCCTCGCAAGAGAACGAGCAAAGAATATAGCCAACGAACGAAAAGAGGCAAGGCGAAGAGAAAGGAACGAAGATAAGGTGGAGGAGAAATAAAGGCATCGTGACCACAGTCGTAGTCGAAGTAGATAACGAAAGGATCGCCGAAAGGAGCGTGAGCGTGAACGAGAGAAGGAGAAGACTGACTACGATAGGGATCGTGGTCGCGATAGAAACTACGATCGCGAGAAAGATCGTGAAGCTGATCGCGATCGTGGCAGAGACCGTGAACCCAGAGAGCACGACCGCCACCAAAGTAATAAGGAACTGTAAAAATAACGTCATGAACGCAAGAGTAAGCCCGAGATGGAGATCGAACAAAGTGGAAAGGATAAGAAGGAGAAGAAAGAAAAGAAGGAGAAGTCGCGAGACCGTAGTCACCGAAAGGACAAGAAGGAGAAGAAGGAAAAGAAAGACAGAAAGGAGTATGTTGCGATGAACGTACCCGTGGACGAGTTCCGCTGATATCATCGATATAGTAATTTGATGTAGGAATCTGATCACATTTTGTTTGCATCGCTCAAGCAAACCGGCTTTACAGTGCCAGAGACTGCCACCTCAGTGGCTGATCTCAACAACGATGATGTGCTGAGCATCTGCACACAGTTGCTGGAGATGTTCGGGGTTGACACTACAGGCATCAAACAACTTGGCCGAAACCAGAAGTTCCGCATCGCTACGAAGATCAACCAGGAGCTTACCAAACATGTGGGCACTCAGTTCGAACTGAACGATCTGATGAACACAAACATCAACAACGTGAGGAAGATTCTGATGCTGCTAATGTCAAAGCTATCGATGTTGGACCACGACAATAAAGCTGTCGATCAGCAGTACCTCTCCAACGAGGAGAGATCCAAGAAGGATAGTCTGCTGCGGAAGGAACGTATCTGGAAGAGCTGGCTGGGAAAGGAGTGGATACACCCCAGTCTGCAACAGCAGAAGGATGTGAAGTTCGAATCACACAAGCTCCGCTATGACCTCAACGAATAGATTGAAAAGAAGAACATTCTCAAGGACTTCGAGCACCCACGGCTACGATGCAACATCCAAACGATTCTGGCGGAGATGTATAGCCTGTACTCATACACCAAGAAAAAGCTGTCTGCGGAAGAGGGTATTCGCATTAATGCTCAAGGCTCTGCTGAAGCCAACCTTGACCGTATTCGAGAGAACAACCAAAGCGATTGGACAGCATACAAAGAAAATACCAAAAAACTCAACAAGATGAAGAAGAAGTTAGTGGATGCTCGTCCTTAGGAGAAGGCAGTTGTGAAGCCCGATCAGCACTCGCAACCGAAAGAGTCGACAGTATTCCAGCAGCAAGTGGAGGAGCTGGTGTCTCTGGATAGGCTCAAAAACCAAAATGATAAGTCTGACCAGGACATCAGCCGGTTGGAGGCTGTAAAGCACCAAGACGAATCCGAGCATTTGGATCCTCTGACCAAGATCCGTTTGGACATTGAAAAGGTAAAGAAGAACCACGAGAAGGAACTTGCTGCGATGATGGCTATGGTGCAGCAACGCGAGGCTGAAATTAAATCCATCCAGACTACAGAAGCCAAAACTGACTAGGAGATAGTAAAGAAGGAAGAGTCGATTCAAAAGTTCAAAGTGACTGTGGTGACGGCGAAGAAAGAGGCTGAGAAGAAGCAGATCTTGCTCAACTCCGTTGACTAACCCGACGAACTCAGCAAGGAGGTTAGCAGCCTTACTGAGGAGGTGAAGATGCTGCAGGCCGAAGCCAAGAATGAGGTTGAACGTATGCAGAAGGAGATCAAAGGCCTGGAGCAAGAAGGTACTGAGAAGCTGGGAATTCTCACTGACATGAAAGAGAAATTGGTGAAGATAGAACTTGACTACGCGAAGGTGGTCCGTGACCTTGCCTAGAAGCAACAACAGAAGTAGTTCATCAAAGTCCCTCAAGGTGGTATCAGCCGTAATCACTACAACAAGCGTATCACTGAAATGGATGTCAGATGGAAGGAAAGTCGCAAGGAAATTCAGAAGGCCGAGCAGGAGATTGCGAGGATTAGCGAGATAATCGGCACGGGCATATCCACTGCCAACCGAATCGAAACTGAAATCGAAAATCTGTTGAACATGGACAAAAATAAGAACGATGCTCTGAACAAATTAATCCGGGAGCAGTACGACCGCTATCGTGTCACATTCAAGGAGACCGTGAAGGCTATGAACTCGGTTAAGGAGATTCGGACAGAATCTCGTGAGTACGAAGCCCTCGCAGCCTAACTCTCTGGCAAGAACTACAAGGTCAACATTGAGAAACTCAAGTTTGCTCTGGAGGACATTCGCAAGGAGCGGGAAAGCAACAGGCGTAAAAAGTGATTTCATGAGAATGGCAATTATGATATATTTTAGCAGACTAGCCAGCAGCCACTTCAAATCAGCCAGCCAATGCTGCTAATTCATAAAAA
>Ga0075152_10001561_pt1 | contig 16499 bp, 8 predicted proteins | sample JI61114C2DNA_FD_70964 | JGI IMG/M metagenome (GOLD analysis project Ga0075152, IMG submission 70964) | Wastewater effluent complex algal communities from Wisconsin, to seasonally profile nutrient transformation and Carbon sequestration -... | ecosystem: Engineered > WWTP > Effluent > Algae...
CTTGTGTTATCAATGTAAGTTCCTGGGTTTTCAGGATCTTCGTACACTGAATTCGGGAATACGAAACGCTCGCGATTATACCATGTAGTGCGGATACCGGCTCCTGAAAAATCAAATGGAACTGCAATTGCGTTATAGATATAGTGGCCATTCCGGTATTCAGCAGTAGCTGCCAGTCTAAAGCCTTTGTACTTAGCCTCGGCAGTCAAACCTAGAATATGCGGAGGTGAAGTAGTTCCTACGTCTTTATATACACCATCCGTTGCAGGGAAACCTGTGTTTGCATCAACAATAACTTTACCATCTTCAGTTCTGTTATACTTCGTAACGGTCAGGTAAGGGAAAGGCTTTCCGATTTTCGCAACAATTCTACCGTTTCCGATTGCCCCGATGTTCAATTCATCTGTTCCGTCTGCTAATGAAATAACCTCATTTCTGTTCAACGTATACGTAACGCGGAACATAACGCTTAATCCATACGATGTTTCAATAGGTGTTGCCTGGAAGTACGATTCTATACCCTTGTTCTCAACTTCACCAACGTTTGTCAGGAATTGGTTAAAGCCGGACGTACTGGAAATTTGAACCGGGATTGTTTGATCAACCGTATTACTCTTATAAAGCGTAGTACCAATACTTGCTGAGTATTTCTTCAAGTCCAGGTCAAATCCAGCTTCAACTGAGGTTGTGATTTCGGGTTCCAGATCAGGTGATACTAACTGATTCGCAAGTCCAAATCCACCTCCGCTAGCATACGGATATCCGTAACCCTGATTAAACGTGCTGGTCAATTGGTACGGGCCAATATTAACCTGACCCACCTGAGAATAACCACCTCTGATCTTAAGTGCATCAATCCATTCAGATTCCTTCAAAGAAGAAATTGCATCGGAAAGGATAATGGATACGTCAGCTGCAGGGTAGAAAAATGATCTGTTTTCCTCTGCCAGTACCGATCTCCAGTCGTTACGGCCTGTCAAGTGCAAGTAAGCCCAATCTTTGAAACCAACGCGAACATCACCATATATACCAAATTGGGTAGCACGTGAATTGAATTCACCACCACCAAGGTTTGTCTGCGTATTTCCAACGTTATACAATCCGCTGATAACTAATCCATTAGCATTTACAGCCAAGTTTTTAGTCTGATTATCACGAGACTGGAAGCCTCCAACAAACGTTAAGGAGAAATCATCGGATAGCTTTGCTTTGTATTCACCAAACAAGTCAACTACTAACTGGTTGGCGTACGCGCCAGTGTCTCCTACAAATCCAGGAATATCGATCTTGTTGCCGCCTGAGTTTGCTCCCAGTGGATCCTTTGTGTAATCCGAGTATGTGAATTTTCCCGTATAGGTTTTCGTAAATACGTTCCGGGTACTCAAGCCCACACGACCTGTGAATGTAAGTGGAGTAATAGGATTCCATTTTAATTCCATCGTTCCCTGGAAGTAATTATTCCGGGTATCGTTTCTGTTATTATCCAGGGTAAAGTACGGATTGGCAAAATACTCATTGTAGTATCCATTTGGGTTAGCAAATGGATCGGTGCGCCAATCGCTATACTTCGTAATGTCAACCTGGGCAGGCGACATCAACACGTTGGTAAACGCAGCACCTACCGCTGAACTGATGTCAAAAACATTTGCAATGTAGTTTGTAGAGATCGATGCCTTCACAGTTTCACCAATCTTCTGGTCAACGTTTGCTCTGAAGCTATAACGCTTGTACTTATCCCAGGGTACAGTAGAGTGCTGTCTGAAATACTGACCTGAAGCAAAAATCCTTGACTTATCGTCACCTGTTGACACGCTAAAGTCTGTTTGATTCATCATACCGGTTTCCCAGAATTCAGTTCTCCCATCGGTTGGAGAATACTTAACTGTCTGAATAGATCCGTCTTCAATCGGCTTACCGATGGGACGCATAGAGCCATCAAAACGAGGTCCGTATTGCTGGTTTTCGTATGGGGTATATACTGGAGGAGAATCAGGCGTAGTTCCAGAGCCAAATTCCCTTTGTAATTGCGGCAGGTAGCTTACGTTTTCAAACGTTGTAGTGTTTGCAAATTTAATCTCAGTTTTACCAGCCTTTCCTCTCTTTGTTGTTACAATCAACGCACCGTTTGATGCATCTGATCCGTAAAGAGCGGCAGCACCGGCACCATTCAACACCTGGATATCTTCGATATCTTCTGGGTTCAGGTTACCAAGAACTTCGTTTGGCGTAATGATATTATCCAACACAAGCAGGGCTTGGTTGTTACCCAACAGGGAGCGCTGACCACGAAGTACAACACGATAATTCGGGTTAACACCTGAGCTTACTGCACTTACCAAGAGTCCAGGAACTTTACCTGAAAGACCTGCCATCGCGTTCTGCGATTTACCTTGAGTAATATCAGATGCTTTTACTGTTGTTGCCTGATTTCCAAGCTCTCTTCTTTGAACAGTCAAACCACCGGCAGTTACAACAACTTCATTCAACGTTGCGGCATCAGTCTCCATCACAATGTCAACTGATGACTGGCTAGTCACAGCAACATCTTGTGTTTTAAGACTGATAAACGAGAATGTTAACGTTCCCCCACCAGAAGGAATTGACAGCGAATATTTGCCATCTCCATCAGTTTGGGTTCCAATTGCTGTTCCTTTCAGAACAACGCTTACTCCGGGCAACGCACTACCATCTTCATTAGATGTTACGCGACCAGAGATTGTGCGATCCTGTGCGGATACTTGCAACGAAGCAAGCATAAGCACCATCGTCACACACGAAAGTAAAAGTCTCTTCATACAATTTAGTTTAGGTTAGAAAAAAATTAGCGTACAGTGTTAATTCAAATATCGTTATTGATACCAGCATGCGTAATCGCGTGGTATGCGGTAATTTAGTACAGGCGAAATGTGGACAGGTTCCAAAAAGGTAGTAAGCGTATACCCCACCGGTTCATTTTTGATTGTTGCTACAAGATCGGTATGCATAGAATTATTAAAGGTTAACAGATTGACGGTGTATCAGATAATAAGTTTATCTTCCCTACCCCGCGACACAGCTTCGGATTTACAATTCACATTCAACTTTGTATAGATATTCCGAATGTGAGTTTTAGAAGTTTCCTTTGAGATGCTAAGCTCTTCAGATATTTGCGTGTAGGTCATTCCGGCTGAAACCATTTGAAGAACCTGTTTCTCGCGTCTTGTAATGGGAGAGTTCAGATTTGCCTGGAATTCTTTAATGACCATTCTTGCAATGTCATCACTCATGGGCGCACCCCCTCTTACAATTTCTTCCAACGCAGAAAGTATTCCAAGGTAGTTTGTGCTCTGTCTTATATACCCGCTTACACCGGCTTTAAGTGCAGCGAAAAGAACCCCGCTGTCGAGATACGGTGATATCATTAGAACTTCGATATTGGGATACCTTTTTTTAATTCTTTCGGTAATCTCAATTCCATTCCTTCCGTTCAAATCAATATTTATCAATACGATATCCGGAAAAGTTTTAGGCAAGTCGCGAATTGCATCTTCTCCATATTCATACAAACCAACTACCCTAAAATCGTTTGTCCCGTCAACAATAATTTTGTACGAATTACCCAGATCTTTGTCTCTTTCAATAATGATCAACTTCTTTTTCATAACCGCGATATCGATTCCATTTATAAAATCAAATCTAAAACAACATTCAGGTTAATAACATCACTACAGTTGGGGTAAATTTTTAACCAAGAGACGGTAGTCAAACTGATAGTGTCAGCTAATCATCAACACAATGTGGGTATTCATTGACAATCAATCACCCTATATGCGGTATGGTTGGATCGTTGAATATGTACATCACACAAAGCATGACTATCATACTTATAAAAAAGTTGGCTATTTACCCTGCTGCTTGTTGTATGTAGGGTGAAACGATTTTTACCGCTAAAAATCCCCTCAAATGGGTTAGTGTTTTGTAGTTGACTTTTTCCCGTTGAGCTTTGTATGAAAAAAAATGGTCAATCTATTCCCGATCTCAGTAGTAGTGATACTATACTGTTGCAGTAGTGATGACCAGGGTAATAGCAAAGCGAAGGAATAGGCTAGTAGTAACGCAGTTCCAAGTTCTGCCAAACAGGCTTACCTAATTCCGAACTTTGATTCCGAGGATGGTGAAGGATTTGGGGATGCATCCTGCTGAAGTACCTCCATCATCGTCCAAGCATTTAGTTGGATTTTCGAGTTAATGGATCGCTATGAATCGAAAAGAGTTCCTGATGGTGAGTAGTCCATTCATGGTTACCGATAAATGCAGGATAAAGGTATTCTAAATAAGAACTGTGGAAAGCATATCCTCTGTTAGAGGCTTGGTTAAAAATTGTGTCGCTCCCAGTCTCATTGCCCGCTCGACATCCATTCGATTATGCGATGAGGACAGTATGACTATTTTCGCATCGTTGCGTTTTTCATCACTGAGTTTGCCAAATACCTCCAGGAATTCAAAACCATTCATAATGGGCATATTAAGATCAAGGAGAATAACATCCGGGAGATTATCGCTTCCCGGATGATTAATAATTTCAAACGCTTCTCTGCCATTCAGGGCAGTTTTAATCTGACTGCCCGAAAAACCCATGCGCTGTAGTGTCTTGATTCCCAGAAACTGGAAAACCTCGTCATCTTCTACCAATAAAAAGTTTTGTCTTGCCATCTGCTTTTATATCTCGTGTGACTATAAAGGCTGAAGGTTGAACAAAAAATTACCGCTGGTGCCCATAAGCCTGCCCGTTTCAGGTGCGACTGTAAATTCAAGCAACAGCTGCTCTTCATTTATTTCCGCCACCATTTCCTTTCCGGAACTAAGAATGATCTTACTAAAATCTTCATTGAATTTCCATCGTCCGGAACTTTCCGAAAAAGCATATCCCCCGTTGGAAACTACAAAAGTGCCATCAAATCCACTGGACGGGTTTTTTGTAAAGACAATTGCAAAGCTCTCATATTGATCGGATAAATCTCCGTCATCGTGCGTAACCTGGGCATTCGCCCAGGTATGTGCAGTTAGCATTTCTATTTCTACACTTCCATTTTCATCTGACTCATCCTTGCATGCGGTAAATTGAAATGCAACGAGTAAAACGATCACCTTAAATAATGTTTTCATACGTGTTTACTTATTTTTTAATGAGCTTGATTGTAGCATTCTTTCCATTCGAAGAAGCTTTCACTATATAAAAACCAGGTTTCAATGCTGAAACATTTACCTCAACCTCGCGCTGTGTCGCATCCAGTTGCCTGGTGAGGTGTTGTTTTCCGGAAGCATCGATAATCTCGAGACTTACCTCTCCTGTCCAGTCATAGCTGAATGTAATGTTCGTTACATCTTCAGCTGGGTTTGGATACACGCCTACCCCGTTGTTTACAAATCCGTCTTCAGCGCTCAGTACAACATTTACGTTTACCTGAATTGTATCATAGGTTACTGCTCCATGACTGTCTGTGACTGCAAACGCAAGCTCAGTTTGACCAATCACCTTCGGTTGAATCAGGAATTGATCCTGAGAAGCAAATACAGTTACCGCGTTTGTGTTGCTGCTTGTTACCGTGAACGTAAATGCATCACCATCAGGATCTGAAAAGAATGCATCAATCTCATACGCATGCAGTGTACTGGTTGCCCGGAAGTCCATTTCAGACTCTCCCATAAATTCCGGACCCTGGTTTGTATGCAATACTTCTACCAACAAGGTTACTTCACGCGAAGCATTGTGTTCATCCGTTGCGTTGAACGTGTACGTATAACTTCCGGCATCTCCATAATCAGGTTTCATAACAATGGTCAATACCCCGCCACTGAGGGAGTGTGTAATACCTTCGTATACCTGTGCGGGGGTTACCGTGAAATCATCTCCTTCCACATCCGTTACACCGAGCTCAAGCGTAAGTGTATCTTTTTCAGACAGAAGAATACTCTCTGGTACATTGCTGAACTGAGGCGCAGCATTCATATGAAGCTTTACCGGTACCCGCTCTGAACTGTGATTTGGATCATTGGAGTTGATTATAATGCTCGCAACCTGATCACCGGGAGTTGAAAATGCGCCTTCAATTAAAAGTTCTACCTGACTTTCTCCGCCTGCCGATACCGTTCCGGTCAAGCCGGAGGTAACACTCAGCCAGGAAGAATTTCCAGCAGTTTCCTCGGCTGCAAATATCAGCCAGCCAAACGTTTCGAAACCTGAAACCTCCTGCATGTTATACCAAAGTCCTTCATTGAAATAGTAATATCTACCAGGAACTGTCTGCTCGTCATTGATTGTTCCTTGCGGCAGTGCGATACCGAGCGGATAGGTGATAACTACATAGAAATCTTCATTCGGATAAATTCCCGCAGCCTGATCAAGTGTTACCACATGCCATGCACCTGCATCATCGGAACCCGATCCTGTGAAATCTAGCTCTCCCTGTGTTAACAACAACGCATCTGCCAGTGTTGCACCACCTGCCCTGATCTCCACAGAAATTGTTCCTTGTACGAGTGTTTCTTTCTTAAAGAATGTTTCAACATGTGATACATTAAACCCTTCCGAACCAGCATTATACTTTGTAGCCAACGTAAATGGTGCAGACCCACCGGTTCCTACATACGTATCAGGTGTAACCTTTTCCGTGTACTTTAATGTTCTGTTATAAGTAGCAGTAGTGCGAGCACCGTTGCTACGAACACGAGCCGGTTCAGCTTTAAGTGATACAACAGAAGCACGTGTTGCCATGCTTTCCGTTGCGGATGGTGTAGCCCGGCCGTAATCAATGCTTATCTCATAGGTAAGATCCGATGCACCGTTGTGGTTGTTGAAAGCAATGGTTCGCGTTGCTGTTTCCGTTTTTGTATTCAGTTGTACAATAATAGAATCCGCTACTACACTCATTACCGGAGGTTCAAAGCCAGTTCCGTTAAGCGTTACGCTCGTTTCACCAAGGCTGGTTGTGAATACAAGTTCATCCGTAAAATCTCCGGAAGATCCTGGTGCAAACGTAGCGCGGGCTTTTAGCTTGTCACCTGGCTTGATGGTAAACGTTGGCGTTGTCCAGGCCCATGGTGAATAAAGTTCAGAGATATCCGCCCAACGCCATTCTTGCCCGAACCAGCCATCCATAAGCGCCCAGATCTGCAAGCTTAATCCCTGCATTCCATCCGTCATTTGTGCCCACGTAATATCAAGTGAAGCTGAACCATCATTGCTGATGTTTATATCCGCATAATTGATAACCGGTGATCCGAATTCAAAGGCAATCATCTTGCTTCCAAAATCAACAACTTCCGGAACTGCGAGAAGAGCCTCTCCGGTTACGGTTAACTCGATTGGTTTTTCAAGGTGTTCACTTCCCGGAACGTTCGTTTGAATCGTAAGGCTCTCATTGTACTGACCGCCATAAATATTAGTAGCATCAATTTTTATCTCACCGGTGAGTGTAGTGCCCGGAGCGACCATATATGTTTTTGCCGGAACGATTACATAGGCCAATCCGCTGCCATAATCCAGTGCCTGATAAGCGGAAATGACAACAGCCGTTTGGCTATCCTTCTGAAGTCCAATTGCGCTGAACTGAGATGTTGCGTCTGCCCCACCCTCTTCTGCTTTGTATTGGAACTTCATTGTTCCGTTTTTGTAGAAAATCACCTGTGCAGAAACCGGATCACCCATGCCGCCAAAATTGTTGGTGAAGTAGCTGAAGGTTATGATAAACTTGTCGTCATATGCCTTATAAAAAATTCCAATGTCTTCAATCGGATAAAGGTAGTCCGAGAATCCGCTAAAGGTCCAGTACGGCATGATGCAAGGACCGGTGTGCATTTGTGACGGGATACCATCCGTGAATAAGCTTGCTTCCGGATCATCTTCGAATGAAATAATTCCATTATCCCCGATCTTAAACGAAGTGTATAGCTGACCATAGAATTCAATCGGAAAAGGCAACTCCAGCGTTCTCCAGAAGGTACCATCAAAATCATCATAATCAACAAACGGAAGCTGCGTACCAGTTTTACGAATATCTATCCACTGATAAACATCACCTGTGTTTAACTTCTCATATACATACGTAGTCGAAACTGCCGTTGCGGCTGCTTCAAACGATAACCATTGCTTACCCACTGCGGCAACTTCCAACGGAGCCAGGCCTGGGTTTTCGATTTGCAACGAATGTGTTGCTTTTTCACCGTAGGCAAGTGTTTGTTGTAGCAATGATAAGTCCACATTGATGGCTGGTGGAACAACGACATTTCCGGTTACATAAATCGTGTCGTGCGTTCCGTCAACATAGCTTATTGACAACCAGTCTTCCAATTCAGCAAGCGAAGCAGTTGGAATTTCAATTGAGTACTTTTTATACAAGCCGGGCTTAATGGTTGTTGTTTGTTCACCGGTAAGCGTGAAGCTGTTGTTCACGAATTCCATACTTTGAATATCAACATTCGCTGTTCCAGGATTCTTTATCGTAAAAACACTTGAGCGGATTGCTCCCTGGAAAACATCTCCAAATGCTACGGTATCAATTGAAACTAACGGTTCGGGTATGCCTCCGTTAGTAATCTCCAGTTGAACCAAAGCGCTTGTTTGTGAGTTTGCAGGGTCGTTACTGATGAAATTAATATACCGGTTGATGACTCCTTCCGTTAACGATGCCGAAGAAAGCTCGATATCAACAACTGCCGAGACACCGGGTGCAAGAATACCGGAACCATTTTCAACATGCGTGATAATATCGGGACCGGGATAATCAAAACCGAGTGCGAGGCCACTATACAATTCAGTCGGGTGTTCCCATTCGTGAATCAATACGCCATCTTCGTGGTTCGGGTCTTCTATAAAAATGTTTAACGCACCCTGGTTCTCCGTTGGGAAGCCCATGTTTTCGTAGTAAAACCGGATGTCGCCATTCGAATGTAAAACCATCTGAGCGGTCAGGGTTCCGGAATATTCATCGGTTACATCATCATATTGGATAATGACCCGGTCAGCCTCAACCTGGTAGAATATCTTTCCTTGCGCGATATAGCTGAGCCAGGTTCCAAGGAGCGAAATAATTCCGCGTGGAGAATAGTCATTTCCCGGGAAGCTTGGAGAATTAATCGGTCGAACGCTATTATCAAAAGCTGTAAAACCTTTTTGTGCGATGTAGATCACCGACATATTTTCACCGTAGTATGGGAATTCGAATCCCATATCCAGGGTATAGTAAGCACCATCGTCACGTAATGAATTGGTAATGTCTACACCGGTTGACGAAATATCCTGATATTCGTACGCAATCGGGTTGGTTTCAGTACCGTAGCTTGTTCTTTTCTTATAGCCGTACGTATGGTAATCCGAAGGCCAGCTATCACTAATCCCTTTTTCATCGTATCCCGGAATAAAATACTTCAACGGGTATGCACCGTCATTCTGAACGGTAATTTGTGCGTTCACAACATCGCCAAGGGCAATATTGGGAATCATTTGATCTTCCGGAGCAAGTGAAATGCGTGATGTTTCCGCACCCAATCCGAATAGTGAAATTTCATAGGACTGATCACCGTTGGTGATGGTAAGTATACCATTGATATTTCCTAATGAAACTGGTGAGAACTTAACTTTTAAAACAACCTCTTCACGGGCTTTAATTTGCCACGGTGCATATCCAACAATCGAAAACTCCGGGTTATCAATGGTAAACACCGGGTCATTGAAATTGCCGTAGCCGGCATTTTCAAGCACAAATTCCAGTGTCTTTTCAGTTCCTTTAAACACACTTCCATAATCCGCGATATCGATGTGTTTGATGTTCGGCTCATGACCGGTCACCGTAAGACTTACCGGAACTCTTAACTCCTGCTGCTGCGCATCGTTGGATGCAATAACAAGATTGGCGTTATAATTTCCATTGATGAGTGTTGATGCATCCGCTGAAAGCTCAGTCAGTTCCTGCTCATTCCCAGCAACATCACCTGAACCTGGTTCGAGTGTTAGGTATGTGCCCAAATGTTCGTTATAGCTGTCGGCTGAGATTGCCCACGCGAAATCTTCACTGTTAATAGCAGTTTCAAGTGGAGTCCAGGTTCCACCCAGGTCAAACGACATAAAGCAGTTCGCTGAATACGATGGATCATCTTCATATCCAATGCCCAGCGGAAAAAGATTTCCTGCAGGCACATGAATCACTACACAAAAGCTTGAGCCGGATTCAAAATAGAGTTGCTCATCCAATGTAATATAGGCCCAGGTTTCCTCTGAGCTCCAGTTAGTATGCTCCTGCGCATAAATAAGATTGTTTTTTACCGGTGTAGCACCTTTATAAACTTCAACAATTACAGGTCCAAGCGCGGGATCGTGCTTCAGATACATGCGCACCTGAGTCAGGTTAAAACCAGAAGGCTCGCTCACATAAAATTTAGCCGCTGCAGAATTCGGTAAATCAAGATCTGTTTCTCCTATAATATTGGTTACCCATGTAGCATAGGTCTTTTCAACGGATTGAAATGCCATGGCTTCAGGATCGTTGCTTCTCAACCTTCCTTCTGGTGAACCATGCCTTGCGCTTTGCATGAAAACTTTACCATCTTTTTTTGTTTTAGTGATCTTCGGATAGCGAAGCGAGGTTGCATTAAAAGACAAAGACGTGTTGGTATGACGCATGAAATGATTCCAACGCAGAATACCAGCCGCTTCATTGCGAATGGTGATGTTATGCGTTGCGACAGAAGAAGTCGAAGCATCGATGGTTAAGGAGATAGATTGACTGTTCTCATCTACCGCAATGGAAGGCCCCTGATTTGTAATTTCAGAAACCACATTGGAAAGCAGTGAAACATGGCCCCACCGGTCTGTTGAGGTGACTGCGAAATAATACGTTGTTAACCCCAGCAAGCTATCGAGCTCGTATGAAAATTCAGCGCCAGCAGCCAGCGTATTCTTAAGAGTTGTTTTAGCAGCTGCCGTCAGATTGCCCGCTGTAAGCGGTTGCGTATGATGGTAAAGCTGAAAGGATATCGGTTGGCCATCATCCGTATCTGCTGGAACGTTCCATGTGAGTGTGGCAAACTCTTGTGCAATACCGGTAACTGTCAAGTTTGTTACAGGTTGAGGCGCTATACCTAAATCATTTTGAATGGCGAGGGCAGCATCAATCAATCCTGACCCAAGCATCCCGATAAATTCCGGATTGTTTTGTGCTACATCCGTAACACCGGTATAAAGTTTATTCCATAATTCCTGTGCAGTAAGCTGTTTCGTTCTGTTGGCCAGTACAAGCGCGGCAATGCCTGAAACATGCGGACATGCCATGGATGTTCCTTGCATGTAAGCATACTTATCGTTAGGAATCGTACTCAGTACGCCACCTTTACTGCCGTACGTATCCTGATCTCCGCCCGGAGCAGCAATCTCAACCCAGGCACCGAAATTTGAATACGAAGCTTTTTTCCCTTCAGGGCCAACCGAGCTTACTGAAAATGTTTTAGCATAATACCCGGGATACCAGAATGCATCCGCATTGCTGTTACCAGCCGCAAAAATTACAATACCACCCTTCATCGGACTTCCGGCATAATCGCCTGCTTCTGCTACGAAGTAATCAATCGCATCCAATATGGATTGATCGAAGTAACCCGGTGAAGTATACCCCCAGCTGTTCTGTGAAATAACCGCACCATTATTTGCTGCATATACGTATGAATTCTCAATGGCTGCCCCGCCCAGAATTTGCATCGACATAATCTTCACGCCATTACCGGTTCCATTTCCACCGGCTACACCCGATACGCCAATCCCATTATTATTAACAGCAGCAATTGTTCCGGCTACGTGCGTTCCATGATATTGCGCGTCAACCGCTCCTTTATTTTTTTCAAAATTATATCCGTTAACATCATCTACGTATCCGTTTCCATCATCATCCATATTTGGTGTTCCGTTCAACTCGGCAAGGTTAGTCCAGATATTTGCTTTTAAATCCGCATGCTTTACATCTACGCCCTCATCGTGAACAGATACAATAATGTTATTCGCTCCGGTCGCTTTTGTCCAGGCTTCAAAGAGATTAGCATCGGCACCTGAAAAACCCATTTGACCCGTGTTATCATAATGCCACTGATCCTTCAGCAACGGATCATTAAAGGGAAGTGCTGTAGTGGCGCTCGTACTATAATTGTGAGGTGCCACCGTATAAGGAGCGATTGATTTTTCGCGCTCAACTTCTGCATAAGAAATATCCTTTAGCTGCCTGAATTGAGCCGCAGCCGATTTAGGATCAACCTTTTCATCGATCTCTACAACATACCATAAGTGCAGACCATGCTTACGCAGCTTGTTCTCAAATTTTGGATCATATGGAAATAATCGCTCCATGCCGGAAGCTTTGGTTGCTTTTGCAACCGCATCAAAGCCCGTCATGCCGGTTGTCAACCCAGACTTTTTTGCCTGCACCGTCATTCCACTCAGGGAACTTGTCATGGCTGACGTAAACTTCACTTTAATCACGCCCTTGCGGACACCATTTTGATACACCTGCGACCATCCTGCTGTTACGCATAAAAGGAATGCCAGTAGCAGAAAAGTTCGTCTGGTAATTGTTAGTAGAAATTTATTCATAGCGTTGGTTGGTTGAATTATAGGGCACTTATATTCAAAAGTCTCTTTGTAATGCTTATCATTTCTATAAAAAGGCACTTCCACTTGCTTCGCTTCACGCGCATACTATGCTTTACTTTTTTGCTGCGTCTTTGGCTTTTTTTCGATTTCAGTCTTCGTTTCAATGGCGCTCAGAAGCTTGATGAAAGCGTCATTCTCCTGCTTTCTTTTTTTAATAAGCTTGTTGATCAATTGTTCGCTATCCTTATCTTTTTCCATAGGCTGTTTGGCACTTACATCGAATGGCCAAAGGAAGTTTGGAAACCAGTCCGTCAGAAATTTTTGACCTTTGAATAACCACTCCGGGCGGAGCTTTAACCTTAGCATTTCCATAAAAGGGGCTGCTACTACCCTAACAATACCATAACATGATTTATAATTAATTGAAAATCAGCTATTTGCTAAGTTTTTATAAGATCAACACAGAGACTCGATCGTTAAAAATCTGATTTACTACAGGTTAGCGAGGTGCGTAACTAGGTTAGACGTGGTATTCGTGAGATTGAGCTTTTTGCGGAGGCGTGCACGGGCAACTTCCACACTTTTAATGCTTTGTTGGGTGATGGCCGCAATTTCTTTTGAGCTCATGTTCAGCCGCAGAAAAGCACAAAGCTTTTCATCGGCCGGAGAAAGTGCTGGGTACTGCTTTCTCAGGTTCTTATAAAATTCACTATGCACCTGGTGGAACCTGAGCTCAAATTCTTTCCAGCTGTCGTTGTCGGCTTCTTTTTGTAGATCAATAATAATATCATGAATAATTTTGTGGCTTTCAGCAGGTATGGTTGACTGCAATTTTAATAGTCGTTCGGCCACGCTGTTGATTAATTCGTTTTTCCGTATGAGATACATCACATTGGTTGTGAGCTCCTTATTCTTTATCTCAACATCCTGAGCAAGATTTTTACGTTTTAATTCAGTTTGCCGGGCACGTGTCCTGATTAAGATGGTGAGCAAAATCGCCACTACCAATCCTACAGAAAGTGTTATGATCGTTATCACATACCGGGCGCGTGATTGCCGGCTTTCCTCTTCCCTTAGTTGATCAGCCTTTTCAAAATCATACTGCAGCTGCAGTCGGGTGATCTCCCCGCTGGCCTGTTGGTCTTTTATGCTATCGCTGAAATTTTTAAAATTCTTATAGGCAGCCAACGATTCCTTATTCTTCCCCAAGGCTTCTTCAACCTCCGACAAGCACAAATAACCATTTTGCAGAATTTCCAGCGACCCTATTTCCTTTCCCAACTCAATCGCACGATTGGCGGTTGCCTTAGCTTCTTCCTTAGTTCCTTGCTTATTATGATAGTTGCTGAGAATAACCAGCGACTTCGCTATTTCTGCCTTATTGCCCTCTTCTTCCCGAACTTTTAGTCCTCTACGTAAATACAGGAGCGCTGTATCCTGCTGTTTCAAATCAAGAAAGTAAAGCTTACCCAGGTTATTGTACGCTACTCCCTGCACAGCCCGGTTGTTGGTTTCGATAGCGAGCGTAAGCGCCTTCGTGTAATACTGCAAGGCTGATTTATAATCACGCTTTGTCTGATAGATGTTAGCAATGTTGTTATACAGAGACGGCAGGCCAAAAGCTTGTTGCTGCTGGGGCCTTAGCTGATTAAACATGTCCCGCGCTTTAAAATAATGCGTAAGCGCTTTATCAAATTCTCCGAGTCGGTCATACACAACGCCCAGGTTGTTATGCATCGAAACAATGCCTAATGAATCTTTTTCAGCCTCATAAAACTTTAACGCGCTGAAATAATGCTTGGATGCATTTTTATAATCACCCATGGCGGTAAACAAATTACCCAATGCGCGATCCGCTTTGGCCTCAAATTTTGGTGCGCTGCTTTTCAAGGCAAACTCCCGAGCCTTTTTTGCAAATTCAATTGCCCGGATGTAATTGTGATTATAATAGAGTGAGGAGATTTCCAGTAAAATCTTTGTTTTAAGGGTATCTTCTCTTGCATTCTTTAGGCCGAGCTGAAGACTGTCAAGCTTAATAATATCTTGTCCCACAGCCAGGTGCGCGCTTAACGCCATGGCCAGTAAAACGACAAGAATTCTAAATTTCATAGACTTTCGGAAAGGGGAGTTGCAACTTAACCTAAATCAAAATCAAGTGCAATGAGCGGCATCGTTCAATAGCAGGATTCTGATATCCCTTGTAATTATCAACCCTTTTCTTCCTGCTTTCTGCAGTACATTGCCGAGACTTCAACAGGATACTTCTTCTCAAGATCAACATCGTTAAAGCTGGTAGCCGAGCCCCATGAGAAGAGCTTTTCAAAAAAAGGCAGCAGACGCTTATTCTTTATTTTATCTAAGAAATATATTTCATGCTCTTTCTCTTTCATTCCCATCTCATATAATGACTGGTTATGATCCAGAATGCCCAACTCATGGAAGTACTGCATCATCCGAAAATACTCACATACATTTCCGCTCTCCAGTCTGCCGGCAAAATAGTACGGCATAAACCAGCCGATCACATAGCATGAAAAGGAAATAACCTTACCGATTACATGAAACTGGAACTCATAATATTTCGACACCGGAACGTTGTATAGGCTCATGATTTCAAGTACTTCCTTTCGGTGGTTCCATTCATCAACTTCAATTTGCCGGATAGCAGCCTTCTCTTCTTTATTGCTAACAGATCCTGCGTGACCCTGATAGGCGAATGCGGCTGCTTTCTCTGCGGAATAAGCTTTCTGCAGGAGATCAATGAGTGCTTTATGCGAAAGGAGCATGAGGTATTGTCCGGTAAAAGTTCCCGCCAAGTTACAACTTCAGCTGAACCTTCACAGCGCAAGCCTACCGGGCCTTTATTATCGCAAACTCTTCCAGGTACCGGTACGCGTCCAGAAATAAGTTTTTATCTTTCGCGCTCATCTCGGCAGACGTTCCGCCTTCAATGCAATAACCCCCAAAGCAAACCGACTGCGACCAGCCATCACGAACTGCATGAACGCTACCCTCTGATTTTATCTGATCAACTTTTAGTTCTATCAGTTTTTTCAAGATTGCTACACGGTCAGCTTCTTTCATTTTATAGGTACTCAGCGTAGGTTTTTTTGTACGCGATTCGCTTACGTATGTACACGAATCGAATGTAAACTTCACCGCAGTTTTACCTCCGCTCATGCTGCTATGATAAGAGAGTGAGATTGTAAAGCCTTTCGCCCATGCTTCAGGCAGTGTAAAGTCGTCTCCGATCTGAGCTACAGTTGAAAGGCTTGTGAACATAAAAAGCAAAGGAAGCAGTTTAGCGGGAGTCATACATTTTTAATTTTTAGGGAGATGTGTAAAATACATGAATTCCATAAGAATCTGTTGCGCAGTCCTATTTATTCGTTGTCACCTTCTTCTTTTGCTTAATAATGATCCGCGAAACAAAATCCGAAGTTGTATTTGCTGACTGAAGCTGACCGTACGTAACTGTACTTCCAGCCGCCTTTTGCTTATTTTCTGCGCTCGCACCTTTATCCGCAAAATAATCTGATGCCGATGCTTCCTGGCGTTTATCACGGGTTTCAGTTCGTTGTAAGTAGAGATGCGAAAGCATATGATAAACCGTTCCCTTACCGTGCTCAAAGCGTACTACAACAGCTTCCTCTCCATACTTTTCCTTTAATTCCTTTGAACGAATCAAAACTTTTACCTTCTCTTTATTTAAAACCTTAATCGGGTAAGAAGAGCCTTCCAGCCACCAAACCGGAGTAGCCTTTTCATCCAAAAAGCCCAGCACGACAGAATCCTTTTTATCTACCACTTCAATGCGCACAACTTCATCACCTGTACTGTTTCCGTTAAATTCAATTGTATTTGGAAAGGCTACTTGAATAACATTCAG
>Ga0075152_10001562_pt1 | contig 16499 bp, 23 predicted proteins | sample JI61114C2DNA_FD_70964 | JGI IMG/M metagenome (GOLD analysis project Ga0075152, IMG submission 70964) | Wastewater effluent complex algal communities from Wisconsin, to seasonally profile nutrient transformation and Carbon sequestration -... | ecosystem: Engineered > WWTP > Effluent > Algae...
GAACAAACCCCACCAATCAAAATCTCTCAATTTTGCACACTGAGATATAGTGCTGAACCAACAAACAAGCAAGGGTGGAACCCTTTAGTAAAATCTGATGGAGCACACCCGTCAAGTTCATCTTCAAAAAGTTTATGCGCCATCAACTCGTATAATTAATTGCTGTGGATGAAAGTGACCGTAGCCGTCATCGTAATGCTGGTCGCGCTGTTAGGGGCCGCAAGGGCCGAAATGGGCTTCGGCGAGTTCGTGACCACCTTCAACAAGACCTACGTTGACGAGGCTGAGCGCACCTATAGGGAGACTATATTCAATGCCACGGTCGAACGCATTACGAGAGAAAATGCCTACCCGAACGCCACTTTCCAACAGAAGGTGACTCAGTTTGCAGACCGCACTCCCGAGTAGATCGGTATTCTGTGTTTATTACATAGCGTACTCAGAGATGAGGTAGCCAAGTATCGGTAACGTTCGAAAAGGGGAAGTTAAAATGGTAAGTGCTCCTTCCTCCCTCAATTGGGCTGACAAAGGAAAGGTGGGTCGGGTAAAGGATCAGGGAAGTTGTGGAAGTTGCTGGGCCTTTGCATCTACTGCAACCGCTTAGTCGTACCTTGCTATAAAAAGTGGAACACTTACCGCTCTCTCAGACGAATATGTTCTCGAGTGCACAAGTTCGACCTGTGACTGTGGTGGATGCGATCTCCTGTCACCGATGTTGCTCATTGGCCAGTATGGTACTCAAAAGGAAAGCCAATATCCTTATCTCGCAGCATCCTACTCTAGTTCTTTTGGTTCTCCTTCCACACCAGGAATCTGCAACTCACCATCCATCAAGCTCTCGGAGAAAACTTTCGTTAACGCTTATCTTGATATCAGTGATTCTCAGGCGCAATCCTTACTGTCGGCCTCTCCATTAATGTCTTATTTCTACGCCTCAGGAATTGGATTCTCGTCTTATGCGTCAGGAGTGTATTCAGGTTGTCCCACAGGACTCACTATGTATGATATGAATCATGCTGTCGAAGTGGTTGGTTACGACGACAACGGAAACTACATCATTAAGAACTCCTGGGGAACGTCTTGGGGAAATGGAGGCTATGCAGTCATATCCAAGAATCGCGACTGCGGGATCAAGACAGGCGTGGTCCAGTTTGATAGCAGCTGGCAGGGGTGTCTTGTATTCGGCTGGGGCATCCTCGCTATCTTGCTGGCACTCATGTGATTGTCGACAGAGTTTTAGTTTCATTCTCGTGGAATTTGTCATTGTTTAAGTGGGTTATTAAGGAAAGGTTGCAAATGGTTGACAAGAAGCCGTCATGAATAGAATTGGAGCATGGAGTTTGTTGTGAAGAGGGGACAATGCTCATTATCTCTTCATATTAGCCCTTTATCGATTACGCACCGATAGTGACATAGATAAGATTCTCATTAGTATCCTCTTCTCTGAACAAACCCCACCAATCAAAATCTCTCAATTTTGCACACTGAGATATAGTGCTGAACCAACAAACAAGCAAGGGTGGAACCCTTTAGTAAAATCTGATGGAGCACACCCGTCAATCCCACCTTCAAAGGTTTATTGCGCCATCAACTCGTATAATTAATTGTTGTGGATGAAAGTGACCGTAGCCGTCATCGTAATGCTGGTCGCGCTGTTGGGGGCAGCAAGGGCCGAAATGGGCTTCGGCGAGTTCGTGACCACCTTCAACAAGACCTACGCGGACGAGGCTGAGCGCACCTATAGGGAGACTAAATTCAATGCCACGGTCGAACGCATTAGCAGGCAAAATGCCGACCCAACCTTTACCTTTAACCAAAAGGTGACGCAATTCGCAGACCGCACCTCCGAAGAGCTCAGTAATTCGCTAAATTAATGACAGAACGACCAAAGCTAAGACTTTCATCTCGGCTGAATCAGGCTCCGAAAGGAGAGATTAAATCTAGGTTGTCAACTGTTCCTTCTTCTATCAACTGGGCTGACAAAGGAAAGGTGGGTTCGGTGAAGGATCAGGGATATTGTGGAAGTTGTTGGGCCTTTGCATCTGCTGCGACCGCTGAATCTTACCTCGCGATAACAAATGGAACATTATACGACCTTTCTTAAGAATATGTGTTAGAGTGCACAGGCTGGAACTGTGACTGTGGTGGATGTGATCTCATCTCCCCAATGTTACTCATCGGTTATTTTGGAATCCCTACAGAAGAATCCTATCCCTATAAAGCTTCTTACTCCACTTATGGTTCTCCCTATACTGAGGGTATCTGCGCCTCGGGTTCAAATATTTTCTTGCCCTCTGGAACTAAACTCTACAGTTATAGCAACATTAGCGACTCTGATGCTCAAGCCATTCTGTCTGTTTCTCCATTTGTCGCAGTGTTTTACGTTGCTTAAACAGGTGAATTCTATAGTTACAATAGTAGTGTGTTCTCAACTTGTCCTTCCAACGTAACTATTTCTGACGTGAATCATGCTGTTTAAGTTATCGGCTACGACAGCTCGGGGAATTACATTATCAAGAACTCATGGGATACGACTTGGGGGATTCATGGTTTCGGGGTCATCTCGAAAACAAACGATTGTGGAATCAAACTTCACCTTCTCCAGTACAAATACGAAGGATAAAACCCGTCACCATCACCATAGCCATAGCCATCGCCATAGCCGTCACCATAGCCATAGCCATAGCCATCGCCATAGCCATAGCCATAGCCATCGCCATCGCCAACCCCAACCCCAACCCCAACTCCAACCCCTACCCCAGCTCCTGGTTGGCAAGGACTCCTAGCGTTCGGTTGGGGAATTCTAACCATCATGCTCGCACTGATGTGATCATCGCTCGTTTGTATTGTTTTTACCCTTATATAGTCTTTCGTCACAATGTAAGACAGAGAGCGGAGTCTGCTTTCTGCCATTCGTTAGTGCAAATTCGCGAATGTGCTGTAGACTCTGAGACAGGATTCCACCCTCATCCGCATTCGGTTCGCATCAGATGTACCCTCTTCAGCCAACATAGGCAGGCGCATACCTTCCGCACGTAATAGTAACTCGCAGTGGCAGCAAACTCCCAACCTCTCGCCAGAACCGTAATGAGTGTTGAGAAGTAGTGTAGGCATTCGGGGTGAACAGCTACGAGAACGGAGTATTGAAGTTATTGCTAGAGCTCAAAAACATTGACCCAGATTTGATGAACTTTTACGACAAGGTAATCAAACGGGATAGGATAGCGCGGCAACCACTTCCTCCACTATGCAGTTTCGCTAGGCAGCATGGCCGTGCTTAAATAGTTCTACCAAGAAGACATTGAGAATGAGTTGACCAAGTAAACATTGCTGATGGCAGCTGCGAGGTGGAACCAGACAAGCTGTGTTGAATGGCTAGCTTGGAACACATTATGGCTATTTGCCCAGAACGAAGTACGGGTGTATCTAATGAAGCACCAAAAGAACGCGTTGGATATCGCAATTCAACTGGAATGCACAGAATCGAGAATAATTTTGCAGAAGGCTAAGCTCAGGCAGGAGAGGATACTATAAATCAGCAAACTCGCGATTGGATAGCCGGTTCCTTAGCCCAACGCCAACTTTGTTGCACTTCAAAACATCCTCAGCCGGAGAGAGGAAATCAAATATTGGCTCTATCCGTTGCTCTGAGTGTTTTCTGCTCTCCCTGTTGATGACTTCCATCTACTAAATTAAAACAGTCTATCGTCATCGCGTAATTATATCTTTGGTGATGACGCTAAGGTTCGATAACAGGGTCGTTGTTATCACTGGTGCTGGTAACGGTCTTGGACGAGAGTATGCCCTCTTCTTCGGTGCTCGAGGTGCGAAGGTTGTCGTCAACGACCTTGGAGGTTCGTTCACAGGTACTTCAGCATGTTACCGTAGGTACGGGAAAGTCGTCATCAGCTGCCGATAAGGTCGTTGAGGAGATCAAAGCTAAGGGAGGTATTGCTGTCGCCAACTACGACTCAGTTGAGAATGGTGACCGCATCATCAAGACCGCTGTGGATAACTTCGGTCGAGTGGATATTCTACTCAACAATGCAGGCATCCTCCGGGATGTTTCTTTCCAGAAGATGAAGGATGAGGATTGGGATCTCATCATGAAGGTCCATCTCTACGGCACGTACAAGTGCTCTAGGGCAGCCTGGAATATTATGAGGGAACAGGGTTACGGTCGCATCATTAACACTGCATCCGCTGCCGGTCTCTTTGGAAGCTTTGGACAAGTCAACTACTCCGCAGCCAAGCTGGGTATTCACGGGTTTACCCTTGCTCTTGCTCGAGAAGGCGAAAAGAAGAACGTTCTTGTGAACACCATCGCTCCTATGGCTGCCTCTCGCATGCTCGAGACAGTTATGCCTCCTGATATCTTGGCCAACGTCAAGCCACAATTGGTGGTTCCTCTCGTCGCCTACCTATCCCATGAGACCAACAAAGAAACTGGAAATGTCTACGAAGTCGGAGGAGGTTTCGTCGCTAAGCTCAGATGGCAACGATCTGAGGTAATGATCTTAATTGATGTAGGGTAGCTTCTTCGATCCTGAGAAGATGAGCCCAGAGGACGTCGCAGCCAAGATCGCTGAGATTTCGGACTTCAACCGCAAGTGTGACTACCCAACTCGAGGTGACGACACGTTCGGACGCATTCTGAACTACAGAAACAGTATTAAGCCAAAGCTTTGATGATTACAAGCAAAACAGTCATTTGCCTTTCTTCTTGTCAGCAGACTTTCCCTTTTGCTTGTCGTCCTTGGTTGGCTGAGCTGCCTTCTTGTTTGCATTTGCATTGTCACGAGGCGCAGGCTTACCCTTTTCCTGCTTCTTCTATTGCTTTGGCGTTGCTATTGGTTTATTTGGTTTATTGTTTGGGGTTTCTGCTTTCTTTGGCTTCGCAACAACTGGCTGTTTAGCGGGCTCAATTTTGGTATTTTTGATACTAGCTTTTGGAGTATTTGCCTACTTAGCGGGGCCTTTATTGTCCGCTGATTTCTTTGGTGGTGCAGCAGCCTCTGCAGGTTTTTTCGCTGGTGCTTGTCTTGTGTTAAACTGTTCGGCATCCTTCTTCACTTCCTTTTTCACTTCCTTTTTCACTTCCTTTTTCACTTCCTTTTTCTATTCTACTTTTTGTAATTTCGTTGCCTCTGGCTTTGGCTTAGCATCTTGCTTGGGTTGCTTTGCCTGTTCTTGTTTTTGAGCTTTTTGTTGGGTTCCCTTGGTCGATGCTGCATTCTTCTTTGCTTCAGGTGGATTTGCAGTTGCGGCTACAACCCTTGATGCTTCTTTCTTCGGTTAGGGCTTTGGTTGTTCAACTTCTGGTTTCTTAGGCTGTTATTTCGCTGGTTTTTCTAACACTTTAGCCTCAGGTTTCTTTTATTCAACCTTTTTGTTTTGGGAAACAGCTTGTTTTTCTTACTTCTTCACTGGAACTACCGATTACTTTTTCGGGGTTTCAATAGGAGTGGAAGCTTTTGGTGTTTACTTGGGGAGAGGCGCTGTTTTCTTCAGCTCAGATGGAACTGTTAATGCTGATGGGGTAGGGGCGTCTTGCTTTTTCGGGATAGCAGCTTCTGTTGGGTTTTCCTTGGGCTTCTACTCGGGTTTCTCCTTTGCTTTTTCCTACACAATCTTCTGGACCTTCTTTACTTCACGGGCTTTTGGAGGCTCCTCGATCTTCTTAATCTCACGTACTTACACTGGCGTTGGTGGTATCTCAACAACTACGATTTCTTCCTCTTCTTCCTCTTCAGTTGATTCAACACCGGTTGGTTGCTCTTTCTCTACAACGTCAGTTGGAGCTTTCTCAGTTGACTCATCCAAGTTTACCTGTTCATCACTGCTTTCTTCAACCTCCACTTCCTCTTCTTATTGCCGCTTAACCACCGCTATCTTTTCTGGAAGCTCAACGGCTTCGTTGTTGATCTTTGCATTTGAGGACTGTACGCTTGAACCACTGTTCTTACCAGCTTTTTATCTTTTTGGTTTGACCTTCGTATCGTCTGCATCTTTCTTCTTCTCTTCAGGCCTTGCCTTGACCTTTTACTGCTTCTTCTTCTTCTTTATGGACTGCTACTCGTCTTCATCATCTACGACTTTCCTAACTGGCTTCCGTACAATTTTGATAGGTTATCTCACTTCCTCTTCAGACCTCGAGGGTTTTGCTACAGGGATCTTCTTAAGCTCCGCCTCCTTCTTGGGTTATTACTTCTTGACCGCCTTGCTAGCTCCTGGTAAGTTGAATATTCTTGGCTTGGCTGGACTATTCTGTCTCTTAACATATGCCGGAATGATCTCAATCGGCGCTGAAGTTCCACCGAATAGCACCGTATCTTCATACTTGTTCATGAGAATGTTCTCGACCAGTACAAAGTACAGTATGAAGCTGACGATCAGAAGCATGAGATATTTCTTGCTGAGGAAGGTGAGCGATGACCCTTCCTCATTTGGAGGAGGAAGCTACCCCTATCCCAAATTCCTTCGTTGCTTCTTCTCTTCCTGGGAAACCTCTGCTTCCAATTTCATTTCGAGCGCATAGTTGTCCAGAGGAATATCGTAGGACCCTGAAGCCTGCAAGACAGGTGGCTCCTCCTCTTGATTACTGTAAGTAAGGGTGGCTCCTTGCTTTTCGAAGTAGGGCAGCATTTCGATGAATGCGTGATTGGCGCATATCGGGTTTTTGTACTCAACAAATCCAGAGCCCTCTTCGAATACCATCTGACTCAAGGCTCCGAACCTGCTGAACTGTGCTTTGACTTTGCCTTCCGTGATGGTAGCAGGAAGACCCGAGAACTTGAGGACCTTAACCTCCATCGTTAATAAATATTACGAAAGATATCTCAACGGAGTGGTGGCCCGAGCTGTTTCTTCGAGCTTTGCCGTGTGGGTTGCGAACTCAGCCGAAGGATGATTTGTCTTCACATGTGAAGTCCGTCATTTCGAATGCTCATCATCTTCGCCTCCCACAGTATTAATTATAATAATGGGTGTGGTTAACAGCTCCGATCAGTTGTCCTCGATGAGGTTGCGGAAGAGGTTGCGCTTGCTCTTTGCTCTGGAAGGGTGGAAGCAGAAGCAGCAGATCATCACGATGTTCAACAGGGCAACACCGAAGGCAGCCGCGCAGCTGATTCCCAAGAGAATCCCGTACTTATCGAAGAAGTTTCGGAGGGCTTGATAGCAACCAATTTCAGGTTTGCCTAAAGTTAAGCCATAACCTTACCATTAATGTCAGAGAAGTAGAAGTACTTTTCCAGGCCGTTATTGCACCAACCACCACAGTTAAACTCCTTCTCGAAGGTCTCCATGATGATGATGTCGGCCTGGTTGGTACCATTTCGGAATCCATCGCATTACTATACCTGCTTCTTACCGTCTGGACTGACATTCCAACCATCTTGGGTAGTATCTCCTTGGTAGTTGCAACTACAAGTGCGGCATAAAGTGTTCTGGGCGAGATCTGTGACATCCCTCAGGTCAATCAGAAAGCCATTCTTGGGTGCTTGGCAAGTTCCGTCGAAGATGGCTTTAGGCCCGAGGAAAAACAGGAACATCCCGGTAGCGAATACCAACACGAACACAAACGTTCCGATAGTGAACAGACCAAGCAGGCATTTGTTCTTTTTGAGCGAACCTAAGTTGAACCTTTTTGGTACCGTAGAGACCAGAGAGGCCCATTAACAGCAAGAGAATTGACGATAGGTACATCCCCACAAGCACCTTGTTGGTGAGTTCGGTGTCTGTCTTGTCAATGATCTTCTCTCTCTGAACTGTAGCGATGATTGTGACTGCAATAAGACTCGTGGGTACCTACGACCATACCAAGAGCTATGATGACTGTGAGCACAGCTCCGATAAGAATCCAGCCCTTGAGACAGCCCATAGGAAAGCACAGCAGCATGATTGCGCTAGTTTGTGCTAAATGTAATATACGGTGAGGCTATGCCCACACTATATATCCTCTCACAGACGAAACCTACTCGGAAAGGAAAATCATAGTACTGTTCATTGCACAAGGCTGAACAGATCGCCCTCCTCGCTGTCTTTCCAAGGTGTAAATGCACGTCGATTACGCTTGAGTGGAACTTTATCTATCCAAGGTTTGGACTTTGGATAGCGTGTCAGTTAGTGTTGTGAGTACTCCGGTTTGACCTTTTGGCTGCCAAGTGGCTTGAAATCCGAACTATTTCGTTAGGGATTCCCACTTTCGACTGTGGGTTCGTATTGACTGACGTTCTCTCTGTACTCTTTCAGTGTTGGCATTTTCACCTGCAGGCGTTCAGCCTTCTCGTGGAACTCCTTTAACCTTTTCTGAGCCATTTCGTAGAACATCGATTCCTCCTTCTCGAGGGACTCCATATCGATGTAGTTATACTTCGGATTCAGTTGCTTCCGGGTTACAGTAAAGGGGGAACCCATGCTATCAGGGCACTTCACACTTTTGCTCCGAATGTGCTGAAGAATCAAGCCATCGCTTGTCATTTGACTATCGTATTGGGGCGGTTCTCGGTCATGCCTAGGACGATCGGTTTTCTTCTCCGTACTGTCAACTGTAACTAAATCGGATAGTTTGATCTTGCTCTTTCGATTCGACTAGTCTCGAAAAGTGGAGGTTGAGGTGTTCTTGGGATTGATGATGCCATATTTGAGGAGTATCTGCTCCGGTGAGTTCAGTTTTGGCGAGCGGTCTCGTCTCCGCACCCGATTTACTGGAGCATCGTACTCTACTGAGATACGCTGACGGCCCGCCCTGTATGTGCTATCGCTGGGCGAATCGCAATTTCTCTTGGATTGGCGAGTTTGCATACTAGCGAGGTTAGGAAACTGCACCGGCTCGTCATCGTAGGAGGGTTCTACTGGATACACCGTTGGCTCGAACCTCTCGCAATAAGGTTTGCGATCATGTTTGTCCCTGATCCTCAATGAACACATTCCACCGTCATGTTCTTTCCTCATGCTGGTGTGATTCATCAGGTTTATTTAATATCGCTTCATTATTATTGCAGTTCATCAACGTTCCTTGCCTTGGCTCATTTACTTATAATCGAATGCTGCAGTTATCGCTGCTGTTGTGGCTTACGACTGCGGTGGGGGCAGTTCATATCCCACTGGTTCAGGCATTCAAATCAGCCAGCCATCAGGAATCCTTTCAGGTGCACTTCGACTTTCAAGATTCTCATACTTACGTCCCTCTGCGATCAAATATTCTGTATTTGGAGGGAGTCAATCTCACGCTACCCATGCTGCAGCACGAGAACTCTTTCGTGAAGATAGGTCTGAAGTACCCTTCGGACTTCATCGTTGCTGTGGGTCAGCATTACGGCGTCAAGGATACCGAAATAGAGTTGGTATTCTCACCCCTACCAAAACTAGTTCTGAATGAAGTCAACTTTGTGGAGGGTCGTGACGATTTCGTTAGTGGCCAGCACTACGACATCACAGTCGTGTACAACTATGGCAGGGGCATAAGGATCCCTCACCAGCTCTGCGAAATCATTGAAGGCGATGAGATGTTCTTCAACGAGTACATGATTCTGGAGGTGCTGAACAGCATGCCTGCTGAAAACGGCATCCGTTACACCCGAACGGAAGAAAATTTTCGACTAGAAGGGAAACTAGCCAATTTCCCACACCTAATAATCAACCACGGGAGCATTCAAATCCCGCTCGTCGTCAAGAGCAACGTGCTCAAACTCAATGCTGAGACCGCATCGAACAAAATTGGCATTGAGGCTTTGAAGGGTTATAGCAAGGTGCAGATCCGTGAGCACGGTATCGTTCTCAAACGGAGTTCATTCAATATCGTGCTCTACATCTTCCTGGGGCTGTTCCTGCTGTTTAGTCTGGTGCTCACCCTCAACTGCAGGCGAGATGTGTAATTCACGATGAATTTTGTGCTGCTTCTCTTCCGAAGCACCTTCCTGAAGGACAATCGGGCAAGGGTAAGCATACTTGCCACCGAACTCGAATGACGCGCTAATCATCCAAGTGGCTCCGACCTGAAATTTGATTTGTACGTTTAAGTATGAGAGTTACGGGTGCTGCTGAAGGGCGACTTGCCCAACCTAACCAGTTCATCAAATTCAGTTACGGAGGACAGCATAAATCACCGCTGATGGAGCGCAGCAACAGTAGCCAGCAACTGCAGCAAACGAGCATCCGCGTTCAAGGTATGGGTGCGCCACCGATCGTCTATCGCAGGGAGTCGGCAGGATTGATGCACTTCTAGCAGCAACAGCAGGGTATCGTCTCCTTAAATCAATCGCAAGAACCCACCGTACAGGTGGTCTATGCTGGCATGCAAAGTGCTCATCATCATCAGGTGCAGGACTCAAGTCAAACAGTGCAAAACCAGTCGAAATCTCTCCGAATTCTGTAGCTTGACTATCAAGACAGCCGAAGCCGAGGGGATAAGCAATCCCCGTTGCAGTCACCACGAAGCCAATAACCGCCGCCTAAAATTGCGGACCAGTACAATAAGCAACCCCTTTCGTTTCAGCCTATCGTTACGACTTGCATCCCCATGCAAGCCAACCTACTAAAGAAGGAACGGATAGTCGTCGTGGATTAAAGCGATCACAAACTAGAACTTGAAGTGCTTCGGATGAAATACAAGGCCTTGGAGGATAAATGCAACCAACTTGAACATCAGATTGAAGACTAGGGTTCGGCCAAGCAACCTTCATCCAGCATTCACCGTCAATAAATTGAAGAGGATCTTGATGAGTAGCTTCCCAGTAGCGACCGCATCGAAGAGGTTTTAGCTGAACGGGTTGAATTGCAAGTCGAACAACTCAAAGATGAGTTTAGACTGAAGTAGCAGCAGACCAAAGCATAGTTCGAAGGGCGCCTTACTGCCCTTCAGCTCCGTAACAACCAATTTGCTGAGGAAATTCGAGTCAGATAGATGAAGATCCAGTAGCTGCAGAGTAGGATACACAATGACCAGTCCGACGGGTTTTTTAGTCCTCGTAGCAACCAAGACAAATCCAGGAAGGAAAGCACACTGATACGCTAACAATCAACCACGTCCATCGCCAATTACGAAATCGAATTACAGAATAGCCGGCTAAGAATGGAGCAGTTAACAGCCGAACTGGACAGCAGGAATAGAGAACTGGCGGCTTTAAGAGAGAAGTTCCAGCCACTTCAATCAGCACAATCTGAATCTCGGCAGCAGTTGGAAGAAGCAAAGCAGGCCATTCAGATCGGAGAGCAGGAGCTATTTTCGATTCGGTCAGGGCTAGAGGAAGCTCGGAACAGACATCAAGTTTAACTGGAAAACCAAAGAAGGAGAATGCAGCAGAGTATTGACGACTACCAGCAATAATTGTTGAGAACTACCCAAGAGTTGAATCGCAAGGATGACACCCTCGCCAAACTGAGTTCCTAACAGCAGTCTCTCTATGCGACTGTTTCAAAGACGACTGAGGAGCTGAGAAGACTTCAAACAGAAACTTCCAACCAAATAGGCACTCTCAAAGAGGAACTGAGGCTCTCCAAACTCGCCGAGGAGTCTTACAAAGAATCGATCGCCAAGTACAGCTAGAGCAATCGTTCACTTATCTTGTCAGATTAGTAAAAATCCAGCAAGATCAACAGCATCAGTTCCGATCTGAAGAGCTGTAAGATGGTGCTCGAGGAAACTAGACGATAGGCCTCTGAAACAATAAAATAAGCCGAAGTAAGACTTGCCACAAGTAAAAGACGCGTGATTGAGCTCGAGGGCGAGCTATCCCAGTTAAATCTGGAGCTGCAACACGCAAAGAATAGCCAACCCGTGACAGTTGTGCAACAACCTCCTCCTCCACCGAGCAACAACCGTAATAAATAGTAACTTGCGCTCCTCCTCGAGCGCAGGAACCAGTAGCTTTAAGCTCGACGAATCGACTACTAGAACAATCTGAGACGGCTTCGGCAGGAATGCTAGGATTCGTACCGCGAGACCCTGTAGATGCATCAGGATAAAATCGAAGAGCTATAAAGAAAGTTGTATCGCCGTCGTGAAGAGTAACGATATTCACACAAACGCACCCACACAACTGACAGTAAGTTGATGAAGCGAGTTGTCAGCGAAAAGCTCTTCAACCAGCTGGAAAGCAATGCTACTAATCTATTTGATGAGTTGCAGCAGCACGTTGAAGAATCACAACAGAAGATTCAAAGGGTTATCGAGGCCTGCCGAGCGGAGTTTTCTACTCGTGGTCAAGCAAACTTGAAGGAGCTAAAGGGACTGATCTTGGGGCTAAGCGCTCGAATTGAATACTGCCGTCATCAAAACACAAAGATGAAGGTTAAGGCAGCTAATGAAAGTGACAACAACCTGAGACGAGTGGAATCAAAGCGCAAATTTGAGCCAGAGAAGGACTCGGCAATGGTGCATAGCCTACAAATTGAACTGGCCAAATGTAAGAAGATGATTGCTGAGTATGAAATGCTACTTTTCCAGGCCCAGAATGCCAAACCACCCAAACATACCGATGAGAGCGAGTAGCGGTTGACCATACTTCAGGAGAAGGTGGCATTCTACAAGGAAAAGAACACAGAGATGGAGAAGCGCACCAACAACCTGCTGCAGCTCAACTCCACCCTAAAAGTACAGTTGGAAGAGGCAGCGAGGTTGCCAACTGGTAATCTCAGCACTGACCAAATTCAGAAGCAAATTTTAATTGAGCAAGCAAATAGCAAGCTGCAGGAGAAGGTTAGGGAGCTTGGCGATGAGATTATGCATATTCGCAGCGAGCATCTGTTCAAGTTGCAGAGCTGCGAACGGGAATGGCAGAACCGTCTCAACCAGCAGGAGCAGTGCGTAGTCGACCTCAATGTGAAGATGGCAAGCCTAAAAAACGAGTTGGCAGTAAGTGAGAACGAACTAAAGCTCCACCGGGACACTCTGCAACATAGAGAAGTGTTGCTATCTGAATCAGCTAATAAAATAGGCTCGCAGAAGAAATAGCTGCAGGAGCTATCTCAGGAACGGCGGAAGCGGCAGGAAGTTGAAACAACCCTAGCCTAGACAGTGAGTCGGTTGAACAGCCTCACCAGTGAACGAAACAACCTTGATTCCGAAAATTCAAGTATGAAGAAGCATGTAAGTTACTTGTAGAAGCAGTTGCTGACCTCCAATGAAAAGTCATCGAATTTAGGGTCGACCAACCTTGCGATGGATTTACAGTTGACCCAAGCCAAGACTGCAGCGTTGTTCCACGAACGGCGCAACGAATAGTTAATGCAGGAGGTTAAAACCCTTCAACGGTATCGCACTGAATGCGATACCGCGGCTAACGAGGACCGACATCGGATGAACCAGCTGGAGGTCAAGTTGAGAGACAGCTACTACGAGCTCGAGAAGGCCAATAAGGCTAAGCAAACCCTAGAGGGAGAACTAACTTTGTTGAGAAATAGCTTTAATACTCAGAAATAGCAACTGCTCAAGCTTGGCCAGATTAAGCGATAGTTGGAATCATAGCTCAATAAGCTGAGAATCGATGGGAAGCATGCATTGGTTGTGTCTCGACAAGTATAAATTGCTAATGAAAGTTAGCAGAAGGTTGTGTTTCTTACTGAGGAACTGCGAAGAGTCAAGGAGAGGTTGGAACATACCCAAAATCGATTAGCGGAGGTCGAGAAAGACGGATCAGACTAGCAACTGGAAGGGCAGCGTGCCTCCGAACTGTAGGCGAGGCTGGCTCTCATAACGAAGGAGCATAGCCAGCTTCGTTAACATAACTTACGCATGCAGGAAGAGAAACAAACATTCGAGACTCAAGCACGTACAAAGATCTTCCAGCTTGAGGAAACATTGAACTCTCTGAACAACAACAGTAACTCTTCTACCGAAAGGGAACATCAACATGAGCTTACCGATGAACACGGGAGGGAAGTACTGGTGCATACCCTCACGCAACGAGTAAGGTTGCTCGAGCAGTAGCTCACAGAGTACACAGAAGTATACTAATCCCGATTCGAAGTGGTCAACAGAGAGTTTCAGGAGCGCTACATCGGTATGGAGCAGTACTACCGTAACAGGGTCGCCGAGCTCCAGCGTTTGCTTGATGAGTCCAAGTCAACGGTCAGCGGTAACTAGCTGCTTGTGCAGGTACATTTCCGACTAACCATAGTTCAGCGGCTTGGGATACCTCTTATAGAGGATCCGTAGCAACTGCCGCACTTCCGTGGTGCTAATCGAAGAGGTGTAGCTGCGAAACGAATAGGCTACCCAACCCTTGGAAGGACTGATCAGTACCATCAGCGACACCATAAACCAGCTGGAAGAACTAATCAAATGCTACAATGCATTGCAGGGTGTCGAGGTATGAAGAACATAGCTGTGACAATTATTGATGACAGACCAGAGTTAATCAGCTTTTTGTTGGCTTGCTGAAGCGTTGTTTAGCACTGTCGAAGGTGTTTCTCTTTTTGAAGAAGACCTTCTGGCATATTCTTTCGTGTTTAGCAAAGGAGTCAGGATTGAAGTTTCGAAAGCACGACTGGCATTGTCTTCGATCGGCAGGGTCATCGGAAGGAAACGGGGCAATATCGGGCTGCTATTCTTCAAGGTCAGGTTGGAGGGGTCGCTGCACAGGTTTTGTTTGGTGGTTTGGGTTGGGGTTGAACGCAGGAGGTTGGAAAATTGATGCTGCTTCAATATACTGTTTCAAAGGTGCTGTTACTACTATCGAGGGTTGCCGTTTGGTCTCCTGTACGAGTTCATGTTCTTATAGCATCCTGCTTATTGCTGTTTCGATTTCCTCTGAAAAATACTTCTATGGGTTGTAGTGCCTTCCTTCTGATTCGGGTTCATAGTTCTTCTTGGCGGTCGGTTACTGAGACGACTCTGATTTCCCAATCGGCTTCCGACAATTGAACACATCGATAAACGACGACTTATCGCTTTCAAGCCGATACGAGCTATTTGAACGGGAGGTTTCCTGCTGGGAGGGAGTGGCACTGACTGAACTCAACCGATGCTGAATTCGTTTGAGATACTTGAACTTACCAAGATCCTCTGCCTTGGTAGTTTGGCTCATGTTTAAATTACATTGTTAACAGGCACAAAACAATATCCAAGTCGATAAACTCAAATGTTAGATAGTGCAGCACTATTCGACCAACATCTGTTTGGTGTTCGACACCGCTATAGCTGTTAGACTTATCTCGTAGGATCACCCATTCGCATGTTGACAGCTTCGTATCAGGAGCCATCAGAAAATGCAGCATATCCTTTGCCACCTTAGTCAGTATAAAGAGATTATTAATGATTCGCAAGACCCAAGTTCTGCTTGTAGCGGCGGTGCTTCTCTCCGTCATGGTCGGATGTGCACGTCAGAAAGACATCATGCCTATTGTGCCGGTACAACCTCTGAGATATTCAGGGCTATCCCCGTACCTTCAACACCTCTGTCTATTCCGGATACCTAGACACTGGAAACATCAACCGTACTCTTCACTATGTCTTCGTGGAGAGCGTCAACGGTGCTAACAACAAGGATCCTGTGACACTGTGGCTTAATGGAGGACCCGGTTGTTCGTCAATGCTCGGTAACTTCGCCTACTAGCTTAGGTTTTATCCAGGAAATCGGTCCCTACTACCTGGAGGACGGAATCGACTACAAGGTGAACGACAGCCTCACTGAGAACCCCTACTCGTGGCACAAACGCAGCAACCTGCTGTTCCTGGAGTCCCCAGCAGGAGTCGGCTACAGCTACAACCTCGACGTCGACTTCGAGTTTAATGATTCGACAGTTGCCACTGACAGCTTCAACGCAGTGCTGAACTTCTTCAATAGTTCAATGTTCATCGAATATGCCAAAAATTCATTCTGGATTGCTGGTGAGAGCTACGCGGGGAAGTACATCCCAGACCTCACAGCACTGCTGGATAAGCACAACCTCCGAAACCCACCAAATCCCGTGGCTCTTCGAGGCTTCCTTATTGGCAACGGTATTATGGACTTCACCGATGGTTCCCTTGAGGATAGTCAAGTCGACTATATGATAAAGCACGACTTTGTGGATCCTGACTTGGTCCCCTACTGGAAGACCAACTGCAAGATCGATCCAACATCGGCTGGCTGCAACTTCTTCCTCAAGCGTTTCGCAGATAATATCGTTGAGCTCAATCCCTACAACGTGTATGACTACTGTTACTACAACGATTCATTCGCTGCTGCCCCCTTGAAGCAGCGTAAACCTAGACTCACCCAACAAAGCATCCTTCGAGACTTCATGAAGGCTCACAGGAAGGGTACCAAACCATAGTTCAATGGTGCTCCTTGTGCATACTTTGATGGCATTCACGACTACTTCAATAAAAACGAATAGCAGTTCCATGCTCAGTTCAGGGGAATGCAGTGGAACGGACCATGTGTAATAATATCAGCTTATCGTAGGCAGAAAATGTCTCGTCGCACTACCAAATCAGTCTGGGCGGAAGTTTAGAATCCTACCGATATCTGCTGACGAGGACCCACGTGCTGCAATATGTGCTGTACAATGGG
>Ga0075152_10001563_pt1 | contig 16489 bp, 21 predicted proteins | sample JI61114C2DNA_FD_70964 | JGI IMG/M metagenome (GOLD analysis project Ga0075152, IMG submission 70964) | Wastewater effluent complex algal communities from Wisconsin, to seasonally profile nutrient transformation and Carbon sequestration -... | ecosystem: Engineered > WWTP > Effluent > Algae...
GAGAGGATTTACGTCAACAAGGCCGAGCTAGCTGACCCGAAAAGACTCGAGGAGGTCATTGAGTTCAGCAAAAAGCACAAAGTAGACTATGAGATCTTTGAGCCAGAAGTACCTGTTGCCATAGGTGCAAGTTTATTCGGAGCAGGATTCGGCGGCTGGGGTGCACCTGCCGTCGCCAGCACTGCCCCACCAAAGATTGCACCACGCTACGTAGGAAGCGCTCCAGTTGAGCTTCCCAAACCTGCTCCAGCCGAGAAAGCGCGTCCAGCTCCGAAACTTCCCGCGGTTCTCTTCGGCTACGAAGGAGACGAATAAATGTACGATGAAGATGGCTACGACGAATACTACGAAGGAGACTACTACGAAGAGTGATAGATTGCTTTCCCACCACCATAATTAATACTATTATTTGTAGTCCCATGGAGAGCTTTCGTAGCCCCACCTGCACATACATCCCTATCACTCCCATCGGAAATGGTACGTACGGCAGAGTGTACCTGTGCAAGAAGGAAGGCACAGAAGAAAAGTACGCTGTGAAGATACTGAAAATGTCCAAGGAGGAGTTAATTGAGTTGCTACCCAATTACACCCGGGAGCTCACCATCATGAAGGCACTTCGACATCGGAATCTAGTGTCGTTCGTCGAGGAGTTCGAACTCAACGATAAGATATACTTAGTGACGGAGTTCTGCGAGGAGGGTGACCTCACAAAATATTTAAAAGGCCGAACACTTACCGAAGAGGATGTTATGCGAATGGCTGGATAATTGTTGGAGGGACTGTGTTTCATACATGAGCAAGGCTACATGCATCGTGACCTGAAGCCAGATAACATCTTTTTAGGAGAGGGACTGACCGTCAAGATCGGCGATTATGGAATGAGTAAAAAAAGCGAGATTGGTCTGCACAACACCAGCCAAGTTGGCACACCATTGTATTCCTCACCAGAGATTCTACAAGGAAGGGGTGAGTACACCTCCAAGACCGATATCTTTTCTGCTGCGCTCATCATATACTACATGCTGTTCGGTAACCCAATGTTCAGAGAGGCAATGAGTATCGACCACCTGAAAGAGCTGCAACAACGATATCTGCGGCCCGATGCCAAAGAGAAGAAATTGGCAACATTTAAGTGCTCTGATTTCTTCCGTGGCCTGATGGGATTCATGCTAGAGCTGGAAGAGTCAAAACGACCGACAATCTTCGAGGCCGTCGAATGGTATACCAAGCATAGCGGAGTGGATCTGTCGTGCAGCTTTAAGAAGGTATCGAGCAAGAAAGACCAATAGAACTGCACTCAGGATGTCCTGCACTACTTCGAATCGTTATCCAAAAACATCTCAGAACTGCAACAGAACTACCTTCGACTGGCGAATCGTATCAACGATCCTGCGAACTACCGCATGTCCAACCTCGATAGGTACATCCTGGTCTATCTGCTGTTCGCCTTGTATCTAACCGAGAGCAATAGCCTTCTTGCGAAATACAGAAGTGAGTACTACCATGGTGACGGGCATCTAGTCAATTGGAATGCACCGGTTACAGCATAGTTTCAAGCTATTCGACAGTCTTTCTTGGACATTTTTAGCAAATACAACCACCAACTCACAGAATCCTTCAGTGACATAAACCAAACGTTTCTCAACCAAGCTCTCATGTCTGATGGGCGCTGGTATGAAGATGTGATGATGTCGGCAGTTGTCTTCAGGGAGCAGAAAAAGTACGAGAAATTTTAGGCGTACAAAGTTTATCTCAAAGCGTACCTGGATTGCAAACGTATCAAGCGGCAAGATTATAAGCTTGCTGTTGAACTCAAGCGGCTGGTCAAGTGATAAGTGATCGTTCGTGCTAATTGGGCATGCAGAACAATCTTATTCTATATCATGGCTGACACTATCACGCCACTCAAGCCACTCATCCGTCATGACAAGTACAATACCAAGTGCGTCTGCGAGGTGTGTACATGCGGTACTGTCTATCCTCGACTCAGGCAACCACAAATGTCCCAGAGGCCAATCCCTTCGTCCTAGATTCGAAGGTGAAACTACCAATCAAGCCTTCTTCGATGCTAAGCCTTTATAAAAACGACCCATCTACTAACCACCCAAGCCAACCATAACCAACTACGACCCAGATGTGCTCAAGAGCAGTTACAAAAGTCAGTTTACGGGGCTGCCGATCATCAAAACTGCTGATGGTGCTCATACTAATCCCTTGGCTCTGCAGCAGCAGCACAAACGGGCCCCCTTCTACGGAGAAACATCCTACAAGTCTACTTACTTGCCAAAAGAGTTGGAGGTGAGGAACTACGCGAGACCTCAGTATAAACCTAAGGACACCAAGTTTGAAGGCACAAGCGCATACAAAGAAGCGTTCCAGGTGAAAAGTAGTGTTCCATCGTCATCGAGAGGGGACGCCGATCTTGCTAACAGTAACCTATCAAACCTAGGTATCAACCGTAGACGAATTCCCTTCGAAGGACAATCAGCCTACAAAGAGCAGTTCCAACAGCACAGCATCGAAAGTATACCAAACCGGCTTTCCGGGGCCAAGAGAGGTGAAAGGCCGAACACGAAATTCGAAGGATAGAGCACCTACAAGCAGGTACATTCTGATTTACTGAGCATTTCCACAAGCCAGAACAACCTTCGCACATCCAGTAGGATTGTCCAGTGATGGCTTTGCCTCAGGTTCCCCGCGAGGCTTCGTCAGGTAAACAACACCTCAACTACAGCGCTCAAAAGCAAGCATGGTAGTGATGATGGTTACTATCATCGATATCATTCACACAAACTTTCTCTTCCGGAAGGTCTTGTTGATGAAGAGTGCGCAACACAGTGTCATCACCAACGTAACGAAGACGACAGTGCGCTAGGATTGTTTTAGGCCCACCGGTACCTTCGTGGACAGGCTGTTGGGGTTGTAGTTTTCCTTAAGTTGATAGGTCGTATCGCCACAGGTTATCGTCAGATGACGGGCCTCTGGGATGAACACCTGAAGGTACTCATGATGGGAGGATGGCTGCTGATAGCGGAAGTGGACTGGGTGAGCCAGCTGGTAACCATCAGCACTCTTGGTGAGCTGCGAAAGGTTGTAAGTAAGTCGATACCAATACTGTTTACTCATGTAAGCAGGACGTTCGATATCGAGAGTCTCATAGCGCTTGATGTTGTTGAATTGATCGGCATCCAAATAGAAGTCTTCTGTAAGTTGGTCGACGATGCTGAGCCAGCACTCTTCATGAATATCGACTGACTTTGGCACATGGATGGAATAGCTCAGTGACTGGTGGAGTCCCCTACCGATAAGGGTTCTGTTAAAAGGTACCTCTACAGGCACAATGGTAGTCGACACCAGCGATACTTTCGCATGCTGAATGCGATACTCTGACAACAAAGTCTTATTCTTTCCGTAGAGCAGCGTTTTATCGCTAAGGTGCTCCACGTCGATTGACCGATGGTGGGCAAAACTGCAGTTCACTATTGCATGGCCGTCAGCTGTGAGCGATATTACATAGCTATCGGCTCTTCTCAGTTTTATGAGTTCCTTGATCTGCTAGTTCCTTCCCGTGAATAGGCTGCTTTCCAAAACTCTTCGGTTGAAATCTTCAAGTTCGATCGCCTCACGGGTCTGCTTCAGTGACACTATTTCGGTAACTGAGTAGCCATAGCATACTGTGCTACCATCATCTCCATAAAACTTGTATCCCTTGCTACGAAGTATCTCCACCAACGGAAGCTCAGTTGCGATGTTGATGGTTGGTTGCAGGCAGAGCTCGACATTCAGATACCTTCCCGGTCGGTTCTAAATTCTCGCGTTGAGCTGCTCAAAGATGAGCTTAGATTAGAGGGAGTATGCAGCTGCTTCGAGCTTCCCATTTCCATGACCTGCAATCTCCACTGTCAGCCCTTCTCTGCATTTGACTAGCTGCAAAAGGCAGAGTGCCACCACCAACAACCAGTTCATACTATTATGCAAATCACATAAGCAGAGTCAAATGTAGCTACCAAGGGCATTTACTAACTGGTTGTACACCTCGTCGAGCTTCACACGGGTCGCATACAATTCCTTTTCGTGCTCGTGGTGATCGTTACGGGTCTGGTTGAGCTATCGTTCCAGCTTGTCCTGGATAGCCTTCGATTTCTGCATCTCAGTCTTCAGCAGCGATAATTGCTTGGTTAGCTTGTCTACTTCCTTCCGGAGGTCTGCATCGCCAGATTCGGTCGAAGCTGGGGTGCTGCACTCATTACCAGCACGGAGTTTCTCGACTTCTGCTTCCAACTCGGCCTTCTCACTGAGAGTCTTTGCTAATTGTTGTCGCAGCAGTTGCACCTCTCCCTCTACTAAAGGGGATGCGCCAATTGATGAGAATGGGGAAGCTCCTCCGGAGTTGTCCTTCTTGCTTCCCATAGAAGCGAACACAGCGGGTACTTCACCCTTGCTCAGAGACAAGCTCGATATCAAAGAAGCATCCAACGTGCTGGCATTGACAGGGTTATTTGCTGATATCCCCGAGACTTGGCTGAGACTGTCTGGGTTTTGCTCACCGATAAGTTCCGCACGGATGCGAATGAATACCTTCGCATCCTTATCCGGACACTTATCCAACTTGTAGTTTTCCTCACAGGCTACGTTAACCTTGACTTTACATTCAAGTTTGTTGTTCAGCATGGATGCCAGGTCGACGGTAACTGAACCTGCGTTTTTCTCACCTTTCGGGGTATGCAGTGTAAACGAGAAGAGGCTCTACGTACCACTAGCTGTACTTTCTTCTCCTGGAAGATTGTGGTGGCTTCCTCGTAGTACATGTTCACCGGTATCGAGATGGTCTGATCGAAGTTGGCCTAACCATTGCTGAACTCAACCGCGGTGGACTTAGCAACCTCAGCGCCTAACTAACTCCAGCAGTACTTCGTTTCCACGTTGCTGTTATCGTGCAGGTTACTGGTGTCTTTATCACAAGGCGGCCCAAATCGGCATGGAACTGTACTCTATACACCTTTAGGCTACTCATTCGAAATTTATACTGCCAGAAGCAATATCAGCGATCGCCCATGAGATGCTCCAAGATGGTCGAAAACTGTTTGCACTTGAGCTTGACTTGATTAATCTTGTCGTTGGTGTCTGGGCGGGAGTATACTGGGATGTCGTCGAGGCAGAATAGGGTCACGTAGTTGTGGAACTAGCGAACGTCAGCGAAGAGCATTCGCAGCCGCGATGAGATGTTCCGCTGTGGGTTGTTTATGAACCCTCTGATGATGACTCGATCGAGGAAGTGTAGGTGTTTCTAAATTGAGTGAGTTTGTACGTCAGGGAGTTGCTAGAACTAGCGTGCCTTCAAATAAGCATCTAATTTCCCATATTCCTCTTCTATTACGTGGAAGAACAGGTAGTTCTGCAGACGGTTGAGGCATGTCTGGATGATGTAGCGGATGTGATGGAGCTGCATCGGCAACTATGTACCTTTTTGAGCATGTCCCATTGCTCAGAGCTTCTTGGCTAGCAATTTCGAACCAACGTTCTTTAGTAATTTCCAAGACCCTTCCACTGCATTTCAGTCAGTCGCACACAGTGTCGCAACCTCAACACAAACGAAAATATCTCCATATATTTGACCAAGTGGATGTAGTTAAAGTACGGCTTGAGGATATCCGGAAGAGCTTTGAAGTCGAACCCCACCCTCATTTCAAGGTTTTGCTGGATGAGGTTGACCTCCCCGTACAGATCAGTCGATTTTTGGTTGAGGTCTTGGCTCACTCGGTAGAAGGTGGGTTTGAGTGCCAATATGTCCTCGTCGATATCAGCGAAGTAGCTGTCTTTGAGATAGGCGAGTTTGAAGTAGGATGCTGGGCAGACTGCTACATCCATCAGATCGCCAATGTAGTGCCCCTTCGAGCTGAGAAAAAAGTTTCGCATAAACTCAAAGATACTTCGGATGTTGTGTTTGGAGTAAAGCAGGCTAGCCATCGCCAAGTTTACCACTGACAACTGGTTGGAGATTACTTGGTTCACGCAGACTTCTATCGCAGTGCCCAATGGTACTTCAGACGAAATTACTGGTAGATCCTCATCTTCTTCCATCTTGATCAGAGCTGATTCGATTGCAAGGCGGCCATTTGGAATGGCAGGTTGGGAGGGAGCAAGCTCATTCGAGACCTGCTCTGGAGCAGGGCTTTTCAACGGCTCTTGTTCTATCATTCCTATGAGCCCAGTCGACGAGGGATCCTTGAACTACTCTTATTACTCCTCCATTTTCTCCACACTGACAGGCCGACGCAACCCTGGTTGTTGTTGTTCAATTACCACTCCCTCGCCAAGTCCCTACGTCTCAGAGTGCGCTTTCTTAAGCTGGAACCCCTGAATTTGGGTGCTAGTCTTAAACGTTTAAATTGCTTCTGGATAACTCGCCAATAGCTAGTATTTTTCGTTGATCAGCTTTCTCTTCTCATTAAGTTCACTATCCAACAAAAAGCCCTTTTCTCGCTCGATTTCGATGAGTTTATTAAGCCGCTGTTCCTCCTGTTTGCGCTTGATTTCAACCTGAAGCTTAGTTATATAGTCCCGCTGTTTCTGCTTTTGTTCCACGCGCAGCCGAGAGTCGTTCTGAAGACGCTGCGCTAGCTTGAGTTTCATCTCAATGATCTCGTTGGCCTTCTGTTCGTAAATCTCGTCATGCTTGCGTTGTCTGCTCTCAATCACACGCTGTTCTATGGCCTTGATCGCATACTTCTTTTGTTCTGCCAGCTTGTTCCATTCCTTCTCGTACAGAATCAGCTAGGCGTACGTGGTCTTGAGCTCTATTCGCTTCTTTTCTCTGCAAACTGCGTAAACTTCGTAGTCCTCATTGTGCAGAATGTTCAACCTATCGCTGAGCTTATCAATCATTTCTCGACGCCGTTCGAAAAACAAGGTGAAGTAGTACTCCTGATAGAACAGTTGTTACCATTCCATACGACTATGGTGAAGTCTCACATTCAAACTGTAAAGGATACACTTCAGGCCGCCGAAGGTCAGCCTTGCGACGAGTGGTTTTTGCTCTTCTTGGCTGTAATCATTTAGCTTTAGTCGGTTGTAAGCCATGTAGAATAGATCCTTCTCAGAATGAATGAAGGTTTCGTTGAAGTCGTCATACCCTCGCGGTGGTGGGTCCTTCAATAGAAAACGCTTGAGCAGCTTCAGCTCGACACCAACCCTCCTGACCTCCAGCTCGAATTCCATGAAGGTGATGCTGTTGTCCAGGCACTCATTGACGATAGCCTGGAAGGTCAGCATGCACTCCCGGTAGACATTACTGATTTCGCTGTAGATGAACTTCCTCCCGAACTCACTACGCTTCAGGAAATTGAGTGCTGTCTCAATTTGTGAACGATAGCTTGCGGCTTGGAGTACACTTTCGACATGGCTCGGCAGGCTGTCCTTGAAGTAGTGCTACACTCTAGCATTGAACATCTCGACAGGCGTCCATCTTAGCTGCTGGTAATCCAACCGGAATAGCGGTGTTTCGATACCCTGCAGTACTTTGCACAAGTGATCGATTAGTGTTCGTTCGGTGATTGCAGTCTGTCTCGGCTCGAAGAAGTAGCTGTTGGAGAGCTCGTACTGCTGAGCCGCTTGTTCGACAAGCTCGTGATAGATCAACTTGCTGAGGTTTGGGTCGTTTGCTTGTTCGGGCATTTCCTCTACGGTAGAGCAAGCATATTACCTCCTTCCTCCTCCCACATCGGGATACACATCCGCTCCGGTGGCTGGTAGTTCAGTAGTGGTTAGAGGTTTACGAATATGGAGTCTTCCTGCTCAAGAACTCGCTTCCTAAGCTCTGATTTTGCCTTCGATTCCATTAGTTCGCTGCGTAGCCTCGAAGCGATTGCCTCGGCCTATTCCCTTCGTTGAAGTGAATTTTTCTATTAAGTTCGCCCAATCTCTGGCTTCTTCCCACTTCGACTCATCGCCAGGATATTGCTGAACGCAGAGTACTCATGTAGGCTCGGAATCCTCACATTCATGTCAAAAGGATTGCCGCTATCCTCCTGTACATGCATGAACGACCCCATAAACTCGTCCTCGGTGGTTGGTCGAGTGCGGATGTCGAAGCCTTTGAATTGAAATTAATTGCTGATGCTATCTGCACCGTCCAGCTTACCCAACTGGAACACGCGGTTGCCTTCCCGTGGGTACTCAGGAAACTCAATAGCAGTGTTGCTAGAGGCAGTCAGTAGCATTTGACTGATCTGTTCGGAAGTGAGTTCGCTAATCTTGAAGGGAGTTTCGCTGGTGGTGGTGGGCGAGGTTATTGGCTTTGTGCGTTTGTCTACTAAGGCAGTTACAGCGTGGATACTTTAGTGGCGAGGTTCGTAGTCGAAGACACTAGCAGCAAGCATGTAGTGCGGGTGCGCGCAGTTTAAATTATTGTGAGCTAGCAATCAGTAAACTACTGCAAAATCAGGAGTCGGGTACCAATCCTTGCCGATCACCATAACCGTACTCTGATAGTTGTCGCGATTATAAATTTCGCCGGATGTCAGAATAAAACGTCGAGGAGGGTACTGCCGAGGAGAAGGTGGTAACTACTGAGGGTTATTTAGGAGATGAGGAGGATTGCGGAGAAGGGGGAAGTGCCAACCGATAAGGAAGAGCTCATCAAGTATCTCACCTAGAGAATCCAGCAAGCCGAATAGGCTCTCGATGATACAGAACTGTTGCTGGACCGTGAAAAGACTAAGCGGGAGCGTATTGCCTCAACACTAGCCGACCGTTCGGTGCAGCTGAACAAGTTGTTAGAGTTAGATAAGAAGTCGCTACCAGAGAAGATCAAGGATCGGTTGGAGGAGATTCTAACCGAAGCAATAACCTCGAAGCTTGCTGTGGAGAACAATTTGTAGCAAGCTCAGAAGCAGAACTACGAGTATCGGCAAGCCTTAACCGAACTGAAGGAGCTGGAAGCGCAGGAAAGCATGGAGCAATAGATCCTCACGGAGAAAGAGGGTCGGGCTAAGAATGAAGTGAAGATTCTAGAGAACAGCATCAAAATAGCCGAGGAATCAATTAAGGAGCTGTAGGCATCTATTACTGCCAAAAAGCAAAAGAAGGAGGAAGTCGAGAATAAGTACTTGCAGATGAGAGTGGCTGTCGATCGCATGGGTGTACCAACTACCATTGATTTAGGATATCCGCAGTGCAATGAACAGGTTCTTCACCAATGAATAGCTATTCAATGATCGCATGGAGCTCAAGGAACAGGCCGTGAAACGCCCAGTAGTTAAATAGCCGGTGGAATAATCCAAGCTCCCTCCGACGAAGGATATTCATATGTAGAAACAACCGAAGCTCAAGCCGATCGAAAAGAAAGCGGAGAAGAACCTGACTACTTCGAACAACGAGGAAGACTTCTGGAATGGCGAGGTGCAAGGTACAGCCATAGCTTAGCAATAGATAGGAAGCCAAACCCCAAACAGAAGCTGCCTTCGTTTAGGAAGTGATAGTCTGCGCTAACAAAGGAAACAGAATAGTAGTCAGTTAACGACCCGGTTCCATTTTAGCGTGGGGTAGTAGGTTATGCTCTTGCTGCGGTTCAACACTGTCGAGGAATCCAGGCAGTTGTGCCGATGCCGCTGCGGCTTCTCAGGTTTATGCTCAGGTCTGAGGTCTGTCTTCTTTTGTTTTGGACTGGTGGCTTTGCTGATAGGAGGTCTATCGATGACCTTTTCATGGTGTTTGGAACGATTGAGGCTGTGGCTGGTTTCCTCTATCCTGAGGTAGGTGCTATTGTCGAGGGTAGTATCCATACGGTGCCTATCATTTATTTTCAGCTATTCCTTGGCGGCAGCCAATTCAGTTTGTAGTCGCTTACAGAATCTCTGCAGATCTTTGACCTCAAGCTCCTTACTGATGAGCTGAATTTTGGTGGATTCCATCTCAATCTTCAGCTGTTCATCAGTGTGGGACTGGTGTCTTATGATTTCCAGTTTCGGAGCAGCTTTGAGTTGACTGATATCATGGTTCAGCTGCCTGATTTCATTGTCTCGGGCGTTAAGTGCTGTCCTTAAACTCTTTTCTACGGCATCGAACTCCTTCGTTTTGCGCTAGGCGTAAAAAGATTTGCTCTTTTCCGTCTCCAACTGTCTTCTTGAGCAGTCCAACTCGTACTTCATCTTTTCGTGGTCGTTTCGAACACTGTCAAGTTCCTTCTGCATGAGCTCATGCTTTAGAGCAAGCTTTTCGTAATCCTACACTTTCCTCTCTAGGTCCTTCCGGAGCTTGTTTTCAATGCTTCGATGCTCAATTCTCGAGGATTAGTGTTCCTTGGCGAGTCGGGCCAACCGCTAGCGTAGGTCTGCAGTGGTCGATATGTTGTTGGCTGAGCTCCGTCCATCACTCTTCCTATTAAGTTCACTAACCGGTGCCATCTCGGGTATTATCTGGCTGGAAATGCAATCCTCTGAAGGAAACACCTTCACGTTGTACTCTGGATACGGTTCGACTTCACTCACAAAACTCAGCAGTTGCTGGTTCTTCTGAGCCGAGTCCAGTACCTCTCTTTGTGGCTGTTTGTCCAGATCAACTCCTGACTTTCGATGTGACTGCAGCCTTGACTCCTTGAGTTTCCTCAACAATCCATCCTCCTGTCTACTGAGGTTGCAATTAGTAACGATTCCTCGTGACCCACCCATCTCCTCATGCTGAGGTGCTTCCCCAATGGTTTGAATGATGCGATCGCGGTGCCGTATGTCCCTTTTCAAGTTCTGGATGATGTTCTGCTGGAGCACCAACAGCTAATCCTTCTCTTTGAACTTTTGTTGGATAAACTGAAGACGGTTCTTATTCGAAAGCGAATCGGTGCTTTTACTCTGGTTGAGCTGCTGCGTCGATGCATCCAAGCGATGCCTGCTCTGCCTGACATCCAGCCGTACTTTGCTGAGTTCTCGCATGAACTCGTCCTGACTGGTAGGCTGGGCCACCTGATCATTCTTGCCTGTCCGTTCATCAACACTGTCCAATTGCACGGATAGGTGACTTTCGTTGGTATTGATAAGCTCAGGTGGCTCCAGCCAGTTGGGTACAGTGCGCGTCTTATTGAACTTGCTCGGGGTTTCGTGCCGGCTATTCATATTGGATTAAGTTTAAGTTGTCACAAGCGCCGAGACATATCAATATTGCAAAGCAATATTCCGTAGTGGCCGGTACTGAATAAAATTACAAACGTGCCGGTGGGTGCTGCTGAAGGTCTGCGAGGTCGATGGATGGATTGGTGAAGGGTAGACGGTTGCAGGTACCCTTTTCCAGCCAACTTCTGATAAGCTGAATTGGACACCACCGAAGTTTTGACACTTTTGGAGATCGGTGATGATTCCTAGGACTCCACCCTCTACCAATATCTTTCGAAGCTGAATAATTATCAATATGGCAATAAAAGTATTCGGATAATTCTTCGATTGGCGAGGGCCATAGCCAACATTAGCGGTGTGAGCTTCATTGAATGTGTATTGCTTGGAGCTTGCAAGATGTTTGCTTTCGGTAGACTCGGGTCTGGCGTGAAATTGAACCAGAATCGAAACAGAACGATGCTACCCATGTGGCCTTTCCAGCTGTTGATCAGGAAAGGGGAGGGCCTATTGTCGATCTGACGTAATCACGACACAAACAAGAAACTTCCTTCTAAACTATAGGATAGTGAAAATCAGTTGCAACTTCTGCAGTTCAAATCGAACTCATCAGGAGTTTGAGGCGGCTGATGGTTCCTTCCTCCTCTTCCTCAGCGAATTCGTTGGGGTTTCTTCGGCAAACCGGTCGCTTGTTGATCCGCTTTCCTGGTCCAGCGAATACTTTGTCTCTTGGGCAGTTCATTTTAAAGTTTAGAGTAGTCCGACGGGTGCTGGCGGGAGGTTGTTACATACCCTCCCGTCCTTCTGGACTCCTTCCTTACAGTTACTCTTCAAGAACTTTCCCAAGTTTCGACGGTGTTAGGTTCCTAACCACCCTCACATCCGAACACAGGAGCTACTGGTTATCATCCTCACCCGTTACAGCATCCTCCCTGTAAGTATTGTTGAGTAGGCTGCCGCTCGTCATTACGACGCTAATCGAAAATTGATAATAATTTCACAAGAGTTTTGCCCATCCGACAAAACGCTAGCCAAGTTTCCGACGGATGAGAAAGTCATGTAACGATTGCTGTCGCTCGCTGCATCCACTCCATGTATTTTGACTTATGACCTTACTAAGTTAAAGCGGGGAACAGATCAGTATAGCCCTGTTGAACGACTCAATGAAATATTGATATTGGAGTATTACATAGATGGGAACGCAAGTTGATGAGTATGGCTACTTTTTTCATCCGCTGCGGAACCACCCAAAGAATTTTTATTTGATGGGGGCAGCGGCAGGATCCGATGGCTTCGTCACCTTCAGGGTCTCGGCGTTCTTCCTGTATTACTGGAACCAGGTGACCAGCTGTCCATGCTATTTCTCGGTCAGCTGTGCCGTGTTGTTGAGGTGGTTAAAGGCTTCGGCAAGGTCTTCGAGCAGCGTTTTATCCCTAGGATTACTGGTTATGGTACTCCGAGAAGCAAATTTCGATGATCTTGAAGAAGCATCGCTTTGTGGAATCAGCCAGCAACTCCAAGCTATCGACCTTGACCAAGCAATCTTTAAGTTATTTCTTTAGAAGAGTCAGCTGGATGATGTGTCGGGTTTCCTGCTCCTCTTACTTCTCCTACTGCTCGTGTTCAATCTGTTCGATCTGAATAATGCAGCAATGTACTGTTCGTTGGTGGTTTTCGCTCTTCCAGCGTAACTCATCAATCTGTTCCTGTGATTCCTTGAGCTTCTGCACGAGCACCTCAGTGGAGTGGTGTTGCAGTGCATCCTCGAACATTTCTTATGGGATGTCGTCGAGTATTTACTCGATGCTGTGCTAGGGATGGGCCTATTCTATGGGTGGCATTGTGAAGGAGTTACCGGCAGACCGAATCCTGACTTTGATGGCTTCTATGAGCTACTCGAAGGGCTTCTCCAACTAAACAGGTAGCAAACTGTAGAACTCAACAGAGATTTCTCCTTCATCGAGTATCCTTTCTACAGCAGATTTGACCCTCAGGAAAAGTTCTATAAAGTCGACCTGATCGCTGCCACTGCTCCCACGGTTCGGTACATAGGGCTCTTCAGCAATGCCAAATATATCCTCTTCAACTTCTTTAAACCTATCTTCTTCATCCTCTTAATCGGTTGGTCTTGGCACTTCGAAAGGCTGCTGCACTGGCTCCTACACTTGCTTGGTTTACTGGTTGGAATGCTCATTCAGCTCCATTTCAACATTCTGATTGTTTTACTGCATCTGTTGCAGTTGCTGTGAGAGGTACGATACATGCCCCTCCAGCTATTCGTTCCTAGCGTTCAACCTCAGCAACTCCTGCTCAATTTACTCGTCCAGCTTATGTCTATCTTCGATATCTTGCTGGTACTCTCCGATCTTCGCCTTGAGTCTGGCTATCTCTTGAGTCAGTAATGCAGCTCGCTGACCTGCATCGGCTTGCTCATCCTGCAACTCAATTACAGTCGCTTTCATTATGCCATTCTCATTCAGTACACGCAGGTATTCCTGTTCTTGTGCATTCTTCTCAGCTATCAATCGATTGAGTTATTCGTAGGTGTCCGTTACCCGACTTTCGTAGAAGGCCATCTTTTGCATGGCATTGGCGATATCTCCAGGAGACAAGCTCTTGGCCTTCTCGTTTTCTAGTGCTAAGATCTTCTCCGTCGCTATTGTAAGCGAGTCTTCCAACTTGTAGTTCTCTTGAGTCAGCGACTGCACATTTTCCTTTAATTTGTCGATGGTGATATTTGCTTATTTGCAGCGTCCCTTGTGCTTCTTCACCTTCTCCATGTAGGTTTCGCGGAACTCATTATGAACACACTCGAGTCCTTACTTCTCGCTGCGAAGTAGTGCAATCAAATCGACTTGGCTGAATATCGTAACATTCTTCTCTTGGAGTTCCAAGCGGATCTGGAACAATTCCTTCTGGAGCTTGGTAACTGCCACCTTGGTCTCAGTCTCTGACTCTTGTTTAGCCTTGAGTTCTTACTTGAGCCTTTCAGTCTCCTCCAATTTATTGTTAAGGCGCTTTTCTATCAGCTCTTCGTTGGATTTTCGGATCTTGGCTAACTTCTCTCTTTCCGCAAACTACTTCTGTCGCATCTCTACAAGCTACAAGTTGTGTTTCTCAAGTTCCTTTGTTCTCACTTCAAGTTATTTTACTTTGCCCTCGAGCTATTTCTCTCTTGCTTCCAGTGCCTATCGGAGTTTAAGCAGCTAGACTAGTCTTCGCCTTACACTTTAGGCTTCCTCTTCGAGTTTATGCCGATCGGAATCGTCTGATTTTCGACCAGCAGTTAGTTCTCGTTGAATATTCTCTAAAGACGAAACCTTTGCTGACTTGCCGATGATCTCCTCAGCCTGCTTCCGTGTCTGAATTCTCAGCTCCTCACAAGTATCTTGCAGCCGTTGATTGGAGAATTCTAACTCCTCCGTGCGACTCTGAGCAAGCTTGAGCTTCTGAGCAGCTATTGCCAGCTCCTCATTAAGCCGATCCAACTCATCGTTGCTTTCGTCGAGTAAGAAGTCAGATTTTGTTGGTGAGGTGGGTTGGAATGGCATTCGAGTTGTCGACTGTAGTTACATCATCTTCGTCGACTGCTCATGAAGTTCCTTCGACTTCTCCTCAACCTGACGTCTCAGCTCCACCAACATTCGATCCCTTTCTGAAATTGCAGCCTCTTTCCCCTTTCTGAGTTCGGTCAGTTCATCCTGTTTGGTTTGCAGGTCGAACTGTAAAATTTCAATTTTACTGAGTAATTCTTTCTTTTCCGTCTCCTTGCGCATATCAGCGAGCTTAGACTACAGGTTGGGTGACGGGCCGGTGGGAACCGCCGGTTTGGGTTGTGGTTAAGGTTTCATATTCGTTAGTTTCTTGACTTGAGCCTGCAGTTTTGTGATTTTACCAGAAAGAGTCTCTTATAGGGTTCTCCACGCAAGTTTATCCCTCTCGTGGTGAGACTTTCCCTCTTGAACGTTTCTAATGAGCCTCTGTACAATATCTACTGTTGTGCTATGTTCCTTCATTTCCATGAAGCCGCTTGACTGTACGCTCTCCTGAATTCGCTTCGACTCATCTTTTTATCGAGATCTCATAACCTTGAGCCCTTTTGATATCTCTATGACAGCTTGAGGCAACTCTTGTTGATACTGTTGCCACACCAAGGATATGAATGGATCGTTGTATTCTTCGACGAGCTCCTTCAGGACCTGTTGAAGTTGATCGTCAGAATCTTCCTATTGGCCCGCTTTTTATCGAATTTGCATTCGAAGTTGAGAGATTTCGCCCTATAATTTTCCCCTTTACTCACGGTATTTGACGTTCTGCTGAGTCTCCTCGAGGAGCCTTCCCTTGTAGATATCCTCTAACTATCTTTTGAGTTCTTCCAGTTTGCGGTGCTTCAATTGCAACTCGAAATTTTCACGTTGAAGAGATGTGTTCTGCTGCCTTAGGCTATCGTTTTCCTCTTTGATTGCGGTGTACTGTGCTGAGAGTTCCCCACTGTCATTCGAATTATGCTCATATTCGTAAGTCGTCTGATGGTTCAACCTCAGCTTCTCAAGCTAAAACGTAAGATTCTCCTTTTAGAATCGAATTCGAGTGAGAGACTCCCTCATTGATTCCATGTCCTGCTTCAGTTGCTAGTTGTACTGAGATTGTTGATGGCATGTCAGCTCCTTTGTCTACAGCTTTCTTTCAAGCTCTTGTACCTTTCGATTCAGTCGATTGGTGAGTGCGGTTGCTTCGGCATTTTGCTTCGTTTGTTCTGGCTCTGACTTCAATGAAGTAACTTCTCGGCAGTACCGATCCAACGATTCTGCATGTCTTTGTTCAGCAGCTGCCAATAATTGACTGTATTTTTCCTTCAGTTCCTCACCTAATCTATCAAACTTATCCCGCTCTTGATCTAACTCCTGCCGTTTCAGTTCCAATTCCTGCTGCAACTCTTTCCGTTCTGCGACCATCTTCTTCTGAGTGCTCTCGTACTCACCGATGATTGTATCGATCTGTTTATCCTTGAAGATAGTTAGCTCGTTGTTAGCAACCTATTTCTTTTGTCGACTGTTTCTTGTTCGTCGTTCCTTGAACATCTTACCACATCGCTTGACCAGACTGATGGCTCGCGCCAGCCTATCTCCAAGCCTATTGAGCTTATGCTCGACCTCATCCCGAAACATTGACGTGGCGAAATCTTGGTTCTGAAGGGACTGTGCTATTCTCTGCATCGGCAGAGTGGCTTCGGCTGTGAGTTCCAAACATGCAATTTACTGTTCCTGGTTGTGCAGCAACTATCTATAGAACTCTTCCTTCTGCTCATGAGCAAGCTTGCGCTCCTTCAGCTGCATCTCCTTGTCCTTGAGCTGTAGCTGCAGCATGTCGATTTGCTGCTTCAAGCTACG
>Ga0075152_10001564_pt1 | contig 16487 bp, 17 predicted proteins | sample JI61114C2DNA_FD_70964 | JGI IMG/M metagenome (GOLD analysis project Ga0075152, IMG submission 70964) | Wastewater effluent complex algal communities from Wisconsin, to seasonally profile nutrient transformation and Carbon sequestration -... | ecosystem: Engineered > WWTP > Effluent > Algae...
CCATTACTTTCTGTAACATAACCTAGATTTTAGTTCTTTAAGGGGATTTGCAATCAGCTTTTACGGTCTGTTTGCTACTGTAAAATAACAGCGCTTAAAGGGCAAAAATTGTAGTTAACGGGGCCGGCTTTTTGTAGTATTTTATTGACAAATCAAGGTTTTTTCAAGGCTCAATCTAGCTCTATAATAGCTTTAATACAGGCATTTTCTGGCAGGGAAATTTGTTTGAAATTCTCTGCAATTGCCTCAAAATCATATCGATGAGTAATGTAATGGGCAGGATTAACCTGACCGGATTGTAAGTAGCTAATGACCTGGGCAAAATCCTGCTTACTCGCATTCCTACTACTCATGAGCGTTGCCTCACGTTTGTGGAATTCTGGGTGACTAAAACTGATATATTCTTTTTGCAGTCCCACCAATACATATCGGCCCGTATGGGCCAAAAACTGAAATGCCTGATTAATGGCTTTTAAACTACCCGAAGCATCAAAAACCACGCTTGGCATAGCAGCATTTGTCATCTCTTTTAGTCTTTCAAATGCGTCTTCATTGGCTGGATTGATCAAATGTTTGATGCCAAATTGCTTTTCGCATACCCTTAATCTAGACGCATTAACATCCATGGCAATCACAGTAGCGCCAGCAAGTCTTGCCATTTCCATCAACCCCAACCCAATGGGCCCCGCTCCTACTACTAAGGCAAATTCTCCCGGCTTTAATCCTGATCTAACTACAGCGTGTTGACCAATAGATAATGGCTCTACTAATGCCAATGCATCCAAATCTAATCCAGGTGCTTTAATTAAATATTCATTGGGTACCGCAATTCTTTGCCTCATACCACCATCTATATGAACGCCATAAACCTTGATCCTGACACAGCAATTTCCCTTGCCTTGGTTACAGGCCACACAATCCCCACAATTAAAATAGGGAATCAAGGTTACCAATTCTCCCACTTCAAAATCAGGATCCGTAGTTTCCAAAATACTGGCTGCTAACTCATGGCCTAAAATTCTAGGGTATTCAAAAAAAGGTTGGTTTCCTGCAAATGCATGTATATCTGTTCCACAAACACCAACCCTTTTAACAGATAAAATGCTATAACCCGGTTCCAGTTTTGGCTCGCTCAAATCTTGGTATTCAAATATGCCTGGCTCCTTACAAATTAACGCTCTCATAATTTTATATTTAGGCATTAGCCAATGCTCTATCTAAATGAACATAACCACCATCTACATGAATTATTTGCCCAGTGGTATGACTACTAACGGATGACAAAAGAAAGGCAACCGCATTGGCAATTTCTTCAGCAGTTGTCATCCTATTTTCTAATGGAATCTTTGCACAAATTTCTTTCAATTTTGCATCAGGTTCATTAAGGGTCTGAATCCATTTTTCATAGGCAGGTGTATAACATTCTGCCACAACAACGGCATTTACACGAATGCCATATTTTAATAATTCTACTGACCACTCTCTGGTCAATGCATTTCTGCCTCCATTGGCTGCGGCGTAGGCCGATGTATTTCCTTGACCAGTTTCTGCAGTCTTGGACGTGATATTCACAATGCTTCCTTTTGATGCAATGAGGGCTGGTAATGCATGATGGGCCAACATATAATAATGAATCAGATTTTTGTGCAAGCTTTGCATAAAACGCTCGTAATTGCCTTTTTCTAATCCAACGCCATCATTTACACCAGCATTGTTTACCAATCCATCAATGCGATGGTATTTGTCAAGAATAGCTTTCACAACTGTTTCAGCGCTATCGGGATTAGATAGTTCCGCATATACTTGCCAAGCGCTTCCCCCAGCTGCTTCCAACTCAGCCACCATGGCTAAATTGTCTTTTTCATTGTGACCAACAATTACAGGTATGGCTCCTTCCTTTGCTAATACTTGAACAATTCCTGCACCAATTCCTTTGGCTCCACCAGAAACCAAAATCACTTTATCTTTTAATTGCAAATCCATTTTATATAATTATAGTTGATAGAATCTTGTTGCATTATTTCCAAAAATAGCTGCTTGCTCAGTTAATGAAAATTGTTTGAAATAGTTTTTAGGAATAGAAAGTTGTTGCGCATAACTAGCCGCCACTTGACAAACGGGCCAATCTGATCCATACATCAAACGCTTGGTACCAAAAGCTTCTACCAATATATCTAGGTAGGGAGTAAAATGGTTAACATTCCAATTATTCCAATCTGCTTCGGTTACCATGCCACTAACTTTACAACTTACATTTGGATGTTCTGCCAATTTTCGAATCCCTTGTTCCCATCCTTCTAGTAGTCCATCTTTTATAAAAGGCTTGGCCAAATGATCTATTACAAAGGGCTGATTGGGGAATTGTTTGACTAAGGTCAATGCAGCCTCTAAATGTTTGGGAAATATGAGAATATCATAGGTAAAACCAAAGGAAGCCAAATGGCTGATTCCTCGTACGAAATCTGGTTGCAATATGAATGCAGGATCTTCCCCTTGTAACACATGTCTAAAACCCTTTAATAATTTGTTTGATTGATGCTTAAGTAGATTTGCTTCAACCTGACTTGATCTTAAATCTGTCCAACCAACAACTCCCTTGATCCAAGTGTTTTGTTGAGCAAGCTCAAGTAAAAAACTGGTTTCCGCTTCCGTTTGATCTGCTTGTACGGCTACACAGGTATCTATTCCCGCTTGCTCTAACAAAGGTTTTAAATCAGCAGGAAGAAAGTCTTTTCTAATAACTTGCATGCTTTCATCAATCCAACCATGAGTCATTGAATCATATTTCCAAAAATGTTGGTGTGCGTCTACTTTCATATCCAATTATGATTGTTGAAATGCAACAACAGTTTGTTTTGAAATGCCTAATCCATCTATCCCTAATTCAACCACATCCCCAGCTTTCAAGTAAGTTGGAGGGTTCATTCCCAGCCCCACTCCTGCAGGGGTTCCTGTAGAAATGATATCTCCTGGCAATAAAGTCATAAACTGGCTGATATAAGATATTAATTGGGGCACATTAAAAATGAGGTCATCAGTGTTACTATCTTGAACAATTTTACCATTTAAAGACAACCATAAACGAAGACTATGTGGATCTTTAATTTCCTCTTTAGATACCATCCAAGGCCCTAAAGGTGCAAAAGTATCACAACCCTTACCCTTGTCCCAAGTACCGCCTCTTTCAAGCTGAAATTCCCTTTCACTTACGTCATTGTGTAAGCAATATCCAGCTACATAATTCATAGCATCTGCTTCAGTAACATAACTGGCTTTCTTTTCAATAACAACGGCCAGTTCCACCTCCCAGTCTGTTTTTACAGAATCACGAGGAATCATAATGGCATCATTGGGGCCAACAACAGCTGTTGTTGATTTGAAAAACAAAATGGGTTCAGTAGGTATGGCTGCTCCGGTTTCTTTAGCGTGCTTGGCATAATTCAGTCCAATACATACAATTTTAGAAGGTCTTGCAACAGGGCAACCCAAACGAATACCAGCTGGTATTTCTGGCAAAACTGTATTGTGCTGATCCAACATCCAAGCTAAATGGGGCAAACCACCATGCTCAAAAAAGAACTCATCATAGTCTTTGATAAATCCTGATACGTCATAATTTTTTCCGTCTTTGTGAATTCCCGGTTTCTCTTTTCCTGGTTCACCAAATCTGATCAATTTCATATTTCGATTGCTTTGCTTTTCCTAATTCAATTGTATAATGGTATCAATATCATCTAATTTGATACCCTCTAAATAAATAAACAATCCTTCCGGTAACTGTTTAAAACTAACCGCAGTTCCTTTACCATAAAGGCTGGCTTTGATTACCTTTTCCGAATACTTTGGTATAAATACAAAACCGTTATTATCTTTTTTATCCAAAATATGAACGAATTTGTTTTGCGCATTACCCGTTACTACTCCCCAATCCAGTGCATTTACAAAATTGCCTCGAGTACCTATCACGGTTTTCCCATTTAGCTTCATCCATTCTCCAACTTTAGCCAGGGTATCAACAAATTCTTGTTGAATCAACCCTGTTGGTTTAGGCCCAACATTTAATAAGAAATTGGCATTTCTTCCGGCTGCATTCACCATGTAATGAATCAACTGTTTGGATGATTTAAAATTCCTATCGGTGATATTAAATCCCCATGCATCATTCATGGTCTCACAGGTTTCCAATGGAAGGGCAGAAATATCGGCCCCGCCAAAACCCGTGGTATTTCTGCCTGGTAAGTCCTTTTCAAACATTTGAAAATCTTCTCCAGCTATAGGAGACAAATGGTGATTGTTGCCAATTAAACAGGCTGGTTGCAGTTGGTGAATCATGGAATATATTTCTTCATATTGCCAATTCACTTTTGACTGCAATGTTTTGTCATGGTCATTGTCTAATTGATCCCAATGTCCATCAAACCAGATACCCGAAACCTCCCCATAATTGGTTAACAGTTCCGTTAATTGAGCTTTCATAAACTTGATATAAGAAGGCCAATCAGACTTGGTTGTTCTTCCAGCTTTTTTGCCTGTCTTCCCTGTTTCCCATTGGTAGTCTGTTCTATACCAGTCTAATAAAGAATAATAGAAAAATATTTTGATTCCCTGTTTGTGACACTCATCTGCCAATTGTTTTACAATATCCTTACCATAGGGCGTATTCATGATATTCCAATCAGACTGCTTGGTATTGAAATTGCTAAAACCATCATGGTGACGCGTGATCAGGGTAATATATTGCATGCCCGCATTCTTGGCAATAGATACCCATTCCTTGGCATTAAAAGCGGTTGGATTAAATACTTTTTGCAACATGGCATAATCCTCTGCCCTAATTCCTCTATTGTTCATCACCCATTCTCCATGACCTAGAACACTGGATGCGCCCCAGTGAATAAACATTCCAAACTTCATGTCTTGGAACAGGGCTCGGGCTTCTAGATTTTGTTTACTGGGTTGATAGCCAGGTTGAGCATTGGATGCAAGTAAGCCAAAGCTTAGAAATGCAAGGAGCAATAGTTGTTTCATATAACAGTATTAATTGTTCAAAGTAATAAAACCTCCATCAATTGGATAATCGTTTCCCGTAATAAAACCGGCTTGATCACTGCACAAATACAAGGCTAATGCTGCAATTTCTTCTACCGATCCCATTCTACCAATTGGCTGACTTTGTGATAGTTTTTCAAACATTTCTACTTCTTTGCCCGGATAGTTTTTTGCTATAAATCCGTCAACAAAAGGGGTATGCACCCTTGCTGGAGAAATGGAATTACAACGAATATTTTGGTGCAGATAGTCTCTTGCAACACTTAGTGTCATGGCAAATATGGCACCCTTACTCATACTATAGGCAAACCTATCTACTAACCCCACATGGGCGGCAATAGAAGCCATATTTAAAATACTACCTCCCCCATTTGCTTTTAAATGCGGTATGGCTGCAAACATGGTATTATAAGCCCCTTCTACATTTACTTTAAAGACCCTATTAAAATCTTCAGATGCTGTATTTTCCAAACTACCAACGTGCGCAATGCCTGCATTATTGATTAAGATATCAATAGGTCCAATCCCTTTAAAAATATTTACCAACTCGGACTGATTACTTACATCACAACCATGTGCTGATGCTTTGCCAGCACTAGCTGTAATTTCATTTACTACATCTAAAGCAGCTGCTTCATTAAAATCCAATATAAATACTTCTGCTCCTTGCTTTGCAAATAAAAGGGCAATGGCTTTTCCAATACCACTTGCGGCTCCGGTAATAACTGCTTTCTTATTCTCCAAACTAAACATCTTACCCTTATTTAAGTGAAAAAATCTCTGTCATCAACATCCATTTTTCTCCATTTTTTGCAAATGGAAGCGCATTTTGGAATTGCCACATTAAGGTTTCCCATTCTTGAACTCGCGGATTATTTGCGTCTGCAGCAGCTTTGGCTTCAAAACTAAAAGCATCCGTAGTTTCCATAATCATAAACATCCTAGTTGCTACCCTATAGATTTTCATGTCCTCAATTCCAGCATCTCGAATACTATCTAAGACTTCTGGCCAAACCTGTTGATGCCATTGTTCATATTGGGCAATCAATGCCTCATCATCATATAAATCCAAGGCCAAACAATATCTTTTCATGATTCAATTTTTAATTCAGTTCTTTTACTTCATGTCCTTTCCATCCAAAATAGAAAATGACTACAAAACAAACCAGTGGTACAGCATATCCAATTTGAATACTTCCAGTAACATCACTGATATACCCCAAAATAGGGGGCAATAATGCACCACCAACTATTGACATGATAATTAGCGAGCTTCCCATTTCTGTATCTGATTCCAATTTTTTAATGCCCAAATCAAAGATGGTGGGGAACATGATAGACATGAAAAAGGAAATCCCAATAACTGCATACACAGTTGCCATACCGGTCATAGTAATGGCAGCTACACTCAACAATACACACATTGCAGCATACAATGCCAACAATTTGTTTGGGGCTATAAAACGCATAAAAAAGGTACCAGCAAATCTTCCAATCATAAACGCCATTCCGCACCCCCATCCCAAATAATCTGCAGCTTGCATCTTGGTTAAGCCTGCTGATTTAATGGCAAAAAGAATAAAGAAGCTAAATACACAAACCTGTGCACCTACATAAAAAAATTGCGCAATCACCGCCCATTTAAGATGTCTATGTTTTAAGGTATGTAGAATACTCTTGCCTCCAGTTTCGTTTTCAGCCTCTTTGATTTCAGGTAATTTTAAAAAAGCAAATACTATGGTAATCACCAAGATCACCAAGCCTAAGACCATATAGGGCGTCTTTACACTTGCTGCTTCTGAAGCCAAAGCAATTGTTCGCGCAGATTCGCTCATTGCCGCCAATGCTTCTTCACTATTTCCTTCTACCAATATCATCCTTGCCCCAATAATGGGAGCTAGCGTTGCTGCTAATCCGTTAAATGATTGAGCAAAATTGAGTCTTTGGGTTGAAGTTGCTGGATCACCTAGTAATGATGCATAAGGATTTGCCGCCGTTTCAAGAATGGTTAATCCACAGGCTATAATAAATAATGCCATTAAAAAAAATAAGTATTGTTGTGTATTTGCTGCGGGAATAAACAAAAAAGACCCAATTGCAAACAAAGACAAACCAGTAATGATCCCTGCTTTATACCCATATTTTTTCATCAAATATCCCGCAGGTAAAGCCATTACAAAATAGGCTATAAATACAGCAGAATCAATTAAGGAAGATTGAAGGGTAGTTAAACTAAATGACTTTTTTAAGTGCGGAATAAGAATGGGATCTAGGTTATGTACAAATCCCCACATAAAAAAAAGGGAAGTGATCATGGCAAATGCAAACTTGGTAGATGCGGATGTTTGGCTCATGGCAATCGTTTCGGTTTATTTATCCTTTGTAAATAAACCGATTATTCAAGATGGTAAAGTAAAATTTTATTAGGTGGAATTAATGATTCAAATTTGTTGACCAATTTTAGCTAATGATACAGGTTGTTCACAGGGCATTGAATATTTTGGAATACGTTGCCAAAGACGGCAACAAACCCAAACTCATGGGGCAGATTGCCCAAGACCTGGATTTGAATACCGCTACCTGCGCCAATATCATCAAGACCCTGGTACAAAGGGGCTATTTGGAAAAATCTGATCTACAAAAGGGATATATCATTGGTCCACAACTCAAAGAATTGACTGGCAAACAACAACCTCATGTAAAATTGATTGCTGCTGCTAGCATTCAAATGGATCTGATTTCAGAACAATTAAATGAAAAGTGCTTATTGGCAGTGTTAAAAGCTGATAAGAGACAGGTGATTTTTAAAAACAATTGCTCACAAGTGGTTCAAGCCACTACCCCTGATGAAAAGAAAGCATACGACTCTTCCACTGGCAGACTATTGGTTGCCATGTTACCAGATGAAGCTCTAGAGAAATTTGTACAAAATTATGGTCTTCCCCCAAGTGCTATATGGCCTGACGCGGATAGTCCAGCCAAATTCATGGCGCAGATTCAACAAATTCGTAAAAATAGATATGCTTTAATTGAAGACAGTAAACAGGTTATTGGAATTGCCAGTCCTGTGTATCAACAAACTGAATTGGTTGCCAGCCTGAGCATTTATCTGCCTGCTTTTAGGTTTAGCAATACCGTGAGAAAAAAAATGATTCAATTATGCCTGGCTGGCGCCGATGCAATATCGGCCCAACTCTCCTAAGCATTTAAACGTCTAAGTCCGTTGCCGTTTTTAGCAATCTTTCTAGTTTTAAGATGATGGCTTGCAAAACATGGCTATTATTCATTTGTCCTTCAATTAGTTTCCAATCCAGTCTTTTATTTTTCAACCCTTTTATCCTTAACAAGGGTCTATTTGATTGCAAGACAATGCTTCTGTTTTTACCCATTACTTTAATACGCTCAACTTGCTCGGATAAATAAATCCTTTCTGCTTTTAAATGCAGGTCTTTTTGGTCAAATCGAATGATAAAATGCCATTCCATTGTTCAAAAATACTAAATTATTTAGCATTTAGTCTATTTTCTAACTTTCTTTCTAATTAGATGACTCATCTTTTAGCTGGAGGGCATTTGATGCCATTACTACCTAATTGATAACTAATTCCCAGTTTTAAAGCATAATAAAAGTCTTTTGCAGTAGGATTACCTGATTTACTAAAACCATCCACATAATCAGACATGGTTAATCTAAATCCCAGTTCAGAATGCAAAGACCAACGTTCATTCAGAGCATATCTTAAACCAGCTCCAATGGGAATAACAGGCAAGACTTTAGGTGTATTTTTAAGTGTATCTATACCTAAGCCAAGTAAGGTACTTGATTTGGGGTCAAATGCAGCAAGATTGATATTGCTCCAATCTCTATTGACTTTTAGAAAGCTTAAGCCAAGACCAGCAAAAAGATAAGGTGTTAGCCGCTTGGTTTGATCCAATGACTGGTCAGCAAAATCAAATACAACCGACGTAGAAAACTCTGTTACCGGTGTTTGAAATTGGAATGCCCGTAATTGCCTCCATGCTGGATCAGTATAAACAGATTCATCAGCACCAATTTGCCCTTTGAATAAACTTGCTTTAAGTGCAAAATGAGGAAAAAATTGTTTACTTATATTAATCCCAAATAAGGGCTTTATATTTCTAAATGAGCCCGCCATACTAGGAACTAAGTCACCTTGATATACTAGGGTACCTGTTTCTAAACCTATACTAATAGGTCTTGAATTTCCTTGACAAAAAGTGATACTAGAACTGACTAAGCAGCATACAAGTAGCTGAAGTTTTTTGGAAACAATGTACATGACCCTTGGATTTTAAGTGATTAAAAAATGGCATGTAGATCTGTTTCCCTAGGTTAAAATTTAAAAATGAAGTATGTTACTATATCTCAGATACAATTATGTAGCCAACTGTTGTGAAGAAAATCATAAATCATTCTTTACTTTTAAGGCATGAAACTGCTATTCCTTTCCGTTGGCAAACCTCATGAAACCTATGTACAATCTGGTATTGAGGAATTTACAGGTAGGGTTGGAAAATATTTCCCTGTGTCTTGGCAATTAATTCCTGCACCAAAAAATGCAGCTAGCATGACTGAAGCCGTTTTGAAAAAGGCAGAAGCTTTGGCTATTTTACAACAATTGCAGAGCGATGACTATCTAGTTTTATTGGATGAAAGAGGGCAAATGCTACATTCACCTGGTGTGGCACAATTGATACAACAAAGAGCCAATGAAAGTTGCAAACGATTGGTATTCTTAATAGGTGGTGCATTTGGGGTAGATGAAACCATTACCAAAAGAGCCAATACCATATGGAGTCTTTCTAAACTGGTGTTCCCGCATATGTTGGTTAGACTAATCCTAGCAGAACAAGTATATAGGGCTTGTAGTATTCTCAAAAACGAGAAATACCATCATATTTAAAATCCGTAATTTGCCGCATGATTACCATTACCCTTGCTATTGTTGCTCTTACCTGCGTTATTTCATTTACCGCCTTTTCTAATGAAAAAGTCATTAATGATTTAATCTTTTATCCCCCTGCTATTTCAAATAATAACCAATGGTACCGCTTTATTAGCTGTGGATTTATTCACGCAGACATTATGCACTTGGCCTTCAACATGTATTCATTTTATCTTTTTGGAGATATGGTTGAACGGGCTTTTGAAGCCATTTTTGGGGGTGCAGGAAAAGTTCTTTATCTAATTCTTTATATAGCTGCATTGGCTATCTGTTTGGTACCAACCTATCTTCAACACAAGGACAACTACCATTATAGAAGCTTGGGGGCTTCTGGTGCTGTATCCGCTGTGATTTTTGTAGGCATCTTTTTAAATCCCACCATGGGTCTAGGTATTTTTCCCCTACCCTTTCATATTCCTGGTTTTATTTTTGGGCCACTCTACCTCTTACTTTCTGCTTATATGGCTAAAAAAGGACATGGCAACATTAACCATTCCGCGCATATTTGGGGAGCCATTTTTGGAATTGTGTTTTTAATTATCACTTGTCAATTTCTAAGTGATTATAGACCAGTCCCGGTATTTTTCAACCAAGTTCTGGGCTATCTGCGTTAAATTTCTTTGGGTATATAACCTAATTGTAATGCAGCATTTGTTGCAGGTTCACATTTAAACCTATTGTCTATTCGCAGACCTAGAACCCAAATAATCCGCTGGTTGGATTCCAAAATCCAAATAGCTTCTTTTTGAGTTTTAGATAATTTTTGATCAATAAAAAAGCGATTCAGTTTTTTCTTTTTTTGCATTCCCAAAGGATAAAAATAGTCTCCAGATTTGGGTTTGCGCAATAACAATGGAAAGCTAATCTGCTTGGCATCTAGCATCACTTTCAATGGATTTGCATCATGGGTAAATGGCTGAGTAATTATTGTACAATCCAACTGACCTCCAACAAATTCAATAGCAGATTCTGATGATTCAATCACCACAAATGAATTTTCCTGTGGTTGAATTTTAGCCATTAACAACCATTTTCTATTCTTGATTATTTGATGGGTTGCTGAATACAAACTACTCCCATTGGGCGCTTCCATCAATTTGATCAATTCTGGAATTTGTTGAACTGAAAATCCAAATGGTCTAATCAATTCCCAGATAACCGTATTTAATTGAGCTGTCTTTTTAAGCTTCAAAATGGATACCAGACATTCCTGTCCCTTCCATTCCATTAGGTTTTTTAGCCTATCTGCAATGGCTTCCTGATAGATCTCTGCAACCTCTTTCATCCTTTCTATGTTTTGTAGCAAATTGTCTTTTACCTGTGGAAAATTTGCTTCTAATTGAGGAAGAACCTGATTTCTTATAAAGTTGCGCGTGTATTTGTTGGATTCATTAGAACTATCTTCTACAAATGCCCAATTGTTATTTTTAGCATAGCCAATAAGTTCCTCTTTTTTAAAAGGTAGCAAGGGTCTTAACAAAAAACGTTCTTTTTGAAAAGCTGTAATACCACGTAGTCCTTGAATACCCGTTCCTCTAAAAAAATTCAGTAATACTGTTTCCACATTATCATTGGCATGATGGGCAGTAAGTATTAAAACATTTTTACCAGGAAATTGCAATTGACAATCCTTTCTTTTTGTCTCAAACCATTGATATCGGAGGTTTCTTGCTGCTTCCTGAATTCCTATCCCATTTAACTTGGCATATTCCAATGTGTCAAACCTTTCTACAAAGATTTCCATTCCAGATTCCTTTGCCAATGCTCTTACAAAGTTTTCATCTCTTTCACTTTCTACTCCCCTAAGTTGAAAATTCACGTGCAACACGCAACATGTAAAACCCATTTCTGCTAGTAAATGAGTCATGACCACACTGTCCAATCCTCCACTAACAGCCAACAAAAGCAAGCAATTATCCATTTGATATTGTGGAAATGCTTGCTTCCAGTGTTTGGTAAAAGATTGGAATAAATCCATTGGTTAAGCTTTTTTAGCTTCTTTGGCCCAACCATCTTTCAAGGTAACAGTTCTATTAAATACCAATTTATCATTGGTACTATCTCTGTCTAAAACAAAATATCCCTTTCTAATAAATTGATAGGTGCTATTGGGCTGATCACTAAGCAAAGCGGGTTCTGCATAAGCAATGGGAATTACTTGCAAAGAATCAGGGTTAATATGGTCTTTAAAATCGCCATCGGCGTTAGCCACATCTTCTACTTTAAACAAACGATCATACAAACGAATTTCTGTTTGTAAAGCTTGTGCAACACTTACCCAATGCAAGGTACCTTTAACATTGATCCCAGATGTATCCGAACCGCTCTTGCTTTCAGGAATATAACTGCAATGTAATTCAGTGATATTACCATTAGCATCCTTGATTATTTCATCGCACTTGATAATATAGGCACTTTTAAGTCTCACCATTTGACCAGGTGCCAAACGGAAATATTTCTTGGGAGCCACTTCCATAAAGTCATCTCTTTCAATATAAATTTCACGGCTAAATGGCATTGTCCTAGTTCCAGCAGTTTGATCTTCAGGATTGTTTTCAGTTTCCAATATTTCTACTGTATCTGGATAATTGGTAATGACCACTTTTAAAGGATCAAATACCACCATACGCCTAAGGGCTGATTTATTCAAAGTCTCTCTAACACAGAATTCTAATAACCCTACATCAATGAGGTTTTCTCTTTTGGCAACCCCAATTTTATCACAGAACTCTCGAATACTTTCAGCAGGATATCCCCTTCTACGCATGGCAGAAATAGTAGACATTCTAGGATCATCCCAGCCTTCTACGTGTTTCTCATTCACCAATTGTAAGAGTTTTCGTTTGCTCATGACAGTATATGTCATATTCAACCTAGCAAACTCATATTGTTTAGATGGGAAAATTCCTAACTGCTCAATACACCAATCATATAAGGGCCTATGAGGAATAAACTCTAGGGTACAAATAGAATGCGTAATATTTTCAATTGAATCGCTTTGCCCGTGTGCAAAATCATACATAGGATAAATGCACCAAGCATCACCTGTTCTATGGTGGTGTGCGTGTTTGATTCTGTAAATAATAGGATCACGCATGTGCATATTGGAACTTGCCATATCAATCTTAGCACGCAGAACCTTTTCGCCATCCTTGTATTTTCCTGCTCGCATATCTGCAAACAACTGAAGGTTTTCTGCAATGCTTCTACTTCTGTAGGCATTTTCAGTACCCGCCTGTGTGGGGGTACCTTTTTCCTGCGCAATGGTTTCGCTATTGCTATCATCTACATACGCCAAGCCTTTTTCAATTAATTGAACCGCAAATTGGTATAGTTGTTCAAAATAATTTGACGCATATAATTCATTTGCCCATTGAAATCCCAACCATTTCACGTCTTCCTTAATACTTTCTACGTATTCCGTTTCTTCTGTACTAGGGTTGGTATCGTCAAATCTCAAATTGGTTTTACCACCATATTTCATGGCTAATCCAAAATTCAAACAAATGCTTTTGGCGTGTCCAATATGCAAGTATCCATTGGGTTCCGGTGGAAAACGGGTCAAAATTGACTGGTATTTACCAGCGGCCAAATCTGCTTCAACTATTTCTTCTATAAAATTCAGGCTTTTTTCTTCACTCATGGATAGGTCATTTCTAGGCGGCAAATGTACAAAATAGATGGCTATGCCCCTATTCCATACAGGAACCCTGTTTTTAGGCATAAAAAAGCCGGTTCAGATTTGAACCGGCCAATAGATATGATATGTTCAAAGGGCTAATGGCCCCATTCATTTCTTATTCTACAATTGTTACACTATCAAAGAATGTAGCTCCGTCTTCTTTTTTTGATTTTGGATCACCAGAATAAAACAAAACTTGGTGCAAAACAGAACCTATAAAAAACACATACCCATAGGCTTTTTTACCTTGTAATTGAGGGGCAGTTGAATTTGTCCCATCAATTTCCATATACAATGAGCTTTTTCCTTTGAATTGGGTTACTTCATCTTTAGCAAGGGTAGCGCCGCCCATTTGAGCCACCATTCCGCCCTTCATTTGATCCCATAATCCATCACCCATAGAACTAATAACATCAGCAGTCAAACCCATAGCAGAAAGGTCAAAAGACATACCCATAAAAGCCATAGAGCTATCTTTTTTAAAGGTATAGACAACTGCCCCATTGGGAGCTTTCATTTCTTCAGGTTTACCTGGAAATACTACTTTCACTTTTTCAGAAATAGGTTGAGTAGTTGATTGCGCAAATGCTGCAAAACTTAATGATACAGCAAGGATAAAGGATAGTACTTTTTTCATGATTTGGTTTTTACGGTGAAAAAGTAAAACAAATTATGTTTTAATTAAAATTTTGTTGAATATTTTATTCCAAGCTTTTGATTTGATAATCTCGTAAAAAATGAATCGTTGCTACCATATCATTGTGTAATAGCCTATCTACCTCATTAAATGCAATGATTTCACGATAAGAAGACATGAGTTCTTCTAAAATTGGGGAACTTTTCATAGGTCTTCTAAAATCAAGTGCTTGGGCGGCACTCATTAATTCAATGGAGAGTAATTTTTCTACATTATTGATCACCCTCAAACATTTTGTGGCTGCGTTAGCCCCCATACTTACATGGTCTTCTTGATTATTAGAAGAAGAAATACTATCAACTGAAGCAGGGGTACAAAGCTGTTTATTCTCACTTACAATGCCAGCTGCCGTATATTGAGGAATCATAAAACCGGAATTCAATCCTGGATTTTTGACCAAGAACAAAGGAAGACCACGTTGCCCACTGATCAATTGGTAGGTTCTCCTTTCAGAAATATTACCCAATTCGCTCATCGCGATAGCCAAATAATCCAATACCAACGCCAATGGTTGTCCATGAAAATTCCCCCCACTGACAATCAAATCCTCATCTGGAAAGATATTTGGATTGTCCGTAACTGAATTTACTTCCCGCATAAACACACTTAATACATGTTCAAAAGCGTCCAAAGTGGCACCATGAACTTGTGGAATACAACGGAAAGAATAAGGATCTTGTACCTGTTTGCCAGGCTGAACAGCAATGGCACTATCTGCTAGATATGACCTAAGGATTCTAGCAGTCTCTACTTGGCCTTTATGAGCTCTAATTTGGTGTATGCTTGGATTAAAGGGCTCTAATATGCAATCAAAAGCATCAAAAGAAAGCGCACAAATCAAATTGGCCATCTGTATCAAATGCTCTGCTTTTTTCAAACAATACAAACCATACGCACTCATAAACTGGGTACCGTTGATCAGGGCTAGACCTTCTTTGCTCTGAAGCGAGATGGGATTCCATTGAAATTTGGCAAGCATTTCTGAAGAAGGATATTTTTTGCCCTCATGCATTACTTCTCCCAAACCTAATAAGGGAAGACTCATATGACTTAAAGGTGCTAAATCTCCGGAAGCACCAAGTGAACCTTGGGTATAGATCACTGGCAATACGTCATTGTTATACATCTCCATCAGCCTTTTCACCGTGTCAATTTGAACCCCACTATGCCCATAACTCAAAGATTTAATTTTAAGCATCAACATAAGCTTGACAATATCTGCTGGTACTTCTTCACCCAGCCCACATGCATGTGATACCAAGAGATTGTATTGGAGTTGTTCAATTGATGAAGCGTCTATCTGCACATTTTGTAAAAAACCAAAACCCGTATTAATGCCATAATACAACCCCTGACCATCCTTCATTTTACTATCTAAATAGTCTCTACAAGCAACAATCCGTTCGTGCGCATCAAAAGTGATAGAAACTTGTTGATTAAAGTCTAACAAGTGTTTTACTTGTTCAAAATGCAACCAATTACGGTCTAAGGGTAGATAATTATAACTCATGGCAATCTCGTTATATCTAGAAATGGTAGAATTGGACAAATGTCTGTAAAAGATGGGAGTTATAAAAAACAAAACGCCCTGGGTTGCCCCAAAGCGCCTTGCATTCATAAACCCACAAACTTTAATGAACTTGTACTAGTTTTTTAATCCCGTAACTCCTATTCAGGTTAAATCCAAGTGAGAAATTACCCACTTTTAGATCGTTTTGATTAGCAGATAATTGGCCAATATTGGTGGCACTTGATGCGCTAGAAAGGAAGAATTGGAAAATGTGACCACCTGTATCCCAGTCATATCCCAAAGACACAACATCAGGCACATAATTTACTGCAGAAGCACTCTCGTCTAATAGATTTTTGTATCCATTTAATTGCCTAGAATACTCAAAAGTAATGGCAGTTTTACTGGTTAATTTCATCCTACCACCAATTGCAATATTGAAAATATTATTGGTGTTGTTAATACCATAAGGCACGTAATTGTAATGAACCATGGATGGAATCAATTGCAAAGAGAAGCTTTCACTAAATTTCCGAGCAATTAATAATTGGTTTAAATAAGAGAATCTGTTCCAAGTTAGATC
>Ga0075152_10001566_pt1 | contig 16484 bp, 12 predicted proteins | sample JI61114C2DNA_FD_70964 | JGI IMG/M metagenome (GOLD analysis project Ga0075152, IMG submission 70964) | Wastewater effluent complex algal communities from Wisconsin, to seasonally profile nutrient transformation and Carbon sequestration -... | ecosystem: Engineered > WWTP > Effluent > Algae...
GAAGAGTATCAGAATCAAACTACAACCTTGCGTATCCGGAAAGTGAAGTCCCCTGCTGTGATTGGCACAGGTTTTGGATTACGGGCAGCATTATTAGGGTACTTTATAAAATTTGATGCAGGTTGGGGGTACGATAGTGGAACTTGGAGCAAAAAGCCGGTGTTGTATTTAGGCTTTGGATATGATTTTTAAAAAATGATGGAGAAAAAAATGTTGTTGCGATCAGAAAATTTAGTGAAACGATATAAAGGTAGAACCGTTGTTAACGAAGTTTCAGTGAATGTAAGTCAGGGCGAAATTGTTGGGCTGTTAGGTCCGAATGGAGCAGGAAAAACCACATCCTTTTATATGATGGTGGGTTTGATTAAACCGGATGAAGGACAAATCTTTCTGGATGACAAAAACATTACGGACATGCCCATGTATAAGCGGGCGCAAAACGGAGTGGGATATTTACCGCAAGAAGCAAGTGTGTTCCGGCATATGACCGTAGAAGATAATGTTGCTGCGGTGCTGGAGATGACAAACTATTCAAAGGTAGAGCAAAAAGAACGTTTGGAAAATTTGTTGAGTGAATTTGGTTTGAATCGGGTGCGAAAAAATATGGGTAATGTATTGAGCGGAGGAGAACGAAGGCGAACAGAAATTGCGCGTGCATTAGCAACTGATCCTAAGTTTATTTTACTCGATGAACCCTTTGCGGGTATTGACCCTATTGCTGTTGAAGATATTCAGCAAATTGTATCGAAGTTAAAAACAAAGAATATAGGTATTCTTATCACCGACCATAATGTACAAGAAACATTGTCGATTACCGACAGAGCCTACTTGCTTTTTGAAGGAAAGATATTGAAAGCCGGCTCCGCAGAGGAATTGGCGGAAGACGAACAAGTTCGAAGGGTATACCTAGGCCAAAATTTTGTGCTTCGCCCAAAGGTGAAAAGTGAATAGTTTTTCCCCTATGACACTCATCGATTGTATTGCCAAGTCTTATTTTGCTAATCGCTACTCAGTATTGATGAAGGCCGTGGCATCATCATCTGCACAAACACAAACATTACGTAAACTAATTAAAAGTGGAGCAAGTACTGAATATGGTAAAACATTTCATTTCAGGGAAATACAATGTTATGATGATTTCACCAAATTAGTTCCGGTTGTAGACTATCCTACTATGTTTCCCTATATAGAAAGGATGCTGAATGGTGAACAAAATATACTTTGGCCTACCATCAAACAGTTTTCCCGTTCTAGCGGAACCACTTCGGGCAAAAGTAAATTCATTCCTGTAAGTCGAGAAGGCCTTGTAGATTCTCATATTGCCACCGGTAAACATTTTTTGAGTACATATTTACATGATTATCCTCAAAGTCGTTTTTTTCAAGGGAAAGGAATTGTGCTTACAGGAAGTTATTACCAATATAACTATCCTTCAAATCCTGAAATTGCTGATGTTTCAGCACTGTTATATCGATTTACGGATACCTGGATAAATTATTTTAAAGCATTACCCGTTGAGGTAGCCTTAATGGATGATTGGGAAAAAAAATTGAAAGCTATAGCTGATGTTAGTATTCCGCAAAATGTTACTAATATTTCAGGGGTACCTACTTGGATGTTATTGCTGTTTAGAACAGTATTGGCAAAAACCGGGAAAAAATGTATTGCAGAAGTTTGGCCTAATTTAGAATTAGTCATTCACGGAGGTGTTGATTTTGCACCCTACAGGCATCAATTCGAGGAAATTATTGGAAAGAAGGTAGTTTACCGGAATGTCTACAATTCCTCAGAAGGTTTTTTTGCTTTTCAAAGTACAGATGAAGATTCGATGTTACTCGATTTGGCCAATGGCGTGTTTTACGAGTTTGAAGAGGAAAAATCAAAGGAAGTTGTTCCTTTAGCAAATGTTGAATTAGCAAAGCGCTATGCTATAATTGTTTCCACCAATTCAGGTATGTGGCGTTATCGCATAGGCGATGTAGTCGTATTTACCTCACTAGAGCCCTTTAAATTCAATATTGTTGGGCGAACGGGTCAATACATCAATGTGTTTGGAGAAGAGCTTATTCAGGCAAATGCGGATGCCGCAATTGCCAAAGTAGCTGCGGCATTTAATCTAAATGTAATTGATTACACAGTTGCACCAAGTTACTTTTCAAATGAACAGAATGGTTTTCATGAATGGTTAATTGAGTTTGAAGTGCCGCCTAAAGATATTGCCCATTTCGCAAAATGTTTGGATGTTGAGCTACAACAACTCAATTCCGATTACGAAGCAAAGCGATATAAAGATTTAGCGCTAAAAAGCGCACAAGTTGTTGTTGGAACAAAAGATGTTTTCGCAAAATGGTTGCGAAAAAACAATCGTCTAGGCGTACAAGCTAAAATTCCTCGCCTATCTAATGATCGAAAGGTTTTCGAAGAAATAAAGGCCTTAAATTAAAAAGCCGTTTCCTTATTCTGAAACGGCTTTTTAATGGATAATTGAGTACACCAATTATTCTTTCTTTATCTCATCTGTTGATGGTGCTAACTCTTGTGATTTTTTCTTAGCCGGTTTAAGTTCTGTTGGAAGTGGTTCAGACGTTGTAGAAACTCCTTCTCCAGTTTTTTTCTTACCACCTTTAGAAAACTCAAAGTTTAGTGTAAAACGGAATGTATTATCCAAAGGATTTCTCAACGATGTTGTAGGTACCAAGTAAGACAAGTGAAGTGATGCAACACTATATTTTACCGTTGCTCCAACAGTAAGAAACTGACGTGCCCCTTTGGAAGGGTGCTCATAGTAGTAACCTGCTCGAACGCCAAACATCTTCTTGTACATATACTCAAGACCAACACTGTACATGTTTTCATTAAACTTTTCTGCACTGCCGCCTGGTGCATAGCCAAACGATTTGAAAATACCTTGTACGGATGATGCTTCTTTGTAGTCTAACACTCCGTTTGCGTTTTTATCGTATTCTGGTTTAATTTTTTTTGCCGTAGCATCATAGTACACATCTTTCGGAATTGGAGTTGGAACTAATAAACGGTTTAAGTCGAAGTAAAGACCTAACTGATGTTTCTCATTTGCATTGAAAACATAACCAAGGCCAATGCCCATATTGGCCGGAATAAAGTCTTTAGTAGTACTTGCAGTGTAAGTAATTTTACTGCCTAAGTTGGAAAGGTTCATACCTGCATACAACTCGTGCGACATTTTTCCTTTACCCGCAAACGTTTTGTGAACAAGCCAAGAGATATCACCTGCACCGGCAATTCCTGTTTGAATTACTTCTCCGTTTGAAGTCAGCCCACTTGCTAAGTTCGAGTAGATGAAACGAAGGGTAACGCCTAGTGAAAAAATTTCGCCAAACTTTCTAGAATAACCCGCATCTAAAGCCATTTCAAATGGTTTGCGCGTTCCTAAATCGTTATTGTTTTCGTCACGGAAATTAATGCTTCCCAACGAGAATAGCTTTAACGAAGCCTGTATGGTTTGTTTGTCTTTAATTTTACCATAGCCCGAGATATTCGCTAAGTAAATATCGTCCACTAAAGATTTTAACCATGGCGTAAACGACACACTAAAGCCGAAATCTTTATCGATAAAGGCCATTTTAGCAGCATTAGCTTGCGCTCCCCCGGCATCAGCTGCCATTGCAATACCTACATCTCCCATACCTCCTTGTCGAGTATCTGTGGAGATACGTAAAAAGGGAACTGCTGTAGTAATTGTATTTACTTTATTAGGGTCGTAACCGCTGCTTACTTGTACTTGTGCATTTGCTACTTGTGATGCCGTAATGGATGAAAATGCAAATATCGTGCACCACGCTTTCCTGCTGTACCAATTCATAAATTTGTCTGTTTTGTTTAAAATTCTAAACGTAGATGTGCTTCATTCAATAGCAGGTTGAGTAACAAAAATATATTTTTTAACTGTTTTAGCAATTTATAGACACAAAAAATGCGGAAATAGTTGTACTGCCTATGTTTTATACACTATTTGAGCACTACTAATCGCTCTGTTTTTTGTACTGCATTTCCTTTGGCGTCAATAAGGGTAAGCTTGTAAACATACACGCCTTTGCCTATTGATGCACCGCCATTATCTAATCCATCCCATTCTATGCAATCAACTCTAAATCCGTCTGCATCAAGTGTTTGATTGATTCTTTTTACCATCACACCTTGAACACTATAGATTTTAATATCAACGGTAAATTGCTCGTCTGCACAATTGTGTTCGAACGAAAAACAAGTTTTATCGATTACCGGATTTGGGTAATTCCATACATGTGTTAATGCTAGCTTTGCCGAGTTGGACACAACAAATTCCGTGTAAGCTTCCCCGGAATTGTTGTAAATATCCCATGCTTTTAGTTTAAGACTGTGTTTGCCCTCCGCCAATTTCGAGAATGGGTATTCTACTTTTCCCTTTCTAAAATTATTTAAATCAGAGCGATAAAATTCATTCAGAATGATTGGGTTTTTTGCATCTCCGTCAAGTATTGCTGTGATATCGTGCCCTAATCCGTTACCGGTAGTATTAATTCCTCCTTTAGCTTCAAGAAGGCCAAACATTTTTGGGTTTTCATCGGTAAGGCCACCAAATTCAAAAGTTATACTGTCCATATACAACTGCACTTGCGGACCTGTTGTATCAATATTGAAGGTGTCTTCAGCTCCTCCAATTTTAATCGAATTGTCATAACCGTGTGCATCTATTTGATCACCGTTATCGGCATAGTAACTAATTCTTCCATCACCAATTTGATAGTTGATATCGGATGGAACAATAAACGAATATTCGAATGTGCCATTGGTTACAGAACATGCACCTTTAAACAAAATGTTTTTGTAGGCATTGAAAGCTTGTATCGGATACCCCGGTACGTTTCCTAGCGATTTGAAACTAGAAAGCTTATCATATACTAACGGATTACATGTTCCATTGAATGTTGTTAACCTATTGCCTGTCCAATCCTGTACTTCACCTTTAATAGTCACTTGTTTAAGTGCTTTGAGCGTATCTGTAGATAATCCAATAGGAGTATTATTGATTTCTGTAGAAACAACATTGTATTCCGGGTAGTTTAATTTTAATGCAGCATCACCCAAGAACACAAACTTTCTTGTGTTTTCTATATCTGTTCCATTCATGATATAGTTTTTGGTATTCGTCATTAAATCGCCCATGGTTGGCTTTTCTCCATGAAATTGTTCGAATAACTTATTAAACAATGCATCTTGTAAGGCATCGTTAGCATCAGAAAAAACAGGACGAACAGTGGTAATTAGTCCAATGCCACCACCCATACTATTCGTCATCAAAAATTCACCGGCCGATTTTTTTTCAGGATCGTCATACTTGCTGAATTCGCAAGTAGCTGTGATGAAAAGTGGTAAGCGATATTCGTTTTTCAATAGTTGAATATCGTTCAAGTTGAAAATACGTGCATTCGAAAGGTTGGCAATTCCACCATGACCGGTATAGCTAATCGCAAGCGTTCCGTTGTTTATTCTATTCAATATTGCCGCATTTACATCCGGGTAACGATCGCCTCCCGGAGTAGACAATACTTGATATGCATCCAAAATAATTTTCTCTACATTATAGTTAGGGTTATTGATGCGAATGTACTCGCCTAATTTATCGGCCTGTTGTTGAAATATCGTACCACCATGACCGATTTCATCGCCTATAGTGGTGATAATATTTCTCCACTCACCTAGAGATGGCGCTGACTTGTATTTTTTAATTTTACTCACAACACCCTCGGCTTCTGCCAATGTGCTTACCGGAAGTCTTCCAATGGCGATATCTCCACCTTGTCGCGAGTTCATATCTCCACCTTCTGTAGGATCCAGGCAACCGAAAAAGTCATCAGAAGTGTATGAGCTTAATGGATAATTAGAGTTGTAGCTTTGATAAGTAGGTACTTTATTGTTGTTATCGCTCATTCTGTCTTTCGGGTCGAAAGAGCCATCACCAAAAAGAGTCAGATATTTTGGAAGTTGTGTAGTGTCGCCACCTGCTCTGTCGTAAAACATTTTTACAAAATCGCGAATGGCTGAAATATCTTGTTTGCCTGAACCAAATTCATTGTAAATCTGCTCTGTGGTAACTACAGCTACGCGCATATTGTCTCTAGTGTTATGGAAGTCGCCAAGTTCTTGAGCTGCAGACAATAAATCGTTACTGGTTACAATAAGTAAATCTTTTTGTGATAGGCCGTGAAGATTTTGATTGGCTACATCTCCTATATACTCCGGTGCAGAGAAGCTTCCTCCTTCATCAAGTGCAATAAATTCTTTGAGCGTGTTGGTTTCGTAATTGAAAGAGAGTGCGCTACCATTAAGTTGTGCTGCTATACTGACTGCATTTGTAGGATCTGTTACATCCCAAACTCGTGTATTTGCGTTTGCATTACTTAACGTGAATTGCGTGGTGTTGCCTGCTCCGGTTACATCTGCATTACGGAAAGGCATAGCGCTACCTGTTAACGATAACGCACGTTTTGCCACAACTTCTAAATAGTTAATGTAGCCGTTAGACGTGCTGTTTTGATCAGGATTGTTGAAGTTGTAATTGAATGCAATTTGATTAGCAGACGAGAAAAAGCTTCCTGTTTTCACATTATCTTCGTATACTGGCTTGTAGGTGTATTCCGGTATTCCGCTGATGTTTTGCGTTGCAATGGTTTGTCCGTTTCCGGTTAAGGTAATAGTTGAGCTGTAGGGTGAATTAGCGGCAACATCTGAAGTGTATTTTACAGGTGATGCTGTAATCAGATTCGGAAAGTCAAAAGAAAATGAGATGTCTGTTTTAAAGCTACCCATTTTATCGCCCAGCCAAGCTCTTCCGGAAGATAGCGGGTTGTATTCTTCTAATTCGTGGAATTGATGGTCGTCAAAGGTTGCTGCAGTTTGGTTATTAGACGATGGGGGAGTAACTGTTCCCATTGCTTTTCCTGTGCCCTGAGTGTTGGTAATGAAATAAAAGTTTTTATCTGCATATAAATTTTTTTGATGCGAAAATGTTTTCGAAGTTTCATCAAATAGCCATTTATCGGCTCCTTGCCCGTAGAATAAAATATAATCACCTGCATCTAATTTATTGTTGCCGTTATTATCAACGCGAACGATTGCATTTTCTTGAATATCATCAAAACGAGCTTCACTGTTTCTTTCCGGCACCATACCTCCTCCATTGCCAAACACTGCAATTTTGCTGAAATCTCCCGATACATCCAGTTTTAATGTGTTTTTGATAAAGTCGTAATCTAATTTGTAGATACCATCTGCGCTTACTCCAACTTTTCGCCATTGTCCTGCTGCTAATGCCGATGTAGATGCATAACTTCTTCCTCCTCTGTGTGCTGCTTTTGATGTGCTTTGTAGGTTAATGTCGCACGAAACCAGCTGTTCAACAACACCATTATTAATGCGTATTGGCGTGATGGCTATATTTGCGAAATTTTTCTTTTTAATGGTTGAGACACTTGTGTTGACTGCTATTGTGGTAGGTATTAAATCAACATTGCCGGTAAATAATTTAACAGGTGCAAATTGTTCGTTTGTGATGGAAATAGTATTTATGGTTTCGCCTTGAATAGGAAGGGTAATTAAACGCGTAGGGAGGAAATGATTTGCAGAAGAGTGAATTGCGTTTTTAAATGTAGGCACTGAAATAGTTTTTCCTTCTGCATCTAATAATGCATTCGTTTTACTCCATTCTAATTGTAAGTGTTGGGTTTGTCCAATAGCATTAAGGGTTGTAAATAAAACAACCCATGCAAAAAAAGTTTGTTTAGCACACAACATATTTAGGGGTTTAACGTTGAAAATTGGCATGATGATTTCTTTTTTTATAAACTGAATTTTGAAATTCGAATGCAATAACGCAGTTTCGTTCCCTTTAGTATGTATAAATATAGCGCAAAGAAAATTTATTTTACCATAGCAATTCAATTTTGCTGCATACTTTCTGTGCTAAAAGCTCAGGATGTAGAATTATCGCAATATTGGACAGCACCTTTGCATATCAATCCGGCTATGGCAGGAATATCAGTAGGCCCAAGAGCATCTGTGAATTATCGTAATCAATGGCCCGAGTTAGGGGATGGTTTTAATGGAGGTTTCACTACCTACATGGCAGGTGTGGATGGCTATATTCCAAAGGCGCACAGCGGTATTGGCTTACTTTATACCGGTGATTATATTGCTAATGGCTTGTTGTCTACGAATAAAGTAACACTCTCTTATGCGTTTCAAATAAAATTTTCCAAAAAATTAGGATTGCGTTTAGGTATAGAAGGTTCTTTTATTCATCGAAGAATTAAATGGAACGATTTAACCTTTTCTGATATGATTAATCCTTATACAGGATTTTACAATAATGTCAATGTTCCGAATGCTACAGCAGAGCCCATTCCTCAGCGTTTAAACACTTTTGGCGGAGATGCGGGTTTTGGATTGTTGTTGTTTAATGATAAGTTTTATGGGGGCTTTTCCATTCGAAATGCTATCATGCCAAAGGAATCCTTTTACACTAATTCCGCGGCAAAAGCGCCATTCCGATTCATTGTTCATGCGGGTGCAAACTTCAATATTAAACACGCTCGGATGTACAAATACAATATTTTTGTGTCTCCAAACGTTCTATTTGCAAATCAGGCCAAGAACATTCAATTTAATGCAGGATTAATGGGCGGAGTAAGTTTAGTTTATTTTGGTGCATGGTTTAGATACGCTTTTCGTAACCCTGACGCGGTTATTGCCGTATTAGGTATTAGAAAAGGAAAATTCCGGCTGGGATATAGTTATGATATTACTGTTTCTAAGCTGGCAGGTAAGACAGGAGGTAGTCATGAATTATCACTTATTTTCAATTTTTCCGGGTCTGATGACAATTCGCTGAATCCAAATGCAGATAAAGCGTATATCGAGTGTCCGGAAATCTTAAAGTTTTAACATTTTGTAATAAAAAATTTATATCTTAGCGAACCTTTAAAAAACAGACATTAAATGAAAATGAATCTAAAAAAATGGTTAGTACTGTCCAGTTTGCCCGTGTTATTTGGGGTTGCGTCATGCTCTAATAGCGGAGGATCGGCTGGAAAGTCTTCAGTAACCGGCTGGGAATACAACAACACCAAAAATGGTGGGTTTGAAGTTCGTCCCTATTCTGGACAAGTAACAGGACCTGGTCTTGTGCTTATTCAAGGGGGTACTTTTGTGATGGGTAATACCGAAACGGATGTGTTGTATGACTATCACTCTGTGCCAAGAAGAACAACGGTAAGTTCGTTCTATATGGACGAAACGGAGGTAGCTAACGTACACTATCGTGAGTATGTATATTGGTTATTCCGTGTTTTCGGAACAGATTTCCCTGAAGTTGTGAAAAAAGCACTTCCTGATACATTAGTTTGGAGAGATGAGTTGGCTTACAACGAACCATATGTTGAATATTATTTCCGTCATCCATCTTACAATTACTACCCAGTAGTAGGTGTAAACTGGTTGCAAGCAAATGACTTTGCTGCATGGCGTTCTGATCGTGTTAACGAAAGAATATTGATTGATCGTGGTGTTTTGGCTGAAAACCCTTCACAAATCGGAAACGATAACTTTAATACTGAATCTTATTTACAAGGTCAGTATGAAGGTGCTGCAGGAAAACGTCCAATGAAAGACTTAAACCCTGCCGGAAGCGGTACGCGTAAAGTTCAAATGGAGGATGGTATCATGTTGCCGAGCTATCGTTTACCAACAGAAGCGGAGTGGGAATATGCTGCGATTGCTGCTATTGGTAACCAACCAGCAAATGGTGAAGAGCGTGTTACAGACAGAAGGATTTATCCTTGGAACGGAACGTCAACTCGCTACCCTAAAGTAGGTAACTGGCAAGGTGAGTTCTTAGCGAACTTCAAAAGAGGTCGTGGAGATAACATGGGTATAGCAGGAAAATTGAACGATAATGCAGATATTACTGCACCGGTAAAATCATTTATTCCGAACGATTACGGTTTGTTTAACATGGCCGGTAACGTGAGCGAGTGGGTTATGGATGTGTATCGTCCGATGACATCTACAGATATGAACGACTTCCGTTCTTATCGTGGTAACCAATTCAAAACTAAAGTTACTGATGCCGATGGAAAACCGGTGGAGAAAGATAGCTTAGGTAAGATTTCTTACAGAATGGTAACGAAAGAGGAGTCTCAAAACAGAAGAAATTATCGTGATGGTGAAGTTAGAAATTACATTGACGGTGATGAGGTATCTAACGTTGATTACAAATTCGCTACTTCTTCATTAGTAAATGATGACGCTCGAGTTTATAAAGGAGGTTCTTGGAAAGACAGAGCTTACTTTATCGCTCCAGGTTCTAGAAGATATTTAGATCAAGCCTTATCTACAGATGATATTGGTTTCCGTTGTACAATGGATCGTTTAGGTTCACCAGCTGGAAATGAATTCAAAGGCGGCAATCACTACAAGGAAACTGGCGCACGAAAATACAGAGGAAAATAATTTCTCAAAAAATAAAATAGAAACGGCTGACGATAATTTGTCAGCCGTTTCTATTTTTAGGCCACAATAGTTATAGATATGAAGATTGAAGAGTTGTATTTATGGTATAAACAGTGCACCGGTATTACTACTGATACACGGAATGTGAAGGAAGGGTGCATGTTTTTTGCATTGAAGGGGGAGAAGTTTAATGGGAATCTCTTTGCTGCAGATGCATTGAAAAGTGGTGCGAAATATGTTGTAGTTGATGAACAAATTCAGCATTTTGATTACGATTTGGAACAAGTAGTTATAGTAGATGATGTGCTTAAAGCCATGCAGCAATTGGGATTGTATCATCGCCAACAAGTAGGTTGCAAAGTGATTGCATTAACAGGTAGTAATGGGAAAACCACGACTAAGGAATTGATGGCTGCAGTATTAAGCACCACATTCAAAACACATTTCACGAAAGGGAACTTAAATAATCATATTGGTATCCCATTAACGTTATTGGAAATGCCTGCCGATACGGAAATTGCAGTTGTTGAAATGGGCGCAAATCATCAGCTTGAAATCAAAGGCTATTGTGATTATGTAGAGCCCGATTACGGACTCATTACAAATGTTGGTAAAGCCCATTTAGAAGGCTTTGGAGGAGAAGAAGGTGTAGTGAAAGGTAAGACTGAATTGTATGAATATATTGGACGAAAGGGAGGCGTACTTTTTGTGAATGATCGAAGCGAAAAATTGATAGAACGTGCTTTTGCTTTTTCAGTTGCCGATAAAATTGTTTTTTATGGGGAAAAGCGAGATGCTTTTGTTTCCGGGACAATAGTTAGGAAAAACGAATGTTTAAATATTGAATTATCTGATGAGGTAAATGTCCAAACACAACTAGTAGGGGACTATAACTTTGATAATGCCATGGCGGCTATTTGTGTAGGCAAATATTTTGGTATTGGAGAAGAGGTGATGGTTAAAGCACTTGAAGAATATGTTCCATCAAACAATCGATCTCAAAAAATAGTTTTAGGGACCAACACCATCATTCTTGATGCCTACAACGCTAATCCTAGTAGTATGCAAGAGGCTTTAAAGAATTTTGAATTGCTTGATGCAAAAAACAAAATGGTAGTGTTAGGCGAAATGATGGAACTGGGTGAATTTTCAGCAGAGGAACATCAGAAGATTGCAGATATTGTTTTGCAAATGAACTTAACGGAACGAGTGTTTGTTGGGAGGCAGTTTGCTTTTCTAAAAGACAATCCATCTTTGCTTTATTTTGAAAATGTCGCGCAATTAAAAGAATGGTATTCGCAACAACGGTTCCTCTCAACAACACAATTAATTAAAGGTTCGAGAAGCAATGCACTAGAAGGTTTGCTTAAATAGCACAGAGTATACAAACTAAAATAGGGCGCATTAGTGCGCCCTGTTTTAGTTTAAGATGCTGAATTATCCAACTTTGATTTCGATTGGCGACTTCGCTTTTACTTCTTCAACTTTCGGAAGGGTTACGCTTAAAATTCCATTGGTATAGGAAGCCTCAATCTTCTCTGCATTCACTGTTTTAGGTAATGTGAAGTGGCGGTTAAAACTAGAGAAACTATACTCTTTTCGAGTGTACTTTTCTCCTTCTTCTAATTTGTTGCTTTCTTTTTCAGCCCAAATTTTCAAAGTGTTTTCTTCAACAGCTATTTTGATTTGTTCCTTTTCAAAACCAGGAGCAGCAACTTCGATTTTAAAGCTGTCTTTAGTTTCGATGGTATTTACCAAAGCAGGTGTTTTAATGCTGTCGAAATGTGGAGCAGTAGGGAACTCGTTTTCGAAAAAGGTTTCTAAAAGATTAGAGAATCTTGGAAATGTTACTCTTCCTGTTTCCGGTCTTACGCTTACTAGTGTCATATTGTTTTGTTTTTGTTTTTTATAAAAATGATTATGAAACCAAATCTTCAAACAAAATGCCATTGCAATTTTTAGGACAAAAAGACCGGTTTGTTATAAAAGAGAAGACAAAATGTCTTTTTCGTCCTTGTGAGTAAAGACAAAACAGCCCTTTTCCTATTCTCATATTCAAAAATATAGAGATAATTACCTAGTTTTCCTTGATGAACCAAACCGACAAATATTTTGTAATTGTTAATCCTGCTTCGGGCAACGGAAAAGTGGCTAAGAAATGGGACTCCATTCGGGTCGAATTACAAAAGCACCTAGACTTTGAATTTCAACTTACGGAATACCCTTATCATGGCGAAAAAATAGCCATTGCAGCCGTTGAGATGGGTTATCGCAAGATCATTGGCGTTGGAGGTGATGGTTTGTTGCAAGAAATATCCAACGGCATTTTGAATCAAACGGTTGTGCCTTCTGCTGATGTAACAGTAGCATTGCTTTCTAACGGAACAGGAAACGATTGGATTAAAACATCGGCCATGCCGGGTAATCTAACTAAGGCGATTGAAACAATTAAGAGGGGAAAAACAATTGCCCAGGATGTGGGCAAAGTAACGTTCACGAAAGATGGAGTTCGTCAAACTCGCTACTGTGTAAACTTTGCGGGTGTTGGATTTGACTCGTATGTTGTAGCTAAAACTTTACATCTGAAAAAGTATGGCGCTATTGCCTATTTATTGGGCATGTTGCAGTGCTTGTTCTCCTATAAAAAACCGGTTCTCAAAATATCATCTGCTGAGCATTCTGTAACAACAGCTTGTTATTTGTGTATTACCGGTATTGGAAAATTTGGTGGCGGAGGTATGAAACTCATGCCCGGTGCGCTTTTGAATGATGGATTGTTTTTTGTTTCTGTAGCCAAAAATCTTTCTCGCATGAAAGTAGTGACTAACATTCACAAGCTATACAGCGGAGAATTAATTCATATGGAAGAAGTCGATGCGTTTGAAACAAAGAAAATTAATATCGAAGTAGTTTCTTCCGATCAAGACGTTTACATAGAGGCTGATGGTGAAGTGCTTGGAACCGGGCCATTTGAGATAGAAATTGCGCCTGCAGTATTAACTGTTATTGTCAGCGAGAGTTAAGCGTTGTAGTCGTAAAACCCTTTTCCGGTTTTCTTTCCTAAATACCCCGCATCAACTTTTTGTTGTTGGATGCGCGAAGGGCGGAATTTTGCATCTTGATGAAAGGCTTGATACATCGAGCTTGTAACCGCAAAATTGATGTCGTTGCCAATGGTATCCATCAATTTAAACGGTCCCATTTTAAATCCTGCTGATTCTAACAACTCGTCTATATTCTGCATTTTGCAAGCGTTCTCTTCCAGTATTTTCAATGATTCTACGTAGTAATGGCGTGCCACTCTGTTCACAATAAAGCCGGGAGAGTCTTGACATAAAACCGGAGTTTTGCCAATAGTAATACACAATGCTTTTAATGTTTCAATGGTTTCTTCATCTGTACTTGCGCCTTTAATCACTTCAACCAATTTCATTAAATGTGCAGGGTTGAAAAAGTGCAGTCCGGCAATTCTGCCAGGATAGCTAATCCCTTTCGCAATGGCAGTTATAGCCAGCGAAGAGGTATTTGATGCAAGAATAGTTTCCGGAGTATTTATTGCAGCTAAATCAGCAAATAGTTTTTGTTTGATGGCCAAATTTTCAATAATGGCTTCAATCACTATATCTGCTTTTACTTGATTCAAATCGGTGGTAAAAGTTATACCAGCTATTGTTTTTTGTTTTTCAGTCTCCGTTAGTTTGACTTTTTCAACAGCAATACTCAGGTTCTTTTCAATTCCCTTTTGTGCTTGTTGTAAAACAGTTTCATTTAATTCAAACAACACTACACTGAAGCCATGTTGTGCAAACACTTGCGCGATGCCTGAGCCCATTGTGCCCGCACCGCAAACGCCAACTGTTTTAATCGTTTTCATCTTATTTCGCGTTTTTAAACTGTTTCAAAAAGCGAACATCGTTTTCGAAAAACAAACGCAAGTCATTAATCTGGAATTTAAGCATAGTGCTTCGTTCAATACCCATACCGAAGGCATAGCCTGAATATTTTTTCGGGTCTAACTTACAGTTTTCTAATACCACAGGATCTACCATACCGCAACCTCCAATTTCAACCCAACCGCTGTATTTACAAACCGGACAGCCTTTGCTGTTGCAGATAAAGCACGAAACATCTACCTCTGCACTTGGTTCTGTGAAAGGGAAGAACGAAGGGCGGAAACGGATCTCTGTATTTTGTCCGAACATTTCTCGCACAAAGTAAAACATGGTTTGTTTCAAATCAGCAAAGGAAACACCTTCATCGATATACAAACCTTCTAATTGATGGAAGGTGCAATGTGCACGGGCTGAAATGGTCTCGTTACGGTACACACGGCCCGGCATCAAAATTCGCAATGGTGGTTTTTGCGATTCCATCATTCGAATTTGAACCGAAGAAGTGTGCGTTCTCAGCAATGTGTTTTTATCTTCTGAAATATAGAACGTGTCTTGCATGTCGCGTGCCGGGTGGTCTTTAGGTGTACCCAACGCGGTAAAGTTGTGCCAATCATCTTCAATTTCCGGACCTTCAGCTACCACAAAACCCAAACGAGAAAAAATCTCAATCATTTTGTTTTTCACGATGGAAATCGGATGTCGACCCCCAAAATCAGTAGTAAATCCCGGTGCAGTTAAATCAACGTTTTCGCTACTTTTAGCTTTAGTATCGCCAAACGAATCTTTTAAACTTTCGAATTTTGTTTCGGCCGTTTGCTTCAATACGTTCATCAACTGTCCGTATTCTTTTTTGCGCTCGTTCGGCACTTGACCCATAGCGCCAAAAAGATCTTTGATGATTCCTTTTGTACCGATATACTTAATACGGAATTGCTCCAACGCAGCAGCATCTGCCGGTTGTTCAGCTTCAATTTGTTTTAAAACTTCGTTGGCTTTATCGAATATCTCTTGCATCTGCCAAAAATAATATTTGTGGAGATTTGTTCTGCATTATCTGCAAACGAATTCTTCAGGAGCTGTTTGGTTTATCTTTTCAGCAGGGAATAGCGTATTTCATTCGTGAACGCCCCATCCACAGTTCGAGTATAACTCACGGTCAAATTGCCGTTTCTGATGGTTCCACTTCCTATGTTCAACGCACCGGTAAAATCGGTCTCGTTAATCGAAAATGAATCTGCACTTAGTAGTTTTACATGGGTTAGAGTATACGCTGCCGGATTCCCGTTATAGGCGTCAATCGCGATTTCGCGGTTACTTACTTTAGACACTGAAGCATGTTTTTCTTGTTCTGCATCAACATAATCGCCCTGCAAAGCAGTCGCCCAATCTAAAGAATTGTCTTTGGAGCAACTTTGTATAAGTGTAAATGCACTTAAAATGGTTATGCTTTTGAGCAGTTTCATGGTGTAAATAGAAGTAAGTTATACGTGCTTCTGAACATACTTAACGGGTTTTAATCTTTTTTAGTATTTCGAATTAGCAATTTTAGTCTAACCATGAACATTTAATTTTAAGAGGACTTGTTTTTTCTTGCTAAATTTAAAGATTAGATTACATTTGTGAGTGAACGCTCACTCACATTTTTATCATGACACTCAATTTTTCAGATAGACAATTAGAAATAATAGATGCATCAGCTAAACTACTTACCAATTCTGGGGTGAGTGGATTAACCATTAAAAACTTGGCGAAAGCTATGCATTTCTCTGAGAGTGCCATCTATCGTCATTTCACAAGTAAGGAAGAAATTATTTTGGCTATGCTTGGTTTTGTTCTCCAAAACGTAGATAAGGGTTTCTTGGAAAAAGTACAACCTGAAAATACGGCTACAGCAAAGCTAAAGCAGTTATTTAAAAATCAATTTTCATTTTTTCAACAGCATCCCCATTTAGCGGTAGCTATTTTTTCAGACGGATTATTGGAAGAAAGTCAGGCCATCAATGAACAGATTATTTTGATTATGGGCACGCGGAGAAAATTGATTGAACCAATCATCGCTGATGG
>Ga0075152_10001568_pt1 | contig 16480 bp, 17 predicted proteins | sample JI61114C2DNA_FD_70964 | JGI IMG/M metagenome (GOLD analysis project Ga0075152, IMG submission 70964) | Wastewater effluent complex algal communities from Wisconsin, to seasonally profile nutrient transformation and Carbon sequestration -... | ecosystem: Engineered > WWTP > Effluent > Algae...
AATCTGATTGTTTTCCTTATGGCATACCGCGGTATTTTTGAAAAAAGAGGACACTACGAAATGGTAGAAAAGGTTGGTCTTTTCTGGCACTTTGTAGACTTGGTTTGGGTATTCGTATTTACGTTCTTCTACCTCGTTTAATTTTTTTAAACCAAACTTGACGTTTAGAATTCTCCATTAATTCAGATAAAATAAATCAAATTATTATCATGGAAAGAGACGACCTTTTAGTGAATGATCAGTACTCGATCGATGCAAGACATAGTGAAGAGGATGGTGTGAAGATCAGAAAAAAACTGTACATGGTTACAGTAATTCTTACGGTCATTACCATTTTTGAAATTTTCATGGGTGTGTATTTCAAAAGAAATTCCACATTTACTTGGGAGGTAATCAAACTTGGGTTTGTAGTTCTTACCTTGGTGAAAGCAGCCTACATCGTACTTATTTTCATGCACCTTGGTGATGAGCGTAAAAATCTGAAGTACGTCGTTCTTTTGCCGTATGCCCTATTTATCTTGTATTTGATCTTTATCGCAACGTATGAAGGATTGTCTGTTCAGCATTTGAACAACATGTTTCGTTGAGTTTTAGAATGTCCAATCCGAATAAAATGAAAAAGTATATCGTCTTAGGCGGTATGCTTTTTTTGTTTCCACTCGTGTGGTTTTTGTTTTTTGGTGTTTTCAGTAAGCACAACTTCAGTACGCTTCCTTATTTTAGTCCTGAAGCGCCCAAAGGCTCACCCACAGCGAATTACCATATTCCGGAATTCGCTTTTTCCAATCAAGATGGAATCATTGTAACAGACGACTCGCTGAAAGGGAAGGTGTGGCTTGCTGCTTTTTACGATTTGGCAAACCCTCATCTTGCTAAGATCACAGAAAGATTGCTTAATGTGAACTTTAAGTATAGAAATGAACCTGATATTCGCATTGTGGTTTTTTCCACGAACAGCGACAACGATACACAGCCGTTGGTTCAGCAGTACGTGGAGCAAAACACACGTTATAACTCGTTTCCTGGTAAATGGGAGTTTCTTACGGGTAATCAGGAGGCCATGAATGGATTTATTCGAAATGGCTTTTTGATTCAGGATTTAAAAAACGATGCATTGTTTCGTTTGGTGGATGGTGATGGTTGTATACGCGGAGTGTATGGAAATACTGAATATCATTTTGTGGGAGGTGCTGGTGACAGCATTCCTGGTGTTATTCAGGACATTGCACTTTTGAAAAAGGAAATTGATCTGAAAAAATACAATGAGCGTAAAGCACATGAAAATCGCCCTTAGTTTACTTGCAGGCATGGTGCTTTTTGGTTCTTGTCAGGAAAAAAAGCCCGAAGTCAGCCATCGTGAGATAGGCTCGAATGCTGCTCTGCCTTATTTCGGCGAGGCTGATATCGAACTAGTAAGAAGAGATGACGGCGCTGTTGTCGCAGACTCTGTTTATTACACTATCCCTAAATTTAGTTTGACCAATCAATATGGGCGAATCGTTTCTCATCACGATTATGAGGATAAGATTTTTTTAGTGGATTTTTTCTTTACCGAATGTCCAACCATTTGTCCGATCATGAGTTCACAGCTTGCGCGACTTCAGGCAAAAATGTTTCAGGATGGCTTCAATAAAGATGTAATGATTTTGTCCTTCAGTGTCAAGCCAGACAACGATACTCCGGAGGTACTAAAGGCTTATGGTGAGCACCTTGGAGCGAATTTTACGAATTGGAATTTTGCCACTGGTGCAGCAGATGATATTTATGATCTTGCACAAGACGGTTTTATGCTTTCCGCGTTTCCGTCTGATTCTGCGGAGGGAGGAATTTTTCATACAGACAAAATCACACTCATTGATCGCCAGATGCACATTCGTGGCTATTATGACGGCACCTCAACAAAAAGTATGGATCAATTGTATAGCGACCTTCAAATTCTTCTGATAGAACAGCCATCGAATGTTACCACCAGTGTTAAATAAAAATGATCGAAGGGCAAAGTTGCTCATCGGATCTGTTTCTGTTGTTATTTTTCTTGCAGTTGTAATGCTCAAGTACATTCACATCGAGGTAGATCTCGGTTTTAATGTGCATCTTTTTGCAACTGTTAATGCTGTTGTGAATGCATGTGTGGCGGTGACTCTGGTGCTTGCGCTAATTGCAGTCCGACTCAGGAATTTTGTGCTTCACAAAAAGCTGATGATGCTGGCGATTTTGCTTTCTGTCGTTTTCCTCTTATTTTACATCGCCCATCATGCTCTCGCCGGCAATACAGTTTATCCTGCCGATGCGCCCTGGCGTTCGTTTTATTTATTCATTCTTGCTACTCACATCATACTGGCGGCGATAATTCTTCCTTTTATTCTTTTTACTGCCTACCGGGGCTTGATCTCTGAATTTCCCCGACATAAAAAATTAGCACGGATCACATGGCCTATCTGGTTCTATGTAGCTGTCACTGGGGTCATTGTTTATTTGATGATCAGCCCATTTTATTCCTAAATCAGGCGTGTTTCAGCGAAATTTGGGATGAACATGTCACGTTTATTTCTTGTCCTTTTTTTTTGAAAACTGAATGAAACACGAAACTCGTATTGAATAGAATTTGATTCTATATTTGCGAGAATGAAAAGAATTATTTGTTTACTGGCAGTGGTGGCTTTGTTTCTTTTGATTGGTCTGCAATCAGAAGCACAATGTGCCATGTGCAAGGCAACAGCAGAAAGTGCAACAGAGCATAGTAATAAAGGTATAGGGCAAGGCCTCAATAGCGGAATAGTTTACCTGATGGTAACGCCATATCTTTTGCTAGCTGTTATTGCAACGGTTTTTTTTAGAAAAAAGTTAGTGGCTTTTTTTAAGCCCCAACAAGCTTAACTATTACGTGTGTTTGGACTGGTTTTTGAAAATCATTCCTGTATTACTTACCAGATGAGTTTTCAATCAATGACAAAGTTTTTTCTATATGCTATTTGCATCATCGCATTCACGACGTCCGTGAATGAAGCCAATGCTCAGTTCACAACAGAGCAAAAACTTGACTCCACCAACGTAAATGATATTGCTGAGCAAAAACTGCAACTTCTAGTTACGGATTACAAGACCAAAAAGCACATTGAAGCGGATGTGCTTCTGAAAGGGTTGAACCCGCGGAAAACAGTCGTTTTTAAGGATCTTTCAGACTCAACTATGATGCTGAAGAAGTATAGAATTTATACTGTATCCGTTGTCAAAAAAGGGTATATGTATTTCGCACATAAATTCTGGCCGGATGAAGCTGCAATGCACGTGGAAAGAATCGAACTGAAGCCTCTTGCAATAGGTCTAAAAGCCAGTATTGAAGATATTACATTTTTGGGAGACGAAACTCAGATTTACCACAAGTCTGTGCCTGCTCTGGAAGAATTGATTGAGTTTTTGACACAAAATCCATCAGTAAGTGTTTGCATCATTGGGCATGTAAATGGACCTGTCAACGAAGATCAGAAGAGCGATTCATTTTACCGCAAGGCTTCGGAAAAAAGAGCTATTGCCGTTGTTGATTATTTAATACAGCATGGAATTGCTAAAGAACGTTTGACTTCAAAGGGGATGGGCAACAAACAAATGATCTATCCCGATCCTCAAACAGATTGGCAAGTTGGAGCCAATAGACGCATTGAACTTGAAATTACGGCGATGTAATTTAATCGATAGCTCCCATTTGAAACCCGCTTTTAGCGGGTTTTTATTTAATGAGTCACTTTTGTTCGCGCTATTGCAGAAAAACCTTTTTATCTCAAGCACGCAAAATTTCCTTCCATAATTGTACTGAACCATTGAACAAATTCAAAGCGGCTCTGCCGTCTTTGCTTCTAAGTTTGTACGTTTATCGAACTCTTAGTAAAATAACTTTCAAACCATGCGGATTGGTCTCGTTTCATTTATTCTGTTGTATTCACTTTCTGGTATCGCACAGGCTTGGACCTTGGACAGTTGTGTCAGCTATGCGCGAACTCACAATACTGCGATTCATCAAAGTGAAAACAATATCAAACTTTCCGAAATCAATGAAACTCTAGCACTTGGTGCTTTTCTGCCTACGTTAAATGCTCAGGGATCGCATGGTTATAACTGGGGCCAGCGAATTGATCAATTCACGAATCAGTTTGCTTCGGAAAGAATTCGAAGCAATAATTTTGGTATTGCTTCCAGTATCAATCTTTTTAATGGATTTCAGCAAGTGAACAATCTGAAACAGTCAGAACTAAATACTGATGCAGGAAAATGGAATTATCAAAAGATGTTGAATGATGTTTCACTAAATGTGGCTTCTGCCTATTTGAATATTCTGATCACCAAGGAGTTTTATCAAATAGCGTCCAGAACGCTCGAAGCAACAGACCGACAGGTAAGCAGAATGGAAAAGCTTGTTGCTAGTGGTCAACTTGCTCAAGGAAACCTCAATGAAATTTTGGCTCAACAGGCTTCAAACAATGCTAGTGTTGTGAGTGCGTCAAATAATGTGGAGCTAGCGAAATTATCCCTTATCCAATTGCTTCAATTGGATGCTTCACTCATTTCGACTTTTGATGTAATCGTTCCGAATTTGGATGAGGTAGAATCTATGGAAATGATTTCTAATCCAGATATCGTTGCACAGGCAGCGCTCTCGAATTTCCCAGAAATAAAAAGCGCAACTGTGAATGTCGCCAGCGCTGGACTTGGAAAAAAAATTGCATCAGCCGGCTATTATCCAAGCGTTAATGCAAGTTTTAGCTATGGTACTGGTTATTCTGGCGCAGCGAAAGTTGTGTCAGGTAATCCAGACACTTTGAGTTATCCAATCGGAACTGTAATAGGCACTGGTGATTACGTGATGTCTATTCCTCAGCTGATCTATGGTTTGTCGGATTATCAAACAAAACCATTCAATTCACAACTGAAGGACAACGTAAATAAATCACTTTTTTTTACCATTAATATTCCATTGTTCAATGGATTTAACACACATAGCGGCGTAAAACGCGCTGAAATCAATTATCTCAACGCTCAGATACAATTGGAGCAAGCAAAACAAACAATGACACAAAATGTCTATGCAGCACACGCTGATGCTAAGGCAGCTCTTGCGAATTATTACGCGGGAAAATCAAGCGTTACTGCAAATGAAAAAGCATTTGAATGGGCAGAATTGAGATACAATCAAGGAGTAACAAATCTTGTTGACTATGCTAATGCAAGAACGAATTTGGAGAATGCAAGAGCAACATTGGCGAGAAACAAGTATGAATTCATTTTTAAACTTAAGGTTCTGGAATTTTATCAGGGCAAAACTATCAGCTTGAAATAATGAGCAAAAACGTAAAAAGAATAGTGTGGGGTGCTGGAATTCTTCTGGTCATCATCATTTTGGCTAAGGTGTTCGGCAATAAGAACGCTAAAATTGAAGTAACTTTTGAAAAAAGCACTTTGAGAAGTATTGTTGAAACGGTTTCCGCAAGTGGTAAAATTCAACCTGAAACGGAAGTCAAAATTCAATCGGAAGTGTCTGGTCAAATTGTAGAATTGCCTGTCAAAGAAGGTGATCTTGTTCAGAAGGGTCAACTATTGGTCCGTATCAATCCTGATTTGTATACGTCGGCATTAAACCGCGCTGAGGCTGCAGTGAATAGTGCAAAGAGTAACCTTAGCAGCGCAAAGGCAAGATTGACTCAAGCAGAAGCGCAATTGAAATCAACTGATTTGAGCTACGAAAGGCAGAAAAAACTCTTCGAAGACGGTGCAATTTCAAAATCCGAATTGGATGCGATTACAGGACAATGGGAGACGGCAAAGGCGGAAGTTGTAGCGGGAAAGGAAAGCATACATAGTGCAGAGTTTGCCATCGAAAGCTCTCAGGCAGGTCTAAATGAAGCGGCTGATAATTTAAAACGCACCACTATCATGGCACCAATGACTGGAACTGTAACGGCATTGAATAAAGAACTAGGCGAAACAGTTTTAGGTAACAGTATGATGAGTGGTGATGTGATTATGAAAGTTTCTGCACTTGATTTTATGGAAGTAAATGTAGAAGTAAATGAAAGCGATATTGTGCGCGTAGGCATTGGAGACACAGTGCTTGTGGAGGTCGATTCATACAAAGACGAAGAATTTAAAGGCGTCGTTACGGAGATTGGAAATACTGCGCTCAATGCGCTTGCAGCAACGCTGAGTATGGATCAAGTAACGAATTTTTCAGTGAAAATTCGAATACTTCCTCAATCATATCAGCATCTCATGATGGGTAATGCGGTGAATTATTCGCCATTTAAACCGGGTATGAGCGCAACGGTAGAAATAATCACAGAACGCGCCAGCGATGTCTTAACTGTGCCTATAAAAGCGGTCGCTTCTCGAGAGGATACGTCTTCAACGACCATTGGCGAGCGGTTCAGGAAGAAGAGTGAATCCGGAGAAATTGCTGAGAACGAAGATGAAGCCAAAGAACCTTTTGAAGTGCTTTTTGTCTTGAACGAAGCAACTGGTAAAGCAGAGCTACGTGTTGTTGAAACAGGAATTCAGGATGACAAATACATTCAAATTAAATCAGGCATTCAGCGCGATGAGCAAGTTATTACCGGGCCATATGAACAGGTTTCTCGTAAATTGAAGAATGGGGACGAAGTAACCAAGAAGGTCGCTAAGTCTGCAGGAGATAATTCGGAAAATTCGAAAGAGTGATATGAGTAAAATTTTACTCATCGAATCTTCATCTCACAATTGTTCTGTTGGTATTTCTGACAATGGGATGCTAAAATCACTGAAGGAGTTATCAGCTGAAAAATATGTGCATGCAGAAAGTCTTCATCTTTTCATTGCCAGTTGTTTGAAGGAGGCTGGTTTGAATGTAAACGAAATTGAAGCAGTCGCCGTTAGTTCTGGGCCTGGCTCATATACCGGCCTTCGCATTGGGATTTCAGCAGCAAAGGGTATTTGTTTTGCTATGAAAATTCCACTCATCGATTTGCCTACTACATTGATTTTGGCCAATTATGCCCGAAAAAGCAATCGTGATGTTGACTTGATTATACCCATGATTGATGCGCGAAGAATGGAGGTCTACTTTGCCGTTTACAACGGCGACTTAGATCTATTGAATGAAGATGCCGCTGCTATTATTGAAAGTTCGTTTTTTGAAGGTTGGGTTAGTAAGTCCTGTGCATTTGTTGGTGATGGTGCATTCAAATGTGCTGAATTCATATCGTCTAAGGACGTTGTGCTTTCTGTGTTGCCATCCGCGTCTATGATGCCTGAATTGGCAAATTCCTATTACGACCAAACGAAATTTGCTGAGCTAAGCACTTTCGAACCATTTTATTTGAAGGATTATTTGCCAGGTGTGGCGAAGAAATGGCTGTGAGTTCGTCAATTGTTGATTGTTTTGAAATTGTGGAATAAGTATCTTCGCTAACCGTTACGTTTCTATGCGAAAATTGTTTTACACCGCTTTTTGTTTTGTCATTCTTCCGGCTTGCAGGGATAGGAATAATTATCAGATACCTTACGTTCCTGTAAACATCGTCATCAATATTAATCAACCTGATTTTTTTGATTTGACCGTTCCAACGGGCTGGGTGTATGTTACAGGTGGCTCACGCGGCATCATTGTTTATCGCAGAAGCGAATCAGAATTTGTTGCCATTGAACGGCATTCAACATATGAGGTGGATCAGCAGTGTGCAGTCATTGTGTTGGAAGACGGGATATTGCTTGATGACCCTTGTTCCGATTCACAGTGGATCATCACGGATGGGAGTATTGTGAATGGCCCTACTAATGCGCCTCTCGTTACATATGATACAAGTTTCAATTCACCGTATCTCACTATTGTAAACTGATCAGGTGTTTTCGCAAAGAGATAATGTAAATTGACTAGTGTATTCAATTCGGATTATTCACAATTGCATGTAAGCACATTGTGCACACGGTCACTATTCCGACGATGTTTTCTATTTTGATTTGCTTCAATACGAATGTATGAAGGCATTTTACACAATAGCTTTACTGGTGGGAGGCAATATTTTTATGACTTTCGCTTGGTATGGTCATCTTAAATTTAAGGATTATGAATGGAGTAAAAGCTTAGGCCTTTTTACAATAATCTTAATCAGTTGGGGATTGGCATTTTTTGAATATTGTCTTCAAGTGCCGGCTAACCGACTAGGCTCGAAAGAACTGGCTGGACCATTTAGTCTGATGCAACTTAAAATTTTGCAAGAAGCGATTACGTTGGTTGTTTTTGTTGTGTTTTCGTTTTTCTTTTTTAAGAACGAGCCACTTAAATGGAATCATGCGCTGGCAATGGTGTTTATTCTGGCAGCAGTGTATCTTGTATTCAAAGATGGATCTCAACCGTGATAAGCGACTCACGCTGTTACTGTAACATTATTCTGTTGAGTTGCGTATCGGCGTTTGAAAAAATAATTCTTTCGCACAATGAAAAAGTATTCCCTGTTAACCATCATTGCGGTCGTGATTCTTGCAATGACCTCCTGTGATGTGAAAAACAACACTGAAACCAAAACAGCTGGGGCCGCGCTCCAACCAAACGACTCCATCTTTACTGTCAATGAAGGAGGCTATAATTTTCAAATCATCCTTCCAAAAGACATGATGATTGCCAATGTTCCGGAGATTTCAATGAATGGAGCTACTGGTGATCTGCACATTCACCTGGGGGAGCAATTTTGGATAGTTGCATCTCAGGAGAAGATGGATATGAATGCTATCAAAAGTGCAATCAATGATGATATGCTTTTCACTAATCGAATAGTTGAGGAGACCAATAATTCAATTCTCTTCCAACGGATTTTACCCGATGGCACGACTTATGATTTTAACTTCAGAAGTTTTAGCGAAGTGGGTGGAAAACCTTATTTGTTCAAAACATCAGAAGAAGGCGAATTCTCAATAGAAAGCGTGAATCGAATGAGACAAGCCATTTCTTCTGTTCATCAAAACGTTTAAAAAAAATATGTGTAATTTCGGTCTCTAAAATCGGATGACCGATCCTTAATACGACTTACAATGAAAACCCTATTCCTTTCAGTATTTCTGTTGATTACTTCCATTGTCAGCTTGGCCGAAGTTGTTGTGGTCAGCGGAATATATCAAGGCAAAGATCTTTACGTGAAAAATCCTGTGACCACAGGTGGCGTTGGTTATTGCATTTTCGAAGTGCTTGTAAATGGCAATATTACCAGCGACGAGGTAAACTCGCCAGCGTTCGCTGTGGATCTAGCTGTGTGGGGCCTCAAACAAGGTGATCCGGTGGAAATCGTTTTGCGTTGTAAAGAAAATTGCGAAGTAAAAGTGATCAATCCGGAAGTGATTTATCCGAACAGCACATTTGAAGTAGCTTCAATGAATGGAACTCCAGAAGGACTTTTGACTTGGACTACTACGAAGGAAACATCAGCTATCCCATACATTATTGAGCAATTCAAATGGAATCGCTGGATTAAGATTGGCGAAGTGAATGGGCTTGGAAAAACTGCAGAAAATCAATATTCGTTTCAAGCAAATATGCACAGCGGAACAAACACATTCCGAATTTATCAGTTGGATTATAAAGGACAACGGACATCGCAGGAAATGAAAGTGGAAAGCAGCACGCCTGCCGTGACTATCAAAAATCTTCGGGTATCTTCTTCAATTGAATTTTCTGCCGACACCGATTATGAAATTTATTCAGAGTACGGGGCACTTGTGAAAACAGGGCGCGGTATTAAAGTGGATGCAACGAAATTTCCTAGTGGAAAATACTATGTAAGTTTTGACAGCAAAGGTGGAGTGATAGTAGATAAAAAATAGTACCTAAAAAAAGTATTAAACCCCGTAGGTTTGCCTTACGGGGTTTTTTGTTTTCCCGTTTTTAGGAAATGAATAAGATTGAACACATAGGCATAGCTGTAAAAGACATTGAGGCTTCTAATAAGATTTTCCAAGACATTTTGGGTGTAGCCCCTTATAAATCGGAAGAGGTTTTGAGTGAAAATGTGCTCACTTCTTTTTTTCAAATTGGAGAATCTAAAATTGAGCTTCTACAGGCCACTTCAGAAGAAAGCGCAATTGCTAAATTTTTAGAGAAAAATAAAGAAGGCATTCATCACATCGCTTTTGAAGTGGGTGATATATATGCTGAGATTGAACGACTGAAATCACTCGGATATACCATGATCCATGAGAAACCAAAAGACGGTGCAGATGGAAAAATTATTGCATTCTTGCATCCAAAGAGCAGCAACTCGGTGCTTGTTGAATTGTGTCAGGATAGACTATAAAGCGAAGAACTTTTTGCTTTGATTTAATCTTACTTCTTTAGCTTCCGCTTCATTTTTCTGTTTTGTGGCCCCCACAGATCATTGTTTTCGTGTCGTCCTGGTTTGTCTTTGTCAACCTCCGGATCATGACCAGGCTGTCCTTCGCATTTACGTCCCATTGACTTGCTCAACCATTGAATTTTGATTGTGATAATGAATGGCCTGCTTCGACCAACAAAGTAAGGAATAGTTGATTTTCCTGATTCCCATGGGTATACATTCAATATTGGTGTTTCGATGGACGGCATAATGTAAATGCCGGGTTCCGGTTTCCATCCAAACCCGATTTTGTAGTGTAGTTGTCCCAAAAGTGGTGATGGGTATTGCCAATCTGCTCCAAATGGCGCTCCCGTTATATGACGTGTGATAATTCTATAATCAACGTTCGCTCCAAGTGAGTTTTGAATCCAATACCGATTTGAGATTTGTAGAATGTTACTTGCATTGAAAAATGCGCCTACGTAGCTATCCGAAAACTTAGAGGCGCTTTCGATTGGGGCAAAACCTATTCCCGTATTAGTGATTCCGCTGAAATTCTCGCGACCGCGCAGCATTTTGAAATGTATGCCGTAGTCAATATGATTGATCAATGATCTCTCTGTTAAAAATTTATGCCTGCCCGCTTCGAGGTACAAACCAATTTTGCCGGCTCTGTTAAAGTCTCCGCTGTATGCCGTATCCAGACCATCCGTGGCATCAAAGTATGAAGTCAGATTCTCATTCCGACTTACCGGGAGCATGTAGGTAATGCCTGGTGAAATGAACCAACCAGTGTTTTTGTAAGCTGTGCCAGGTACATATATCGGAACCAATTGTTTATTGCGTTGCGCAAACGCTGAGAATGCAACGAATACTAGAGCAAGTGTAACGATCGATTTCATGTTATGAAAGTACCTTTATTCCGTAACGTTTTCTGATTCGATTTATTGAGTAACCAACCAGAGAATGTGCATCACAGAAGAGACAAAATCTGATTTTCAACTTCATCAGAATCCCAGCTTGCTTCGATATCAGGACGCGACATAATCTGATCCATTATTTTTTGTTGACGATCTCCATTCTTGAGCGCTTCAGCATAGGGGATATGAGAAAACGTCACTTGCGAGTAAAGCGGAATCCATCGTTCTGGATATTTCGCAGAGAATTTTGCTTCAATTTTTTTCTGAAGTAAAAACTCTTTGTCCGCAGTTTTATCCCGCATTTCAATGTAATTCCTCAAGGCGAGTTCAAGAATGGCGTCGCCAGCCGGTTTGCGTTCAGTGGTGAAGGCAGGCAAAATTTTCTTAAAGTCACCCTCATATTCATTGATTAGCCGTTGCATTACCGAGCAGTCTTCAAAACCGGCATTCATTCCTTGTCCGTAGAAGGGCACTATGGCATGCGCAGCATCCCCCAAAAGACATACCTTATCTTCATAATGCCAGGGGAAACATTTGGTCATAACAAGACTTGCATCTGGATTTGCAAAAAAGTCATCAACGAGTTCCGGCATAAGAGCCAAAGCATCTGGGAAGTGTTCCTGGAAAAATGAAGTAACGGCTGTTGGCGTTTTTAGATGTTCGAGTGCATGTTTTCCTTCGAATGCAATAAAAAGCGTGCACGTGAAACTTCCATCAATGTTGGGTAAGGCGATCATCATAAATTCTCCACGTGGCCAAATGTGCAGACAGTCTTTGCGCATGCGATGTGTTCCATCGGCATTGGCTGGGATCTCTAATTCTTTGTAGCCATGATCAAGGTACGTTTGCGAATAATCATATCTGTCCAATTTTGTCAGTTTGCTTCGCACTGCACTGAACGCGCCATCTGTTCCGAATATGAGGTCGAATTTTTGAAAGGTTTGGCTTTTTTTTTCTTCATCGAAGAAATGTACAACATTCTCTTTGAGATCAATGTCTGTGCAGCGATGATTAAACTCCAATGATACGTTTTCATACCCATCTGCGCAGTGCAATAGGGTCTGATTCAGCAAACCGCGTGATACACTATAAATCGCCTGGCCGTCTTTGCCATATGGTTGGTATGTTAAAGTGCCATCCACAGCATGCATCAATCGCCCTGTCATTGGCAAAGCCACTTTTCTGATTTCATCACCGACACCTGCGCCTTCAAGTCCTTTCCAACCGCGATCGCTCAGCGCAAGATTGATACTCTTGCCTTGCACAATTTTCATCTTACGAATGTCTGGACGTCGATCGAAAACTTTGACAGTGTAGCCCTGACGTGCTAAATAAACCGCCCAAAGACTTCCAACCAATCCCGCTCCAATAACAGCAACGTTTTTTTTGCTCATAATGACCTTTTGATTTTTTTAAACTTGAGAAAGTGCCTGTGTCAAATCTTCCACCAGATCTTCGATGTCTTCTACCCCTACACTGAGACGCAAGAGTGAATCAGTTAAGCCTGTTTTTAGTCGTTCTTCTCTTGGTATGGATGCATGTGTCATTGATGCGGGATGGCCAATCAATGATTCAACACCGCCTAAGGATTCAGCTAGAGAAAATACACGCAATGATTGAGCAACTTTCGAGGCCTCTTCGAAAGACTCACTTTTCAAAGTGAAAGATATCATGCCACCAAAATCGCGCATTTGTTTTTTCGCAACTTCATGATTGGGATGTTCTGGAAATCCCGGCCAGAATACTTTTCCCACTTTAGGATGACTTTTTAAAAAGTGGGCAATGGCCTTTCCGTTTTCACAATGTGCTTTCATACGAAGGTGCAATGTTTTAAGACCGCGCAATACAAGAAATGAATCTTGTGGACCTGGAACCGGCCCACAGGAGTTGGTTATAAAAGCGAGCTGCTCATGCAGTGAGGCGTCATTTGTCATCAATGCTCCCATCACAACATCGCTATGTCCACCGAGATATTTTGTGGCGCTATGCATCACAATATCGGCGCCAAGATCAAGTGGGTTTTGAAGATAGGGTGACGCAAATGTGTTATCAACAACAGAAATGAGATTGTGCTTTTTTGACAAATCAGTGTAAGCCACGATGTCAATTATTTTCATCATCGGATTTGTTGGCGTTTCAATCCAAATCATTTTAGTTTTGGAATTGATCATAGCCGAAACACCCTCAATGTCGTGCATGTCCACAAAATGAAAAACGATGCCGTATTTGGCAAATACTTTCGTGAACATACGATAGGTCCCTCCATACAAGTCATCGGTTGCTATGACCTCATCGCCGGGATTGAGTAGTTTTATGATGGTGTCGCAAGCGCCCATTCCACTCGAAAAACAAAGCCCGAATTTTGCGTTTTCAAGTTCAGCAAGACATTTTTCAAGCGCAACGCGTGTTGGGTTTTTGCCGCGTGCATATGCATATCCTTTATGCACGGACGGCGCTTCCTGCACATACGTTGATGTCTGATAGATAGGCGTCATGATGGCGCCTGTTGTTGGATCGGGCTCTTGCCCTGCGTGTATTGCTTTGGTTCCGAATCTCATGTTTGGTGATAATAATGTTGGCGAAATTAGGGAACGGCGTCACAGGTTTCTAGATTAAAAGGTATTGATGAATATCAGGCTATGCTTGCTTGATTTGGTTTCGAAGTTTTGATATTTTTTGTCAAATTGTTGTGTGCTTCTTTGGGCAAACATTTTAGAACTCTTTTCCCATTGACCTGTTGCTAAACCCTTTGATGCGGTTTTGTAAAATCGAGCAATGCTCAGTAATTTGCGCACTCTATGCTGAAAACAGAAATTGATATCGAAGAAGAAAAACGTGAAATTCTCAGAAGATACCGAGGGTTGCTGAGAGTTTGTCACCGTTCGAAAACAAGATCGGATCGAGCGCGCATCAGAAAAGCGTTTGAGCTGGCGGCAGAAGCGCACAAGGATATGCGCCGCAAAAGTGGCGAGCCATACATTTATCATCCGCTGGCGGTGGCCAAAATTGCTGCGGAAGAAATCGGTTTGGATACGACCAGCATAGTCTGCGCCTTATTGCATGATACGGTCGAGGACACCGAAATTACTCTCGACGATATTCAAAATCTTTTTGGTAAAAAGGAACGAACCATCATTGATGGCCTTACAAAAATTTCAGGGGTAAGCAATTATGAGAATACCAGTGATCAGGCAGAGAATTTTCGTAAAATGCTCTTGACACTGAGTGATGATGTGAGGGTGATCTTGGTGAAACTTGCAGACAGACTTCACAATATGCGCACGCTTGATCACATGAAGCGCGAAAAACAATTAAAGATTGCTAGTGAGACATTGTTTATGTATGCCCCACTAGCTCATCGATTGGGTTTGTACAACATCAAAACGGAGCTGGAGGATCTTTCATTGAAATTTAAAGATCCTGAGACGTATGATGATATAGTTGCAAAATTGCAGAAGACACAAGCCGTGCGAACTCGTTTTATCAATGCGTTCACTCTCCCAATTCGGCGTGCTCTGGACAAACTTCATGTGACATATGAAATCAAAAGCAGGACAAAAAGTATTTTTTCGATTTGGAATAAAATTGTAAAAAAGGGCGTTCCGTTTGAAGAAATTTATGATGTATTCGCGATAAGAATTATTCTTACCACCACCCCGGAAATGGAAAAGAGCGATTGTTGGCGAGTGTATTCCATCGTCACTGATTTTTACCAGCCAAGTCCGGAGAGATTGCGAGATTGGATAAGCATCCCAAAAAGTTCAGGATACGAATCTTTGCATACAACTGTGATGTCGCCAACAGGTAAATGGGTCGAGGTACAAATTCGCTCTGAGCGAATGGATGAAATGGCCGAGAAAGGTTTTGCGGCCCATTGGAAGTACAAAGACGCTCCGGAAACGCCTGAAAGCAAACTCGACAAATGGTTGACACAAGTTCGTGATGTGCTTGAGAATCCGGAGGACAATGCCATCGATTTTATAGACAACTTTAAACTTTCGCTTTTTTCGGAGGAAATTTATGTGTTCACACCGAATGGCGATTTGAAAACCTTACCTGTTGGTGCTACTTCGCTTGATTTCGCTTTTCATATCCATTCACAAATTGGTTCGCAGTGTATTGGTGCCAAAGTGAATTTCAAGCTGGTCCCGTTGAGCCATAAGTTGAGAAGCGGTGATCAGGTCGAGATTCTTACATCAAAAAAACAACGTCCCAAGGAGGATTGGCTGAGCATCGTTATTACTGCAAGCGCCAGGCATAAAATCAGAGATGCTCTGCGTGAAGAGAAGAAACAAATTGCCGATGAAGGCAAAGACATGTTGCGACGACGATTGAGTGGCTTGAAAGTCGAGTTCAATAGTAAAAACATAGATGAGTTTGTGCGCAATTTCGAAACGGAGACTGCAACGGAATTGTATTATCGAATCGCCAAAGGGCGCCTTGATCTTACTCGTCTAAAAGGTTTTGTGGTCGACGGAAATAAAATCCGGTTTGAGAAGAAGGAGGATATTAAAAAAGATTTGGAAAAGCCCACGGCAGAGAAGGTTGTCGTGAATCCTTCTGCAAAAAGCGAGACGTTGCTGATAGGAGACGAACAGCAGCGCGTGGACTATAAGTTGGCAACTTGCTGCAACCCTATTCCAGGTGATGAAGTGTTTGGTTTCATCACAGTGAATGAAGGAATCAAGATACATCGCACAAATTGTCCGAATGCTCAGGAATTAATGAGTAAATATGCATATCGTGTCATGAAAGCACGATGGCGAAATGCTGACACTGTTCAATTTGAAGTTGGTCTTAAGTTTTCGGGCACCGATGATGTCGGCATTGTGCAGAATATTACGAACATCATATCTACGGACATGAACGTGAATATGCGCGCTATTTCCTTCGAAGCAAATGATGGAATTTTTCAAGGAAAAGTAATTGTTCTTGTTCATGATACAAAACACCTTCATTCACTCATGGATAAGCTAAAGGCCGTCGATGGTGTTCTCACTGTGGACAGAATAGAAAGTGAATTTGAATGATGTGGAATGAGCATTGGATACTGTGACGAGCAATTCAGATCTAGATTGATCGCGAGTGACACTTTGCTAATTCCATAAACCCATTTTTCAAGTCGACTTCTTGTCTTACATTTGCTTCGTACATGTCGACACCCATTCAAGAAAAGGTTAAACAGATATTTACGGGATATCTGGAGCTACACAAACATCGGAAGACTCCTGAGCG